>ENA-ORKW01000628-ORKW01000628.1-human-gut-metagenome-genome-assembly--contig:-NODE-628-length-11879-cov-4.06597_pt1 | contig 11879 bp, 8 predicted proteins | sample MGYA00243062_ERZ508813 | MGnify/ENA primary metagenome ERZ508813 (study PRJEB26277, sample SAMN04329846) | human gut metagenome | biome: human-associated habitat | host: Homo sapiens | place: USA...
CAGTTGACGTACTTGAAGTTGCAGGGGCCGTACATGGCGTTGATCTTGGTGTACTCGTTGACGTGGGTCAGGCACCAGCGGACATCGTAGTAGCAGGGGACAGCCAGCGAGTTGTTGATCATGTAGGCCTCGGCCTTTGCGAAAGCCTCATAGCGGGCGTCGGTGTCGTCCACGATGGCGTTGGCTGCGTTGACCAGGTCGGTGTACTGCTCGAACTCGTCTTCCAGCTCCTTCTGGTAATCGGCGAGATCCTCCGCCACCAGCTGGATGTTGGAGTAGTTGACGGCGTAGTAGGCGTTGGAGTCGTGCAGGATCTCCTGACCCACAAAGTTGACAGGGTCGCCGAAGTCTGCGCCCCAGCCGTTGATGACGAAGCCGTGGAGCTTGGGAATGCGGACTTCCTTTGCAAGGCTGGAAACGTAGGTGCCGAGGTCCAGCTGGATGAAGTCGTCGCCGAAGCTGTCGGTGAAGCACTGCTTCAGAACAGTGGCGTTGTCCTGAGCCACGGTGTTGCCGGCTACGAAGAAGAAGGGAGCCTTGACCGGGAAGGTGACGCCGATGGCGGTCAGCTCATCCATGGCCTGCTTCTTGAGGGCGGCGATGGAGTCGGCGGTGGACTTGCGCAGATGGACCATGGTCTCGCCGTCATACTTCTCGCCGTCGATGCCCAGCTCCTTGGCCACCAGATCAACATAATCGGTGCCTTTGGAGTTGTAGCAGACGCCCTTCATGGTGTAGTAGTTGTTCTCACACTTGAGGGGGTTGATCTTGTTGAAGCGTGCGTAGTAGGGAATGAGGTTCAGGCCCTCCTGGAAGCAGCGGCGGAATGCCCGGTTGGCCACGGCCTTGTTCCAGTTCTCGTTGGGGGTGCCGTCGGTGTTGAGGCAGTAGAAGTTGAAATGGAAGTCGTAGGCGTACTTGGTGGGGCGCTTCTCACAGAGCTGGTCGTTGTAGGCGTTGGAAGTGTCGGAGGTGATGGTGGTCAGGGTGCTCTCGCTCAGCTCCAGCTCGTCCAGCTCACGGTTCTGATACAGCTGGTAGCCGACGGTCAGGTCGGTGATCATGCTCAGAGACACGCGCTCGAAGCGGCTGCACTCGTCAGCTGCATAATAATGAGGATTCGGGATGAACCGCTTGGAGTTGTCTGAGACGAATTCCTCAAGGAGATAGGGTCCGCAGCACCACGGCTGGGTGTAGTCCACGCCGCGGAAGCCCTCGACGCCCAGCTTTTCCACCAGAGCCGGGGGTGCCGGATAGCAGCAGACGTAGGAAGCCACGGTGTCGAAGTAGGGGCAGGGATTTATGCAGGTGTAGACGACGGTGTAATCATCCGGCGCGTCGATGCCGACGCCTGCGGCCAGCATATCGTCGTAGGTCAGGGCCGCGGCGGCTGCGTCGTCCATCGCATAGGTCTTGTCGTAGTAATCGGCTGCGCCCACGACGGTGGTGGAGGGCATGGAGGTGTTGGCGGCCTGATTCTTCTTTGCGTTCAGCACCCACTCGAAGCCTACGAGGAAGTCTTTGCTGGTCAGGTGGTCCTGCACCTCGCCGTTCATGTCCACCCAGTCCACATCGTCACGGAGGTGGAAAGTCCAGACAGTGGAGACCTCGTTGTGCTCCCAGCTCTTAGCCAGAGCCGGCACCGGCTTGCCGTAGTTGTCGAAGCTGACAAGACCGTCGATGATGTTGGTCGTCACGTTGAAGTCAATGGCCTGCTGACTGTAGAGCATATTCCAGCTCTCGATCTCACGGCCAGAAGTCTCGTAAGTAAACAGCTCGCTCAGGCCCTTGCCGGAAGCAGCTGCACCGGAAGAAGCCGACGAAGCACTGGCTGCGGTGCTGGAAGAAGAGCCGCCGCAGGCAGCCAGCAGACTGGCTGCGCCAACAGCGCCGGCACCCTTGAGGAAGCTGCGGCGGGTGATGGTGTGAGACTCAAAATCGTGGTACATATTCTTTCCCTCCTGTAATGATTGGTACGGCTCTGCGTTTCCCAAATCCCTATCCTGTCCATACTACTTTACCTAAAAAGGGTACAAAAAGGGCGCAGAGACAGATTTTATTGATCTGTTTCTGCGCCATTGCAGAACCCGTATCGATTGCAAATATTCTATCATCCCACAGGCGGGAAGTCAAGAAAAAACACTCTGGTACGGATTGAATCTTATTGATTCAGCAAACACATAAAAATGAAAAGATTTCATGTGCTGACTGAAATAGAATGACTTTTACGTCTGCTTAGCCCTGAATAGCAGCGTCGAAAGCCTTGGCGAACTGCTCGTACTGGACGGTGGTGTAGGCTTCCTCGGAAGTCTCCCAGTTGACAGCCTTGTAGTTGCAACCGCCGTACATGGCGTTGATCTTGCTGTACTCGTTGGCGTGGGTCAGAGACCATGCGATGTCGTAGTAGGTGGGGCTGACCAGCACGTTCTCCAGCATATAGGCCTCAGCCTTGGCGAAGGCCTCGTAGCGGGCATCGGTGTCGTTGACGATGGCGTTGGCGGCATTGACCAGATCGGTGTACTGCTCGAAAGCATCCATCAGGTCCTTCTGGTAGTCGGCAGGAGCCTCAGCCACCCGGGCGATGTTGGAGTAGTAGTGTGAGTAGAAAGCATTGTCGTCGTGGAGGGTCTCCTGACCGAGGAAGTTGACGGGGTCGCCGAAGTCGGCGCTCCAGCCGTTGATGACAAAGCTCTGGAGCTGGGGAGTGCGGACCTCCTGCGTCAGGCTGGAAACGTAGGTCTGGACGTCCAGCTTGATGAAGTCATCGCCGAAGCTGTCGGAGAAGCACTGCTTCAGGATGGTGGCGTTGTCCAGTGCAGAGGTGCTGCTGGCGATGATGAAGTAGGTAGCCTTGACGGGGAAGGTGACGCCGATGGCGCTCAGCTCCTCCATGGCCTGCTTCTTCAGGGCGGAGATGTCGCCGCCGTTGGCACGCAGGCGGATCATGGTCTCGCCGTCGTACTTCTCAGCGTCGAAGCCCATCTCCTTGGCCACCAGAGTGGTGTACTCAGCGCCCTGCGTGTTGTAGCACAGACCCTTCATGGTGTAGTAGTCGTTCTCGCACTTCAGGGGGTTGATCTTGTTGTAGCGGGAGAACCATGCCTTCAGGTTCAGGCCGCGGTAGAAGCACTGACGGAAAGCAGTGTTAGCGATAGCCTTGTTCCAGTTCACATCGGGGGTGCCGTCGGCGTTGTTCTTCTGGTAGTTGAAGTGCATGGCGTAGGCAGAGGGGCGGGCGCGCTTCTCACAGAGCTGGCTGTTGTACTCGTTGTTGGGGTCGGAGGTGATGGTGGTGATGGTGCTCTCGTTCAGGTCGATCTCGTCCAGCTCGCGGTTCTGGTAGAGCTGGAATGCGATGGCCTGATCGGAGATCATGGTCACGGTCAGACGCTCGAAGCGGCTGACGTTGGCAGCATCGTAGTAGTGGGGGTTGGGGATATAGCTCTTGGTGTTTCCCTGGATATACTCCTCGACGATATAGGGGCCGCAGTACCACATGTTGGTGTTGTCGCAGCCACGGAAGGTCTCGATGCCCAGCTCGTCGATCAGCACCTGAGAGGCAGGGTAGAAGCTGGTGTAGGAGGCCACGGTATCAAAGTAGGGGCAGGAGTCCTTGCAGGTGAACACCAGAGTGTAGTCGTCGGGAGCCTCGATGCCCACGCCTGCGTCCAGCATATCCTGATAGTGCAGGTCGGCGGCGGCAGCGCCCATATCTTTGGTCTTCTCGTAGTACTCCTCAGCGCCCACGATGTACAGGGTGGGCATGGAGGTGTTGTTGGCCTCGTTCTTGGAGGCGTTCAGCACCCACTCCAGACCGACCAGAAAATCGGTGGCGGTGATGTGCTCCTTCACCTCGCCGTTGCAGTCTACCCAGTCCACATCGTCGCGCAGGTGGAAGGTCAGACGGTGGAGTCCTCGTTGGCCTCCCAGCTCGTGGCGATGGCGGGTACCAGCTTGCCGTAGCAGTCGAAGCTCATCAGGCCGTCCCACAGGTTGGTGACGACATTGGCATCGCTGAGGGTCTGGCTGTACAGCAGGTTCCAGCTCTCGATCTCACGGTTGGCAGACTCCCAGGAGATGTACTCCTTGAGGGGGGTGGCACCGGTGGAGTTGGGGGCCTGTGCGCCGGAAGCAGCCGTGCTGCCGGAGTTGTTGGACTTGCTGCCGCCGCAGGCGGACAGCAGGCCGGCGGCACCCACGACGCCTGCGCCCTTCAGGAAGCTGCGGCGGGTGATGTTGCGGGACTCAAAATCGATGTTCATTGAGATACGCTCCTCCGAGATATTGTTTTCCTTTTTTCCTATCCTAAATGCAAAAAACGGCGCGCTCCGGGTGCCAAAAACGCACAAAGCGCCCGGGACCGCACCTTTCGTATTCTAACATTGTGGACAAAAGAAGTCAATGACATACAGCGCTGAAATAGAAACAAAATGGTAACGGATGCTTTTTTCTGAAAAATGACGGCAAAAAAACGGTAAAGAATGGAAAGAAGTCATACCTTTACAAGATGACGAATGGATACAACGAAAGTTGGAAAACGCAAAGCGGCTATCTTTTTTCACAAAATCATGCTACAATAAAAAAGAATGTTACTTCTATAAAAGGAGCGTCCTTGGATGAAAAAGCTGATCTCAATGTATCAAAAATATATGTTCCGCCCCATTCTGTATAAATCCGTCACCCGGGTGTCGGTGGTGGCTGTGCTGATGCTGCTGTGGGACCGCTACGTCAGCGACGGCACCTTTACCATGTGGCAGGCCCCGGCCCTGCTGCTGGGCGTCGTGCTGCTGATGTGGGCGTGGGTGAACTACCTGCGTCTGGACGGTGTGACCATCCATCATCTGGGCGAAGAGTTTAAGGATTTGGGCAAAAAGAAGAAGTTCCACTCTACCAAGTCCATCGTGGACTTTGCCGATGAGCGCATCGTCTCCTTCGAGGAGCTGGAACCGGAAGAGCGCACCTATTGCAGCATGCTCTCGAATCTGCTTCTGGGCGGGGCGCTGCTCATCATCGGCCTCATCGCAGGCGCAGTGTGAGGGCAGCGGACATGGCAGAAAAAAGCGAAAAACAGCTGGTGGTGGGCATCCTTGCCCATGTAGATTCCGGCAAGACCACCCTCTCCGAGGCAATGCTCTACCGCGCGGGCAGCATCCGCAAGCTGGGCCGGGTGGATAACAAAGATGCCTTCCTCGACACTGACACGCTGGAAAAGGCGCGTGGGATCACCATCTTTTCCAAGCAGGCCCTGCTGAAAACGGGAAGTACGAATATCACCCTGCTGGACACCCCCGGCCATGTGGACTTTTCCACTGAGACGGAGCGCACTTTGCAGGTGCTCGACTACGCAGTGATGGTCATCAGCGGCACCGACGGCGTCCAGAGCCATACCGAGACGCTCTGGCGTCTGCTGCGGCGGTATCATATCCCGACCTTCGTGTTCATCAATAAAATGGACCTGCCCGGCCCGGGTAAAGAGGCGCTACTGAGCCAGCTTTCCCACCGTCTGGGCGACGGATTCGTGGATTTCGGCGCAGAGCAGGCCGAACGGGACGAGGCACTGGCCCTCTGCGACGAGCGCCTGATGGAAAAGATGCTGGATGCGGGCAGCCTGACGGCGGAGGACATCATCCCGGCCATCGCCCGGCGGCACGTCTTTCCCTGCTGGTTTGGCGTGGCCCTGCAGAGGGAGAATGCCGGCGGACTGCAGGGTGTGGACGAGCTGCTGGCCGGCCTCGACGAATACACCCGCGCCGCCCCGGCGCTGGAAGCTTTCGGTGCGCGGGTGTTCAAAGTCTCGCAGGATGAGCGGGGCGAGCGGCTGACCTGGCTGCGCGTCACCGGCGGTGAGCTGAAAGTCAAAGCCCAGCGCACCGGCGAAGCGGACGGCGAGCCCTGGGCCGAAAAGGCCAACCAGCTGCGGCTCTACTCCGGCGCAAAATTTACGCTGGCGGAGTGCATCGGCCCCGGCCAGGTGTGCGCTGTCACCGGCCTGACCAAAGCCCGCCCGGGCGAGGGTCTGGGGGCGGAACGGGACAGCGACCTGCCGGTGCTGGAGCCGGTGCTGAGCTATCAGGTGCTGCTGCCCGAGGGCGCAGACGTGCACGCCGCGCTGGGAAAGCTCCATCGGCTGGAAGAGGAGGAGCCCCAGCTCCATGTGGTCTGGAACGAGACCCTGGGTGAGATCCATGTCCAGCTGATGGGCGAGATCCAGCTGGAGGTGCTGAAAAGCCTGCTGGCCGAGCGATACGGGCTGGAGGTCAGCTTCGGCCCCGGCGGCATCCTGTACAAGGAGACCATCACCGAAGCCATGGAGGGCGTGGGCCACTACGAGCCCCTGCGCCACTACGCGGAAGTCCACCTCAAGCTGGAGCCGCTGCCCCGGGGCAGCGGAATGCAGTTTGCCGCCGACTGCCGGGAAGAGGTGCTGGACAAGAACTGGCAGCGGCTGGTGCTGACGCATCTTGAGGAAAAGCAGCATCTGGGTGTGCTCATCGGGGCTCCCCTGACCGATGTGAAGATCACCCTCATTGCGGGCCGCGCTCACCTCAAGCACACCGAGGGCGGCGACTTCCGGCAGGCGACCTACCGCGCCGTCCGGCAGGGCCTGATGATGGCAGACCAGATCCACAAGACCCAGCTGCTGGAGCCGTGGTATGCCTTCCGGCTGGAGCTGCCCTCTGACAACGTGGGACGCGCCATGAATGATATCCAGAACATGGGCGGCAGCTTTGACCCGCCCGAGACCGGAGCCGACGGGGATACCACCCTGCTCACCGGCACGGCACCGGCCTCCACCATGCGCAGCTACCCCATGGAGGTGGTGGGCTACACCCGGGGCAGGGGACACCTGACCCTGACGCTGGACGGCTACCGTCCCTGCCACAATGCAGCGGAGGTCATCGAGGCCGCGGGCTATGAGCCGGAACACGACCTCGACAACCCGGCGGATTCGGTGTTCTGCGCCCACGGGGCCGGATTTGTGGTGCCCTGGGAGCAGGTGCGCAGCCACATGCATGTAGACAGCGGCTGGGGCAAGACTGCAAAGACCGAGGAAACGGTGCAGGCCCGCCCCCGCCGGATGGCCGCTTACCGCGCTACCCTGGAAGAGGATGCTGAGCTGCTGAAGATCTTTGAACAGACCTATGGGCCCATCAAGCGAGACCCGCTGGCGGCGTTCCGCCCCACCCAGAAGCGGGAACGCCCCGATTTCAACGCCGAGCAGTGGGAGATCCAGCCCGAATACCTGCTGGTAGACGGCTACAACATCATCTTTGCATGGGACGAGCTGAACGCACTCTCCAAAGAGAGCCTGGAAGCGGCCCGCCACAGGCTGATGGACATCCTCTGCAACTATCAGGGCTTTAAGAAGTGCGTGCTCATCCTTGTGTTTGATGCCTACCGTGTGCCGGGCAGCCCCGGCAGCATAGAGCAGTACCACAATATCCATGTGGTCTACACCCGGGAAGCCGAGACCGCTGATATGTTCATTGAGCGTGTCACCCATGAGATCGGCAAGGGCCGCCGCGTCCGCGTGGCCACCTCCGATGGCATGGAACAGGTCATTATCCTGGGCCATGGTGCCCTCCGTGTCTCTGCCCGCATGTTCCATGAAGAGGTGCAGGAGGCGGAGAAGGAGATCCGGAGGTATTTGCAGGGGGAAGGGTAACATCCTCGCCCTCTCCGTCAGCGCTGACGCGCTGCCACCTCTCCCAAAGGGAGAGGCAATGCTGCCTTTATCCAAGACCCGCAATAGGCTCCCCCTTTGGGGGAGCTGGCAAAGCCGTAAGGCTTTGACTGAGAGGGCGAAATCTCACCCGAAAGGAGCCGCCTATGTTCGAAACAACTTCTGATTTTGTTTGGCAAAAGATCCAACCCCGCCCCCGGGACGCGCATAAGGGGACCTTTGGCTCCGTGCTGGCGGTGGCGGGCAGTGCGTCCTACCGGGGCGCGGCGGCGCTGGCCGTGGAAGGTGCCCTGCGCACAGGGGCCGGTATCGTTACGCTGGCAAGTGTGGAGCCGGTGCTGGCGGCTGTGGCCGCCCGCCTGCCCGAGTGCTGTCTCTGCCCCTGCGAAGCGGGGGCCGAGGGCGGCATCTCGCCCCAGAATATTGAGCATATCCGGCGGCAGAAAGCCTCTGTTCTGCTGGCGGGCCCCGGGCTGGGTTATACGGCCCAGAGCGCGGCCCGTGCCGCCGAGACCAGAGCGCTGGTAAAAACGCTCCTGCCCGGCTTTTCCGGCAGTGCAGTGCTGGATGCGGATGGTCTGAACGCCGCCGCTGACCTGCTCCAAACGGAAAAAATGCTTCATCCTCAAGGAGAACTGATTTTAACGCCCCACCCCGGCGAGATGGCCCGGCTGACCGGGCGCTCTGCGGCAGAGATCAATGCGGACCGGGAAGGCACGGCGCTGCGCTATGCGAAAGTATGGAATGCTGTGGTGGTGCTGAAGGGGGCACATACCGTCATTGCAGGGCCGGATGGCCGCTGTGCGGTCAATCCCACCGGCAACCCGGGGCTTTCCCGGGGCGGCAGCGGGGATGTGCTGGCCGGCATGACCAGCGCCCTGCTGGCCTGCGGTCTGCCTGCCTTTGAGGCCGCTGCCTGTGCCGTTTATCTCCACGGTGCAGCTGCCGACCGTGCCGCTGCCCTGCACGGGGAAACCGGGATGCTCCCGCATGATCTGCTGGATGCGCTGGGGACCCTGTTTGCCGAAAACGGGCGCTGAGCAAGGGGACGATCCCATCAAGAAAAGAAACGCTTCCTTTCCGCTGGATTTGTGTTATACTGGAGCTATCCAAAACACAACGATCTGCCGGAAAGGAAGCGTTTCTTTTATGGTTCCTGCACTGGAAAAAATCATTGCCGAGAGCGACCGTATCGTCTTTTTTGGCGGCGCGGGGGTCTCCACCGAAAGCGGTATCCCTGATTTCCGCAGCGTGGATGGCCTGTACCACCAGAAGTACGATTACCCGCCCGAGACCATCCTGAGCCACACCTTCTGGGAGGAGAACCCCGAGGAGTTCTACCGGTTCTACCGGGATAAGCTCATTGTGAAGGGGGCAAAGCCCAACGCTGCCCACCTGCGGCTGGCAAAGCTGGAGCGGGAGGGCAGGTTGAAAGCCATCGTCACCCAGAACATCGACGGCCTGCATCAGGCGGCGGGTTCCAAGACTGTTTACGAGCTCCACGGCAGCACCCTGCGCAACTACTGCGTGAAGTGCGGCGCGTTCTACGATGTGGACTTCATTGCCAACAGTACTGGCGTGCCCCGCTGCCCCAAGTGCGGCGGCATCGTCAAGCCGGATGTCGTCCTGTACGAGGAAGGGCTGGACGAGGAAGTTCTCTCCGGGGCCGTGTCTGCCATCCGCAAGGCGGATACTCTCATCATCGGCGGCACCAGTCTGGTGGTCTACCCGGCGGCGGGGCTCATCCGGTACTTCCGGGGCCGACATCTGGTGGTCATCAACATGCAGCCCACCGGGGCCGATGCGCAGGCCGACCTGTGCATTGCAAAGCCCATCGGTCAGGTGCTGAGCGAGGACGTATTGTTGGAGGACTGAGATGAAAGCTGTCATTCTGGAAAGCTATGTCATGGAGGAAGGCGACCTCGACTGGTCGGGGGTAAAGGCGCTGGTGCCCGATACCGTTAGTTATGTCCGCACGGCCTACGAGGAGATCGCCCCCCGCATTGGAGATGCGGACATCGTTCTGCTGGACAAGTGCCGCATGGATGAGGAGATCTTACAGCAGTGCCCGAACCTGAAATGGGTGGGCATCATTGCCACGGGCACCGACAACCTGGATCTGGAAGCCTGCCGCCGCCACGGCGTTGCAGTGGTCAATGTGCCGGGCTATTCTACCTACAGCGTGGCCCAGATGACCTTCAGCCTGCTGCTGGCCATCTGCCAGTGCGCGGAGCGCTACAACCGTGCCGTCAAGCAGGGATGCTGGCAGCTGGATATCCCGGAGAGCATCGGCCTGCTGCCCCAGATGGAACTCTACGGCAAGACCTATGGCGTTTACGGCTATGGCAGCATCGGGCGGCAGTCGGCCCGCATTGCCAGAGCCTTTGGCATGGAGGTGCTGGTCTGCACCCGCACCGTCCGGCCCGAATACGCCGCCGACGGTGTGGAGTTCGTGGATTATGATACCCTGCTGAGGCGGTGCGACATCCTCAGCCTGCACTGCCCGGCCACGCCCCAGACCCGGGGCCTTGTCAACGCGGAGGCGCTGGCGAAGATGAAGCCCGGGGCCATTCTGCTCAACACGGCCCGGGGCGCGCTGGTGGATGAGGAGGCCGTGGCAGCGGCCCTCCACAGCGGTCAGCTGGGCTTTTACGGGGCCGATGCCTTTGTCACCGAGCCTCTGCCTCAGGAAAGCCCCCTGCGGGCAGAACCCCACGCTATCCTTACACCGCACATTGCGTGGACGACCCGGGAGGCTTTGCAGAACCTGATGGACATTACCACCCGGAACCTGCGCACCTGGCTGGAAGGAAACGGCGAGCACATCGTCAACAGATAAAAAGGAGAGATGAATCATGCAGGCAACCATTCACAACGAATTCCTGACCCTGACCGTGGATACCCACGGTGCCGAAGCAGTCAGCCTGAAAAATGCCGCCGGGCAGGAGATGCTCTGGCAGGCCGACCCGGCTGTCTGGAAGCGCCACGCCCCCATCCTTTTCCCCTGGACGGGCAAGCTGACCGGCGGGGCCTTTACCCATAAAGGAAAGACCTACCCCGGCGGTCAGCACGGCTTTGCCCGGGACGTGGAGCATACCCTGCTCTGCGCTGAAGGCGACACCATCCGGCTGGAGCTGCGCTCGGATGAAAAGAGCAAGGCAGAGCGCTTCCCGTTTGATTTTGTCCTGACCAGCACCTTCCGGCTGGAGGGCAGGACGGTGCACCACACCCTGACCGTCACCAACCCCGCCGATGCCGCCGAGGAGCTGCAGTTCGGCATCGGCTACCACCCGGCGTTCCGCATCCCCTTTGATGACCAGCACACCACCACCGATTACGAGTTCCGCTTCGACCAGCCGGAGAGCCCGATGATCCTGGACGCTTACCCCAACGGTCTGCTGACCGGCAAGTGCGGCTACCGGTGGAAGAACGAGCAGAGCATCCCCCTGACAGACGAACTGTTTGAGAACGACAGCTTCTGCATGGCCGGTCTGCGCAGCCGCACGCTGGGCATCTACGAGAAAGACACCGGCAAGGGAATCGTCTGCAATGTGGAGGGTTACCCCTATACCCTCATCTGGTCGGCTCCGGCAAAGCCAGTGCGCTTTGTCTGCATTGAGCCGTGGCACTCCCTGCCCGGTGCCCAGACCGATCCCCAGGAGTGGAGCCAGCGCGCCGCTGCCGCCTGCCTTGCCCCCGGTCAGACCTGGGAGACCACCCTCAGCACAACGTTTGAGCGCTGAAGCAAAGTTTGGCAAAGAAATGCAGGAACCCCTTGACAGAGGGGACTGCATTCTGATTTAATTAGAATCGATAAAAGGGAGTAAAGGGCATCCCGCAGGGCCTGCGGGGTGCTGCATGGCAGCGTCATCACGGCAGAAATGCCCGATGTCATGTGTTGGCTTGAGACTTTTGTCACAGACAGAGTGCTGTGGCAGGGGTCTCTTTTTTCTTGCCCGGCACCGGAACACAAGGAGGAAAAATAAATATGGATCTTCTGAACACATTCGCCAGTCTCTTTTCCAATTTTGGGAATCTGACCTGGCAGATGGTGGTAATGTGGGGCATCGGTGCGCTGCTCATCTACCTTGCCATCGCCAAAAAGATGGAGCCGAGCCTGCTGCTGCCCATGGGCTTTGGTGCCATTCTGGTCAACCTGCCTCTCTCGGGTGCCATCACGCAGGGGGATACGGTC
>ENA-ORKW01000633-ORKW01000633.1-human-gut-metagenome-genome-assembly--contig:-NODE-633-length-11736-cov-3.48763_pt1 | contig 11736 bp, 10 predicted proteins | sample MGYA00243062_ERZ508813 | MGnify/ENA primary metagenome ERZ508813 (study PRJEB26277, sample SAMN04329846) | human gut metagenome | biome: human-associated habitat | host: Homo sapiens | place: USA...
CCCTCGCGGATCTATGCAATCAGATCATTTGCCTGTTCCTCACTGCCGACGATCGGTGCTATTTCGGTCTCAATGTCTGCCTTGATCATATGAATGGACGGGGAAATTGCCCGCATTTTCACGCCATATTTTCCGGCATGCTGGATCAGCACCGGATCTTCCATCCGAATATCCGAAAGCCCCGGCATGACCACTCCATACCCCTTCTGTTCCACAGCTGCCATGGCATCTTCCACACGCTCGTATTCTTTTTTCATCCGGGAGAGGGAACGCAGCATGGAAATCATCTGATATTCCCCTTCGATCTGCATTCCCGTCATCTCACTGATGTAGGAGAAATAGCACTGTTCCGTTGTCTCCATCCGGATCGTCACGATTCCGTTGGAAAGATCTGCCGTCTGCAGCTGGATGTCACGAAAAACTTCTTCTCCCATCTGCTCATTTGCACTTTTTACCCATTCCTGCCCGGCAAGCACAGCCGCTGCATCCCGCACGCGGCCGATTCCATCCATCAGTCTGGATGCCGTCTGAATCATGGCTGCCTTTAATTTATGTTCCATTGGAAGCATTTCCGTCCACTTTGGAATTGCAAAGTCCACACGGGTAACCGGAAATTCAAACAGAATGGCCTTCATAACCGTAACCAGATCCTCCCGGTGCATCTGCTGACAGTTGACCGGAACCACTACCGCCTGATATTCCTGCTCTAAGCTTTCTTTCAGTGCAAGTGTCTCACTGCTGTATGGGCGCACGGAATTTAAAACAATCACATACGGTTTTCCAATCTCTTTAAGCTTTTCCACCGCGGTTTGTTCTGCCTCCACATAATTTTCCCGCGGAAGTTCCCCGATACTGCCATCCGTTGTCACCACAATACCAATGGTTGCATGGTCTTTGATTACTTTTTCTGTTCCAATTCTCGCTGCATCCGAAAAAGGAATTTCCTCCTCGAACCACGGCGTATGTACCATGCGGTATCCGTCCCCCTCCAGATGACCATTTGCGCCCTCTACCATAAACCCGACACAGTCAATCAGACGCACACTGACACTGCTCTCATCTGCAAGTGTGATCTCTGCTGCCTCCTGCGGAATAAATTTCGGTTCTGTCGTCATGATCGTTTTCCCGGCGGCTGACTGAGGCAGTTCATCGAGCGTCCGTTTTTTTTCTTCCTCATCTTCGATGTACGGAAGTACAAACAGATCCATAAACCGCTTAATGAACGTTGACTTTCCGGTGCGGACCGGTCCTACGATACCAATGTAGATTTCGCCGTTCGTTCTTTTCTGGATATCTTTATATAAATCAAACTCCATAAAAAAATCTCCCTTCTTTGCATATTCGATTAATCTATCTAATCTATATGCAAAGGGGAGAATTCTTATTCACAGAAATACTCTGTTGTATATTTATTTCTCAGATGACTTCTTTTTGTCGGAAGTCTTCTTCTTTGCAGCTTCTTTCTCTGCTGCTTCCTTCTCTGCTGCTTTCTTTGCCTGCTCAGCAAGCACTTTTTCATTGATGCGTCCATACATCTGCATGTATTTATAGAGTTTCTTTGCCAGATCCTTGGTAATCTGTCCCTCCAGGGCACGCCACTTCCAGTTTTCTCCAAGTGTGGAAGGAATGTTGATACGGGCTTCGGAGCCGAGTCCGATCAGATCCTGCATCGGAACAATCGCCATATCTGCAACGGATGACCATGCGGCACGCATCATACCCCAGTTATATCCTTCCTCCTCGGTCAGATTCAGGTACTCGGTTGCGAACTTGACAGATGCTTTCGGTGCCGTCTTCATCCATCCCATCACGGTATCATTATCATGTGTTCCTGTATACACAACACAGTGACTGGTATAGGTGTGTGGCAGATAATCACTTCCCTCACGGCTGTCAAACGCAAACTGGATGACTTTCATGCCCGGGAATCCGGAATCCTTTAAAAGTTTGCGGACGGAATCTGTCAAAAATCCAAGATCTTCCACAATGATCGGAAGCTTGCCAAGTTTCTTCTCCAGCTGGTTAAACAGATCCATTCCCGGACCCTGTTTCCATTTTCCGTTCTTTGCAGTCTTATCTTTTGCCGGGATTGCATAATAAGAATCAAATCCGCGGAAATGATCGATGCGGATAATATCATACAGCTCGCTCATCGCTTTGATTCGTTTGGTCCACCATGCATAGTTATCTTTTTTCATTTCATCCCAGCGGAACAGCGGATTGCCCCAGAGCTGTCCATCTGCCGAAAATCCGTCCGGAGGACATCCTGCCACTTCAATCGGATTTAAATCTTCATCCAGATAAAACTGTTTCGGATTTGCCCATACATCCGCACTGTCTCCGGCCACATAGATCGGCACATCTCCGATAATCTCGATTCCGTTTTCATTGGCATATGCCTTTAACTCTCTCCACTGTTTAAAGAACAGATACTGAAGCATCTTATAAAACTCAATATCTTCTGCGTACTTTTTTCTTGCCTCATCCAATGCCGCTGCGTCACGCACACGAAGTTTCTCATCCCACTGGGCCCATGCTTTTCCGTCATTGGCATCTTTTAATGCCATAAACAGTGTATAATCTTCCAGCCAGTCCTTTTCCGTCTCACAAAATGACGAAAAATCTTCCGGCATATTTTTTACAAAACGGACATATGCTTTATGCAGCAATGCATAGCGTGATACATACATGGTTCCATAATCAATGTATTCCTCGCTTGTGCCCCAGTCAAATGACTCACATTCCTTTTTCTTTAATAAATTTTCCTTGCAGAGAATGTCCAGATCGATAAAGTACGGATTTCCCGCAAAACTGGAAAACGACTGATACGGTGAATCTCCGTAACTGGTCGGACAGATCGGCAGAATCTGCCAGTAAGTCTGACCTCCTTTTACCAGAAAGTCTACAAATTTTCTGGCTGATTTTCCCATAGTTCCAATGCCATACGGTGATGGCAGGGAAGATATCGGCATAAGTACGCCACTTGTTCTCATAAGTGATTCCTCCTAAGATCCAATCTATAATCTATAATTATATCATACCACCTTTTTGTCCCCTTGTAAAAAGCATTTTTCAATGCTAGTATGAAAGAAAGGGATTACGAGGTGAAGAATTATGAACGATGTCATAAAACATAAAATCAAACACAATGCACACCGTGCACTGGTATCTGTCAAATGGGTAATTTTTGCAATTCTTGTCGGCGGTATCGTCGGGCTGTGCGGCACGGCATTTTACTTTTGCCTGACATTTGTCACCGTACTGCGTGGACAGAATCCGTGGCTTTTATATCTGCTCCCTGTCGGGGGACTGATCATTGTCGGTGCTTACCATCTGCTGCGGGACGAAAAAGATACCGGGACCAATCTGGTCATCTCTGCCATCCACTCGGATGACGAGCTGCCCCTGCGCATGGCTCCTTTGATCTTTATTTCCACACTGATCACGCACCTGTTTGGCGGATCTGCCGGCCGTGAAGGTGCCGCCCTGCAGATGGGTGGCAGTATCGGAAACGCAATCGGAAAATTCTTCCGTTTTGACGATAAAGATAAACATGTCATGATCATGTGCGGCATGAGTGCTGCGTTTTCCGCTCTCTTTGGTACCCCGATGGCTGCTGCCATCCTTCCAATGGAAATTGTAAGTGTCGGCGTCATGTACTATACCGCCCTTGTTCCATGTGTGATCAGTTCTCTTGTCGCACACGGAGTTGCTTACCTGTTTGGTGTTTCCAACCAATGGTTTTCCATCGAGCATATCCCGGACTTTGGCATTCTTCCTGCCGTGCAGATTTCCATCCTTGCCGTGCTCTGCGCACTGGTAAGTATTGTTTTTTGTGTTCTTCTGCACAAAAGTGAAGAAATTTACCGCAAACTGTTCCAGAATCCCTACATCCGCATCTTTGCCGGTGGATGTATTGTTGTCATTCTGACGATGCTTGTCGGCAACCAGAATTACAACGGTACCGGTATCGGCATCATCCAGATGTGCATTGATGGAACGGTCCGTCCGGAAGCCTTCCTGTTAAAGATGATCTTTACCGCACTGACTCTTGGTGCCGGTTACAAAGGCGGAGAAATTGTTCCTTCCTTCTTCACCGGCGCGGCCTTTGGCTGCCTGTTTGGAACGCTGACCGGCATATCCCCGACACTCTGTACGGCTGTCGGCATGACTGCCGTATTCTGTGGTGTCACAAACTGTCCGATCACCTCACTGCTAATCAGTTTTGAATTGTTCGGTTATGACGGCATGCCGTATTTTCTTCTGGCTACCGCTTTCAGCTACATGCTTTCCGGATACTTTGGTCTGTACCGGAGCCAGAAGATTGTGTACTCCAAATACAAAACCAGCTACATCAACAAGACAACTCACTGATTCCAAGAACCACACAGCCAGTCGCCGGCAATTCCATGTTCGAATGAACCGAACCGATTGGTTCGGTTCCTGCATGCAGGTCATCAATATATAACGTCCATGTCCTGTCATCCGGCAGCAGGAGTGTTTCTTTTCTGCCCGATGCATTGTATGCCACCAGAAGTGTCTCTTCCGGCTGACGGATTATAAACGCGATGGTCTGTTCGGATGTCATTTCCATAAACAGAATATTCTGGCGGATCTCCTCTGCGTCTGTCATACGCAATCCTTTATGTGCTTTCCGGAAAGCAATCAGTCCTCTGTAATACTGCTGCAGTTCTTTCTGTTCATCATTCCAGTCATAGCGCAGCACATTTGTTTCATACGGCAGATTATAACTGTTCTCGGATACCTCACCATTTTTTCCGGCCGGTTTGGTTCGTGCAAACTCTTCCCCACTCAGGAAAAACGGAACTCCCTGTGCGGTAAATACCATCGCAGCCGCCAGACGGTTCATTGCAAGACGTTCCCCGGCATCACAATCCGGTCTTATCCCACAAGGTCAGATTGTCGTGACAGGAAACATAATTGATCACTTTCTCCGGTGTATCCGTCCATGTACCGCCGGCTGCATAGGTATAAGCTGCATAATCTACCTGTGGATGCCACACACCTCCTGCTGCACAGTAACGCACCGCAACTTTCATTCCGTCCTTTCCGCTGACATAACCGCAGTCTTTGTTATAAAACACGTGTCCGCGCACCATGTCCCGGATATCATCCGAAAACATTCCGATGCCGTCCAGCATACGCGCGTTTCTCTTCATGGCACGTCTAAATTCCGGCATGGTTGAAGTACCGCCTGTCCAGCCCTCTCCATACAGAATGATATATGGATTGATTTCTTTTAACCTGCGGCTGATCTCATTCATGGTATCAATATCAAGAACACCCATCAGATCAAACCGGAACCCATCCACATGATATTCCCTTGCCCAGTAACAGACCGATTCTACGATGTATTTGCGCATCATCGGCTGCTCCGAAGCAATTTCATTGCCACAGGCAGATGCATTGGAATATCTGGTTCCGTTCATCCGGTAATAATAATCCGGCTCACATTTCTGCAGACAGCTGTCCAGATCATAGGTGTGATTGTACACCACATCCATGATCACTCCGATGCCCTCCCTGTGAAAAGCCGCAATCATTTCTTTCATTTCCCGGATACGCACCTCCCCATGGAACGGATCTGTTGAAAAAGATCCCTCCGGTACGTTATAATTCAGCGGATCGTATCCCCAGTTATACTCCCGCTTCTTTGGTGCCGCCTCATCAATACTTGCAAAATCATACATTGGCATGATCTGCACATGCGTAATGCCGAGCGATTTGAAATAATCCAGCCCGGTAGCTTCTCCCTCTTTGTTTTTGGTTCCCTTTTCTGCCAGTCCCAGATACTTTCCCGGATATTTTACCCCGGAAGAGCCATCCGCGGTACTGTCCAGAACAGAAATCTCACAGATCACCAGATCCGTACGGTTTGAAAAAACCGGTCCATGATCCTCCTTAAAATTCTCCGGATCAGTTTCTTTTAGGTCCAGCACCATACTCCGCTGCCCGTTCACACCGACAGCTACCGAATATGGATCCTGTAACTCCACGGTCTTGCCGCTTCTCTCCAGACGGTATGTATAATAAACATGCCGCAAATCTCCGTCTACCCGAATCGTCCAGGTTCCCTGTACATCCCGTTTCATCGGAAGTGTATCCGACAGGCAGTCCCCGTCTCCTTCCCGATACAGACACAGTGTTACTGCATCCGCAGTCGGAGCCCAGAGCCGGAACGCTGTATATTTCTTTGTGTACACAGCACCCAGATCATTTCCATCATATGGAATCCTTTGCTGCATTCCCTCTCTCCTCCCTGAAATATATTATTTTCGCATTTTTTCGTAATTCATTATATTTTAATTTTATGTATCTGTAAATTGGAAAAATCACTAAGTTTTTTTCAATATTTTGTGAAATAAGACGAAGAAAAGAGGCATTCCATGTTTTATGCCATGAAATGCCTCTTTTTTTGTTTTCCGTATCAGGCAAACCCTTATGCGTTTGTTGCCTGTACCATTGCCTCAAGGGTTCTGACTGCTGCTCCCGAATCGATCGTCTTTGCTGCAAGTGCAATGCCATCTGCAATACTGTCTGCCTTTTTCCCAATATACAAAGCGGCTCCTGCATTCAAAAGCACAATCTCCCTCTTTGGTCCCTGTTTCTTTCCGGAAAGAATATCTCTGGTGATCTGTGCGTTTACGGCTCCTTCCCCACCCTGCAGTTTTGCGATTTCACACCGCTTTAATCCAAACTGTTCCGGTGTGATTGTATAGGTGGTTACTTTTCCGTCTCTAATTTCAGATACCGTGGTCTCGCCGGTCAGTGTGATCTCATCCATGTTATCCTCTCCGCTGACAACCATTCCCCGTTCTACCCCGAGGTTCATCATGGTTCCCGCAATCACTTCCGTAAGTGCCGGGGAATACACCCCTACAAGCATTGCCCTGGCACGGGATGGATTAGAAAGCGGTCCTAAAATATTAAACACCGTGCGGATGCCCAGCTGTTTTCTGACCGGTCCCACATACTTCATGGCAGGATTAAAATGCGGTGCAAACATAAATCCGATCCCGACCGTCTCCACACACTTTTCTACCACAGCCGGATCTGCGGAAATATTTACGCCAAGTGCTTCTAACACATCTCCGGCACCACTTTTAGAAGAAATGGAACGATTGCCATGTTTTGCCACCGGAAGCCCTGCTGCTGCCACAACAAACGCTGATGTTGTGGAAATATTAAACGAATAGGTACAGTCTCCGCCGGTACCGACAAAATCTACATAATCCTCTACCTTCGGACTGATCGTATTTGCCTTGTTGCGCAATACGGCTGCCAATCCCGTAATCTCATCCAGCGTTTCCCCTTTCATGCGGAGTGCTGTCAGAAAACATGCAATCTGCGCCTCTGTTGCCTGTCCGGTCAGAATCAGCTCCTGTGCTTTCATCGCTTCCTCTTTTGTCAGATCTTTACCCTCTACCAGTTTGGCCAGAATCTCTTTCATCTATGATATCCTCCTGTTTTATTCGCTTTTCCGTTACATTTCATTTAACTCTTTTTTGAATGTGCTGCAATATTCTGCTGCAGCCTGCGGATCAGAACCGTGCTTCCGCATCAGTGTGATAAAATGAGAGCCTACAATGGCTCCGTCAATAATCTCTTTCATCGGACGTACATCCTCTGCCGTGCGGATACCAAATCCCATCATAACCGGAATTTTTGCCTCTTTCTTTACCGCTGTCAGATATTCTAAAATCTGACGGTGGAAGGTTGCTTCCTGTCCGGTAACTCCCATGGAAGACACACAGTAGACAAATCCCCTTGCATTTTTAAGGATTTTTGGCACACGGTCTTTGGATACCGGGGAAACCAGCTGGATCAGAATGGTTCCATCCTCTTTCTGTAACTGTGTCTGGAGTTCTTCCTGCTCTTCCAGCGGCAGATCCGGAATGATCAGTCCATCCACCCCGCAGGCATTGCACTCTTTTACAAATTTTTCCACGCCATAATGCAGTACCGTGTTGTAATACATCATAAATACAACCGGGATCTGCACACCATCGGTCCGCATCTCTTTCATACAGGTAAATGTTTTCTCCAGATTTGCCCCACCGAGAATTGCCTCATAGGAAGCTGCCTGAATGACCGGACCGTCTGCCACCGGATCGGAAAACGGAATTCCAAGTTCAATAATGTCCGTTCCTGCCGCTTCCTGTGCCTTGATGATCGCCTTTGTCTTATCATAATCCGGCAGACCTGCTGTGATATAAGTAATAAATGCCTTTTCTTCCTTTTCCTGTAACGCCTGAAGCGCTGTCTCAATTCGATTCATCCCTGTTATGCCCTCCTTAATTCAGATATCCTTTTCCGTCAAGATAATCCGCAATGGTGTTTACATCTTTATCTCCGCGACCGGACAGACAGATAACCATGCTCTGATCCATAGTCATTTCTTTTGCCTTTTTAAATGCATAGGCAACGGCATGTGCACTCTCAATTGCCGGAATAATTCCCTCTAACTTACACAGTTCCATCAGCGCATCCATTGCCTCCACATCCGTAATTGCCACATATTTTGCACGTCCGATATCCCGCAGATATGCATGCTCCGGTCCGACTCCCGGATAATCCAGTCCGGCGGAAATAGAGTGTGCCAGCTGGATATTTCCATCGGTATCCTGCAACAGATACGAACGCATGCCATGCAATACTCCGGGCTCTCCCAAAGCCATGGCGCTGGCATGTTTTCCGGTCTCAATTCCAAGGCCCGCTGCTTCTACACCGATCAGTTCCACCTCCGGCTCATCAATAAAATCGGCAAACATTCCGATGGAATTGGAACCGCCGCCCACACATGCCATAACCACATCCGGATTCTTTCCTTCTGCTTCCATGTGCTGACGCTTTGCCTCCCGGCTGATCACACTCTGAAACTCTTTCACCATCTTCGGATACGGATACGGTCCTACCGCAGATCCGATAATATAGAACGTATCCTCCGCTGTTTTGGCCCAGGTACGGATGGCTTCGTTTGTCGCGTCTTTTAAGGTATTGCTTCCGGATTCCACGGATACCACTTTTGCACCAAGCATCTCCATACGCATCACATTCAGTTTCTGTCTCTGGATATCTTCTTTTCCCATGTACACCGTACATTCCATATCAAACAGTGCTGCTCCCGTTGCAGTAGCTACACCATGCTGTCCTGCACCGGTCTCCGCGATTACCTTTGTCTTTCCCATACGCTTTGCCAGAAGGATCTGACCGATCACATTGTTGATCTTGTGGGCACCGGTATGGTTTAAATCTTCACGCTTTAAATAAATTTTTGTACCGTATTTTGCAGACAGACGCTCTGCATAGTAAAGCGGTGTCTCTCTGCCAACATACTGTTTCAGATAATAATGATACTGCTTCATAAACTCCGGATCATGAATGGCCTCCTCATATGCCTGATCCAGTTCCTGTAAGGTATTCATCAGCGACTCTGCCACATACTGTCCGCCAAACTGTCCATAATATGCTTTCTTATTCATCTTTCTTTCCTTTCTTCTGCTTCCTCTTTGACACATGTTACAAATTGTTTTATCAATGCTTCTTCTTTTTGATCTTTTTCTTCCACTCCGGAACTTACATCCACGATATCCGGGTCAAACAACCGGATTCCTTCGGCAACATTTCCGGCATGTAACCCTCCTGCCAGGACAAATTTTCTTCCGGCGAAAATCCCCGCCTGCTGGTCAATATTCAGTTGCTTCTGCCAGTCAAAACGCTGTCCGCCGCCATAGCCTGCACCATCCACGACAATCGCTGTAATTTTCTGTTGCAGTTCTTCCGGCAGTTCAAAAAAGCTCTTTGTTTTTGCCTCAAACTCTTCCGGATCTGAGAGGTTTATGGCATACCAGACAGGAAGTTCTGCTGCCGTTATGGCATCCTCTGACAGCTTTCCGTGCATCTGGATGATGTCAAATTTCATCTGCTGCAGTGTCTTTATCTGTGCCTCATCCGGGGAAACGGTTACGGCAACCTTTTTTATCCGTGGACTGATTTTTTTCATGATTTCTTCTGCCTGTTGCCGGCTTAAATTCCGCCTGCTTTTCTCATAAAAAACAAATCCTGCGTAATCGGCCCCTGCATCATTTACATACTGCGCATCTGCAGGCTTTTTCAGTCCACAGATCTTTACTTCTGGTCTCATGCCTGATACAGCTCCTTCCATTTTTGTGCAAGTGCTTTCGGATTTTCCGATTCCATAAACGCACGCCCGATCAAAAAGGCATCCACCCCACAGTCTCGCAGGAACCGCACGTCCTCATCTCCCGTAATCCCACTTTCTGCCACAAATACTTTATCTTCCGGCACATAAGGGCGAAGCCGTCTGGTATGTTCCAAAGAGATCGTAAAATCCTTAAGATTACGGTTATTGACCCCTATGATTCTCGGGTTGATCTTCATCGCCCGTTCCACCTCTGCCTCATCATGTGTCTCAACCAGCACATCAAGATCAAGTTCTCCTGCCAGCTGATAAAAATCATGCATCTGTGCATCATCGAGAATCGCTGTAATCAGAAGTACCGCATCTGCACCGATCACTTTTGCCTCATAAAACTGATACTCACAGATCATGAAATCTTTCCGCAAAATCGGAAGGCTGGATTTTGCCCGGATTTCTTTTAAATACGCAACATTTCCGTGAAAATGATCTTCCTCTGTCAGACACGAAATGGCATCCACCGATGCATTGTACTCACTGATGCGCTCCATCAGATCAATCTTGCTGGTAATCGTTCCGAGACTCGGGGAAGCTTTCTTAAATTCTCCGATAATCGAAAGTCCCGGTTTCTTTAAATGATTATAAAAACAGTCTGCCTCCCTCGTCTTTGTTTCCTCTGCCATGCGCCGCATTTCTGTTTCCGGAATACGTGCCATGTGCCCGGGAAGCCGTTTTTTCTTATCTTCTACAATTTCATCCAGTATCATATTTTTTCCCCTAATATAAACTACTATAATCTAACACGTTCCATTTACAAAATTTTCGATGATGCGTTTGCCGTGCTCGGTATAAATGGATTCCGGATGGAACTGTAATCCCACAACCGGATATTTCTTATGGCGCATTGCCATAATCTCTCCGTCATCGGTCCGCGCCAGCACCCGCAGACAATCCGGCAGATCCTTTTCCTGCACTGCCAGGGAATGGTATCTTGCCACACGGATCGGAGAATTGATCCCGGTAAATACACTGCTTCCATCATGTTCAATCAACGACTGCTTTCCATGGAACAATGCCTTGGCATAGGAAACGGTTCCTCCCAATGCCTCACCGATGCACTGATGCCCCAGACAGATGCCAAGGATCGGTTTTTCTTCTGTAAATTCTTTGACAACATCCATGCAGATGCCTGCTTCCTTCGGATTCTTTGGTCCCGGTGAAAGCACGATCCGCTCCGGGTCCATCGCCTTAATTTCTTCAATGGTAATCTTGTCGTTTCGGACAACTTTGATATCGGAGTTAAAAATTCCGATATACTGATACAGGTTATAAGTAAAAGAATCATAGTTATCAATCAGCAAAATCATAAATTTTCCTCCTCTATAAGCGTCTTGGCCAGTGCCATTACTTTATTGCAGCACTCCTGATACTCATTTTCCGGAACGGAATCTGCAACTATTCCCGCTCCAGCCTGCAAATATACACGGTTTTTCTTTTTGATCATTGTCCGGATCGTAATATAGAAATCCCGATGACGGGAGACATCACTGTATTCC
>ENA-ORKW01000634-ORKW01000634.1-human-gut-metagenome-genome-assembly--contig:-NODE-634-length-11732-cov-4.19757_pt1 | contig 11732 bp, 10 predicted proteins | sample MGYA00243062_ERZ508813 | MGnify/ENA primary metagenome ERZ508813 (study PRJEB26277, sample SAMN04329846) | human gut metagenome | biome: human-associated habitat | host: Homo sapiens | place: USA...
CCTGCGAGAGAATTTCGAAGCCCTGTGCATCAATGTCGCCCCAATAATATAGTGAAGCGTGCTGCATGAACGGAACAGACTTGAGGATGCCAATGGTGAATCCATGCCCCCAAATCAGCAGACTTCCTGCCAACTTGGGAAAAGTCAGGAAGTTGATTTTATTCTCCACCACAAACACCTTCTGCACAGGCAACGACAACGCACAGAACTGACTCTGAGGCATCGTAAGATCGTCTACACCAGCAAAGTATTCATTCGCAATCGATGCTTCCAGCACACGAATCCGCACCCATGACTCATCGTATCGCAATCCAAAGCGCTTCTCGAACACCTTCTCATCCGAACAAACATGCTCTACAATGACAATATCCAGCAACTCACGAAGCACTCCCTTGTTACGTTCAATAAACTTGGTATGCACCTCAATGGGCAATTCACGAATGTACAACCTAGGACAAGGGTTTACCACAAAATAGCGCAAAACTTTCAGCAAATCAGACCAAAAGGAAGCATTTTCCACCACCTTCAGCGGATAGCGTTCCACCCATGAACGAAGCTGCGGAAACTCATCAAGCAACATTGCCACATCCTTACGAAACTGTGATACTTCACCACACTTCTGCAAGAAGCGCTCAATGTCCGATGCACTCTCGAATAACACGCGCTCAGGCAGATCCTGTTCGCCCAATGCTTTCGTTTTCACTGTTTTCCACTCAATCGTGTAACCAAAGCCCTTCACCTCTTTCGATTGCGAACGGATGTCCGTCAGTTCACGTTGATACTCGTCCATCGATGCGCTAGCCTTCTTGTCGCAAGGGATCACAATTGGCTCAAACTCAGAGCCAGCTACCACCGAACGCAAATAATCTACATACTTGCGTTCAGTCTTCTTACGTATTTCTACTGCCGTTATCATACTTCCATACTCCTTTCACGTTCTGCCTTAAACTCACTGATAGGCATATTATAGAGCACAGAACAGTTGCCCTTGCGCTCCACATAATGCACATACGAAATATCGTTCTCCACGATGTGAATATTGTCGCTCGGAGTCACCACGAGCAACTGCAGATGGAGTTGTTTGCAGAGCGAAATCAGATAGCGTGCCTTGTCCTCGTCCTGTGCGCGAAAAGCTTCATCTATTGCAATGAAGCGGAACGAAGAATCTAATCCACTCTTGGTTAATCCGAACTGGTAAGCGATAGCCGATCCCAGAATCGTGTATGTTAATTGTGCTTTCTCGCCACCAGACAGCTGCCCCATCGCCTCATAGGTGTTACGCTTCTGCCCATCGTCTTGGTAAAACTCCTCCGACTTATATGTGTACCATCCACGCACATCCATCACCGACTTTCGCCATGATTCGACCTGTAAGCGAGACATCAGCGGTTCAATATGCTGTTCGAAATGAATCTTGCTTCCATCGATTGTTGAATTCATCTCATGAATATTAGGTATTGCACTGCTCAGCAGGTTTTGAAACTCCTTCACATCCACATTCAATCGTTTGGTTGCTACCAACTGGATATAAGTCTTTGGAGCATCTTTGAAATCAATGCCTATAAGATACGAATTCAATTGGTCGATGGTCTTGGTGATAGACTGACACCAGTTTTGGAAGAATACATTGAATGCACTGACTTTGTTGATGATATTCTCCTGCAAATACTTGTTGAAGCGCGATTCAAACCCTGGTAAATCTTCGTCAAGCAATCGTTGGTAATAGGCCTGATATTCGCCCATAAACTCCACGGCTTCGGGCAAACGGCTCACATCCGAACGCCAATCGTGATACTTCATGGTAATTTCCTCTGCGGGATTCTTGAAGCGATAAATCAGGTTCTTCAAATCGCTATTCTTGCGACTCTTCGTTTCACGCTGTTTCTGCAAAGCTAAATCGATCTCATGTTGTAACGTGTCACGTTTTCCGTTCAAATCCTCCAATGCAACATTCAGTAAATCTGCGTGTTGCAACTCAAAAGCATCCGTATCAACAACGCCTATTTGAGCCAAAGTTGAATTACTTTCGTTTCTCCTTTCTTTGAGCTTATTCTCACGATTCTCCGATAATGTTTTCTTTTTGATAGCTTCATTGTTCTCATCATCAAGTAAACCGATTTCTTTTCTCACCCCCGCCAATTGCTCCTGTAAAATCTTCACCCGATTATTGGCTTCCTCCAGTTGTCGTTTCTGTTCTTGCTTTTGCTGAATGACTAGTACACACGACTGCCAGTCGATATCATCAAATTTATCGTATTTACTAAACAGCGTCAAATAGGTTTCCCGCTTCTTCTGAGCATTCTTTATGTCTTCCTCTAGCTTACGGACTTTAGCTGCTGTCATCTTTTCTTCCTGCTGCAACTGACGCACCTCTGCCTGTAACACGGCAATTTTCTCCTTGTTATCCCAGCCAAGCACATAGTGTTCCTTGCCTCGTATCTCTGGTCGGTCGTCTTTCTCATGCTTACCACCTCTCGCCTTTATCAGCCCCTCTTTTGTTACTGCTTTCTCTTGCAGATGGTTGAAGTCCGCAAGCGAATCAACACAACTATAGTTGAACTCAGCAAATAACCTGTCCTCAAGCCAATCCAAATACAAACACATTGGCTTGTATTCAAGCTTACGGAGCAACGAATCCGCTTTCAATGTCCTATCCAAACTCACGAATAGTCTCTGCGCCCTGGTATCGCTGATACACGATACGACCTCGCAGATTATGACCATTCACATACTCATTTACCTGCTTGTAATACTTCTCCGGCACTACCAACCGCAATGCAAAATTGTGAAGAATACGCTCAATGGAATATTCCCAATCACGCTCATCATCCTTCACACATATCAGTTCACCAATGAATGGAATCTCTTCGGTAGTTGCACCAACAGCTTCCAGTATCTCATCACGAATCTCAGCCACACGACCGGATATATTGTTCTTATGCTGCTGCAGATAGCGTATGGTGGCCATTCGTTCTTCTATGTTGCTACTGATTTCATCCTGACGGTTTTGTGCCTGACGCTTCTCTTCCATAAGTTGCCTGTCAATCGTCACTTGCAGAGCATCTTTCTCGCGTTTGGCGGTCGCACGATTAATTTCGAATACCTCTACATCAGGACTTTGTTCCATCTTCACCAGCTTTGCCAACTTATCGTATTCTTCGGCTTTGGCCTTGCGGTTATCACGTATCCTCACTCTCTGATTGATTTCCTTTTCAATTTCATGTATCTGCTGACCCACCTCGTCCTTCTCAATAGCCACCGTCAAGCGCATTTGCTCTTGTTCCAGCTCACCCTTCTGCACCTTCAACTCCTTCAACCTATCTTCCAGTTTCCTCAAGTCGCTCTTGCAGCACACCAACTCCTTGTCGCACAAATCCACCGTTCGCGCAGCAAACCAATAGGCTGCCACACTCTTCTCCTGCTCCATTTCAACTATGCGTATGTCTATCTCCTTCAGTTCCTCTGTCAATGCATTGATAGGTTCCAGTTGGGCAATCTGCTCCTTCACCTTATCGATATTAGTCTTAGCCTCCATCAGATTTTGGAAGTTGTCCTTCAGTTCCTGATACTTCTCCTCAGCCGGCAGTTCCTCGAGCATATTCGTACGAATAAAACTGTCCAGATCGTCCAACACTTTCACACCCACTATCTGATTGAAGAGTGTAAGCGCCTTGTCCGAACGCATACCGAAGAGGGTTATCATCTTTTCGCCATATGCCACCGGACCATCAAAAAACTCTATCGTGCGTTTTGTTTCATTCGTATTGTATTTTTTCGTCAGTCGCTTGCGCCAATCGCCATGCAAGTCAAACTCTGAAAAGTCACGCTCTATAGTCAACGACTCTCGGGCTACACCAAACAGTACCTTTAGTTCCTCGCCAGTGTAGTAGCGCACCTGAAACAGCGTCACCACGCGCTTGTCCACATTGCAGAACGATGCAAGCAATACCGAACGAGCCCCTTTGTCGCGCAATCTCAGCGTGGTTGTGCTCGCTGCACCCTCCTGCTGCTGATTGCCATAGTTGCCAAAGAAGTACGATTCCTCTGTACGGTTGCCCTTCTTCTCCACACCCGATGATTGATTGTAAAATCGTTGGCGCTTCAGTGGCACCATCAGCGTGAGCAGAGCATCTATCAGCGTACTCTTGCCCGAGGCGTTTGCTCCGGTCAATAGCGAGTTGTTACCATGCAAATTCATATGGTACACTTTTTTGTCAAAGGTTCCCCAATTCCACACTTCCAAATAGTCAAGCTTAAAGCCTGCCACTTCCGAACTGGTATTAAATAGGTTCATCTGCTGCATTATAGTCATTAAGTTTGTTTTTAAATTCTAATATATCGTCCAGTGTCACCTTATCCTTGATGATGCGATGTATCTTATAGCGCTTCTCACCCTCAATATGCTTTGCTTCCACCAGGAAACCAAAGCCTGCTATGCTGTCTATATAGCGGTCAAGATCTTTCTCAAACTTGGCACGATTGAATGTGGCGGGAAGAAACAATTCTGCCTCTTCCTTTATTTCAGTAGCAGTTACATACTTGTCCGAAGCCTGCGACTCTGTTGGATTGCTGTCGAAGTCTTCGAGTATCTGCCTCAACACGATGAGTATCACCGAAACCTCAAAACCATACGACCTTCTCGACACCATGTTCAATGTTTTGTCTTCGTCCAATTTCATTTGCTTGACAAAGGCAAAACCTTCATCCTTTTTCACGATGAGTTCCAGTCCCATCACACTGATATAGTCCTGAATCTCGCTTTGGTAGTCGAGTAAATCATTCCAAACTACATCGTCTTTCTCTACGATGCCTTTCAACAGTTTCACTACAGCCCTGCTGTATGGTTGTATATTTGCTGCGTTCATCTTGTTATTATAATTTCGGGAATTGATATGGTTTTATTTTCTGTAAAAATAATATGTTGCTGGCGTTCTTCGCTTACCACCGTCTTATATTCCTTCAGCACGCCAATGTATCCAAACACTTCCGACAGACCTTTCTCCACGCCTTCGTTCCGCTCTATCACCTCTGCCAGGGTCGTCTGCTGTCTGTCGTTCAACACCTCGTTGATGCGGTCTCTCAGCACCTTTCGGTCGATGTGATACGGATTGTAGAGTTTACCAATACTCTCCAAATCAGCCAGACTCAGTCCGGCTATGTCAGGCTTATCCTTATACACAGTTTCTTTTACAGGTGTGAGGGTAAGAGGGCGCTCAAGCGGCAGATTGATGTCAATGGTTTCGTATTCAAGCGAAGCATCTGGCTTTTCTTTCCGTCTGCTGGCTTCGATGAGTAGTTTCTTTATATCGTTGATTACTTGCTTTGTCGCCTCAGCATTCATATGTCCGTTCTGGCGAATGATTCGACTCAGTTTCTCGCTCATGCGGTCGTTGGTTTTCGCAACCTTCTCACCAGCGTCAAACAGATGCTTTTTCATTTCCTTGAGAAACATGTCATGTGCATCAATGCCTCTATTTTCCAGCGTTTTGTAGAGTACACCAGTCAACTCGTCCCATTCTTTCTGCAGATCGGCCGAGAGCAGAAACTCCCAAAATGCATAGAAACTTTTGCCTTGTTGCGATTGTTTTAGTTCGCCATATGCATCAAAGATGTAGTTCAACAAAGCTTTCTTCTCTGCATTGTCTGTCTGACGTTCGTATATCTCTTTGATAATCCCCTTAAAGTTGTCATCCACCTCTTTGAAGTCGCTCAACAGTTCCTTCGCCAATTTGTTCTAACTGTTGTATCGTGGTTCTATCTGGTAGTCCTCGTAAACCTCGACCTCTTCGCCCATCTCCAGCCGCTGAATCTGATGCTCTATCTCCATTTTTTTGGTTCGAAGCAATTCTAGTCGCTTCTCACGGTCCTCGTTCGAGTATTCCACCAATTCTTTCAGTTGGGAAAACAGTGTCTTGAACTTTGATTCAGTACCGATGTAATCTTCTTTTTTCAAGCTCACCACCCAATCTATCAATTTGCTTGTGTGTGACGAAATCTCGTATATCACCTCTCCCTCTTCGTTCTGATAATTGGTCAAGAATCCCTTGTCTGTCCAGTCTTTGATGAGCCGTTTCGCTTTCTGTTCGTTCGACTCTACTAGTCTCGTCATTTCAGAATCATCCTCCACCAACGTATTTTCCTGCTCATCCAGTCGGTTCTCCAGTAGCATGTGCAAGCGTTCCTGCATTATAGCCGCCTGTCCTTCAAACGCTTCAATGACAAAAGACAAGAAGAAATCCACACTTCTTGATTTTATGAGTCGTACGCTTGGTGACTCTCGTAATATTTGTGTTATTTCTTCTACTTGCATAAATGTTATTCGAAATTATTTTGTTTAAAATCCATCAGTGTCTTAAATATTACATTCAAACACTTTTAAGGTGTTATTTATCTTTACACACAAAACACCACCATTGAATCATTGAAGTTCTATAATTCATTTTCCCCAATCCTTGCGATCAGTTCAGCATTCAGTTTCTCATCTCGTCCCAACAATTGCCGTACAAGCTGATAAATCGTAGTGCAAGGATTTTGATTTGCATAACGTGAATCTGCATATTCTAAATGCTTCGCTTCCGCATACCGCAAGGCGGACTCCATTGAGCCGTAAGTAGTCATTATCTTATAATTGTTAGGATCTTTCTTGGCGTATCTGTACTTTTTCTTCGATTTATATTTCGGAGAAGCATTTACAGCTGTTGAAATCTTCTCTTCATAATCCTTTCGAGACACTCCTGTTATTACATTCTGAAAATGATATAGATACCACAATTCGAATGCTTCATTACTCCAGGCTACCTCAATGCTATTTTTTTGTCCCATCGCAATGGCTTCGTTGAAATCCTTTGCAGGAAATTCATCCCTATCGAAAACAGCCCAAACACGGTCATAGTTATTCTTATTTTTAAGATCAATGGCCTTCTCCACAACATCTTTTGTTCCACGCCCAAGCCCTTTAACCTCGATGTCATATACAATTACCCCCTGTTGCTTTTCGGCAAAAGCTTCAAAGTAATTAGGTTCAGTCTTTGTCCCTTCGCACACAATTAACACAGAGCAACGTATGACTTTCAGTTCTCTCTTTTGCGATTGCCTCCTAAATTTTGAAGAAGCATTATCTATCTTTATTCTCTTTGCTGCCATAGCCTTACATTATTAATCATTCAATATATAAGGAATGGCACCATAACGACCGGCGATATAGTTTTTCTCATAATTTGCATCATTACGAGGTTTGGTCCCGTCTGGGAGTACGATATCAATCAGACTATACAAATCCGTCTGCTCTTTAGAATCTTTCTCCGTGAACCATATCTGGTCTCGTCTTAAAATTTTCTGAGAAAGTAAGTGCGTATCGTGGGTAGTGAATATCAATTGGGCATTCTTTGGATTTGTTTCCGGATTATTGAATAATTCAATAATATACTGAGAAATCAGAGGGTGCATTTTTGCATCCAGCTCATCGATGACAAGCACGCTCCCAGAATAAAGCGTTTCGAATATCGGTCCCGAAAGATCAAATAACTTATTTGTACCGGAAGATTCCCTATCTTCAAACGAGAAGTTAATTGTACCTACTATATTACCTTTATCTGAATATACGTTATGTATAGAATCCAACTCAATACTCTTCTTGCCTTGCGTTTCTCTTTGGAAGAGTGCTCGTAATTCCATAGGCAAGTCCTGAGGAATATTGGGTTCTTCCTCATGAGTAAGAATGTTGTTAAATCCAAGTCTCAATTTCTGGAAGAAGTTGAGAGCATTAACACTCAAAGATTCTTTTTTGTGGAAAAATAATTTTGAATATGCTCTATATTGTTGATTATTCAATCCAGAAATCACATTAAAGTCCGATTGAAACCAAGAAATAACCTGACGAGATATTTCACCGCCTAACTGTTGGCATAATGACAGGAACAAACGGTTGTCATTGGTCTTTTCTTCATATCCGACTCCTTCCGGGAAATTATTCTCATCTACACAAATCCCATCTTCGTTTCTTACGAACATCATCTGCTCTTTAGAACGAGGTGTTGTTTTCCGGAATAACCATTCTTCAACGATACGCTCCAGATTATACCTGAATCCATATCTGTAACAATACTCTCCTTTCAAAAATATAATCTCAAACATAGAGGGATGGTGATTGTCCTTCAAAAGAAGAAATGGGTCATATTCCAATTGCTCATTGTCATTTAACTTCACCGACAACAACACGCAACTCGCCATTGCGTGCATCGCACTGACAAGATTGGATTTCCCACTTGAATTGGCACCATACAGCGCAAGAGATCGAAGCAGAGTATATTTATTGCAGTCAAACAAGTTCGTTTCAGTACATTCTTTCAAAGCTTTATCGGCCTCCAATACTAAGGTCTTTTTCCTATAAAACGACCTGTAATTCTCAACTGTAAATTCAAGTAACATATATCTGACTTTTAAGTGTTTCAATTATTTTTCATAACTGTTTTCGAGTACAAAGGTACAAAATTCAATTCATATAATGCATATTTTTGAGATATTTTCTCAAAAATATGCATATAGCATTTATTACATTTGCTGATTCAAAAAATAACATGCTGAAAATCAGCAGATAATCGTTATCTATACACATAATCATATCCGCATGATTGTGTGCAAAATTATGTAGAAATGAAATTTGTTGAAATTTCTTTTATGCTGACTAAAGGTACTGAACCATTTCATGCATTTGTGTCGCATACAAGACAGTTATTCTGTTATCATCCTCAGCATAGTAAGCAATACAGTGTTCTATTCCATTCAACATATTTTCAAATGCCAAACAAGGGTTCAACCCTCCACTGACTAATGTGTTACCCAAGGCCTTCATTTTTTTTGCTCCGAGTAGTAATAGGTTCTGTTTTCAAGCATCCAAGAACTTTTTCTGGACTATCCAAATAACAATAATACAACCAAATCTCAAAACAAGGATTGCTCACGACCCATCTACCTTGTACATCGGTTTGATTACCTTTAAATATTTTCTCCAACTGATCATAGAATTCATCTACATCCGAAAGGAGAAATACTTTGTCCATAGTATCCAGTTGGAAAAAGCTGCGATTCTATTTTTATTTCTCCTGTCAACTGTATTTATTCCCACTTCTCTTGCATCTGATATGGCTGTAATCCTTGTCCTTTTTCAGACATAAATACAACTCTTAAAGAGTTAAGCTCACGCTGTTTAATCAATTCCCGAAGAAAATCCTTTTCCTTTTTCTCCCCTCCAGAGAGTACGAATATAAGACTGGTGGAAAGGATCCCTTCAGGCTTTTGGTAAGCAGAAGACACTCCTGATGTTTCATACACCTGACAATTCTCCTTATTTTGGGTTATAGACTGATGTACAAGCTATTTAGGAGTTAATCTTGAGTATTTTTTTTGAATATGTAAATTTAGATAAATCCATAACAATATTAACATTTTACATATTCAATTCACCAATAAAAGGAATAGCGCCATAACGCCCCTCCATATATCCGTTCTCAATATTAATTGTGTTGTGGATCTTAAAATCGTTTAATGAATACATATGACTCCCACCATCCTTCTTTTCAACCATCCAAGCTTCATCGGTGCGCAAAAAATCCTGATTTAGCAAACAGGTCTGATGCGTTGTAAAAATAAGTTGTCCATTGGTGTCCTGTGAGGAAAAATAACGGACAAGTTCCCTGACCAAATGTGGATGTATGCTATGATCGAGTTCATCTATGATTACCGTCTTGGCGCATTTCTTTGCCTCAAATAATTCCGGAACAAGCGACAGTAATCTAACCGTACCGTCAGACTGTGCCTGGATATCCATATCCTTTGAAAATCCGTTTTTACCAAATTGCTGGAATAGCATTTGACTTATCTTCTGCACTCCATCTTCTACACTAATAGATCTTGTATTTCTGAAATCAACGACCTCCGACAACACTCCGGAACGCATTTCTTTAAGTTTGTCCATGGGTAGATTACTGATGTCATGGGTACTCATCCAATCTTCAAAATTTTCTGTTTCGACATTAACTCTGTTAATACCAAGACCAAGTACCTTAAATATATCCGAAGCAAATTGATTGATTTCTTTGTTGCTCTTGAATATTCCAATCAGTGCAGGATTGAAAGAATGCAAGCCAATTATTGTAAGTTCGTCCTCAAACCATTTTTGTGCAATACTAATATTTTCATCCGTCAATACCGGCATATCATTGTTTATAGTCAAAAGACTGGAAAATGGATTTTTTTCTATCCATCCCAAAACCATATTGCCTACTTCCTCTGAAGGCGTAACTGCATATTCGATTTTGCCCTCTTTGCGAGTGAAAACATTATGGTTTTCTTCCGAACCCAAACCGGAAATCTGTAGTATTTCGGAAACAATCCCAGTATTCATAATTTCCACAGAGTATATATATGGAATTCCTGTTTTTGTCTCAAACTCTATTGTCAGTTCCATAGGTTCTGTTCCTGTATTTTCTTTTAACGCAAAGATGTACTTACCAATGGTTTTCTTGTCGAGAAAACTTTTGTTCAAAGCTATTGCTTTCAAGAAATTGATACCCTTTAACAAATTGGATTTTCCAGCGCCATTGGCTCCATATATAGCAGCCATTTTCAATACAGGCAGTTTCTCATTAAGCATAGTAATATGGTTAGACAAGGTTGTCCTTTTCATATTAGGAAACATATCAAACTGAACCTCATCATTGAATGACAGAAAATTCTTCAATATAACACGCAGTATCATAAAATAGTATTTAATAAAATAATCAAACAGTAATATCAATGAGACATTAACCTATCTCAATGCAAAGATAATTAAAACAACCAGAAATGTGAAATTTTCACGTGAAAATTTCACGCATTAAAAATCAAGAAAGACATCAAGATAAATAATATTGCTGGCAAAAAGAGAAAATACAAGATTCTATTAACCAATATCAGTCATTATGAAGTTGTATAATGTTTGGTTTAGAACCTTTTTAAATATACAAGATACTAGACTAAACCTATAATTTCTTTTCTCTAATAAACGGCACTCTATGCATCTTGAATCTGGGTTAGAATTAATACTACTAGGTATCAGATTATGATAACTATGCAGAGAATTCTTCCTTTTTCTTTTGGTTAGCATACGATTTTGAGAATTACTTAGTTCCAAAAATTATGTTTTCTTTTTTTAGTGTTATTTTTGTATAAATTTTGTCCCCAGTTTGTCCCTCTTCATATAAATAATAGGGAAAAGCATACTAAATATCAATATATTACAAATCAATTTATATTTTCTGCATCGGGAAGTAACCTAACTATATAGTTATCATATAGTTACAATTATAAAAAATCTAAAATGCTGACTAAAAACGACTTAAATATGGCAAAATAATAGTTTTAGGAAAGATATTTTCTTTTGTTATGCCTATTTTTTCAATATTTTTGTCCCCCAAGCCACATACGGGGGACAAATTTACGCCCCTCTATGTAATTGGGGAACTTTTCACTATAAAATCTATCTAAATCATAGATAATTATTGCTTTATACAGATACCCTCAATCTCTTAGTCTCTAAAATATCAAATACTATAACCACTGATAACCAGATATATACATATAAACAAATACGGAATTAGAATTACATCAGATGAGATTTTGTTCGAAATGTTTGAAAAGTATTTTATCTTATTCCTTCATGCATCAGAAGATTTATTAAATTACCTAGAAAGATT
>ENA-ORKW01000643-ORKW01000643.1-human-gut-metagenome-genome-assembly--contig:-NODE-643-length-11621-cov-3.10444_pt1 | contig 11621 bp, 10 predicted proteins | sample MGYA00243062_ERZ508813 | MGnify/ENA primary metagenome ERZ508813 (study PRJEB26277, sample SAMN04329846) | human gut metagenome | biome: human-associated habitat | host: Homo sapiens | place: USA...
GACCATATGCAAACACATAGTGAAAGTAAAAAATAATGGATTTGTCGGCTACATGATACATATCAAAATTCGGGAATCGCACGGTTTCTATCGTAAATACGTTATGAAAAATTATATTTAAAAACAGTAAAATTCCATCCAGATATGCAATTATGAAACACCCCTTTTTAAACGGTGAAACCTCGTGAAAAACACGTGTATACTGCTGGGAATACTGCAATACATATATCAGCATCAGATCAAAGGAAAACCGATAAAGTGCTTCCATTATATAAGAACATGTTTCATTTCCTGAAAAAGCAGACAAACCATTGCTAAGGATCGTAACAATTGCAAAAATGAGGCATTTCACAATGGAAGATGCCACATCACTTTTTATTTTTCTGGAATATTTGATACAAATAAGAATTGGTACTATCATCAGGCATAATAAGATCATATAAAGTTTATCCATGAAGACGTTAAACCTCCATTTAATAATAATTTCTATAACACTCCTGTTTTAGGGTAACTCCCTTATTATTTATAATAACCTAATTTCACCAGATTGTCTAATATAATTCCATTTTCCCTATCCTGAAATATGGTAAAAAAGGACGATATGATTTCTCCTATCGCCCCTTATCGCCCTCTGTATGGTTTTAGACATCTGTTAACCAAGCGCCACCCTTTCTGCATCTATGCCGCTTACAATGATCTGCTCTGCTGTCTTACCATTTTTAAAACGGTTTACTACAGCTCAGCTAGTCTTCGTCAACTACCAGATCCGGCGAAATATCTGCGATTACCAGAGCGTCTTCCTTTGAAAAACCTCTCTTCCGAAGATTACGGTATACCACCAGTCCTTTTTCGTTCTGACCTTCCGCACGACCTTCTGCACGACCCTCTGCACGACCCTCCGCACGTATCCCGTCAACAAACGATTTTTCATTATACTCAGTGATACACACGTCTTTCACCTCCGCTCTGTGTTTAAGCAAAAATGTCTTTAAAACATCATGCTCAATACAATAAGTTACCACTGCATCGACAGCACTCTCAAACTCCATGGTTTTACAATTTTTACGGATTTCATTGATCAGCGTCATATAATCCTTTAACGGCCGACAGTTGTTAAGTAAGTCGTCATTTCGCAAATAACAGGGGCTCCATAAGTAAGAGTCCCTGTTAAGCAATTATATATATAACTGATTAATGTGTACCGTAAGACCGGTAATCCTTTTTGGCTGATCCATCAAGTGAATACATCAGTACATCTCCATACCGGAAAGCAAATTGTGCCTTATGCCAGTCTCTCCTCCGCAACTGCTGGTCTTCCATCTTATACATGCTGCAGTAGCCATAATCAACATTCTGCCGGTTTGTATAGGTAAGATGCGGGATTGGCGTTTCGCTTTCCTTGTCAAAAATTTCAGCTCCCTCCATCCAGCCCATGCCGGTATCTCCATCGCCCTGGATATTTTCAAATCCGGCTTCAAAGGTTACGATCTCGAAATTGACTACAATGTATCCATCTTTTTTCCAGAAGTCCTCTTTATAGTCAATTCCTCCATTCTCATGCGCGTATTTCGTTACGTCAAATCCTTTTTTGACCGCATGCACATCAGATGGCAGTGAGTATTCGAAGTACCATTTCTGTTTTGATTTTGTGACCCTGTCAGGATCAACACCGTCCGGAATTACCCCGTCCGGTGCACAGTCCATTCCAATATAAGTGGACATACGGGATGGGATGGTGATCTCCCCATATGTGTAGACATCATAAGTTGTGGACCGGATATCTTTTGGTTTGAGTCCTGCGATTTTCGCCTTCTGGTTGAATTCTTCATCTGTTACCCCTGTATATGGGTTTCCAAGCATCATCTTTTTGACATTCTGTTTATCCAGATCACTGCCGACTTTTACAACATTTCGGTATTTGCCATTGATCGTGCCATTGTAGTAAAGGTCAACCTCTTCCAGCTTTGTAATATCAGATCCATTCACATTTCCTTTTTTTGAAACATAATAAAATGTCGGGTAAATCTTGACATAATCCGTGCCGTGGTAGATATTTCCGATGGTTATGAGGCTCATCCGGGATGTATAGCCCGGTTTTAGCACACCAAGATTGCGCATATAAGGGTGGCTTCCATCCACGGTCGGCAGGGTAAATGCACTCCTTACTTTTTCCCCGTTCTGGTTGTTGAATCCCACATGGTATGCAAACCTTTTAAGTTCCAGTGATTTCGGTTTCCGGAAAACGTCAAGCCAGAACGGGTAATCCGAATAGTCGTACATATTCAGATTGTATAAACGTCCGGATACTTCGGCATTTTTGGTATCAACCGCAACATAGTTGGAATTGTCTGCATTGGCACACACTTCTTCCATTTCCAGTCCATCGTTGGCATCACAGTTAATTGCACGTGCCCGGAAATCAATACCAACGGCAGCAGTTTCATTGACCCAGATAGGGAGATAGAACTTTGTGGAATCCTCGTGCAGCGTGATCCACGTATCCGCATCATAATAGGTGTAATCATCCCCATCGCACATGTATACCTCAAACGGGAATTTGACTTCCCGCGATTTAATGTATTTTGCGTAATCGCGTTCCCCGTATCCCTTCAGCGAACTGTGGTAACCGCTGGTAGGCAGGTTGACAGTAAAATACCGGTCCAGCACCAGATGGTAACAGTTACCCGGTGACACCAGCTGGGTATATTCCTTCGCGTCCGTAATCGTCGGGTAACATACCGTAGGGGTATGGATCACAACGTCGTTGACCGGGTTTATTTCAATGTCCACATCCGGAATATTCGTATTATAAACAAACGATGGATAAAACTGTACATCACCACTCGAATTGAAGGTACCATTTGATTTTTCCGGCTCAATCAGCAGGTCTGGCTGATAAAGTATATCCCTGTCAATCTGCGTAGATTCCGGGATTCTACCCGGAGTCGGGGTTTTCTTTTCCACCGGATCAGCATTCATGATGATCTTCCCATCAAATTCTAGGTAATCATTCATGACAATATACTGCCCGACCGTCCATCCGTCTGACGGGGATATGCCTATTCTTCCACAGGACATAAATGACACATTTCCGACATTATAGGATGCATCCGGTTTTATGGTGACATGCTCATCCGGGAGGGAATAATTCATCACGGTGGCAGATTCTATTCGGTATATCACCAAATAATCAACTTTCCAGTAGGAATATTCGCGCCATACCAGTTCGGTATCATGATCGTGTAATTTTTTCCCATGTTTATCGGTGTGGCTGCAGCTAATATAATGGTTAAACTGCTTCTTTCCGTGTTTCCGGACAAAACGGTATTTATACAGGTAAGAATCCGTAAACACGTTGACATACTGCGTCTCGGATGTCGGAATTCCCTGTGTACTGTCAAACTGTTCATTGTCTCGTTTGTCTGACTGGATTACAGCACTTGTGCTGGCTGGTGTGAGCTTCTCTGCCGAGATTACATCCTCATCCTCATGAGAGTCTGGTTTCGGTTTCAGACCATTCTTCTTATAAAGCACGTTAATAACAGTACCGCCATTGTAGACTTCAAAAGTCTGACGTGCTGTTTTAAGCCACTTGGTCTAGCTGCCAGTCAGGTCTCCATCCTTGTCTGCAGAATTGCAGCTTTTAAAGACCGGGGCACTGGTTTTTGCAACTTTGTTCCGGATGGCTCCATTTTTTTTGCTTTTCTGCTTCGACACAAACGTCTTATACAAATAATAATTCGATGTTTTTCCTTCTCCGGCGCCGACACCTGAAAGACGTGCCGGAAGGCTCTTTGAGGATGTTTTTATCTCCGAAAGACTGATGTAGTATTTCTTTTCCAGTCCAAGTCCACGGTCACCACTGGCGATAGAGCCGGAACCACTGGTGCTGCTCCACTGGTAACCGGTATTCGCTTTGTTCAGGTTCCTTGTGACAGGATTCTTTTCAATTTTTCCATCATCTGAGTTTGTGACAGATAAAACCAGTTTCCATCTGCCATTATAACTCTGGTAATAATTGATGGTAACCGGTGCTTCGACCTTCTTGTACTCAACCGCAATATCATACCGTGCCCTCCAGCCTTCGTTACAGCTGGCCGGCCAGCCGATGCCATACCATGTAGATCCGTTTACCCGCCTCGTGTTACGTGTGTTCGACATCTGCCTATAGGTATAGCAGCGTTCGGTAACGTTGCGCTTTGATCCGCCTTTTCTGATCGAGTATCCCTGCAGCACACCCTGGATATATACCTTGCCACCATTCTTCTGCAGTGTTTTCAGATTTACACCGGCTTTGTCACACATGCGGTTAAAGACGTCTTTGGAAATATTGAAAGTAGTAATAACTGTATTTCCTATGACGTCGTCTAATTTTGAACAACCTTTGGGAAGCTTGTCAAAAAATACACAGTCTTTTGCTTTTGTGCTTTCTATACCGTTTCTTCCCGTTGGATCGCTTGTGACATACAATCCCACTGCCTTCCATCGTGTTCCAGATCATGCAGCTCGTGCACTTAATTTGAAACGTAAATTCCCGTCACCATCAACAGATGCTATTTTATCACTTTCGCTTGAAATACTTCTATTGATGGCCGCATTTGCAGATGCGGTCCCAAACGGTTCAAACAAAGTGAGAAAAATAGAACATAATAAAAAAATAGCTAAATTTTTAAATTTTTGTTTTTTCATGATTTACCTCCATTTTTAATGGAAATATTGTAAGCATAAACCTATATATAATGTCAACCACAAAAAGAGCACCGGAAAATTTAATTTTCCGGTGCTCTATATAAATATATTTTAGTAGTAATTATCAATACCATCAAAATACCATGCTAATCCATATGATGTTAAAGTTTTTCCTGTATAAGAAAGATCACATCCCTGATCATTTAAGTAAGTGATTGTTTTCTTTGATGAAAGATTTTTTACAGCTGTATAGCTTCCATAAATTACTTCATTTTGTAATTCACTTTTAACGGATGGAATCTTTCCTTTTTCTACACAAAATTTTACATATACACGAGCGTAACATATTCCTGTACCGTCAATCCATAAAGATGAAGGATCTACTATAACTTTTCCGCTGCTAAGTACGACTTTTCTTGCCTTTGCCGCCTTTATATATGCATTTACCGACTTCTGTTTATTCGGGTCAATGTAAGTGTTCATCAGATCGCTTTTCCATTTGGATGTGAATGTTTTTCTATAATCCACGTTAAGTCTTAACTCTACGTTCTTTTTGATCTTTGCACAGATCATATCCTTATCTTCATCACTGAGAATCTTCGAAGTTTGAGCTGGAGTTTTTAAACCTTTATGTTTCTGTTTTGTTGCTCTTGTTTCTTTTTCATAATAAGAATTTGGAAAACTTGCAAGGATATATGGGTAATCCTTATAGTTCTTTGGCAGGTTAATGATTCTTAACACCTGTCCGTCGTAGGAAAGTTTGAATCTCTTTCCTTTGTTTTTCAGGCGATTTATCATCTTCTTTGCTTCGTCCTTGGTGATCTTTGTCTTTGGCAGGAATTTCCGGGTGCTGGAATATGTTCCGTTACTCTTTCCTACCATAATGCCCTTGGTGAAGCATTTGTACAGGGATTCCTTATATTTGTCATCAGCCTTCTTGATATCACTGATACGGTTAAAATATTTCACATAGCCATACAGATCGTAGTTATAGGAGTTTTCCCCTCCATTAACCGCGGAATCAGCTTCATTCAGGAGATATGCCGCTATCTCGTTTGTAGTAGCGGCAGCGGTATTTTTAATGCCGGCATTCTTTAATACATCTTTCCCTGTTACTTTCTGCACCTGGCTGGCAAAATCCTTGATGCTGATCTGGTTCTTCCCGATAGTAGTTGTTTCTGTAGTCTGATTTGCGGTATCTGTCGTTGCTGCCACACCGGTATCTGCAGTCTGTGTATCAACGGCCGCCTTTACACTCTGGGTCTGTCCTGCAGCTGCTACGGAAATTCCCATTACAAGGGCAAGTGCAATTCCGGATGCCTGACGCATGGAATATCTCAGGTGTTGTCTGTTGCTGTTTTTTAACCATTTGTTTTTCATATACATTTCCTCCACTTTATACTCTGGTTTCCTTTTGGAAACACCTGTTTTCTTTGTTCTGATGCCACTATAACTTCTTTTTTTACGAATGGCAATAAAAATAGGAGAAAAGAAATACCAGAATTTTCAAAAAAAGTATAGGAACAATCAAATGGTATTTGTCAAGCAGAAAAAGAAAACCATGCGGTATAAAAATTTTTAAAGTGATAATTTCTTTAAATTCACCATAAGAGCTGTTTGTCGAAATCCGCGCAGATATATCAGGATCGATAAAAGAGCCATCCAGATGGATGACTCTTTTATCTAGTGCCTATTTAATTGATCATGCAAGTGCTACCGTTTCAGCATCTATGGCGCTTGATTTGAAAAAACTATTTTGCTTTCCACAATCAGGCTTTCATAAGAGCCAAAGCTTTTTCGTATTCCTCCTTGGAATACTGCTTAAGGATTTTCTCCTCAGATGCACCAAGGGAAATCGCAAACTTGACTGCTTTGATACGTTCCTCTGAACGACCTTCCTGCCGCCCGATATTTTTTAATCTTTCAGCAACATCACACATGCTCTTCACCTGACCTTTCATTTCATCGCATATAACGTTTTCATAGTCCCGGTCCCCTGTCATAACAGATAAAAGCTTTAAGACTTCATCTACGTGCTGGATTTCTGTTGGGTCATCCGCAACATAGTCAGGGTTCCTTCTTTTGTTAACGAAAAAACGTGCAACAACCTTGAAATCACTTTTAAACATTTCAAGCTGTTCATCCGTACAACTGGTGGGTAATCGTCCTTACACATTTTTCCATCCTCTATTCTGACTCCTTCTCTCCAATCGCTGCCTCCATGACCGATTCCACTGACACCACTTCCGGTCCATCCGCAAATGCTTCCTCTGCATCGGCTGCCTCCATCGGATCTTCATACTCTTTCTTTTCCTCGTCCTCCCAAAGCGAATCATATTTTTTACGTTCTTTTAATTGTGCCATCATTCCGGCATTTTTCGCCATGATGTATAGATCCTTATCAAATTCCATCAGCTTTTTCTCATCCTGCATAGGCACCTGGTCCCCATGCATGATGCGTCTGGCAACAGTCATGATTTTTCCCATTTCTTCCCCATAATCTTTTGCCACTTCCACTTGCTGCTTTGCCACAACACTGTTGAACTTGCTGTTCCACTGCTCCATAAGCTGACTTACATAGCTCTGATACTCATCGTATTTCTCTGCAACCGCATTATATTTCAGTTCCAGCGTGGCTGCCTCATCAGCATACCGTGTTTTGCCATCCGGTGTATTTTCCATCCGTTCCTTTAACTCATTCCGCTGCTTTGACAATTTGAATTTCTGCTCATTGTATGTTTTTAGAACAGAACTGTAGATTCCCCTTGCCTCTCCTGCTTTCATAGTATCCCCTCCGTGAAATGTGCCCTTCATGCCCCTTATGTCTATTATATCGGACTAATCACGTGATTCTTTATTCATGCGTAGATTTTCTAAACGTAAAACTCTCTACGTCTTAAAGACATATATGGTTTCTTTGCGCGAATACTGCGTGCCTGCTGCAAATCAATATCCAATTTCCTGCTCAAACAGTTCCATCGGTTCTTTTTTTGTATTCACTGTCGGGACAAGAATGCAATCCGCCCCCATCAACGCTTCTGTATGGATACTTTCCGGATAATACCGATCAAAACATACCACAATGCCAATTTTTCCAAACGGCGTATCCCATACATGAAATCCATCATCAGACGGCAAATAATAATCCTGCTCATAAAAAAGTTCTGCCTGCGCGACATGAACCATCTTCTGTATTCCAACAATTAATCCATCTTTATCCATCAAAAGACTGGCATCATACGCTCTATGATTGTCCTTTCCTTCCTCCGGCTTTAAATACAAATTAGGGACAGCCATAATCTGATGTTTTTTACAGGCCTCCTGAAATGCTTTTACTATTTGAGAATCCAAAGCCACTTGATAGGCTGATTTATCCTGCCCCTCAAATTGTGGAAAAAATTCTGTCAGCTGAACCTCCGGAAATAAAATCATATCTGCATGATTTTTTGCTGCTTCCGCAATCGCATTCAAACTTTTATTCAGATTTTCCTTAACACTTCCCGCATTCGCCATCTGATACATTGCAAGTTTCATGATATCTCGCTCCCACGGAACTGGTGTCAGGCACCTCGTTCCTAAATTTCTTTCCTCTTACATTCCCTTTAATTTTATGATATAATACTTTCTGTTGCAATTTAATAAATAACGACAATAAATATCGGTGTGGCTTTTGTCCGGTAGCCATCCACTGCTATTTATTGTCGTTTTTTGTTTCCCACGAAAAGGAGTTATTTTTATGCCAAAAACAAAATTTCAAAGTATTATTTTTACTGCTCTGATGGTCTTTTGCATGGTTTTCTGCCTGATTTTCTTCTTGATTACAAACACTTACAAAAATCAGCGTTCCTGTTATTACTCTTTTTGCGACTTTCGTACATAATGGAATCACACCGGATTGGTTTTTTCAATGGATAAAACTTGCTGTCTTTAAAAGCGTAAACATTACCAAAACTTCTGTCTAATAAATTTTTACGCTCTGAAAGATAATAAAAATGGTAAAAATACCATCCATCACCTCTCCCGTTATAGAACCATTCAGGCGTTCTACCAACTCTTTTGCGATTGACAACCCCAACCCTGTTGCGTTTTTGCTTCTTGCTTTGTCTGCCTTATAAAAGCGGTCAAACACCTTACTGGCATCCATCGGTTCCTGTATATAATAGCCATTTTCAAAGCAAATCTGTACGGTATCTGTATCGGTTGTAAGGCGAACCGAAAGATGATTGTTTCCGTGTTCCATACAATTTTTTATTATATTCTGGAAAATGCGATGAAGTGCAGGTTCATTTCCCTGAATCAATATATTCTGTTCTGGAACAGCAATGAGCGGTTCCATGCCGCGTTGCTTAATATCTTTATAGAAGCTAAAAAGTACACTCAATAGGATTTCATTCACAGCACACGGATATAGCTCTACTTCATACGCCCTGTTTGTGAGTTTGGCGTAGGTAAATAGTTCGTCAAGCATTTCTTTCAATGAAGAAAGACGGTCAGCAATAACAGAGGCATATTGTTGTCGTTCCTCGGAATCACTGCTTTTTAACAGGAGCTGAAAATATCCGTCCATAGAAGTCAAAGGTGTGCGTATATCATGGGAAAGATTGATTATTGTATCTTTCAGATGACTTTCATTTTCTGCAATCTTTTTTCTTAAAGCTGCCGTCTGCTCAATCAGAATATTTAATTCATCTGTAAGTTCAGCGATACATCCCGATTTTCTGTCACTGGTTATCAGCATATTGGTCTTATGCTGGTTTAGAAAAGAAATTTGACGCCTGACATGTTTAATCTGTTGCCAATCATAGACTGCCATCCCCATCAGCTCATGTCAAGTATGGGACAAAAAAATTACATTTTTTTGCTGATGTCTGCAACCGCCTATTTGATAAGCATTGAAACGATTATCAGTTCACACCTGCGCAGAACTCATCGAAGTTTTCAAACATGATTTTCTGTTTATCAATCTTCTTTTCTGTATGATAATGTCCACAGTACCACTTCTTATATTCCATCCTATCCTCAATCCCATCTAGCCAGACCTCTGTTGACTTGTCAACACTATTCTGATCCACACCAGCCATAAAACTTCGACTGGTTCATATTTCAATGGTGTTGTATGGCTTAGCACCACATCCACCTGCCAACCAGATTTTTCAAGCTGCTGTTCAACATATTTCTTGATTTCATCCGAGGGCTGCTCGTCCTCCCACCAGCCCCATCCGTATGCAATGCGGATTGCCTTATCAATGCTGTACGCCTCACCCATCACAACCGTCTGCTTTCCTTTCAGATCAAATATCTCTCCGTCTTTTGCAAACAGAATACTGGGATATTCTTCTTCATAAAACACTGTTCCACCATGCCACAGCTTTTCTTTATAGCTGTCTATCATATAAGGACGCTGTTCATGGTTTCCATGAATAGCAAATATCGTGATTGGAAGAGACTCTAGTACACCGAATAATAAGTATATCGTCATGCGAAGTCTGAAAACGCCTGCAAAATACTTCAATGCGTTCAAAATTCCCATGTGTGTCACCTGTAATAAATATCATCCTCTTGTCCTTTCCGGGTGTCCGCAAAATGGACACCCTTATTATACCACACACTGTTTACAGAACGGAAAAAATTTTCTCATAAATATCTTGATGTTTCCATGTGACATTCAACTGATTTTCATCAATAGATGCCAGTATCTCCCGTTTTCTTGCCTCTGTTAGTGCCTTCTTCCCAGCAAATGCTTCCCTTGTTATTTTCCCGGCTTTGTAACTTTCATAGTCTGCTATTTTACTGCCCTCAAGCTTTTTCGTTTCAGCCTTTAATCTTTTAATTATCATATCCGGCTGATCCTGCCCGAACCTATCTTTCTTTTTCTGCTTCAGAATATTTTCGGCTGTCACAAGCATTTCTGCCTGATTTCTTACCAGTCTGACAAGCGTATTTTCCACAACTTCCTTTCTTATCCGTACATTTTTACACGGACTGTCATTATGGGTTCTTCCAGTAGGACAGTACATGTAAATATCTTTTTTGTTCCCCGGTCTGAGTGTCAGACCACAGTGGGGACAGATAATAACAGAGTAATTCCTTTTATTCGACGGATTATCTTTCTTTCCACGTTGTACTGTCCGCATGTTTGCGTTTGCCTTGTCAAATTCCTCATGTGTCACAGTGCCCTCATGTGTGTTCCTGACTATAATCCAATCAGATTCGTCAACCGCAACCTGATGTTTTGACTCAAAGGATTCATACACTTTCTTATGCGAAACCATGTGACCTGCATATCTTTCGTCACGGATAATCTTTGCAACCATACTTGTGTTCCAGCCGCCCTTTTTGCCGTCAGGCTACCAGTCTCTCGTGCAGCCTTTCAAACGGTCCTATATCCTCCCCCCGCTTCATTCTTGTTGCTACCGCACTCTTTACTTTTTGTGACAAATCCCTGGCTCTCGCTTGTCCCCGAACCGGGTAACATACACTGGGACGGCTTCATCCCACACTGCGCCTCTGTCATAGCCCATAACATGAACTTCGTTCATGTATGACGGAATCCGCAGGCAGCCACTCCCGAAAAATGCTTTTCGCTGAAATTCCGGTGCCGTTCTATCTCATTATCTCTGGTTGCCATGCCAGTAGGCACAATCCTCTGCTCTTAAAAACTTACGTTTTTTACCTTCACAGGCAACAATGTTATCCATTGCAAGTATGGCATCGCACGAAATGGGATTCTGCCACCCTTTTATCGCTACATAAGCATAGGCAGATAAAAAGGCGAAAATAAAATCGGGTGTATGCGTGTCCTATTTAGTTTTTCAAAGTTCAAGACTCATGTGAGCCTATAACTATGATAGGGCAAAACACCTGATTTTTTTACGACACAGATTGGAGAGTAAGACGGTGTAATCTGGTAATTTTATGTGAAGTCCATTTCA
>ENA-ORKW01000666-ORKW01000666.1-human-gut-metagenome-genome-assembly--contig:-NODE-666-length-11337-cov-3.69624_pt1 | contig 11337 bp, 8 predicted proteins | sample MGYA00243062_ERZ508813 | MGnify/ENA primary metagenome ERZ508813 (study PRJEB26277, sample SAMN04329846) | human gut metagenome | biome: human-associated habitat | host: Homo sapiens | place: USA...
CCTTTGCCCGCATCGGCCACTTTCAGGGCGTAACTCATTCCGGCCACTCCCGAACCTATTACTAAAAAATCAAATTTGCGTATCATGCCGTCAGTTCATGCTGTTGATGTTAGACGTTGCAAAACTACTTAAAAACTCGGTTGGTTGTGCGTTTGCCGCAGGATTTCTTTTAAAAATAAAAGTGCAGTCCTCCGTTGATAAAGATACGGTAGAACTCTACGGATTGGTCCATGGAGCCGGGAATCACCCCATCTTCGTCATATACGTTTCCGTAAATGATTCCGGCATTTACTCCTATGCCTACGTGTTTGTTCAGCAGGTAGTCCGCACTGAGTTGGTAATGCAATCCCATCCCTTTTACAGTTTTTCCCATACTGAAATCCATCTCTTCCTCGACATTCAAGATGAAGGCACCTGCTCCGATGCCGTACCGTAGGGACCAATGTTTGTTGGCTGCCCTCATGACAAATTCCGGGCCTATGTAATCCAAGTGCATCCGGCTTTTGGGATTGGCGGTTTGTTCCTTGGGGTAATCGGGATTGCGTACGAAGTTGGTATGGTATGCTCCAGAGCGGTAGCCGGAATAGAGAATGCCTACACCCATGAACTTTTTACCCACCCAGTCGATTCCTCCCTGGAAATCCACCCCGTTTTTGAACGTGCCGCTGAGACCGCCCGGAATGTCATGGTAAGCTTTGCTGAACACATGACCGAAACCTCCGTTCCCGTAGATATGGATAGGGAGTGGGGGCGGGAGCTTACGTGGCTTTATGCTTTTCCGGCTAGCCAGTTCCAAACTGTCGGCTTTCCTTATCTGTTCCCTTTGTTGGGTTTTCATGCGTAGCATTTCTCCTTTTATCTGATGGCAGGAAACGAGGATGGTAGGTTCTTTATGTTCGGTGATAGCCAAGGCGTTTCCTCCCACTTTGGCCGTTTCAGCCTTGGCCAGTGCTACGACCTGGTCATAACTGAAATGTGCGGTATATCCGTTTCCTTTTACAGCCACTTTGCCCAGGAGTTCGGCAGAGTAAGGCCGGTTCGTTCCGGTCTTGAATACTTGTACGTCGTCAGCTTGCGTAGCGGGATAAGAATGATAGATTTCCGTGGCCACTTTCGGACTACAGCCTGTAACGAGCAAGGCCACGACCCATGCAAACCATTTGCCTATTGCGTAGCAACCATTCTCTTTTTTATTTTCTGTTCTCTTTGCCATACGCTTGTCTATATAATAAGATGGGATTCTTTCAGTTTGGCAATCCTTTTGTCCATGGAATTGATTCGAATCCGTTCCATGATTTCTTCTCGTTGGTCTATTAGTTGATAGAACTTATCTTTCCATACAGGAAGTTTCCCTAAGAAAAGTTCAAAACGCTCTATGTCATCCCAAGAATTGGTTTGTTCTTCCATGTCCATACAAACTTGTTGTACCAATGCGTCATTATCCAGATAAAGAGCAGTGATTAGCTTGTATTTAAGAAATTCTGTCAGGCTGCAATAATTGTGGCAAACCAACATGTCATATTTTTGCTTGTGTTTTAATAAATCAAACAAGTCTTTTACATTCACTGTTTCTCCGAGGAGGTTTCCGTGTTGGGACTGTACATCGTCCACCGCATCTTGAAACATCTGTTGATGCTTCTCGAATGGTATATCTAATGTGAGATGCTTTTTATTGTAGAACATTTCTATAAAAACAGAAAACGTTATATCTTCTTCGTATAGAGGATAGCTTACCAATAGTGGTCGATAACTTCCATATATTCGTTGAAACTTAAATCCGATTAATCCAACTCCTAATTTCATTAATAATGTATTAGAAGAATACCTTGATAACATTGGAAATGCTTTTTTCCAATCAGTCAGAGGCATGTTGGATGTTTTACTTTTACTTGTATTCATAAACTTTTTAATATTTAATTTGTGGTTTTATAATTTCTGACGGCCATTTAAAATGATTTCTATATTTTTGCATCTGTAATGTATTGTTTAGCATTTCAGGAGTTTTATTCGGATAACCAAATTTAAAATCATAAATCATTTGATTTTGTTTATCTAACACATCGACAATTCCACGCTCATTTGTAAGTCTATTTTCAAAATAGACTTTAAATTCTAATCCTCTATCTCCGTGTATAGCTTGATATTCTTCTAAATATTTTGTTGCAAACTCATGTCTTTTGGTTCCTACAACAGGCCCTTCACCCGGAATTTCTTTATAAGCCATGTCTGCAGCTTGTTGAATCAGGTCACGGTTACTGATTGTTTTTTTTGCACCTGTCCAAAAGTCCTTTCCTTGCATTCGTGCGCTGATACCACCGGATATTCCTCCCACAAGTCCGCCTGAAGCACCGCCCATGATGGCTCCCATGATTCCGCTTTCCAATGCACCTCCGAAGTCAGCACCTTCAAGGAGTGAGTTGCCAGTGTTTTGTATGAATCCTGAAGTCATACCTGAGGCCAATCCGACTTGTGCTCCGTTGACAAAGCCGGCCGTTCCCGCAGCCCATTGTGCGGAGGTGATGCCCAGCATGCCTCCAAACCCGGTGGCGGCAGCTACTCCGGCAGCGGCTCCCACGCCTCCTGCCAGTCCGCCTATGGCAAAGTATCCCAACCCTTTTTTGAATCCTTTCCATCCGCCTCCGGCAGCTTTGATTTCATCCCAATGCATCGCCACGTTTGCCGTACCGCCGATTAAAGCGGCAACTCCTACGATAATCCAGAAGAATTCCCCGTTTTCATCCACATAGATGAGCGGGTTGTTCATGCAATAGGAATAGCGGTTGAGTCCTTGTGAGAAGTCGGGGAATTGCACGTATGGGTCGGGCGATAGGAAACGTCCCGTCCATGGGTCATACAGCCGGGCATTCATGTGGACGAGGTTGGCCACAGGGAGTTGCTCATGTCCGCAGAATCCACGTCCGAGGAAGGTGGAAGATGGAGTACTTCCTCCGGTAAGGGACATCTTTGCTTGACTAAGAGGTTCCCATCCCATAGGGTTACGCAAGTGTCCCCAAGCATCATAACTCAGTTCCTCCTGCCTGTATCCGTCATCCCGTACGACATTCGTGATACTCCCCAACGGGTCGCGCAGGACATGGTAAAGTTCAGGCTTGGTGTTATTCCGTTTCCTCCATACTATGGGGGCATCATAATATCCGCCATGTAAATACAGTTTCTCGATACGGTCGTATTTCAGTGAATCCAGTTCATAACATCCACCCAAGTAATAGCGGGTCATGTAATGGATTTTCCCGTTTTGGTAATAGACCGATTTCACACGGTCGAAGTTCCCATTATAGGTGAACTTGGCCGCGCTCATCCAGTCGTAGATGGAATCGGGAAGGTTGGAGGAATTGTAGGTTATTTCCTGCAAGCCAGTGGGGGTGGGGTATTTGGCCGGATTTTCTATGCCGGTGTGGGCATGCGGGTTGGTTTGCAATCCATAAGTATAGTCCCCTACGTCGGATTTGCGTATGATGTTGCCGGATGGGGAATATTTTATTGTGGTCCTCCCATCGCTTGCCAAGCGGTTCATCCCGTCGTAACTGAAAGTCTCGGTCCTGTTACGCAACTCATCGGTACGGGAGAGCAGGTTGTTACGCGATGTGTCGAAAGTATATGAGAAGTTCTGGTGGGTCACTTTTCCCATGTTTGCCTTGCGTGACGTAGGGTAACCGTAGGCATCGTAACCATACTGCCGGGTGAGTTGGCTGGTTTGCACCAATGTAGGCAATCCCATCCCGTTTTCCCCGTCTAATCGGAAGATGGAAGTTCCGTCCGGAAGAGTGACCTCTACCAAATGGCCGTTTTGGTAACGGAAATTTTCAGTGGTCAGTTCTCCGTTTTGCGAAGTGTAGGTGATGGAGCTTATTTGTCCATTCTTGTAGGCATAATCTTTCCGGAGCCATTTCCCGTCCGGTGCATCTTCCCGGTAGGATGCCAACCTTCCCAGATGGTCGTAAGTATATGATATGAACGTGTCATTGAATCCCTTGATGGTAGCGATTTCTCCATACGGAGTGTAAGTATATGCCACATTGGGTGAGGTGCCGGCACAGTTTGTCAAGCGATTGTAATCATCATAGAGATAACGCGTACGTTCTCCTTTGGCGTTCTGTTCCCATGCCTTCTCCCCTGAATTCTCGTAACCATAAGTTGTCCGTCCGAATCCCGGGTCGTTTTTTGCACTGCACCTACGTGAAGCGTTATATTCATAGGTGATTTGTGAACCGTCCGGTGCCGTGATGGTTGAGGGTTGCAAGTCGGGTTCCCAAGTATAAAGTGTGGTGCCTCCCGGGTCGTCTACCTGCACGAGTTCGCCGTGCGGCCCATACGAACGTGAGGTTTCTATTCCGTTTTCCGTAGTGGTTATGGTATACCCTTCGAGGCTACCGATGTAACTGTATGTCGTGGTGTGTCCCGGTCTATCGGTAGCGGAAAGCATCCGGTCGAGGTTGTCATAGGTGTAAGTCGAATAATATGAGGGGGAAGACTGCGTGTACAGCGACGATTTGCGGGCTACCCTTCCATATTTGTCATATTCTGTGTCCACGTAACGCCATTTCCCGTCGTAGGTCATTTCTGCGGTACGCACTTCCCGTCCTAATGCATCATATACCGTTCTGCGGTCAGGTTGTCCTGTTTTCTTGCAGGTGACGGCATTAAACCCACCATTTTCCTCCGAAATCCATTCATATTTTGTTGTCACGTTTGTCCCGTCCGGACGGTTCACAGTTTTCTCCCTTCCGAATTCATCGTAACTGTATGTCGTGATGTTTCCACGACTGTCGGTATGGGTTGAGAGCCTTCCTTGCATGTCATAGGCATACTGTTCTGTCGTGCCTATTTCGGAAGTGTGTTTTGTTTTTCTTCCATAAGTGTCGTACTCCCAGGATTCACTGAGATGCTCCGTATCACTCCATCTTATCGTGGTTTCAAGTAGGTTTCCTTGTTTGTCGTAGCGGTAGTCATAACGTTTCTGACCTCCAAGGTATTCTTGTTTTTCATCCAGTTGGTCATAAAGCCAGGAGTAATCTGTGGTCTTTTGTACCACATTGTTCCCATTTGCCGAAATTTCCTTGACTGTTTGTTCATGGATACGTCCGAGGATATATTCTTTTCCGGGTGGAATGTATGCCAACATGGTGCATACGTCTGCATCTTCTCTTTTCCGTTCATATCCTGTTTGGACAGAAGTATAGATGGTTTCGGTACGCCGTACGGAGTTGTCTTCATATTCTATTTCCTCAATATTCGGGTATCCGAAACGGTAATCTTCATAATGGTAATCTGTGGACATGTCCCTGACATTGTCGAAATATTCCTTATCCGTCAGGTTAATTTCCACCATTCGGTTAGGGTGTTCGGTGACTTCGTAATAATGCTAAGATTCAGAAATGCCTTCGTTGTATTCATATTCCAATACGCCATGGTTTTCATGGTCATATTCACACACCCTTTCCTTACCTTTGAAATCCACAGTGCGCGTCTGTGTGAACCCACAGAACCCCATTCCCGTGAGATGTTGTATGCCCCCTTCATAATAGTAATGTTGTCCGTCTACTTGTTTTCCGTCCATGTAGGTTTCCGAAATGGCTATCAAAGGTTGTTTCCCGTAAGCGGATGTATAGGGGTAAGGAGCCGGGATGTCGTAACTGTATATTCCTTCTTCTTTCCCGCTTTCGTTCATCAGGGCATATTCGTTTTTTTCCACAACCCCGAAACTGTTTATCACTCCCGTGAGGAGGCATTCTTCAGAATCGTTGCGTTGGAAAGAATACTTTATAAGCTTCTCTCCGTCTATACTGACAAATTCTGTGGAATATCCATCTTTAGTTTGTACATTGGCCGATAATACGGTGTGACGTTTATCTTGTCCGGGTTTGATGGATTTGTACAGATTGAACTGTTTGGTGTATTTATCGAATATAAAAATATGGAACTTTTCATCCGCACATTCGATGATGTCCGTCACTCCGTCACCGTTTATGTCGGTGGGTATATATAAATAGTGGTCTTCTTCTCCGGTAGAAACTCCTTTTTCCTTTAAATATGGTAATGTAACGTTATGGATACTATCTCGTGAATTTCCTTTGGAAAAGGCAATGTAAACTTTTGGGGTACTGCCTTTTTCTTGTTTCCGTTTATAATAGAAACGGTCTGCCAGTCCGTCCGAATTGAAATCTCCCGTTATAAACCATTCTGAGTCCGCTACGGGGGTGGTTTGGTAATTATGGGTTTGGCGGGGTAACCAAGTGTTCCCCGAAACATCGAATACAAAAGTCTGAGCTTTTTCTTCCGCTGATTTGTAGTGGATTTCGCTTTTTACGTCACCGACATAGTCGGCCACGATTAGTTCGTCTGTAGAGTTGTATAGTTCTTCTTCATCGGTATTTCCATTAGGGAACGAAACATGATAGGGGAATAGGTGTCCCTGATAAAGGATTTTGTTGCCTTTCAAATCGAACAGGTAGCATGTTGAGGGCAAGTTTGTGTTGCCGAAGGGTTGGTGGGTGGATATAGCCAGAATCTCCATTTTGCCATCCCCATTGAAATCTCCCGGATAATAAAACTTGGGTTGTATACTCTGTATTCCTTTTGCACTGGTATGTACAGTAGGGAACTTAAAAGTCCGAGTGAATGACGGAGATGGTTCATCATATATGGAAAAGACCGGGCCATTGTGAACGGTAAAACGAACTTGATCGTATTGCTTGTCCACCACTTCATTGTTCACTTGTATCAGAAAATCTCTTCCCCGTCCGGATATGTCTGCGGCCAATAAGTCAACAAATCCTGTTCCACAAGGAAAGCTTTCTTTTACCTCTCCGTTTCCACTACCTAAAAATGTATAGGTATAAATGTAATCCGAAGGGCTGAAAGGGTTATAGAAACATTCAAAATCTTTGGTATTATCCTGTATGTAAGGTGCTTTCCCTGACACAGAAGCCAGTATGTCTGAATTTCCGTTACCCATCATCCGTCCCACTACGAATTGTGCGCTATGGGCTTCTTCACCTCCGTGCCATATATCCGGACAGTTTACTTCTTCCGTAGTATATGTCAGTTGTGACTTGTTTTTTCCATAGTAAAAAATCAGCGGATTGATTTTCTTTCCTCCGGCTTCATAAGTAATGTTTTGCAGCAAGCTCGGTTTTCCGGTAAGATGTTCCGCGTTTTGGTATGACAGCGTGTATTTCCCTGATTCTTTCGACCCGAAATTGCAGGTAATAGTCTGCAACCGGGTATTTTCTATGATTTCCTTTCCTCCAAGGTAGAAGGCCACAGGGTCCGGACGTCTTTCATATCCGAATTCCACCGAGGCTCCGTTATAATTGATCTTTTGAACTTGGTAGTGGTTGTGTTCATAATTGAAACTGTATTGGTAAGTGATGGTGTTTCCCCAAAGGTCGCTTAGTTCCGTAAGGGGGTAGTACAATTGGTTTTCCGTATTATCCTTGTAACCGAAAACGGCTATTTTCCCGTCCGGATAACAAACGTCGAAATATTGCAAAACATCACCGGCATAATGTGTTTTGGCATGGATGTAACCTTGTTCGGTAAGAAATGTAACGGAATCCACTCGTAACAGTCGCAATCCGTCGAGCATAAAAGCGTCGTTACGGTTCATGCCAATCTGTTCCACATCCCCTTCATAATGGATGGTATGTGACGTTCGGTAAATGTTGGAAAGTCCGGCCAACGACCAACCCACTCCTATAAGCCCGTTTCCTTGTTGGCTGTTGTAGGTCAGAGCCAGTCCGGGATTCAGGTTCCGTATGCCGGGATATGTGGCTATCGGAATGGTATAAGTCTTGGCTCCCGTGGAAGATATTTCGGACGAAAGGTCTATTTGTCCTACTGCATAATCTTTTCTTATGGTATGATGGGTCGGCACATAATCGTTGTCGATAGCCGGATATCCTTCTTGTCCGAGGGTGGAAAGGAGGCAGTATGCGCAGAGGAAGAAAGAAAGCAGAAACCGTTTCATAAGCGTTATTTTTTGATGATTTTCCAAGTGGTTTCTTGTCCGCCCGTTGCGATATGTAGCAGGTAAATTCCATTAGTGCAATGGCTCAGGTCGAGTTCGGAAACGGGGGAGGTTGTTTCTTTTATGTTCACGACTGCTCCGCTCATCGATGTGATGCGCAAACAGGCTTTTTCTTCGGGGGCGAGTCCTTGGATTTCCACTTTCAGGTGTCCTTCCGTTGGGTTGGGCCAGATACGGATCTGTTTTTCAGAGAGCATGTCGGCATAGAACATATCCTCTTTTTTTTCTTCCGATGACAGGTTTCGTTTGGCAACATCTGAGTTTTGCAGCACGATTTCCTGCTTCACCCGGTTGCCTAACGCATCGTATGCAAACCTTATCGCATTCTGAGAGAAAGCGGAAAAGTAAAACAATAAGCCGGAAAAAACAAATAATGCTCTCATAATATATAGGTTTTAGTTTGTTTTTCTGCTATCGTTCCAAAGGTATATGTCTTTTTTTAAATAAACAAAAAATAAAGGATATTTTTGGGCTTTCTGTGGATTTAATCCGTAAAAAGTGTAACTTGCATCAAATTTTAGTTTTATGATACGGACATTTCATGCAAAAATTAATAAGAAGATAATGTTTTTCAGCTTGTTGCCTGCTACAGTGTTGGCCATATATTTCTTTTGGGTAAAATTGCCTTTGGCTGCATTGTGTTGTATGGTCTTTTTGGTTTTCGTGGTGGAACGTTTGATTCATACGTATTATGTTTTTACCGATGAAGGTTGCTTGTTCATTCATCAAGGGCGGTTTTCCAAGGTCAGCAGGCATTCTTTGTCCGACATCGAAAAGGTGGATATCGTATGCCGGCTTTTGTTTTCTTTTTTAAAGAATAAGGATACTGTCATGTTGACGTTTTGCGACGGTTCGATAAAATTCATCACGCCTTTTCCGGCTGAAGAGTTTTGCCGGTATTTCAAACGAAAACAAGAAGATTTTCTTGAAAAGACAGGTGGCTTATGAATATGAGGCTTTTTAGAGTACTTTTGGGAGTCTTCTGGTTTGTTGGGGGAGTTGGTAATCCCTTGTTGGCTTCCGGGAGATTTTCTTGTGAACCGCTTGGGGAAGAGGCTTCGTGGCCGGTGTGTTTGCGGGACGGACTGGATAGCTTGTTGCAAGATGAGCTATTCCTTACTTCACAAGTAGGTTTGTGTGTATATGATTTGACCGACGATACTTTACTGTATGCTTATCAGGCCAAACAGCGTATGCGGCCGGCTTCTACTGAAAAATTGGTAACGGCTGTCACCGCGCTTTCCGAATTGGGGAGTGATTATCGTTTTGCAACCCGCTTGTTCTACACAGGCGAAATCCGAGGGCGTGTTTTGTATGGAGACTTATATGTCGTGGGAGGTTTCGACCCTTGTTTCGGGAAAGAAGATTTGCTTTCTTTCGGCAAGGCTTTGAAAGAATCGGATGTGGATTCTATAGTTGGGAAACTGTATGCAGACGTGTCGATGAAAGATACCTTGCAATGGGGATGGGGATGGTGTTGGGATGATGACATGCCGGTGCTGACTCCTTTATTATATGGGAAGAAGAATATTTTCATAAGGGCATTCAGCGAGATGTTGCATGGCTTAGGTATTCATCATGTTTTTGGAGGACAAGCCCGTTGTCCCCAAAATGGCGTATTGTTAGCCGGACGGACACGTCAGTTGGCAGACGTTTTGCATCCGATGATGAAAGAGAGTGATAATTTATGTGCCGAAGCCTTGTTTTACCAGTTGGCAGCCCGTACAGGAAAACCATACGCTTCAAGAAAAGAAGCTATGTACTACATTGAGCGGTTGATAGGGCGGTTAGGCTATGATCCCGGAAAATATATAGTGGCCGATGGGAGCGGGGTTTCTTTATATAATTACTTGACACCGGAACTTGAAATTGCTTTCCTGAGATACGCTTATCGTGATGAGGCTATTTTTTCACCTCTTTATATTGCTTTGCCTATAGCCGGAGTTGACGGTACGCTGAAAAAACGTATGAGGAAGGGAAGAGCTTACGGAAACGTAAGGGCTAAGACCGGGACTTTGGAAGGAGTATCCACGTTGGCCGGTTATGTACGGTCGGCGAATAACCATTTGTTGGCCTTTTGTATTATGAATCAAGGTGTGGAACGTGTGGCGGCTGCACAAGACTTTCAAGATAAAGTTTGTGAATGGTTATGCCGGTAGTTTTTTTAAGTAGTACTTAAATCGTTCTAATTTAGATATTTTAATCTTCCATAAAAGAAGCTTTAAAATAATATATGTACCTTTGCGCCCGTTAAAGAGACGAGGAAATGAAGCTTAAACTCTGTATGTGGCTACTGTTTTCCATGTCTTTCTTAATGGCTTTTGCCACGATGGAAAAACATGGTTCATCGGCGTTTTGTGCTGAGGCAAGTTTTCTGTCGGTGGAAAGTTTCGGACAGGAAGCTACATATTGGACATCTGATACTCCTTATTTCTTTTTTACTTCTGATTACATAGCCCCGTTGTCTTTTGCTTTGGATGAAGGGGCTGAAACGTCGTGTCCGAGGTACATGGCGGCCTCGGAAAGATTATCCGGTTTTCTTTATGCTTCCGTAAACTGTTTTTTATCTCCTTGCAGGTCTTTATACTATTCTTATGATTCCGGACCTAGCAGGGATTATTATATCTTTACCTTGAGACGAATCAGGGTGTGACCCCTACGGGGCCTATATTATATAAATAGGTATCATTTCAGAGTGCCATATCTTATGGTCCTTTTCCCCTCGGAAAAGAAAATAAAAGATATGTCTTTCACTACAATAATCTTTGGTTGTTAAATTAAATATAACTTCAAGAATGACGGATTTCACATTGTTAACGGTCGTGGTGCTTACGGCAATCGCTTTAGTGACGGCTGCCTTGCTGATAGCGCGCCTTGCGGCCCCCCGTACGTTCAACCCCCAAAAAGGCGAGCCATACGAGTGCGGCGTGCCCACGAGGGGGGAAGCTTGGTTCCAGTTCCATGCCGGTTATTACCTGTATGCCATCCTGTTCCTGATATTCGACATCGAGACGGTGTTCCTCTTCCCGTGGGCGGCGGTGGTAGGCCGTATAGGCATGCAAGGGCTGTTGAGCATCGTGTTTTTCATTGTGGTATTGATTCTGGGCCTGGCTTACGCCTGGAGGAAAGGAGCGTTGGAATGGAAATGAAACACGGGTTGCCCAAGATAAAGGACATGGGGCCGGGCGATTTCAAGAACAACGATTACCTGCTGCGCATGGCCGAGAAACTGAACCGTGACGGGGCTGGCATCGTGTTGGGCACGTTGGACGACCTGATCAACTGGG
>ENA-ORKW01000668-ORKW01000668.1-human-gut-metagenome-genome-assembly--contig:-NODE-668-length-11319-cov-4.23535_pt1 | contig 11319 bp, 9 predicted proteins | sample MGYA00243062_ERZ508813 | MGnify/ENA primary metagenome ERZ508813 (study PRJEB26277, sample SAMN04329846) | human gut metagenome | biome: human-associated habitat | host: Homo sapiens | place: USA...
TGATTGTAGTACCTTTTGGTGTTCTCTCGTATTACATCAAATTTGTATACATTCATCCATTCACTGTACCATTCGTCAAGTATGATACTCTGCTTTATATTAATTTGCTTTTCATTCTCATATAAAGCTTCGTTATATCTTCGCTTAACGTCTTTTAAGTCTTTTCCAGATATAGATTGTCTTTTTCCAAATCGGTCTACAAATCTTGCATAATATCTTCCATTTTTTCTCTGACATATTCCGTGTCCAAGCTCTTTTCCTTTTAGATCCTTGCCCATCTATTTCCTTTCTATGAGCATAATCCATATGATTATATGATTATATCACATAAATTATGTCATGTAAAACTATACAAAATGTACTGTATCAAGATATTTTTCAAATTCCTTACGCTTAACCATATTCTTGTTTCCTATTTTAAATAGGAAAGAACACCCTCTTTGAGATAGCATATTACGAAGTGTTTTCTCACCTATCCCAGAGTATGCAGATGCTTCTTTTACTGTCATATTAAGTTTTAACCAAAAAGGTATTATTTTATTTTCTGTCATGTACCCTCCAAATTAAAATAGGACTTAGCATAAGCCAAGTCCTATTGTCTTTTTAATCATAATACTATGTATTACTATAATTATTGTTTCCTATTTACATAATGAAGAGAAACCTGATAAAAGTCATTAGCAAATTTATTCATATATTTATCCATAGCTTTCTCAACATATTGAACACCACTCTCATTCGTCAAATTAGGACAATTAAATGTAATATTTACGCTTGGAGCAAAGTTATTCTTAGTAACATTCTGACCAACCTTACTAGCATCAAAATTCATCTTAGGTGTATTCATTGGCAGATCACCTAGACTAATTTTACTCATTTTCTCCATAATTTCATTCTGAACTGGAACTAAATGCAATGTCTTAGCAAGATTTTCAATCTGTTCCTCAGTAAGAACAGCTTCACCTTTTTTTGCGATAATCGGTACTTCATCAGCTTCAAGCCCATTAGTACCTATATCCTGCACCAAATCAAAGGCTTTATCTTTGGAAGAGCCTCTATCTTACCAAGCTCAAGACCTTTATGATAACGTTTAGCATAACCATATTTACCTATTTTCTTAGGATGATCTTTTTCAAGCTTGTTCTTTGCTTTTGAAGCATTAGCAGGAGAACCAGCATTTGCAATCCACTTAACGATAAAATATTTGTTACCGATTTGCGTAAAACCATTTGCACCCTTGGAAGCATAATTACTAATTTGGCTTGATGCCTGACCGCTTGTGCTATAACCTTTTTTACTTAGCTTCTCATAAGTCCAATAATCATTAGACTTCAGCGCAGGTTTATTCGGGTTATTATTTTTATCATAAGTTACTTTGTGTGTTGATGAACTACTACCACCTGAGCTACCACCTGAGCTACTACCTCCACCAGAACTTGCAACACTTGAAGAAGCAGAGGCAATACCAGCCGCAGCGTTTTTTGCAGCTTGTACTTCCGTATTGGCAGCATTTACAGCAGCATCGGCTTGTCTCTGACAAAGTCTCTCATATTCTGATGTGAAATTAGCAAGTGTCTGTTGTCTACCGCTTAGTACTTCAGCTTCCCAATTTGCACCAAGAATTTGTGAAGCGTAGAGTTTATTCTTTTCATCATCGTATTTAGAAGTACAATCTTCCCATTGCTGTTTTAAATTATTATAATAATCAACTTTTTCTTCATAGCTTGTTTTTAGTTGTTCATTACTATTAATTTGTGATTCAATAGCAACATATTGATTTTTGAAATTTTCAATATCTGCAAGATTATTTGAAAGAATTATACGTTGATATTCTGATCCTAAATATTGCTTAAGATTCATAGTATCTTGTGCTTCTGAAAAAGCATCGGATATTTCATTCCACTTATCTTTAAACTCATTAAGAGTATCAATATAATTATCAATATCGTCTTGTTGTTTCTTTAAATTAGCAACATCTACATCATATTGTGCATCATGTAATGAATCTTGAGCATCACGAATAGCAGAATTGTCTGTACTATATACAAATTGGCCATCCTTTAAAAGATATTTTGTCTTTTGAGAATTTGCTTTATTTAAATTGTAAATAGCTTCTTGTAACTTTTTCTGACGTTCATATTCATCATTTTCATCAGACATAGCGTCAATGACATCCTGAATAGAATCTTTTTTCTTATTAGCTTTTTTGATTTCATCATCATATACTTTTTGAATTGCTGATAAGATAGAGTCGTATTTATCTTTCTGTTCGTTAAGTTTATCATTATTCTTCTCAATAACATCAATCTTATCTTTCCATTTATCAATTTCGTCATCGAGAAGTTTTGTGACACCTTTAAGTGCAGCATCATAGATAGATTTTTGCTCATCAATCATGTCCTTGACAGCAGAATAGTATTTACTAGCAGAAATTTTACCATTCTTATACATTCTTTCAAGTTCATCAGAAACATACTGTGAATACTGCTGATATGTTATCTTACCTGCTTCGAGAAGAGCTTTCTGATAAGCCATGAATTTGTCAAGATATTCTTCGTTCTGCTTTTCGGCATCGCCGCCAGAATTTTTACCACCTGAACCAGATTTGCCAGATTTGCCAGAAGATTTATTATTTTTTAGCTTATTGTTATAGTTATTGGTTACACCTTTACTAGGAGTATACTTTCGTTCCTTACCACTTGAATCTGTTGGAGTAGTACTGAATTTCTTATAATCTACTTTTTGTGCTGCTATATTAGAAGATAAAACTTTACCAAAACTAGATATAGCAGAGCCAATTGATTTAAGAGAAGAAGAACTTCCCTTAATATCATAAGTTAGATTCGGAATATCACCACCAACAATCTCTTTACCGCCAATTTTAATAGCTGAGAAATGTTCAACTCCATTTACTTTTGGAGCAAAATTTATTGTAGCTTTGAAATTGCCTATCTGACTACCAAGTTCAGCAAATAATGTACTTACAGCATTTGCCATCTGTTCAATAGAAGCGTTAGTATTACCTGCTATTGCTTGTGATGCTAAAGCTTGATTATCTACACTATTAGTAAGACTATTTGCAATCTCGGAAGTGGTTGTTCCCATAGTACTTGCAATCTGGTCAGCCATATAACCGCCATTTTGAACAATATAAGCTAAATCTTCTGCAATAACCTGTGCGTGAGCAGTAAACTCATCTGAACCAGCCGTAATAGCCCCACTTGTAATCTGTTCAAGCGAATAGATACTGTCTTGATACTGATTAATGCCTTCAATAGCTGAAGCTAGGTCACTCTGAGCATTATCAAGAGCTTGATTTGTTCCATCGGATATAGCTTCTCCATTTTCGTTCCATGCTGCTGAATTATTTTGTAAATCATCCGTAAGAGCAGACAACGTTTCAGCCATAGAAGTATATCCATCAAGATATTCCGTAGCTGATATTTCTCCCTTATTATAACTATTAATAAGGTCTGACATACCAGAAGCTACTTGCTGTGTGGAATCCGTAAAGAATTGTTGTGCAGCCGCAGCTTGATCCGTAAACTCACTAAAATCGGTATTAGCTAATTCATCACGAATCGACTGGAAATAATCATGTGCTGAAATTTTACCATTCTGAAATTGCTGACTAAGATACGAAATACGATCACCAAAATCTGAACCATCAAAGAGAGTAGAGAAGGAAGGGATACTAGACTCTGTATTTTCAGCATTTTCAACTTCTTTAAGAGCATTTGCATAACTATCAGCAGACCATTTTCCATCCTTTAATGAATCGTTCTGTTCGTTAAGTGCATCTACAAATGCTTGGTTATTAACAAGTTTCTGTTGTTCTTCACTAAGAGATTTATAAAATTTGATAGCTTCGCTTTCATTAAATCTTGAATCATTGGATAAAGCTGCTGATGCACCAGCTGTAAGATTATCTGGAACATTATTATTTAACGATTTGCCATTTATCCTATTAATAAAGTCTTGTTCACCTTGCGTCTTAAAATCATATAACTGAACCGCAGCATCAACCAAAGCATCAATATCATTGTGGAAATTTTGCTCGGCAATTTTCTGCAATGTTGTCATTGCATTTTTCTGTTTTTCTGTTGCCGTTTCAGAGTTGAAGTTCTTAATCTCTTCCGCATTATTGAATGCACCAAGAGCCTCTTTCATCTCTTTATCGGTCTTTTTGTCGTACTTGTCATTCTTCGAGCCATCATCCCATTCTGGTGTGATTTTAGCTTTGAATTTCCATGTTTCGACAACAGATTGAAGGTCAGGATATAAACTCTCAAAATAATTAGCAACTTCATCATCGCCATTTTCAAGAGCTTTCTGTATGGCTTCTGACATATTCTGAGCGTACTGTTCCGATGCTTTCTTTGCTTCTTCTGAATCAAGACCATTCTCTGTTGCTTGTTTCTGATAGTTCTGATAATCCGACATAGCCTTTTGATATGCACTTGAATAATCAGTATCTTTCAATACTTGCTCATAAAGCACATACGCATCATACATATCTTTATACTTATCAGTAAGCTCTTGCGCATCATTTATCTGGTCTGATAATCTATTGGCATATTTATCTTCGCCTAATTGATTAGCAACCTCTTGAATACTCTGCATTTTCTCATATACTTCTTCAAGAGCACCATTTAATTCAAAATATGAACCTCTATCAGATATAACTTGTTTAGCACCCAGACTCTTGATATAATTATCAAGCTCTGAATTGTAGCTCATATCAATTTTATCTGAATAAGATTTTTCATCTTTCTTCATCTGCTCAAAGTTTGAGCCTACAAAAGCATTTTGAATTTTACCAACAATACCGCCAGTCTTATTGAAATCGTTAACCATCTTATTATACTGTGTCATATTAAGATTATTAAACGCATCAGCTTGACCTTTGATTGCATTGGTAATATCCTCTATCGCACCTTTTTCATCACCATACTTTTCAATCATTTCATTCTGTATGGTCATTAAATCTTTACGAGCTTGAATAACGTCTGCATATGGTGTAGAAGAGTCATTTATCTTATCATTAAGCTCTTGGATTCTGTCCTTATAATCAGAAATATCATTCTCTGAATCTTTAAAATCATTACCAAGCGACTGTGCGCTATCAGCAAGTTTATCTGAATATGTAGCAAGTTCTATTACACCAGTAATAAGCTCTGATACTCCAAGCATTATACCCATATTCAGTGCTGTCTTAAAAATATTAAGTCCCACTGCTGCAACTTTTGAAGCTACACCAGTTTTAGTAACAGATGTTTGAATTGCTTTCTGATTTGTGGCAAATGTCTGTGCTGAACCTGTGCCATTCTTGATATTTACTGCATACTTTTGAGCTTCAACAGATGCACCTTTCATTGTGGTTGCAAATGTCTCTGTTGATACAGAGCCTTTTTGACATTCTGCTTCATATCTCTGTAAACACTCTATATCAAGTGCTGTTTGTTTAGCGGCTTCTTCCTGTGCTATCTTTCTTGATGTAAATGCCGTTACGATTTTCTGACCTGATAATGAAGTCTCACTATCATTCTTTGTTGTCTTAAAAAGACCTATATTCTTTACACTTCCGACAACACTAAGACCTCATAATGCTGTCTTAAATAGTCCTAAGTGCTTTGTAGCAAGCTCAAAACCTTCGGCTATACCATTTGCAACTTCAAGTACTGTCTTTGCATTATCTCGTGATAAGAGATTTTCAGATATTGCAACACCAGTTTGCTTCAACTTATTAGCCTTAGCATCAATAGAATCCATAGCAACATCCATCTCGGCTTGTGCGTTACCTGCTGAATTTGCCATTGAGTTCATACTCTTTTCAGCCGCAGAGAAATTATCTATGATCGAAGCTACGATCTGTCCTTGACGCTTTCCTGCCAACGCTTCAAGTAACTGTGCTTGGTTCTTATCTGAAAGCTGTGAATATATCTGAGAAATTTCTTTCAAGAGTTCATATGTACTCTTAAATGTCTGCTTTGAACTATCTGTAAAAAGCGAAATACCGCCCTGTGTTTTTGCTGTTTTTGTAAGATTCGCAATTACACCGCTTAATTGCTCTACATCACCAGTGTAGGCTTCTGTCTCTTCATCATATCCTCGCACACGCATAGAAATTGTTTTTAGGGCATTTCCTACGGAATCGCTATCCCTTGTGATTTCTGTCGCAGCAGTACCAAGGGCTATTGTCTGTTCAAGAGTATTGTTTGCTTCTGCCATCGCACTTGATGACCTTGTTAGGAAGTTTACTATATCACTGTTATCTACAGCTTGAGTATTACCAATGATGTTGATTTTTGACATAATTCCGTCAACAACATCATCCACATTCTCATTACCAATATTAAAAGCCTTCATTACTGACACAAGACCATCAGTTGCGTCATCAAGATTCATGCCAGGAGAAATAGTCTTGAACATAGCAGAATACTTAGCCATCTTTGTAGCAGCATCCTTTGAGCTGTATCCTAAACGTGACCATGCCGATGCTTGCTCAATAATAGCTTTAGTACCTACACCCATTTGCTTTGCAATATTAGGTGCATCTGTATAAAACTCTTTTAACTGTGCATCTGTCATAGTGGTAGTTTTTCTCAAATCAACCAATGCAGTATCAAGTTCATTAACAACTGTTGGTATCTGTCTTATGAGATTAACTGCACCCATAACAACTGTTGTAGCTGATACCCACACCTTAAATGAGTCAATAGCTTGTCTAAGCTGATTTGAAAAACTTGCTCCCAGTTTATTTAAAGCTCGCATTGAATTTTCTGTCTGCTTAAATGAAGTAGCTATATTATTATGCTCAACTTTTGTCATAGCAACATCTAAATCACGAAGCGAAGAAATGTAGATTTCATTCTGTGCTATAACCTCACGAGTCGCAGCAGTATTTTTCTGATTCCACTCTTCTATGTAGTTTGCAAGTGTTAATCTCTGATATTCTGTTGCAAGTAAACTATATTCCGCTTTGGTCTGTTTCAAAGAGTTCTGTGTTTCTTTTAATACACTGTTCACTTTTTCAAACTGATTTACTATCTCATTACCACTTGCACCATTACTCATCATATTCTGCAAAGTAGCATATTCAGTCTTAACTGCTTCCATTTTGGAATTTACTTCATCAGTAGAAAGTCCTAATTTTGTAAAGGAGTTTTCAAGATTTGTAATAGAAGTAGTAGTGTTTCCAAACTGCCCCATAGAAGTCTCAATAGATTTGAGCTTTTCTGCATACTGTACCGCAGTTTCAAGTACCTTTACATCACCAGTCTGTACAAGTCCTGCTTGTGTCTTGCCGTTTCCTTGTATCTTCTCACGTTGCATGTTGAATTGCTTTAAAGCACCTTCAGCATCCCGCACTGTAAGAGTGAGTTTTTGTATCTTACCGCTTGCTTCTTCAACACCAGTAACCTTTACATCAGACCAACCATTAGCATTAGCGAGTCGGTTTATCTCTACCATCTGCTTTTCAATGGTATTATGAACCTTACTCATATAAGCTATATTATTGGCTTTTAAGTCACTTGTATTAAATACTTGTGTAGAAGCAACATTAGACTGTTCCTTTTTAAGAGTCTTAATCTTTGATGTTACTGTATCAATTGATTCTGCCCACTGTTTATAAGCCTTTGACCAATTTTCAGTACGTCCTTCATTAGCTTCAATATCCTTGACTTTCTGCAATGCTTTTGCACACTGATTAAGTTCTTTTGATAAATCCTTTGGTGTATTATCAAGTCCTTTCAGCTCTGCATGTAATCCCTTAATAGTCTCTTCACCATTTGCAATTTTAGATACTGCTCGATCAATAGGACTAAGCTGTTTACTAAAATTCTGTGTAATCTTGGCAGCTTCCGTATTAAGTGAATTAAATGCACTCTTGACTTCATTGACTGTACTTGCACCTGTTTTCAGTCCTGCAAGTTTAGTCTCAAAATCTTTTAATGGTGTATCAAGACCACTAAGTATTTCAGCATTTGTTGACTTGAATTTAGCAATCTCTGTTGTATAATCAGAGAATGCTTCTTCAATAGCGTCTATCTGCTTAATAGCTCCTGAATCATTGAGATGAGAGCTTGTGTTCTCAAAATATGTATCAATAACATTTCCATTGTTATCTGTTACTTTTCTAAAAGCATAGTTAAGAGACTCTACTTCACCAGTCGCACGTTTTACATTCAGTGTAAAAGTTCGCATCATACCATCATTATCAAAATGTTGAGTTGTGGCAATTACAGCTTTTTCATTTTGTAATAACTGACTAAGTTGATTTTTTGCGTCTCCAATATCACTTGCTTCTTTTGGTATATTACCAATAACAGATGTATTAGAAGTAACTGCTTGAATTGCACTGCCTGTCTGCTGATATGCCTGCTGTTGTTTCTGCTGATTAGCAACGACAGCATTAGTGGCATTATTAGATGCTTGTGCCATCTGATTCTGTAAATTAGTTTGTTCTGTCTTAAGTATTTCAATCCTTTGAGAGAGCTTTTCCAACATCTCAAGCCATGCGTTTAAGTATGTGGTAGTCGCACCTGTTCTTTGAGCAGGCATCAAATTACTATCACCATACATAGCTTCTTTGGCTATTTTAAGTTCATTTACAACCGCGTTTATCTGACCACCAAACGAATCAATACCTTGAAAACTAGGCTTGATATTAAATAACTCACTCCAAATCTCATCGAGTTTTGTTGAGCCATTCTCTATTGTTGTAAATGTAACACCTAGGTTTCTGAACTGATTATTAAGCTCACGTATTGACATTCCAGTGTTTTGTATTGCTTCGGCTTTGTCACCTACAAAGATTTTCTTTCCTTGAAAATAATCAAGTAAGTCCATCTGCTCTTTAAAGCTACTTAAATCTCTTGTAGCGCCAAACTTATTAAGTACATCAGAAAGATTGCTTATCTTCTGTGTAATGCCTTCCCATGCACTGTCAGAGTTAGTTTTTAATGCTTCACGAGCTAGTTTGTTAATTTCTGCTGTTAGAGACTGTACGTCTTTTGTTACGGACGGATCAATCTTTGCTCTATTGAGATTAAAGTTCTTGAATATATCAGCGTTGTTTAATTTTTGTACTGAAAATGAAGAAAATATATTCTGAATATCTTGTTTGACATGATTAAGATTTGCCTGTAGACTCTGATTAATAGAATTGCCGAGCTGATTACCTATCTGCTGACCTGTTTTCTGTGCAGATTGTGTAGCTCCATTTGTATTGATATTTCCCAGATTAATGTTTACTTTACTAAATGCCGTATTAAACTGAGAAATCATATTGTTGATTGCGGTCTGGTCTACTTTGACATTGTTTAGATTTATCTGAACCGCATTAAGTTGTTGAGTAAGATTTGTAACGACATCTTTACCCAATTTTGCTTGAACTTCAACTGTTGTAAGTTGCTTTTTCAAGGCTTCTATATCTGAATTTAGTTGCTGTTTAGACTTAGAACTGTCAAGACGTGCAACCAATCCTATTTGAAATTCGCTCATTGTCGTTTCCTTTCTGAAAATAAAAAAAATATCTATGTGATATAGATATTAGGAAGTAGAAAGGTAGGCTATTACACCTACTATTCCAGTTATTTAATTAGTACTCCTTGTTTTATTAAATCTTGTTTTAACATTTTAACTGCATTTTTAGCACAATACTTTTCAAACTCATAAAAGTACTTATGCTTAACAGATTCTTCCGTTGTCCATCCTCCATGAGAGCCTTCATTTGCTTCATATATCTGTAAAGCCCCATCCCATGACCATCCAGTTTTTTGTATCGGATAATACATAGCATCAGGATTCATAAATATAATACCGCAAGTCTCTGATAACATCTCTGTCATAGCTGACCTATAAAACTGCATGGTTCTGTGGTATTTCTTCGGATTGAATACATCATAATACTCTGACATAATGTACTGCTGTAATACTTCTAACAACTTATTACATGTATTCTGTACCGCCTTTGAACACGCTTTATTAATCTGTTTTTCAAGTTCTGCATAGCTTGTAATTTTAGCCATTAGCTTTGTCCTTGGCTATCTCTGCAAGTGCTGTAATAAACTTTGTCTGAAGCTCATCAGTCGGAACATCTTTGAGTGTATTATATAAATCTGTTACCAGTTTAGTAATTCCCTCCTGCTCCTTGATTATATTGTCGATAGCTGTATATACTGCTAACTTTACTCTGTGTTCTTTTCTTTTCATTCTTACATATGTAAACATTATTTATCTCCTTATTCGTTATTTATCTATTCCTATATATGTCTTTACTGTAAATTGTTCCATATCATTTCTAATTCAGATAATAGTATGTACTTACAATCACCATCATTTTTTTCAAGATTTGAAACCGCTTGATCATACTCTGATTTAGAGCTGAATACCCTTATAATATCTTCAATTGTCATTTTTCTTAAATAAATTGTGTTCATAAAATCACACTGAACAAGTGTATTTAATATTCTTTTTGTTAAATCATTCATAGTTATCATATTTGTTTCCTTTCTAAAATTTCAAAATCCTTGTATTGTCTGTAAACGTCTTGCATATCATAATCATAACTGCTTGTATTATTATCAGCACGAAGATAATAAGTTGAGAAATTTATCCCAACTATTCTATAAATTGTATTGTTGTACTTAATTCGATTTCCGATATTTAGCATAATTTTCCTTTGAGATTTTGGATTGAATAATCCGACAGAACTGATTAATGTGTATTAATGATATAGCTTTCAAGTTTCCTAAAAAGATTGTCGTTTAGGTCGATTTTACCTAGCTTAAAACGTGATAATACATCTTTGTCAATACCACAAGTATTAGCAATATAAACCTGCTTCTCACGCTTTGTACGCTCTATTAACTCATTGCGTAATTCTTCCTGTGTCATGCTTTTCCCCCCTTATTTTCTAGCTATTTATCTATTTTTGTAGACATAAAAAAATATTATCAGAGCCAAATACTCTGATAACTCTTTTCGTGCAGTTGGAAGGACAGATTACGTTTGAAATAATCTGCCCTAGTCACTGTAATTGTTTTGAACATCCGACAATAATATCGGCATTCGGTACTAATTATCAATACATTGCTGTTTGAGGACAATATACTGACAAATTTTATAATAAAGACTACTAGGAACACTCTACTAGCAATCATTACTATCGGTCGGGTAGGTGGAGTCATTTCCTACCCAAAATTTATAATAAACACTCAACTCAATTAAAAGTGAATACGGAAAAAGTGCATCTGATTATTTAACAGGTGTTCAAGAAATGTATCGTGCTGGTTTCGAGAATGCGTCAGAGAT
>ENA-ORKW01000670-ORKW01000670.1-human-gut-metagenome-genome-assembly--contig:-NODE-670-length-11299-cov-3.19228_pt1 | contig 11299 bp, 8 predicted proteins | sample MGYA00243062_ERZ508813 | MGnify/ENA primary metagenome ERZ508813 (study PRJEB26277, sample SAMN04329846) | human gut metagenome | biome: human-associated habitat | host: Homo sapiens | place: USA...
ATGCTGACGGAGACACAGCGCCAAATAGCTGTAAAGACTTGTTTGGATGTTGTAGAAAAAGATTATGGTGTTAAACCCATTATTTATACAGGCTACAAATTGAAATTGCATTATCTGAATACTCCTGCATTCAATGAATATCCTTATTGGATAGCGCATTATTATGTGGAGAAGTTAGAATATAAAGGAAAATGGAATTTCTGGCAACATACTGACTGTGGGAAAGTTACCGGAATCAAAGGTAATGTAGACTGTAATATCTTCAATGGGTCGTTTGAAGATTTGATGAACCTGACCATACCGGAACAGGAAGACGATTATACCTATCCTGAAGATTCATTATAGACAGGAATAAAGCCGCCGGAAGTCCTACAGGCATTACCGGCAGCTCTGGATTCATGTCGCTTATTATAAACGTTCGAATAAAAGCGTAGCCCAGTTCTCCTTTTCCGTATGGTTGAGATAGCTCAGTCCCAAGCTTTCCGCTTTTTGCACAAGCAAGGGTATATCCTCTACATAAAAACCGCTGAGAATCATTTGGCTTCCTGCATGCATAACCGATACGAACGATGGCAAGTCGGCTAAAAGAATGTTCCGGTTGATATTGGCTAAAATCAAGTCGAAAGCGTCTTTTCCTTGTAATATGGAGGCATTCCCTTCAACCACTTCCATGTTTTTCACACCATTCAGTTGCATGTTCTCTTTCGTATTGTCTACACTCCAACGATCTATATCGTAGGCCCACACCGATTTCGCCCCTTTCAACGTACAGAATATACCTAACACGCCAGTACCGCACCCGGCATCCAATACGGTTTTATGTCCGAGGTTCATCCCGAGCAAACGTTCCAATATCATGCCTGTAGTGTGATGCGTACCGGTACCGAAAGCCTGATGGGGATTTATCACGATATCATATTCGGCAGGAGACAGATTATGATGCTCCGGACTATGAATCAGAATACGGTCGGCGATTCGGACTGGTTCAAAGCCGTTACGTTCCCATTCCTCGTTCCAATTCTTATCTTCCGCTTCCGCCAATCGGTAGGTTACTTTCACATCCTCTATGGGAAAGAAATCTAGCAGGTTATCCAATACGGATTGCTCGAAAAGTCCGGTTTGCACATATCCTTTCACCCCCTGCGGAGTATCTACAAAACTTTCCAAACCGGCATCGGCCACCAAGGCTATCAAGATGTCGGCTGCATCCCTACTATAAGGGGATATAATGAAATCCAATTCCAAATATTTCATACTGTTTATTTTATGTCGAGAATCTATTGGTTCTGCAAAAATAGCAAAAAAAGAGTTATATACTAAACTTTATTCGCATTTCCGTATTGCCCGTCAACCGAGAAAAAGTTATATTTGCATATAATATAGGTAAAGGAGAAAAGACAATGAAAAACAGAATATTATTTTCACTCATCGTTGCAGTGATTCCGTTTTTTGGCTTTGCACAAATAGATGATATGTATTTCGTCCCTCAAAAAGAGACGAAAGTGAATGAGGATAAGCATCCCCAACCGCAACCTTCGGTACGTACGATTTCAGAAAATACGGCAGTGGACACCCGCTCAGGATATGCTCAGGGAAGCATCAGGGATGTAGATGAATATAACCGACGATATCGTTGGGATAATGATAGTATATCTGCCGCTGAAGAGGAAGTGGCAGGTCAAGATAGTGCTTCAACCGATAACAACCGGGAAGAAGGGGGAGACTATCAATATACGAAACGAATTCTTCGTTTCAACACCCCGACCATCGGCGTTGCGGTCAGCAGTCCTTTATACTGGGACTTACGTTATGGTCCCAATTCCATATATTGGGATGTATATGATGATGGATTTTACGCATACGCTTATCCTAGCAGTTGGTATTGGGGACCTACCTTCTCCTACTCGTGGGGATGGGGATTATATAATCCTTATTGGGCGTGGGGAGGTCCTTGGTATGCCGGATGGTATGATCCTTGGTATTGGGGACCGCACTGTCATCATCCGCATTGGGGACATCCCGGTCATGGATGGTATCCATCAAGACCGGTTACTCGTCCCAGTGTAAGATATCGGGAGAATAGTTCCCTGGCAAGAGGAACATCCCGCACTAATGTAAGAAACAGTTCTTCTGCCAGAAGAACCATACGAAACACAGGTAACACCAACCGGCAAACCATTTCGGAGAATTCTGCACGATTTACTCCAAATCGTTCTTCAACAACTACCAGGCAGTCTCCTCGCACGCGTACGACTTCAACTCTTCAACGTAACACTCAACCGTCGAGAAGTTCTAATTTCACGCCATCGACTACAAGAAGCACTTTCCGTCCGTCGGTAAGTTCCCCCAACCGTTCCGGAGGTGGTTTCTCCCCATCCAGGAGCGGAGGAGCACGAGGCGGTCGACGTTAACAAACAAAGATAAACTATAAAAGGAAGAAATAATGAAAAGAAAAAACCTCATATTTGTAAGCGCATTGCTAGCAAGCCAGTCTATGATGGCACAGACACCATATATGAACGAGAATTATATGCCGACCGATTTAATCGGAAGTGCGCGCTATGTAGGTATGGGCGGTGCATTAGGGGCATTGGGTGCTGATTTGTCTACCGCTTCTTCCAATCCGGCAGCATTAGGGCTTTACCGCAGAAGCGATGCAGCTTTATCATTCAGCGTGTTGACCCAACAGGAAAAACCGGATTTAAATGCAGACATGACTCATTTGTCTTTTGGGATTCGTGGTAAGTATCCCGGTTATGGCCAAAAGCGTAAGGTATGTTAATTTTGGAGTCAATTATCAGAAAAGAGCCAACTTCAACCAGTCATTTATCGCAGACAACGGAGCTTTGAACGGTTTGTCGCAGACGCAACAAATGGCAGACATTCTGAACCATACCCAGTATTCCACTCCTTTGGCAGACCTGATGTATAATTCCTGCCTTGTGAATCCGGAATACATACGGGATAACCAAGGTAATGTGCAGGTAGACCAAGAGGGGAATCCCTTATACGATTCTTATAATGCTTTAGAGTCAGATCGGAATAATTACGACCGTACGACGGAAGGCGGTATCGCAGGATATGATTTCAACCTGTCTATGAACATCAAAGACCGAGTGTATTTAGGTTTCACTTTAGGCGTGAACGACGTGGACTATTACAGTTACAGCACTTATCGGGAGTTCGGCACGATTTCGGACGGCCAAGGTAACTCTTACAGCGATTTCGAGAATTATTCCTTATATAATACCCAACATGTAAGTGGATATGGAATCAATGTGAAGTTGGGTGGTATATTCCGTCCCATCGGAAATTCCCCCTTCCGCATAGGGCTGGCCGTAGAAACGCCGACCTTCTATCATTTGGAATCTTATTCTTCATATAGCATAGACTCTCCCATGATGGAGGATGAGAACTATGACATCTACATCAATCAAGACAGAAACGGTAATTTTATATATACCAATTATCTTCCGGAGGTGGATTTGGCTAACTTGCACATGAAAATTACCACACCGTGGAAATTTCGGGTTTCGTTAGGACATACGATTGGAACTTATCTGGCTATAGGAGCTGAATATGAATACGCTGATTACTCTAAAACGAAACAGGGGTATGAAGACTGGGACTACGACTATTGGGGCTATGGTTATTCCAGAGGAACGACACACGACCGCGATATGGACGCGTTGCACAAGTCTACGCTACGCGGAAGCCATTCTTTCAAGTTCGGTATGGAATTGAATCTGACGGATAATGTCGCATTTCGTGCGGGGTATAATTATTATTCCCGCATGTTCAAGGAAGAAGCGACTTTAGATCAAACGGGGCCTTCTCCGGCTTTCGGTTATCAAACGACAACAGATTATATGAATAAAGACGACGTGAATATATTCACAGCCGGTTTAGGTTACCACGGAAAGCATTTTTATGCCGATATGGCTTATAAGTGCCGCGTACAGTCGGGAGATTTCTATGCATTCGACGATACTTATATCACACAAACCGGTACTCGTCTTACTCCAGTGGATGTAAACCTAAATACTCATCAGGTGTTTTTTACATTAGGATATAAATTCTGATTATAAAGGAGCAAAGTCAGAAGAAAAAACAGCAAAAAAGTTTTGCGTTTCAAAAAATATATCTAACTTTGCATCGTCAAAAAGGTTGGGGTATTAGCTCATCTGGCTAGAGCGTTTGACTGGCAGTCAAAAGGTGGCAGGTTCGAGTCCTGTATACTCCACTTTACATAAAAGCGAAAAAACTTGCAGTCGCTAAAACCAATATTTTTATTGGTGAATTTTATTATTCTATTTGGGTTATCCAACTTTATTACATTTTTTCTTTCTCTATTTTTCTTCCCTTAAAAAAGAGTTTATTTAAAAGAAATTCTGTATATTTTCCCCTGTAATATTCCCACTATACCAAAATTTACTCTTAAATCTCTTTGCTTATGAAAAAAGGGACATTTTTATGGTTGGGGCGAATGGGATTACCCCTTTCTTTGGCGTTATGCCATATATATCCGCTTGCAGCACAGAACAAAGTGATTCTGCCGGACTCCATTCCTTGGATGTTATCGGATTCATTAATGAAAGGGGATGTGCTGCAAATCGGTTATGCCACAGGAGACCGGAGAACCGTAGCAGGTTCTGTAGATCAGGTATCTGAAAATAGAATGAACAAAGGCATGATTTCCAATCCTTTAAACTCTATTAACGGGCAAGTGGCCGGTGTCAGTATGTTACCGGGAAGGGAGGCCATGCTCAACTCCGTACGTGTCCGGGGTACAACCTCCCTGACGGGGGGGAATGATCCTTTGGTAATCATTGATGGCGTATTTGCTGATTTGAGCACGCTAAGTATGATTTTTCCTGCGGACATCGAAAGCTTCACTATTCTCAAGGATGCTTCAGAAACGGCTCAATATGGCGCACGAGGTGCTTCGGGTGTCATAAAAGTAAGTACCAAACAAGGACACAGCGGAAGTTTCAGTTTGAGTTATGACGGTAATTTTAGTGTCGAGTCTATTTATAAAAACATAAAAATGCTTTCTGGAGAGGCTTTCAGGAACGTGGCACACGAACGAGGCATATCAATTCTGGATTTGGGATATGACACGGATTTTCCAGAGGAAATCACGCGCATGGGATGGGTGCAAAATCATCATGTAGCTTTTGGGGGTGGTACGGAATCCTCTTATTACCGTGCTTCTCTGGCGCTTTTGGATCGAAAAGACGTGGTGAAAAGTTCAGACTACCGGAATTACATGGCCAAAATAGATATTACGCAACGGGCGTTCAACGATCGCCTGCGTTTCGATCTAGGGGTAATGGGGGCGGTACGTAAGAGCAACAATTTGGTAGATATACAAAAGACATTTTATTCAGCAGCAGCTTTCAATCCCACTTTTCCGGCCCACAAGAATGCGACGGGCGGTTGGGATCAAGTGACAACTGCCAGTTGGATTACCAACCCTTTGGCCTGGATGGAAGTAAGCGACGAAGAATCGAATGCGCATTTTAATGCCCATTTGAAAATGGAGTTGGTTTTAACCCCACATTTGGTACTTTCCGCCTTTGGTTCTTACCTGTACAATGTCATAGATAACGGACAATATCTTCCTACTACCGTATGGGCACATGGACAAGCTTATCGAGGCGAACGGAAGGTGGAAGATGTGTTGGGAAATATGATGTTGAACTTCAATCGAGCTTTTGGAAAACATAAACTGGACGCTCTCCTATTGGGAGAAGCGCAACAACGTATCATGTCCGGCTTCCACACAACTGTTACGAATTTCACAACCGACAAGTTCGGTTTTCACAACCTGCAGGCCGGAGCCGTAAGACTATGGGAAGGGACAGGCTCTTATTATGAGAATCCTCGTCTGGCATCTTTTTTAGGACGTGTCAATTATGTATACGACGATCGTTATGTGGCTACCGTAAACATGCGTACCGATGCTTCATCCAAGGTGGGACGTAACCATCGTTGGGGCTTTTTCCCATCGCTTTCCGCTGCCTGGATTCTGAGCGAGGAAGATTTCATGAAATCTCTCTATTGGCTGAACAACCTCAAATTCAGAGTCGGTTACGGGTACTCTGGTAATCAGGATGCCATTGATTCTTACAATTCCCTCCAGTTGGTGAAACCTAATGGAGTAGTATCTTCTGGTGGTGACCCAACGGTGACAATGGGTTTGATACGCAATGCCAATCCTGACTTGCGTTGGGAGGTAAAACGTACGATGAACGTTGGACTGTATGCTGCTTTTTGGGACGGACGGGCTATTTTCACATTTGATTATTACCATTCCGTCACGGATGACATGCTGTACCAATACGATGTAAGCGTACCGCCATTTGCCTATAATAAATTGTTGGCCAATTTAGGTTCCATGCGTAACAGCGGAGTGGAATTGGGATTCGGCTTCACTCCTTTGCGTAAAAAAGACATGGAACTGAACGTCAACGTCAACGTCACGTTCCAACGCAATAAGTTACTTTCTCTAAGTGGAATGTATAATGGAGAATATATGTCGGCTCCACAATATACGCCGATTGCCGACTTAACCGGTGCGGGCTTTCATGGCGGATATAATCATATTGTATACCAGATTGTAGGGCAGCCTTTGGGTGTCTTTTATTTACCCCATTGTACAGGACTCATCCAACGCGAAGACGGAACATACGCATACGAAATAGCCGACCTTGACGGAGGAGGCGTGGACCTGGAAGACGGGGGGGCCGTTACGTGGCAGGACAGGCCACTCCCAAAACTCTATTGGGTTCTAACGTCAGCTTCCGTTATAAGAATGTGGACGTATCGTTACAAATCAATGGTGCTTTCGGACATAAAATTTATAATGGTACGGCCTTGGCTTATATGAATATGGGAAGTTTTCCCGATTACAACGTACTGGCAGCCGCCCCTCAACGTAATATTTACGACCAGACTGCTACAGAGTACTGGCTTGAAAACGGAAACTACGTGAATTTTGATTATTTGACTATCGGTTGGAATATTCCGTTGAAGAAATGGGGCAAATACGTGCAGCATCTGCGTTTATCGGCGTCGGTGAACAATCTGGCTACCATTACGGCCTATTCCGGACTGACCCCAATGATTAACAGTTACATCGTAGATGCCACACTCGGAGTGGACGACAAACGGAACTATCCGGTATATCGTTCTTATACCTTGGGATTAACTATTCAATTTTAAAGCATGACAACATGAAAAAGTGGATTTTATGGGCGGGATACACCCTTGTTTGCTGTTATGGTTGTGCAGGATTCTTAGATGAAGCTCCACGAGACCAATTACCCGAAGAGGACGCTTATGACACGCCTGCCAATATATACCTGAACACGGTGGCTACCCTCTATAACTATGTGGGTGGATACGAAGACAGTCAAGGGCTACAGGGTACTTGCCGAGGTGTATATGACTTGAACACACTGACCACTGATGAAGCTTTGTTGCCAACTCGCGGAGGAGACTGGTACGATGGCGGACTCTGGCAAGGATTGTTCTTGCACGATTGGGGAGTCAATAATGACGTGATAGCAGCTTCGTGGGAGTATCTATACAAAGTGATTGTGCTTAGTAACAAGTCGATAGAACGTCTGACGGAATTGCAGAACCGCAAGGATGCTCCTGCAGAATTGAAAAATTATGTGGCAGAAGTCAGAGCCTTTCGGGCGATGTACTACTATTATTTGCTAGATATGTTCGGGCGTGTGCCTTTGGTGTTATCTTCGTCCACCCCCATGAAGGACGTCAACCAAAGCGAACGTGAGGAAGTATTCAAATTTTCTGTAAACGAATTGCAGGCGGCATTGCCTTATCTGAATGAAGCGCACAGCAACCAAAAAGGAGAATATTATGGCCGGATGACCCGTCCGGTAGCTTGTTTTTTGTTGGCCAAACTATTCCTGAATATAGAGATTTATACGGACAACGATTGGACGGACGAAAACCACCCTGACGGAAAAGCATATCAAGTGAATATAGGATCTCAAACACTGAACGCATGGCAGGCCGTACAAGCGTATTGCGACTCGATACGTGTTATGGGATACAAATTATCTTCGCGCATGGTAGATAATTTCGTTGTGTACAACGAACCGTCGGAAGAAAATATTTTCACGATACCGATGGATAAACATGCATTGCAAAACCAAATGCAATATCTATTCCGTTCCCGTCATTACAACCATGGCAAGGCGTATGGGCTGAGTGGAGAAAATGGAACCAGTGCCACGATTGAAACCCTACGCACATTTGGCTACGATACCGATTCGGTAGACCATCGCTTCGAAGACAGCTTCTTTGCCGGAATGGTCTTGGATCCCAATGGCAATCCAGTGAAACTGGACGACGGAAGCACGTTGGAGTATTTGCCGTGGAGCATACGTTTGGACGTATCGGCACAACCTTACGAAAAATCTGCCGGCGCACGAATGAAGAAATATGAAGTAGACCTGAAAAGCACAAAAGACGGTAAATTGTCGGACAACGATATTGTATTGTTTCGTTATGCCGACGTATTATTAATGAAAAGCGAGGCTAAAATAAGAAACGGGGAAGACGGAACAGCTGAACTGAACGAAGTGCGGCGACGTTCCGGCATGTATCCTCGTCCAGCCACCCTTCACAATATCCTGGAGGAACGCAAACTGGAACTCGTATGGGAAGGCTGGAGAAGCCAGGACATGATTCGTTTCGGTACCTATACGCAAGCTTACACAGACCGTCCGCAACAGGAGGATGAAGCATCAGGCTACACCACGGTGTTTCCCATCCCTGCCAAGGTGTTGTCTTTGAATCCGCGATTATCCCAAAATCCCGGATATGAGACGAGGTGAATGACTCGAAAAAAACGATAGGTTAAAAAAAACAAATACAGAGAATTTTCTATTCGAATACCTACTATTAGTTACCAAATTAATGCTACATTTGCGGCAATTTGCAATATCGAGTTTACAAAATGGTCCAAATAATCATACATCGAGGTACCGTGAAAAGCGTGAGAGGAAAACACGTTAGTGTGCAAATAATCCAGGCTTCCGCATGTTCATCCTGTGTGGCTAAAAAAATGTGCAATTCGTCGGAAAGCAAAGAGAAGTTGGTCGATATCGTCAGCCCCGAAGCATTTTCTTACCAGGTAGGAGAGGAAGTTCTCCTGACCGGAAGTGTGGAGATGGGACTGAAAGCCGTGTTTTGGGCATACGGTGCGCCGTTGTTGCTATTGATGGCTGTTTTGCTAGCCACCTTGCAAGTTACGGCCGATGAACCTTTGGCAGCTCTGGTAGCATTAGCCAGCCTGGTTGTCTATTATGTTGTGCTCTACCTCAATAAAAACAGGTTGACAAGAAAATTTTCATTTACCATTAAACACATAAAATAAATATTGTTATGAACGTGATTTTGATTGCAGTAATTATTTTGGGAGTCGTGGGGTTGGTGGCATCCATCATGCTCTATGCGGCATCCAAGAAGTTTGCTGTCGTAGAGGATGAACGCATTGGCCAAGTGGCCGAAGTCTTGCCGCAAGCCAATTGTGGCGGATGCGGTTATCCGGGATGTGCCGGTTTTGCCGCTGCTTGCGTGAAAGCGGCAGACGGTGGTTCGCTCGAAGGCAAGTTATGTCCCGTAGGCGGACAACCGGTTATGGAAAAAGTAGCCGGAATTTTGGGGCTTGCAGCTGCGGCCAGCACCCCGAAAGTGGCTGTTGTGCGTTGTAACGGGACTTGTGCCAATCGACCACGTGTGGTGGATTACGACGGGGTGCGCAGTTGCCGTGTGCAGCTGTTGGCGGGCACAGGAGAAACGGCATGCGCATTCGGTTGCTTGGGAGGTGGTGATTGTGTGGCGGCGTGCCAGTTCGGTGCATTGTCTATCAATCCGGAAACAGGATTGCCCGAGGTAGACGAAGAACGCTGTACGGCTTGTGGTGCCTGCGTCAAGACCTGTCCGCGAAGAGTCATCGAGCTCCGGCCGAAAGGACCGAAAAACCGCCGAATGGTCGTGATGTGCGTAAACCGCGACAAGGGTGCTGTGGCGAACAAGGTTTGCAAGGCTTCCTGTATCGGTTGCGGCAAGTGCGTGAAGACCTGTCCGTTCGAGGCCATCACTCTCAACAACAATTTGGCCTATATCGACCCGGAAAAGTGCAAGTTGTGCAGAAAGTGTGAGGAAGCTTGCCCGAAAGGAGCCATCCATGCCCTCAACTTCCCGCCGCGTAAGCCGAAAGTGGAGAAACCGGCCGCAACAGCAGCCCCGAAACCAACCGATCCGGCGGCACAACCGGTATCCGCTCCCGCAGCACAGCCTGTAACCACCGTTACATCGGAAGAAAAGAAAGAAGCATAATTCATAGGATTGTCAAATTAAAAAAGAATATCGTGAAAACGTTTAAGATAGGTGGAGTTCATCCATCTGAAAACAAACTTTCCGCCACTTCTCCCATCCGTCGGGCCGGATTGCCCAAACAAGCTGTCTTTTCGCTTTATCAGCATATTGGCGCACCGGCTAAACCGGTCGTAGCCAAAGGAGATGATGTGAAAGTAGGCATGATGTTGGCCGAGGCAGACGGCTTTGTGTCGGTTCCCGTCCACTCCTCCGTGTCCGGAAAAGTGAGCAAGATAGATGCGATTGTCGATGCCAGCGGTTACCGCCGTCCGGCCATCTTTGTAGACGTGGAGGGAGATGAATGGGTCGAGACGATTGACCGGACCCCCGATTTGGTGACATTGGCTCAAAGGCCGGAGTTGACAGCCGAAGACATCGTGAACACGGTGAAAGCGGCCGGTATTGTCGGTATGGGTGGTGCCACATTCCCCTGCCATGTGAAACTGACTCCTCCCAAGGGGACAAAAGCCGAATGCGTCATCATCAACGCTGTGGAGTGCGAACCGTACCTGACAGCCGACCATCGGTTGCTGTTGGAAAAACCGGACGAAATCCTGGTAGGAGTGGATTTAATCATGAAGGCAGTGGGTGTGGACAAGGGTTATATCGGCATCGAGAACAACAAACCGGATGCCATCGCTCTCTTGACGGAGAAAGCGAAAGCTTATCCGCATATTGAGGTCGTGCCATTGCAAGTGAAATACCCTCAGGGAGGAGAGAAGCAGTTGATAGCCGCTGTTACCGGACGTGAAGTCCCGGCTCCTCCGGCATTGCCCATTAACGTAGGAGCAGTGGTACAAAATGTAGGTACGGTTTTTTCCATCTATGAAGCGGTAATGAAAAACAAACCCCTGTTTGAACGTGTCATCACCGTGACGGG
>ENA-ORKW01000675-ORKW01000675.1-human-gut-metagenome-genome-assembly--contig:-NODE-675-length-11240-cov-3.39508_pt1 | contig 11240 bp, 10 predicted proteins | sample MGYA00243062_ERZ508813 | MGnify/ENA primary metagenome ERZ508813 (study PRJEB26277, sample SAMN04329846) | human gut metagenome | biome: human-associated habitat | host: Homo sapiens | place: USA...
ACGAACATTTTACTGCAAATATGGAATCTCTTTTAGACAGTGTTGCGGAAGGACATTTAAACTGGAAAACGGTTGTTGCGAATTTTTATCCGGATCTGGAAGAGGCTGTGGAGGCCGCGGAAAAAGATCTCGAAAAGATTACCATTGAAGATGAAGTGACGGATGAAATCTGTGAAGTGTGTGGCCGCAATATGGTAATCAAGTATGGACCGCATGGAAAGTTTCTGGCATGTCCGGGATTCCCGGAGTGCCGGAATACCAAGCCATATTATGAAAAGATTGGTGTCGCATGTCCGAAATGCGGAAAAGACGTGGTCATCAAAATGACACGTAAGGGCAGAAGATACTATGGATGCATTGATTATCCGGAATGTGATTTCATGAGCTGGGGACGTCCGGTAGAAAAGAAATGTCCGCGCTGTGGAGGCTATATGGTGGAAAAGGGAAACAAGCTTGCATGTGCGGATGAACATTGCGGTTACACGGAAGCAAAAGAAAAAGAAACAGAATAGTCGTAAATTTTTCGAAAAATATTGAATTGTCTGATAAATAGTGCTACACTCATGGTATCTGTGATAAAGACAGGAGGAAAAACATGAGTGTTCAACTTCTAGACAAGACAAGAAAAATAAATAAACTGCTCCATAACAATAATTCGTCCAAGGTGGTATTTAACGATATCTGTGAAGTCCTGACGGGAATTCTTGATTCCAACATCCTTGTAATAAGCAAGAAGGGAAAGGTTTTAGGATCCAGTGTATGCAAAGGGGTTGAGGAACTGCAGGAACTGATCGTGGACGAAGTCGGCGGATATATTGATGCAGAACTCAATGAGCGTCTTCTGGGAATCCTTTCCACAAAAGAGAACGTAAATCTGGAAACGCTCGGATTCGGAGATGAATCCAAAAAGTACCGGGCCATCATTACCCCGATTGATATTGCCGGGGAGCGGCTGGGAACCTTATTTGAATACCGGTGCGAAACGGAATATGACATTGATGACATTATTCTGACAGAGTACGGAACAACGGTGGTAGGGCTGGAAATGATGCGTTCTGTAAACGAAGAGAGCGCAGAGGAAGCAAGAAAGATTGCAATCGTAAAATCTGCGATCAGCACACTTTCTTTCTCGGAACTTGAGGCAATCACCCACATCTTTGATGAACTGGATGGCAATGAGGGAATTCTTGTTGCAAGCAGAATTGCGGATCGCGTGGGAATTACCCGTTCCGTGATTGTAAATGCACTTCGTAAGTTTGAGAGTGCGGGCGTGATCGAATCGCGTTCTTCCGGCATGAAAGGAACTTACATAAAGGTTGTCAATGACGTGGTTTTCGATGAACTTGCAGAACTGAAAAGAAAAAATGCAAAATAAAGGATGGAACCGAGCGGACAGCAAAAGGACTTGTATGTAAATATAAGTCCTTTTTTGTCATTTTATGTAAAAAACTACTTGTATTTTGCTTGATTTATACTATAATTAGTATGATACGATAATAGGGAATACTAGATAAGGAGGCACAAAATTGCTGAGTACAGATGCTTTCAATTATGTGAATGTTCTGGATAAAGCTGCCGATGCGAGCTGGAGCAGGGAGAACATTCTGACTAACAATATTGCAAATGTAAACACTCCGGGATATAAGAGAAAAGACTTAAATTTTGAAAATACATTAAAAACAGAACTGGGCCGCTGCAAGCATGAGTCCCTGGATTCGAAAATGAAAGACGTGGATCTTTCCAGACTGAATCCATCGGTTTATGTGGACAGTTCCAATTACTCCTATCGGCTGGATGGAAGTAATGTAGATATTGATACAGAAGAAGTGGAGCTGGCATCCGAACAGATCCGCTATCAGGGAATCACAGCCGGAATTAACGGACAGTTTGACCGTATGCGTTCCGTGATTAAGTAAGGGGGAAAGATAAATGGCTTTATTTCAGGCGTTTAATATCAGCGCGTCAGGCATGACTGCAGAACGGTTCCGTACCGATATCATTGCGGAGAACATTGCAAATGTAAATACAACATCAACAGAGAGCAGCGGTCCGTACCGACGCAAAATTGTAAATTTTGCAGAACGGAAAGTTACCCCGTTTTCCCAATATTATGCAACTGCATCGCAGAATCCGGCAATCGGAAACGGTGTAAAAGTAACTTCCGTAAAGGAAGATACGGAAACAGATTTCGTGAAAGAATATGATCCTTCCAATCCGGATGCGGATGCGGACGGATATGTATCTTATCCAAATGTAAACACGGTCACGGAAATGACCAATCTGATCGATTCTACCCGTGCATATGAGGCAAATGCGACTGCGTTTGATGCCACAAAGAGTATGGCAACCACGGGACTTTCCATAGGAAAACAATAATAAAAAGTAAGTTATACGAGAGAGGACAAAAGCATGGATATCACACAATTGTCTGGAGTTTCTTCTGACTATCTGAATACATTCGCAAAAAAAGAGGCACTTGTTCCGGGAGACGATGACAGTTTCAGCGCGGTGCTTTCAACAGCGATGAAATCAGTAGATGAAACCAATGACCTGCAAAATACTGCGGAGTCGGAAGAAGTACGGTTCGCACTTGGGGAAGCCGAAAATCCACATGATCTGCTGATTGCAGAGACGAAAGCAAATGTAGCACTGCAGTATACGGTTGCAGCGCGGGATAAACTGATTGCCGGATACAAAGAGATTATGCAGATGTCAATCTAGTAAGTGAGGAACGAAAACATGCCAGAACAGTTACAGAAAATCCTTGACCGTGTGGTTGAGTGGTGGAAAAAATTTTCCAATAAACAAAGAATGCTGCTGATCAGCCTTACCGCAGTGGTGATCCTTGCGCTGGTGATACTGGGAGTTGTTGTATCAAGACCGAGTTATACAACACTGATTGACTGCCAGAACGCAAAAGAAGCCAGTCAGGTAAAAGATCTGTTAGACGGCGAAGGTGATATTGATTATAAGGTAACGGATACCACACATTTTGAAGTAAACAAAAAAGATGAGAACAAGGCAAACTGGCTTTTGGGATCCAATAATATTGATACAACGGGATTTGACCTGTCAGATCCGAACATCAAGGATTATATCGACGGAAGTTTTTCTACCACGGAGGCAGATAAACAGAAACTTGCCAAAAGCTATATGGAAGATAAACTGGAGAATGTGCTTGCTGCGAATGACCTGATTGATTCCGCAAAGGTTACACTGGATATTCCGGACGATGACGGTACACTGATTTCGCGGATGCAGGAAAGTTCTGCCAGCGTTTCACTTGCCCTGAATGGTTCTATGGATTCGGATCAGGCGTATTCGGTGGCGCGCCTTGTGGCAACCGCCCTTGGAAATGATTCGACAGACAAGATTACCATTCTGGATCAGAAGACATCCAAAATCTTGTTTTCGGGAGCAGACCAGGATGATGATGCCACGGTTGTTTCCGACAGTCTGGACATCAAAGACCGCATTAAGAATTCCGTGGTCAATGGTATCAAGGATGTAATGGTCAAGTCCGGTATGTATTCGGACGTGCAGGTTGCGCCGAACCTTGATGTTGATATGTCCAAGGTGGAAAAGGCGGTTCACAATTATTCACACAATGATGGACAGGATCAGGGAGAACTGACAGAAAGCTCTGAGTATAATTCAGAGGCAAAAGGTGGACAGGCTGCAACTCCGGGAACGGATTCCAATGATGATACGCCAACCTATGTGACACCGGATGGCGAGATTACAGAATCTTCCGTGTCGGATGTGGATAAAAAATATTCGCCGAATGAGGAAATTATAAAAACTATTTCAAACGGTGGAGCGATCAACTATGATAACAGTTCCATTGCCGTGACTGCCACACGCTGGGTTGTTTATGATGAGGACGAATTGAAAGATTCCGGGCAGCTGAAAGGGACAACGTTTGAAAAGTTTAAGAGCGCACACAGTGATCCGGTACAGGTGGATGCAACGCAGGATGAAATTGACCTTATCGCAAAAGCTACCGGAATTCAGTCTAGTGCAATTAAACTGGTCTGTTATGAAAGACCGCAGTTTGTGGAATCCCAGAAGAAGGGATTCGGACTCACCGACATTTTACAGATTCTGCTTGCGGTGCTGATTTTTGCGTTGCTGGGGTATGTTGTATTCCGCAGTACCAGAAAACAGAAAGTGGAAGAGCCGGAGCCGGAACTGTCTGTCGATGCCCTGCTGGCGGCTACTTCAGATAACGACGATGAAAATCTGGAAGATATCGGGTATTCGGAAAAATCAGAAACCCGGAAACTTATTGAAAAATTTGTGGATGAAAATCCGGATGCGGCAGCACTTCTGCTTCGCAACTGGTTAAATGATGATTGGGAGTAATTTATGAACAACGACTCATATACTGGAGTACAGAAAGCAGCGATTCTTTTGATTACGCTGGGACCGGAAAAGGCGGCAACCATTTTCAAACATTTAAAGGAAGATGAGATTGAAGAATTAACGCTGGAAATAGCGAATACAAGAAGCGTATCGCCACAGACCAAGGAGGAAGTGCTGGAAGAGTTTTATCAGGTATGCCTCGCACAGCAGTATATTGCGGAAGGCGGTATCGGATACGCAAAAGAACTTCTGGAAAAAGCACTCGGAAACGACAAGGCACAGGGAGTTATTGCAAAACTTACAGCATCTCTCCAGGTTCGTCCGTTCGAATTTATCCGAAAGACAGATCCGGCACAGCTGCTGAACTTTATACAGGATGAACATCCGCAGACGATTGCGATGATCCTTTCGTATCTGGCTCCGGCACAGGCGTCCCAGGTACTGGGAGCTCTGCCACCGGAAAAACAGGCTGATGTTGCAAAACGTATTGCAACTATGGATCGTACTTCTCCGGATGTGATCAAGGAGGTAGAACGCGTACTGGAGCGGAAACTTGCATCTCTTGTAAATCAGGATTACACCATCGTCGGTGGTATTGATGCAATTGTTGGCATTTTGAACAGTGTCGACCGTGGAACAGAGAAACATATTATGGAATCCCTGGAAATCGAAGAGCCGGAACTTGCAGACGAGATCCGCAAAAAGATGTTCGTGTTCGAGGATATTCTTCTGCTCGACGACCGTGCAATTCAGCGTGTGCTGCGTGATGTGGAAAATGCAGATCTGGAGCTTGCGCTTAAGAATACAACGGAAGAAGTACAGAATGTGATCTACAAGAACCTGTCAAAACGTCTGGCGGCAATGATCAAGGAGGATATGGACTTTATGGGTCCTGTTCGTATGAAGGATGTTGAGGAGGCACAGCAGAAGATTGTTGCTGTGATCCGTAAGCTCGAAGATGCCGGAGAGATTGTAATTTCACGTGGCGGAGGTGACGATATCGTTGTCTAATTTACTGAAACAATGTTATGTCGTCAGTTCGGGAACTGGTACAAGAATTATCAATTCCAATGACGGGGTACGCCAGAAATTAAAAGAACTGCAACAGGAACAGGCTCCGGAACAGGTAGATGTATCAGCAGAGGACGGACAGGAGAATGCACCGGCTGGTTTCTCACAGGGGATTCAGGCAAAAACCGTGCAGATTGATGTGGAAGCCCTGCGCAGGGAAGCACTTGAAAAGGCAGCTGTGGAGGCAGATGAGATTACTTCCACGGCAAAAGAAGATGCAGAACGTATCCGTGGGGAAGCGGAAGAAAAAGCCCGTACCCTGTATGAAGAACAAAAGAAACTCGGATACGAAGAGGGTGCCAGATGCCGGGAAGAAGAATTAAACAGGGAACATGAGAAGGCGATGGAGTCTCTTCATGCACAGAAAAAACAACTGGAAGAACAGTATCATGAAAAAATGTCGGTGATGGAAAAAGACATTGTGGACGCTGTGATTCAGGTATTTGATAAAGTGTTTAAGATTCAGTTTGAAGAGAAACGTGAACTTTTACTTCAGCTGGTAAATGGAGCATTACTTGACATTGACCCGGGAGATAAAATACGGATTCACACGAACCGGAGCGATGAGGAAATCCTCAAAGAACATCTTGCACAGATGCAGGATATTGTAGGAAAAGATGTTGCCATTGAATTTGTAAAGGATAATAAATTATCGGATGGACAGTGCAAAATAGAAACACCGTATGGCGTGGTTGACTGTGGGGTGGACACACAGTTGTCTGCACTGCTGAAGGATATACGTTCACTGGTATAAACGGGAGACGAATTTGGTTAAAGAAGCGGAAAAGTATTTACAGCTGATGGACCGCCAGTATTATAAGAGTTATGGAAAAGTAGTCAAGGTAGTAGGTCTTACCATTGAATCTGTCGGACCAAAGGCACGTATGGGAGATTTGTGTAAAATTTACCCGAACGAGAAGGAAGAGGAATATGTTATCGCGGAAGTGGTCGGTTTTCAGGATTCCAGACTGATCCTGATGCCGGTTGACAGCGTGGAAGGGGTTGGAACCGGATGCATTGTGGAAAATACCGGACATCCCCTGTCAGTTCTGGTTGGAGAAGAACTGCTTGGGCATACGCTGGATGGAATCGGACGCATGACGGATGGAACGGAAGAAATTCACGGTTCGTATTATCCGTTGGAAAATACGCCGCCGGATCCGATGGATCGCCGGATTATCAGCGAGGTACTGCCGCTTGGCGTAAAAGCGGTGGACGGACTGATTACGGTTGGAAAAGGACAGCGTATCGGTGTGTTTGCCGGTTCCGGTGTCGGGAAAAGTACCCTGCTTGGCATGTTTGCAAGAAATACGAAGGCAGACATCAATGTAATCGCACTGATCGGTGAGCGCGGCAGAGAGGTCCGGGAATTTATTGAACGTGACCTTGGTCCGGAGGGAATGGCACGGTCTGTTGTCGTGGTCGCAACGTCAGATAAACCGGCACTGATCCGTAATAAGTGTGCAAAGACTGCAACGGCTGTGGCGGAATATTTCCGTGATCAGGGAAAAGATGTACTGCTTATGATGGATTCCATGACACGATTTTCCCAGGCACAAAGAGAAATCGGACTTGCATCCGGGGAACCACCGGTTACCAGAGGGTATCCGCCGAGTGTGTACGCACAGATGCCAAAACTTCTGGAACGTGCCGGTACAAATGAAAAAGGATCGATCACCGGACTATATACGGTTCTGGTAGATGGAGATGATTTTAATGAGCCAATCACGGATACGGCGCGGGGCATTCTGGATGGACATATTGTTCTCGACCGTAAGCTGGGACATAAAAATCATTATCCGGCAATTGATATTTTACAGAGTATTTCCCGTGTTATGAATTCCATCGTAACAAAGGAACATAAGGCACTTGCCGGAAAATTAAAACAGGTGCTTGCCACATACAGTGAAGCAGAGGATCTGATTAATATCGGAGCCTACAAAAACGGATCGAATCCGGATATCGATTATGCAATCCGAAAGAATAAAGAAGTAAATGAATTTCTGTGTCAGGATACGGAAGAAAAGTTTGCTTTTGATGAAGAAGTGGAACTCTTAAAAAAGGTGTTTGACGACTGATCAATGGACAGAGGTTTTAAATGGCAAAATTTGTTTATCGTATGCAGAACATACTGAACATTAAACAGAAACTGGAGACACAGGCGAAAATGACATACAGCCTGGCAAACCAGAAATATCTGGAGCAGCAGAAGATTCTGCAGGAATATATGGTGCGCAGAGTCGGATATGAGCAGCACTGGAAGAAACTGATGCAGGGAAATTTAAATCTGCAGGAAGTCGAACATGCGCGGGCAGATGTAAATGCCATGAAAACGATTGTCAGACGGCAGATGGTAGAAGTCCACAAGGCGGAAAAAGAACTGGAAGATGCCAGAAACCGCTTAAAAACCGTGATGCAGGAACGAAAGGTTCAGGAAAAATTGAGGGAAAAGGCATTTGAAGAATTTAAGCAGGAACTTGCAGAAGCAGAAACGAAAGAAATCGATGAACTTGTAAGTTATACCTATAACAAGGGTGAACAGGGCGAATGATATGGCAGACGAAAGAAACCTTGTCGACGAGGAAGACGCGGTAAAGGAAAACAGCACAAAAAATCCAAGAGAAAAGAAAAAACGGGAAAAGAAAGAAAAAAAAGAAAAAAAGAATGCCAAAGGAAACGCATCGGAACCGGAAGAAGATGAGGATGAAAAGGGAGGCGGCAGGCTGATTCTTGTCCTTACAACCATTTTAATCATTGCGATATGGATGGGAATTATAGGAATTTTGATTAAAACCGATGTCGGAGGATTTGGATCAACGGTGTTATATCCGCTTTTGAAAGATGTCCCTTATGTTAATAAAATCCTCCCACAGCCGGAAGAAACGGTGGAGCAGACCGAGGGCACAGAGTATCAGTATGGGTCTTTAAGCGAGGCCATCAGCCGGATAAAAGAACTGGAAAAAGAACTTGATGAAGCCAGCAGTACAAATAAAAATGACAAAAAAAAGATCAAGGATCTGAAGGCACAGATCAAGGATCTTTCAAAATACAAAGAGGATGAGGCTGCCTTTGAAAAGGAGAAGGAAAAATACTACGAGGAGGTTGTTTTTTCCGATCAGGCACCCGATATACAGCAGTATAAGACATATTATGAGAGCATTGATCCAGAAAATGCCGAAGTCTTATACAAACAAGTGGTTGAACAGATTACCTACGATAGTCAGGTTGAAGATTACGCAAAGACATATTCCAACATGAAGCCTCAGGAGGCGGCCAGCATCTTTGATACGATGACGGACAATCTGGGGCTTGTGGCTGACATTCTCATGAATATGGGAACACAGCAGAGGGCGGATATTCTTGGCAAGATGGATGCAACGACTGCGGCGAAGCTGACAGAGATCATGGAACCTACCAAGAAAAAGTAGGAAATCTGTAAATAACAGAAAGGAGGAACGTGTTTGACAAGTGCAAATGTATTTAATTTGAATTCTGTAAAGCAGGGTCAGGTATTAAATGCAAATGCTGCAAAAGGCAGATCAAAAGCTGAAAATCCGGATGCGGCAGGCGTGTTTGCTTCACTGATGGGCAGTAACTACTCTACAAATTTTAATATGCCGTCCGTGAATACAAAAATAAACAACAATGTATTACAGCAGACAAATGCGGCAGATAATTACGACCGGTATCAGTATCAGGATAATACCATCCGTCAGGTAGCCGGAGATGTTGTCACAGACGTGATTGGCAATTCGACAGATACTCTGGATCAGTTCCAGGGCGATGTTGTCAGGACGGTGGCCGAACAATTGGGTGTTTCGGAAGATTCTGTAAAAGATATGATGGAGTCGCTGGGACTTACAGCTTTTGATCTCCTGAATCCGGAAAATCTTGCACAGCTTGCAATGCAGCTGACAGGAGAAACTTCTCCAATGGATTTACTGATGAATGACCAGTTTCAGGGGCTGATGCAGCAGATTGACCAACTGGGAGGACAGCTTGCAAATGAGTTAAATCTTCAGCCGGCACAGATGGATGAACTGATTGCGCAGATGGATATTCTGCAGACACCGGAAACTCTGACCGATGAAGAAATGCAGGTATTGACCGATGCGGCAGGACAGCAGACAACAGCAGATACTGTTTCGGCAGATGTGATGCCGGAGCTTGCGCAGACCGATGAGGTACAGCCGATGGATAAACAGGCGGATGTATTTCAGAAAGAACCGAAATCGGATGAAGTACGCACACAGCAGCCACAGGCGCAGGATACAAAGCAGACGACAGAACAGCAGACGGATACCGGAGATGCGGATGCAGATGCGCAGACCGGGGATCAGATGAAATTGGCACAGCCGGAAAAAATGACGGCAGACCGAAGCAGTTCCGATCAGGCAAAGACGCAGACGGTCGTGCAGATGCAGGATACCGCCGGGGTACCGACAGCGGAGACTGTGGCAGATATAACGCCGGAGACATCTTATGTTTCCATTGATACAATGGATTTACTTGAACAGGTGGCAGAACAGATCCGTGTGAATGTTTCGGAAGGAACTTCATCGATGGAGATGCAGCTGAATCCGGAAAATCTCGGGAAAGTGTATGTAAATATTTCTTCGAAAGAAGGCATGATCCATGCACAGCTGGCAGCTTCTAATGAAGCAGTCCGCTCAGCCCTTGAAACGCAGGTGGCAGATCTGCGGCAGAATTTAAACCAGGCAGGTGTCAAAGTTGACGCCATAGAAGTAACCGTTGCTTCCCATGAATTCGAAAAGAATCTGGAACAGAATCAGGAAAATGAAAAGCAGCAGGGAGAACGGCAGCAGGAGCAGTCCGGGGGCAGAAGAAGAAATTTAAATCTTTCCTCACTGGATGGATTGTCAGGACTGATGACAGAAGAAGAAACTCTTGCGGCACAAATGATGCGGGAGAATGGAAACTCCATGGATGTAACCGCATAGAAAGGAGAAAAAATGGCAGATACGACAACTTCCGCACTGAATTGGGCGAGTGTGGAAAACGGAAAAGTAAAAACGACAACATCGAAAAAAAGCGATGAGTCCAACAACGGAACCATGGGATATGATCAGTTCCTTACATTACTTTGTGCGGAAATGCAGTACCAGGACCCACTCGAACCTACCAGCAATACCGAATATGTGGCACAGCTTGCAACGTTCTCACAGTTAGAGGCAATGCTTGGCATGCAGGATACACAGAAAAATGAGATGGCAAACAATCTGGTTGGAAAGTATGTAATCTTAAAAGTTTCGGACGAAACAACCGGAAAAACTTCTTATGTGGACGGTAAAGTAGATTACGTCATGTATCAGGAAGATGGATCACAGATGCTCAGTGTCAACAATAAGCTGTATTCCATCGATACGCTTGATACGGTGGCCGACAGTGATTACTATGAAGCGATTGGTTATGCCAAGACCATTTCAAACATGCTGGCACAGCTTCCGGATATTGAAAATATTACGACCAAGTATTCCGGTGCGATAGAACAGATCCGTAAGGTATACGATGGCATGACGGATTATCAGAAGAGCTTTGTAAGTGAGTCTGATCTTGCAAAACTGAAGAAGTATGAGCAGAAGATCAAAGATCTGGGGGGAGATACCTCAGACGATACAAAGACGGATGATACCAAAACAGATACAGATACGAAAACCGATGATACCAAGACCGATACGGATACCAAGACCGATGACACAAAAACGGATGACTCGAAGACAGAGAATGGTTCCGATCAGAAGAGTGACGAGACAACAGGTGCATAGGAAAGGGGAGAAAAGAGA
>ENA-ORKW01000679-ORKW01000679.1-human-gut-metagenome-genome-assembly--contig:-NODE-679-length-11215-cov-4.54677_pt1 | contig 11215 bp, 13 predicted proteins | sample MGYA00243062_ERZ508813 | MGnify/ENA primary metagenome ERZ508813 (study PRJEB26277, sample SAMN04329846) | human gut metagenome | biome: human-associated habitat | host: Homo sapiens | place: USA...
CCTTTTTGGCAACCATATAGACAAGCTCCTGTGTTGATGTGACGATTACGATGCCATCTACCGGGAGAGACTGGAATACGGTGAGAGGTACATCTCCTGTTCCCGGTGGCATATCAACGAATAGATAGTCTATATCGCCCCATGCTGTCTCGTTCCAGAACTGTTTTACTACTCCGGCAATGACTGGGCCTCTCCAGATAACCGGATCCTCCTCGTTGTCCATTAGCAGATTTACTGAGATGAGCTTGATGCCCTCTTTTGTCTCATACGGATGCATCAGGCCGTTTTCGTCTCCAAGTATCTGGTCATGTGCGCCAAACATCTTTGGTATTGACGGTCCTGTGATATCGGCATCGAGGATACCTACCTTGTAGCCTTTCTTTGCCATATTTACCGCCAGTGAGGATGTGACGAATGATTTTCCTACTCCGCCCTTTCCGCTGACAACTCCTATTACATGCTTGATGTTTGAAAATTTATTCTGCTCTACGAGGAAGCTCTGTGGTCCACCATTATGTGATGGACAGCCCTCGCAGCTTGATTTTGTGCAGCTTCCCGCGCTGCTACAGCTACTGTTTTCCGGCATTTTTATCTCCTTTTCCTATGAGAAAGCAATTGTTGTATTTCACAAAATATATTTGTGATTGCGATTACTTCTCATATCCTGTGTTTATTTATGTGTTTATCGTTCATATTTCATACGACATCTATATAATGTAGTATAACACGTATGCAGTATTTTTTATGCTTTTTTTCAAAAACACCCCTATTCCCACCTGTTTAATCGTATTTATTTCGTGACTGTTTCCCGGAAATTCAGCCACCTTTTCATGTTTTGTCACTACATATCCATAATCGTGCTACGTTTTCCCTTTTTATTATGTGGACATTCACGCAGCTTTACAACATAATCGAGATTCTATACACACTGGTTGACAAACCATATCAGACAGACGACAAATGATGACAAAAATCCTATATCAAACATCAAATGTAGAATTAATTGAAGCATAATAAATGCCGGATGAAATATCATATTTCTATCCGGCATTTTCATTTATAACCTCATTATTTTTTCGCTTTAAACTTCATTTTCAATTAAATTTTCTCCCATTTTCAACAACAAAAACCGCCACCAGCGAGCTTACCAGCAGAAACATCGGATAAAACAGATACGGCAGTATATTAAAGGCTGACACCTCATGCCCCAGCTCGTGTACTGCCGATATAGCCACGAGCATCTGCGCTCCATATGGTATCATCCCCTGAAAAATGCACGAAAATGTATCCAGTATAGACGCTGTTTTACGCGGAGTTATATCATATTTCTGAGCCATTTCCTTTGCTATCGGATTTGCCATAACTATAGCAACTGTGTTGTTGGCAGTGGCAATATCGATAAGTCCTACCAGAAGTCCCATACCGAGCAGCCCCCCTCGTTTGCCCCTAAACGTCCTGTAAATCCCCGAGAGCAGAGCATCAAAGCCACCATATTCACGGATCAGCGCACACATGGCTGCCACAAGCACTGCAACCATACAGGTTTCAAACATGCCTGACGCTCCACTTCCCATATTGGTAAGCAGATCGTATGGTGCTGTATTTCCTGTTGCGAGCATTATGACCGTTCCCGATATGATTCCTATTATAAGAACTACAAATACATTTATTCCGGCAATTCCACCGAACAGCACGAGAATATACGGTACTATCTGCAACAGATAATATTCCTGCGATACAGCGCCCGCGATATCTGTCCTGAATGACAGAATTGCTATAACAACCAGCGTCATTACTGCCGCCGGAAGTGCAATGAAAAAATTCTCCCTGAATTTGTCCTTCATCTGACAGCCCTGTCCGTTACATGCGGCAATGGTCGTATCTGATATAAAGGAAAGGTTGTCTCCGAACATTGCGCCACCCATTACGGAGCCTATACAAAGCGGCAGACCAAAGCCCGATGCATCCGATACTGCTGCCGCTATCGGCACAATCAGTGTTATGGTTCCAACCGATGTCCCCATCGCAATAGACACAAAACATGCCACGACAAAAAGCACCATCACCGCGAACCTTGCCGGTATCAGTGACAGCATGAAATATGCCACGCTCTCCGCACTGCTTCGTCCTACTACACCCACGAACGCTCCCGCTGTAAGGAAAATGAGCAGCATTGTTATGATATTTTTGTCAGCCAGTCCCTGTGCCATTATCTCAAGCTTTTGGTCGAATTTCACACTATGATTCTGCAGACATGCCACCAGTATTGCCACGAGAAATGCTATTATGATGGGCACATTATAAAACCCCATCGGAATTTTCATTACATATTCAAAAAGTATTCCCAATCCCAGATACAGTACGAGAAATACTGCTATTGGTAACAGGGCTATTGGATTTTGTTTTTTCACGTTTATAAGTTTCCTTGACATTTTTTTAGCAATTTTCATCATAAGTAATCATCATTAGTATGTCAATAATAATATGCTATTTATTATAATTTTATGTAACTGTTCAGTACCTTCACAGTTGTGAGCCGCAAGTGTTTCGCACTGAGTTAAAAGGATAGCACGATGTAAATGTGTTATTTCCCGGTTTATTCGCTCAAAAATTCAGTCACCTTTTCTATCTGCGCACTATTGTACTCCATGTATTCCAGATAATACTTTTTCACGGTCTCATTCTGCACTTCTTTTTTATAGAGCCACTGTCTTGTTTTAGCCTCCGGTGCAAACAGCACTGCCTGATATTGTGGAGAAAATATCTCATCGAGGCTGCAGGCTGATTTGTCCAGCACGCAATTGTAGTCCATATTTTTTTCCGCAAAATACCGGTTCAATGCTTCCGCAAACTTTTTTGCTTTTCTCACATGGACAGCATATTCCACCGGATTATACGGCTCTCCTTCTATTACCGGCACCTGCCACACTAAAATACATTTTTTCATCTCTTTGTACTCCTCATTTTTTGCCAAATTTATATAGATATCTTTATTAAATTTTGAAGCTTTAACAGTGTTATCAGTATCTCTATTTGCTATACATACTACCACCATAAGAAAAAACAAACAATATATATGTGCTATTTGGTATGATTTCGGTGCCATTTGACACAATCTACTGTTATGGTGAATTTATATCTAATAAATTTAATTATAGTTTTATGTAATGGTATCTGGCACCAATATGGTCAAAATCATTGTTTGCATATTCACTATACTCTTTTATGCACAAAAAAAGCAATCACTATGGTATGAACGACACTTTTTAGGTATGAACGACATAGTGATTACTTTTTTATATAACTTTTTCCTATTATTATATTATATATTTATTGATACAATAAATCTTTCATTTTCCTGAGATATTCTCATATCTCCATCATATTTTTTTATACTGCTCCTTACATTTTCTAACACAATATCATGATTAAGCTTATCCTCTTTTGTAGTAATAAACTTTTAATACTCTCCATATCATAACTGTTACAAACCGAGATAAATATTTGTGAATTATAACCGACTATCTCAAACTCAATTATTCTTTTGTCCTCTTGTATTTTTTCGCATGCCTCTATGGCATTATTTAAGAGATTCGATATTATTGTGCACCGTTTCTTTCCCCCAACAGCCACCGGCGAAGCTCGTATATATGTCCCTTACAATATCATATATTTATGTAATTGTCGCGGTCTACCTCTATCACGGTATAGTAATTCTTTCCAAGCTTTTTCCTGACATTTTCCTGTATTGCATTGCATATATCATCATCTGAGGTGATATAGCCGAATGGAACCGCAATGTCAAAAACCAGATTCGTATGTGTATCACCTCTGATAATACGAAAATCGTGCATATTTATGTGCGAATCAAGCCCTTTTATCACAGAGAGCACCTCGGCCTTCAGTCCGGCTACCTCCTCGTCCTCTATCGCTACCGGGTCCATGTGGATGGTCACTATACAGCCCATCTCCCTTCGTATCCTGCGCTCCAGATTATCGATTATATCGTGCAGCTCGACCATATCTCCGTCCTCCGGCACCTCTGCATGAAACGATACTATCCTGTGTCCCGGTCCATAATCATGCACCATAAGGTCATGCATACCGAGTATGTTTTTGTCAAAGTCCAATACCATCTCCTTGAGTCTATCGACAAACTCCGGCTCCGGCTTTGCTCCAAGCAGCGGGTCTATCGCCTCTCTGGCTGACGATATTCCTGAATAGAATATAAACAATGACACAAATACACCGCCTATTCCATCCAGATTGAATCTTGAAAAGTGCGCTATGAGTGTGGCTGCAAGTACTACAGATGTAGCGATACAGTCTGACAGACTGTCCCTGCCTGTCGCCTCGAGTGTTGATGAATCAAGCTTTTTTGAAAAATAGAAATTGTATACCGCCATGACGCATTTTACGGCTATTGATGCCAGTAGTATCGCTACAATAAGCCATGAAAACTCTATGTCCTGCGGCTTTATGATTTTGCCAAAGGAATCCCTGAACAGCTCAAAGCCCATGATGAGTATGATTGCTGCAACTGCCAGTGTAGCCACATACTCCATCCTCGCATGTCCGTATGGATGCTCCTCGTCGGCTCTCTGTGCCGCCATCTTGAAGCCTGCTATCGTGATGATTGAAGAGCCTGCATCTGACAGGTTGTTGAATGCATCCGCAGTGATTGAGATTGCACCGCTAAACATTCCTGCAAATAGCTTGCCGGCAAAGAGTATGAGGTTTAAAAATATACCGACTATACCGCACAGCATGCCATATTTATTTCGTTTTTCAATGTCTGTTTCTGTCTTTGGCATTTACTTTACCTCTATTTTTATTTTATATCCTGATTTACAGCTTATTTCACCGCTCCGAATCTGTTGAACGGGTAATATCTGAATATTGCTTTTGCAAGTATATCGTCCTTAGACACATATGTGTGCTCCCAGACTCTTGCGTCTGATGAGCCATTTCTGTTGTCACCGAGCAGCAGATATGAGTCCTGTGGCACCTTAAACTCGTAAGGTCCGGCATTTACTGTCCACGGATCCTCACCGCTCTGGTTTGACTTGAGATAATCCTCCTCAAGCGCCTCACCGTCTATATACACCTGACCGTCCTCTATGGTGACTGTCTCTCCCGGCAGACCTATTACACGCTTGATGTATTTCTCAGAAGGCGAATCCGGTGCATTGAATATGACTATATCCCCTCTCTTTGGGTCTGAAAATGTATATGCGAGCCTGAAGCCAAATATGTCATCTCCAATCTGTATGGTATTCTCCATCGAGCCTGACGGAATATTTGCATTTATAATAACATAGTTCTTTATGAGTATTGCCGCTACAATGGCGAATGCGATTGTTAACACCCAGCTTAAGATTTCCTTGACAGGTGATGTTTTTTCCTCAGGCTTTTTTGGCTCCATCTCATCGGTTGTTTTTGTGTCTTCATCGTTGTTTAAGTCTAATATCTCCATTTTCATGTTCTCCTTATTCATGCTTCAATAAGTGTTTGATAATATATGTCATGGCTGTACAGCCTTATGGTGCCATCCACCACTTTATAAAGTCCTTCCTTGTAAAATAAAGACTTGTAAGCCCGTAATCTGCGATTTCCATTATGGATTCCCGCATTTACACTTATTATCTTCCGTTTATTATATTTTCCGGTGTGGTCTGCATGATTTCCTGCGCGTAGTCATCACCGAACTTCTTTGCCACGTACTCATAGCATTTTTTCATGTTGCAGACGCGCTCCTTTGTGCCATGGCTGTCGCTTGCTATTACATCAACAAGTCCTGCCTTCAAAAGCTTCTTTGTATATCTCTTGAAGTGTCTGCCATCTATGCCAAGCACTGAGTCTGCATTGACCTGTATAAGCGCTCCCAGCTCCTGCAAATCCTCTATACGGCTTATATCTCTGAGACACTCATATCTCTCTACATGTGCTATCACCGGTATATATCCTGCAAATATAGCTTCGCGCGTCATCTTGTATATAAACGAGTATTCGCTGGAATGTGAATACTCTGTGAGTATATACTGTGTATCTGCCAATGTATGACACAGCCCACCATGAAAGGCATCTATCATATCGGTTGCCACATGATACTCTGTGCCGAGCTTTATTTCTATTCCAAGCTTCTTTGCATATGGCATCAGCTTTTTATAGTGTCGCTCTATCTTTTCAAGCGGATGCTTAAACATTCCATGGCGCAGGTGCGGTGTGAGGATTATGCCTGTGATGCCCTGCTTTTTGGCTATCTTGAGCATCTCTACCGATTCCTCGAGCGACTTTGAGCCGTCGTCCACTCCGTATAATAAATGGCAATGTATATCTATCAAAATTCATGGTCCTCCGTTTTGTTTTCCTGAACTATCATTATACTATATACAGATTTTTCGTGCAATTCTTTAGATATTAAATTTTTCTTCTTTTTTGTGTGGGGTGCCCGGCGCTTACGCCACTTACGTTGTGACAGTATTTTACGATTTTAGATTTGCGGTTTTTTAGTTATTGGTTGGTTGCAAGTTATTTTTTGGTGGATTACTACGATATCTCATGATGACAATTAACATATGTGTCAGTTTTCAGATATATCACATATAATAAGTATTCGAGGTCCAAATATCAAAGATATTTGAACCTCAGTGGATTATGCTATAATACTATAACGCTATAACGCCATAGCACCGTAGCACTATAGCACCATAATGTTATAATGCCATTATGCTATATAATTATATTATCCGATTTGTCTGACGAGATTTATCATTTCGATTGCACCGAGTGCACAGTCATATCCTTTGTTTCCGGCTTTTGTTCCGGCTCTTTCTATTGCCTGCTCGATGTTTTCGGTGGTGACTACACCAAACATTACCGGGATTTCTGATTCGAGTGATACTGACGCGATTCCCTTTGATACCTCATTGCACACATAATCATAGTGGCTTGTTGCTCCTCTGATTACTGCTCCGAGGCAGATGATTGCATCGTATTTTCCACTTTTTGCCATCTTCTTTGCGATGAGTGGTATCTCGAATGCTCCCGGCACCCATGCTACATCTATGTTTTCCTCCGGCACGTCGTGTCTTACGAGTCCGTCCTTTGCTCCTCCTAAGAGCTTTGATGTGATAAATTCATTGAATCTTGCTACTACGATTCCTACCTTGATTCCATCCTGTGTCATTTTTCCTTCGATTACGTTCATTTTTCGTTCTCCTTTTGTTTTTTTATTTTTGCTAGTATGAGAGTATATGTCCCATGCGGTTCTGCTTTGTTTTCAGATAAAACAGGTCATGCGCTGTGGCGCTCATCTGGATTGGCACTCGCTCGCTGATTTCCATGCCAAATTCTGAGAGCTGGTATACCTTGTCTGGGTTATTTGTGAGAAGGCGCAGGCTGTGTACGCCAAGCTCTCTTAATATCTGTGCTCCGATATAGTACTCGCGCTCATCTCCGGCAAAGCCGAGTGCCAGATTTGCTTCGAGTGTGTCCATTCCCTGTTCCTGAAGCTCATATGCCTTCAGCTTATTTATCAGGCCGATGCCTCTGCCCTCCTGACGCATGTAGAGCAGTATTCCTCTGCCCTCCTCGTCTATCTGTCTCATGGCGCCTCAAGCTGCTGACCACAGTCGCAGCGCTGTGAGCCGGAATACATCTCCTGTGAGACACTCAGAGTGTACTCGGCAGAGCACATCTCTTCCATCTGCGATTTCGCCCTTTACAAGTGCCACATGATGCTCTCCGTTTAATCTGTTGACGAAGCCATATGCCTTGAATTCGCCGTATTTTGTCGGCAGCTTTACCTCTGTGACACGGTCAACGAGCTTTTCATGTATCTTTCTGTATTCCTGAAGTGCCGCTATTGTGATGAACTTGATATTCCATTTTTTTGCAAGCTCCATGAGCTCTGTTGTGCGCATCATGGTACCGTCCTCACGCATTATCTCACAGCATAGCCCACATTCCTTTAGTCCTGCGAGCCTGCATAGATCGACTGTTGCCTCTGTGTGTCCGTTTCTCTCAAGTACGCCGTTTTTCTTTGCAAGAAGCGGAAACATGTGGCCCGGACGTCTGAAATCCTCAGGCTTTGCGTCATCAGAGACACATTTCATTACTGTGATTGAGCGCTCTGCTGCGGAAATGCCTGTGGTTGTTGAGACATGGTCTATTGATACTGTAAATGCTGTCTCATGATTGTCTGTATTTTCCTGCACCATCTGCGGAAAACGAAGCTTCTTTACATATTCCTGCGACATCGGCATGCATATCAGACCCTTGCCGTGCATCGCCATAAAGTTGATGTTTTCTGTTGTGGCAAATTCTGCCGCACAGATGAAATCGCCCTCATTCTCTCTGTCCTCATCATCTGTGACAAGTATTATTTTCCCTGCACGAAGCTCATCAAGTGCTTCTTCTACTGTGTTGAATTTCATATTTTATGTCCTTTCTCTTATGATTTTGAAGCTGTTCAATTACATAATTTTTTAACCATTCAGCCCCACGCACATTCGCAAACCCGCACGATACCCGTGCTTTTATGTTAAAAGCCGTATTTTGCCAGGAAATCTCTTGTTATTCCTTCCGGCTGCCCTTTACACAACAGCTTCTCAACATATTTTCCTATGATATCTGTTTCCAGATTTACGACAGCTCCCACTTTTCTGTCCTTTAGAACAGTCTGGCTTACCGTGTGCGGTATCGCTGATATCGAGAAATTATCCTCTGCCACCTTTGCGACTGTGAGGCTTATTCCATCGATTGTGACGGAGCCCTTCTCGACTATATAGCGCATGAGCTGTGGTGTGGCCTGTATTGTATACCAGATGGCATTGTCATCCTTTTTAACCTCCACAATCCTGCCTGTTCCGTCAACATGTCCCGACACTATGTGCCCGCCAAATCTGCCATCTGCCGCCATCGCACGCTCCAAATTGACATGTGCTCCTCTCAGCGCATTTGCAAGCGATGAACGGTTTAGCGTCTCGTGCATGACATCCGCTGTAAACGCATGTGGCATGAGCCTTGTGACCGTGAGGCAGATACCGTTTACCGCTATGCTGTCTCCGACCTTTGTTCCAGCTAGCACTTTTTCAGCTCTGATTGTAAGTACTGCTGAGTTTGCTCCACGTGAAATTGTATCTATTGTTCCAACTTCTTCAACTATTCCTGTGAACATTGTGTATCGCCTTTCTTTTTCTATATTTTCCTCACACTCATTTGCATAATTTACATGGTAAATTGTTTCCGGTCTCACCAAGGCGAAACAGTAACAATTACATCAATTACACAACATCACACTCGATAAGGAAATCATCACCAAGCTTTGTCACCTTACTGCTTCCAAGCATCACGGCATGTGCCGGTGAGTCGGTTCCCTTTCCCTCTATCGGAGTTTTTGCATCCGCCCCTCCGAAAAGCTTTGGTGCAATGTAAGCGTATACCTTATTCACAATCCCACTCTTAAGGGCTGACCAGTTGAGTATTCCGCCTCCCTCAAGCAGAATGCTGTCTATGCTTCTTTCGCCGAGCTTTTGCATGAGGTCATTTAAATCAATATGACCGTTTTTTTCAGCTACATACAGAATTTCTATTCCGTTTTCTTCAAGCCGTGTTATTTTTCTGTTTTTTTGATAATTATTGTTTTTTTCTATACTGTCTATTTCAGTTTCAGACAAGGCTTCTGACTGTGCGGTTTCACGATATCGCTCACTGACTGCAACAATCGTCGGCACTTCCTTTGCAGTATTTACTATCTGCGATTCCAGTGGAAGCTTAAGGTGCGTATCGCATATTATGCGGATTGGATTTACTCCGCCCTCGATTCTGCATGTAAGCAGTGGATCGTCTGCAAGCACTGTTCCTATTCCTGCCATTATGGCTTTATATCTGTGGCGCAGGTTTTGCACATGTTCCCTCGCTTTTTCTCCTGTTATCCACTTTGATAGTCCTGAATATGTGGCTATCTTTCCATCCATCGTCATGGCATATTTCATAGCGACGTATGGACGTCTAGTCTGTATAAAGTAAAAGAATACCTCGTTCAGCCTGTCGCACTCGTCTTTAAGCACCTGCGTGACAACCTCTATCCCATGCTCTTTAAGGATTTTGATACCGCCTCCGGCGACAAGCGGATTCGGGTCATCCGAGCCCACATATACTCTTTTTATACCGGCTTCTATCACTGCCTCCACACATGGCGGCTGCTTGCCATGATGACAGCAGGGCTCGAGAGTCACATACATATCCGCTCCCCGTGGCGATTCCTTGCAATGCTTTAACGCATTTCTTTCCGCGTGCAGCTCTCCGTATCTCTCATGCCAGCCCTCTCCGATTATCCTGCCGTCCTTTACTATCACAGCTCCGACCATCGGGTTTGGCGAGGTATATCCCATGCCGCGCTTCGCAAGCTCAATCGCCCTTCTCATATATTGTTCATCAGTCATTTGAGTTCCTTTCCTGTCCTTTTTTATATTCCACAACATACATCTCGAATTCGCTTCTTACGAAGCTTCTCCGCAGTTTACACTGCTACAATTCTCGATTTATGTTGTGTCGTCAAATGTTCGCATATCTCCTTGCATGCAAGCATGCAGATATATATGCTCCATTTTACCTCTTTGTTCACTAAAAAAGCCCTGAACTATTATCGTTCAGGGCCTAATGATTTCAAATATCATAATCTCAGATAAACATGCACAAGCTGCATTTCATCATAAATGAATTTTGAGACAAAAAAAATCTGGAATGTATCAAAACACTCCAGAGTAGATATCTGTTATAACTATGATATGTGCTGTATCTATATCTATATCTGAAACTGAATCTAAAACCCAGCTATCTATACTCTGCATATATCATATTCACATCTTCTTTCATCCAGACTTTACTGTCGGCCTCGGAATCTCACCGAATCATGCCTTGCGGCTCGTGGGCTATACCACCGGTAGGGAATTGCACCCTGCCCTGAAGAATAATTATTTAATTAGCTTACGCTAACCATAGTAAACCTTTGTGGCTTGTATGTCAAGATTATTTTTATAATGTGGAGCATATTTTTTTATAAGTTGTAGTGCAATTTATTAGAATGGAATTTTTAAAGAGCCAGCACCTTGAATGGGCTGACTCTTTCAATGTCACCTGTAATTGATAAATTGGAATTGAACAAAATCGCTGCGCGATGGCCTGCCAAGGCTGTGGCATAGCGATTTTC
>ENA-ORKW01000688-ORKW01000688.1-human-gut-metagenome-genome-assembly--contig:-NODE-688-length-11073-cov-4.99909_pt1 | contig 11073 bp, 9 predicted proteins | sample MGYA00243062_ERZ508813 | MGnify/ENA primary metagenome ERZ508813 (study PRJEB26277, sample SAMN04329846) | human gut metagenome | biome: human-associated habitat | host: Homo sapiens | place: USA...
CTTCCGATCGTAAATTTTGGTGAAAACCTCTGCGAGGACATCCCGCTCGCAGAGGTTTTCACCAAAATTTACGAACATACGCAGGGACAGCCAGCCATCAGCCACAAGGAGGCTCCGGAAAAACTCAAAGCATATTTCGCAGAAGTATTGCCCGAATACGACCGCGACCGGGTCCACGTATCGGACATGAAGAAGGTTTTCTCCTGGTTCAATACCCTCGTGGGTGCCGGGTTCACCGAATTCAAACTGCCCGCAGAGCAGGAAGCATAAAGATTCGCCGGTGCTCCCTTTCGACAGGTATGCACCGCTGCCAAACCTTTGCCCGAATAGACAATACAGCTCCGATTCCGCACCTGACGGACGGAGCATTTTTATAAATAAAAAACCATGCGACCCATGAAAATATCGATTGTCGGAGGAGGCAATATGGGCGGAGCAATCGCTCGCGGACTATCCACCTGCGACCTGTTCCGACCACAGGACATTACGGTCATCAACCGCCGCGCGAGCAAAACCGCCGAAATACAGGGGTTCAATCCGGAATTGCAGGCCGTTACGGGCGACTACAGCTCTCTGGCTACGGCCGACATCGTGGTAATCGCCGTGAAACCCTGGATGGTGGAGGCACTGATAAAAGAGCATCTGACAGGGAAGCGGCCCGATAGACAGATCGTCATTTCGGTAGCGGCGGGCATTTCCCTGGAACAGCTGCAAACATGGGCCGGAAAAGACAGAGCCCTTTATTGCGCAATTCCCAATACGGCCATCGAAGTAAAGCAAAGCATGACGTTCATCACGGGGCTGAATGCGACCGAAGATCAGAACAGACTGGTTTTGAATATTTTCGGTGCATTGGGCAAAGCGGAATTGGTGGAAGAGCGGCTACTCGGTCCGGCCACGACGCTCTGCTCCTGCGGTATCGCCTTCGCCTTCCGTTATATCCGGGCAGCGATGGAGGGCGGGGTAGAGCTGGGCCTTTACCCGCAAAAGGCTCAAGAAGGCGTTCTGCAAACCCTGCGCGGGGCGATCGCCTTGCTCGAATCCAACGGCTCGCACCCCGAACAGGAGGTGGATAGGGTAACCACAGCCGGAGGAATCACGATCAAAGGGCTGAACGAAATGGAACACGCCGGATTCACTTCGGCGGTGATCCGAGGGCTCAAGGCAAGCAACAACGGGTAACGGTTTCCGGGCGGAATACCGAACTTTCCCGACATTACAATTCGATGAAACCTGCGCCGGGAGTGGTCGGAAGATGCCGCTGCATATTATCTTTGCAGAAAATAGGAAGCGGTTCGGCAATTCTTGCGTACAAACCCGCACGATTGCTCCCTCCTTTTCGTATCTTTGACTTCGTCTTAAATACTTCGCCTCGGCAAAATGCAAATAAATTTGCTTTTGTACTCGGCTTATTCGCATCTTGGGGCCGTAAATCGAGTATAAAACAACCGAAAGCCGAAACGCGGCTTTCAAAAAAACGGATGAAAGAAATGAACAGACAGAAAATGATGGCGCTCGTCGCGCACGACAACATGAAACACGACCTGGCGGAATGGGTGGACTGGAACTGTGAAAAATTGAGCAAACACCGGATCGTCTGTACGGGTACGACAGGCAAGATCGTCGAAGAAACCCTGCTCAATCACTCGGCATCCCACCACTACGAGCAACCGGCACTCGACATCACGCGGCTGAAATCGGGTCCTCTGGGCGGCGACCAGCAACTGGGCGCCCTGATCGCGGACGAACGGATCAGTGCCCTGATTTTCTTCTGGGACCCCATGTCGGCGCAACCGCACGACGTGGATGTGAAAGCGCTGTTGCGCCTGGCAACGCTTTACAACGTACCCACGGCTGTAAACCGCTCAACGGCCGACTTCCTGATCTCCTCCCCGCTGTTCGAAGAGGAAGATTACACGCCCGTAGTCAAGGATTACACCGACTATATCCAACGCAGCCTGAAATAACCCCGGACGTTGATAATAAAAAGTGCCGCGACTTCTCTCGCGGCGCTTCGTTTTTACAGAGTTATCGAATAAACAAATGACGGGGAATCGAATAACGAATAAAAGGAGATCCTTACGCACGAAGCGACAATTTTCCGGCTCCACGAAATTCGGCACCGGTACGCTGCCGGGACTTTTCGGGCGGGCAGAAAGATTTGGTCGCCCTTGTTGAAAATATACGCTTAGGAATCGACAGGCAAGCGATTCTCGTGCGGAACTAAGCTACACATCATGCGAAAGCGGAGCAGGGATGACCCCGCTCACGTCGAAATCGCCCCAACGATCGGCGATCGAATCGAGCGTGGCATACAGTTCGTTCGGATCGAACAGAGTCACCAGCTTCAGGCGGGTTTCCTTGAAATTGGGAAGCCCCTTGAAATAGTTCGACAGGTGGCGGCGCATCTCCAGGATTCCAACCCGGTCACCTTTGATCTCCAAGGATTTGGCCAGATGTTCTTTAGCGATTTCGACCCGCTCCGCCACCGACGGCTGCGGCATCACCTCGCCGGTTTCAAGAAAGTGTTTCACTTCGCGGAAGATCCAGGGCCGCCCGTAGGTCGCCCGCCCGATCATCACCCCGTCCACTCCGTAGCGGTCGAACATTTCGCGGGCCTTGGGACCGGAGTCGATATCTCCGTTACCGATGATCGGAATCCGGATCGCCGGATTGTTCTTCACCTTGCCGATGAGCGTCCAATCCGCTTCGCCGCGATACATTTGGGCCCGCGTGCGGCCGTGGATCGTCAGTGCGGCGATACCCACGTCCTGCAGGCGCAGAGCGATCTCTTCGATGTTCTTCGACTCTTCATCCCATCCCAGACGGGTTTTGACCGTCACGGGTTTCTTCACGGCTTCGACGATGCGGCGGGTCATCTCGACCATCAGGGGGACATCGCGCATCATACCCGATCCGGCGCCCCGACCGGCGATCTTCTTCACCGGACAACCGAAGTTGATATCGATGATATCGGGATCGGCCGCCTCGGCGATCCGAGCCGCCTCGACCATCGGTTCCACCAGATGACCGTAAAGCTGGATACCCACGGGCCGTTCGGATTCGGCGATGCGCAATTTGGCAAGCGACTTGCCCGCATCGCGGATCAATCCGTCCGAAGAGATAAACTCGGTATATACCACGTCGGCACCGAACTGCTTGCACATATAGCGGAACGAAGGATCGGTCACATCCTCCATCGGAGCCAGGAACAGCGGGCGGTCACCCAATTCTATGTCGGCAATCTTCATGGCATCAAAAACAAATTCCGCACGGAAAGGCCCTATTTATTTTTATTATCGGACGTGTCGATCATCGTCGCCAGCACCTTGTCTATGCGTGCTCCGTCCATATCCACGACTTCGAGCCGGAAACACTCCCATTGAAGGTATTCCCCGCTGTGCGGAATATGTTCCAACTCATCCAGAATCAAACCGCTGATCGTATTGTATTCGGCCGAAGAATAGACATCCTCCAATCCGAAATGGGCCAGAAAATCGTAAAACGAACACTGTCCGTCCACCAGCACGCTGCCGTCCTCGCGCACGACGATATCCGGCTCTTCACGATCTTCGAGCAGCTCGCCCACAAGGGCTTCGAAAATATCTTTCAGAGTCACGATACCCTGCGTGACGCCGAACTCGTCGCAAACGATGCCATAACCCAGTTGCTCGGTCCGCAACTGTTCCAGCGCCATATACACCTCCGCTCCCTCGTGGAACAGCTTGACAGGAGAGAGAATCTGCCGCAGCGAGAATCCAGGGTCCCCGATATGCGAGAAAAGATCCTTCAGATAGACGACGCCGACCAGCCGGTCGAGCGATCCTTCACCGACGGGATAGCGTCCGTGAGGCTCCCGACGAACGAGGTCGCGGATCTCATCCACAGACATATTCACATCGAGCCATGCGATGTCGCTGCGGTGGGTCATGATCGACTCCACGCTGCGGTCACCCAACGAGAAGACACGGCCGACGATCTTCTGCTCGACAGCCTGCACAGCTCCGTCCTCGGCGCCTTCCTGCACGATCGACTTGAACTCGGCCTCCGTTAAGGGACTGTCGGTATCGCGCAGCCCGAACAGACGGGACATGCCCTCGATGCTCTTCGAAAGGAGCCATACGAAAGGGGAGGCGACGACCGACAGCACCTTCATAGGGCCGGCCACGAGTTTGGCGACCGGCTCGGCGGCCGTCATACCGATACGCTTGGGAATCAACTCTCCGAACACGATAGTCAGATAGGTCACCACGATCACGATGAGCGTCTGCGCTACGGGAGCCGCATAGGGAACTCCCCAGCGGACGAAGACTTCCCGCAGGTCGTCGGCGATGGCCGCCCCCGAATAAATACCGGTCAAAATACCGATCAGAGTAATACCGATCTGGACGGTCGAAAGAAATTTGTTGGGATCTTCCGCCAGCTTGAGGGCCTGGCGAGCCCGTTTGTTGCCCTGCTTGGCCTGCGCCGTGAGGTTCGATTTGCGAGCCGAGATCAGGGCGATCTCCGACATGGCGAACAGACCGTTGAGCAGGATCAGCAGGAGGATTATGAATATTTCCATGCTATGAAAAAATAAAAAAACGAAAGGCGGTCCATACCGAAAGCCGGGCCGGATGGCTCCGGCCTTCGACCCCGGCGGACGAATCCGGCCCGGATTGTTTTCGGACAGGGAATCGCACGACGCAACAACGCCGAACCATTCGGACGCTGCGGGGACAGCCTATACGGTTTGCAAATATAACAATAGTTTGCAATTTTCCGAAAATCGACGGATGCAATTCGCTATCCGACGCATTATTGAGAGGCGACGACGCGGATTATTCGGATAAAAAGCGTAAATTCGCACCCAAATTCGACATACGATGAATATTGAACAGTTTCTTACGGATAAAGTCGCAGCGGCGGTAAGCACCCTCTACGGGAATGCCGGAGCTCCGTTGCAGATTCAGAAAACCCGCAAAGAGTTCGAGGGCGACTATACGCTCGTGGTGTTCCCCCTGCTCAAAGCCAGCCGCAAGTCGCCCGAAGCCACGGCGACGGAGATCGGCGAATACCTGGTGGCCAATACGCCGGAAATCAAGGCGTTCAACGTAATCAAGGGATTCCTGAATCTCTCGCTCGACAGTGCATTCTGGGCCGCACGCTTCCGGGAGGTCGCGGCAAACGACACCTTCGGGCAGGCCGCACCGACGGGCCGTACCGTAATGATCGAATACTCCTCGCCCAACACCAACAAGCCCCTTCACCTGGGACACATCCGCAACAACCTGCTGGGATACTCCGTCGCGCAGATCCTGAAAGCCAACGGCAACAAGGTCATCAAGGTAAACCTCGTGAACGACCGCGGTATTCACATCTGCAAGTCGATGCTGGCGTGGAAACTCTACGGCGGCGGCCAAACGCCCGCCTCGTAGGGGATGAAAGGCGACCACCTGGTCGGTAAATATTACGTCGAATTCGACAAGCACTACAAAGCCCAGATCAAGGAGCTCGTCGCCGCCGGGCAAAGCGAGGAGGAGGCCAAGAAAAACGCTCCGATCATGCGACAGGCGCAGGAGTGGCTGCGCCGCTGGGAGGCCAAAGATCCGGAAATATATTCGCTGTGGGAAACCATGAACGGGTGGGTCTATGAAGGCTTCGACGTGACGTACAAGGCATTGGGCGTCGATTTCGACAAGGTCTATTACGAATCGCAAACCTACCTGCTGGGCAAGAGCCTGGTGGAAGAGGGACTCGCCCGGGGTATCTTCTTCCGCAAGGAGGACGGTTCTGTCTGGATCGACCTCACGGCCGACGGACTCGACCAGAAGTTATTGCTGCGCGGCGACGGCACATCGGTCTATATGACGCAGGATCTCGGCACGGCGTTCCGCCGGTTCGAGGAGAACCGGCTGGACGAAATGATCTACGTAGTGGGCAACGAACAGAACTACCATTTCCAGGTGCTCAAGCTGATCCTCAAGAAGTTGGGATACGACGAATGGAGCGACCACATCTACCACCTTTCCTACGGCATGGTCGAGCTGCCCGAAGGCAAGATGAAATCCCGCGAGGGAACGGTCGTCGATGCAGACGATCTGATCGCCGACATGGTATCGACCGCCCGCGAGATGTCGGACGAATTGGGCAAACTGGACGGCTGCACCGCGCAGGAAGCCGACGCCATCGCATCGATGGTCGGGTTAGGAGCCCTCAAGTATTTCATCCTGAAGGTCGATCCCAAGAAGACGATGCTGTTCGACCCCCGCGAATCGATCGACTTCAACGGCAATACAGGTCCTTTCATCCAGTACACGCATGCACGCATCCGCTCGATCCTGCGCAAAGCAGAGGAGGCAGGGATCGATTTCCGCACCCAGGACGAAGCTGCGGCGCTCCTGCCCGAAGAGATCGAACTGATCAAGGCGCTGACCGAATATCCGGCGACCGTACAGGCCGCCGCCGCGAATTTCGCTCCGTCGATCGTCGGCGCTTACGCCTACGAACTGGCCAAATCGTTCAACGGCTACTACCACGACCATTCGATCCTCAAAGAGGAGTGTACGACGACCCGCGACATGCGGCTGCGCCTGGCCGAACAGGTGGCCCGCACGATCCGTCTGGCCATGGCGCTGCTCGGAATCGACGTACCGGAGCGGATGTAATTGAATTTTGTGATCTGACTGCACTCGATTTCCGGAAGATTTTTTTATCTTTGCAAGAAGATAGGATATGCCTCGGAAAACTGTGAACGAGCTCCCGTTTTCTTCTCGGCTTTCACTATCTTTGCAGAGGATAGGATGCAGTTCTTCTTTGCGGCAGGTAAGCCGGCTCGGATTGATTTGGACAGCCGACGACTGAAAAACGAATAGGAGGTATTCGGGTGCGGATCTGTCCGGCAAAGGGAAACAAAAATCACAGGGTTGGCGACTGCTCGCACTCTTTTAATTTTTGCATCGGACAGAGTGCGGCGAACGCTTCCGACAAGTCGGGGAGAGGTACGTGGATCCGTGTATGATTTTTTACAGGAATAATTATATTAAAACCGAATAGAGATATGGCAAATTTAAGAATGCTGAAAAAAGAGATCGACTACCGTCTGGAGGAACTCGTGTTCGACTGCGACATGGCGATCTGCTTCCAGCCGACCAAAGAGAAAGAGATTTTCGAAGTGATGCAGGAGGGTGTGGCTCTTCGCAACGCGCTTTTCGTCAAGGCCAACAATCCGGCCGATGCACATAATCCTTCGCTGGTGCGCAAGCACTTTGCAGCGCTGCGCCGCGAAATCGAGGCTTCGTTCGGCAAATTGTTCGAAAAGTTGAGCGAGATCAACAAATAGAGAATTATCCCGAATCATACTCGAATACTTACGGGGGCAACTCCGTAAGTATTTTTTATGTCCACAAACGATCGGGATCCTGCGGCCGGCATCGCCGCCCAATGTGCAGGCAACAGGTACGACAACAAACAATGGCGGCAAGCCAACGGACGCATATATGCCGGAATACATTTTGTTGATCCGGCGCAACACTTTTTCCGGAACGAGGTACTCTGTCTGCCGGACAGCGAGAGGGGAGGAAGCGAATAGAGCCGCAATAGCTATTGCGGCTCTATTCGTTCAGAGAATCCGGGAGTTACTTTTCACCGCTTCCGTAGTTGGCCATGCGTTCGTCGTACATGGCTTTGGCCCGGTCGTAATCTTCATCGGTGAAGATAGATACCGGAAAAGCCGGGCTATTCCTCCGTACGGGTATGTGGACAACAGTCGTGCGGGTGCAATGCAAGCACCGTATGCGGCACCTTGCCGTGGGAAATAAGCTGAATAGGGCAGTCGTAATTACGAAGCTGCTCCTCGGTAATGATGTTCGAATCGTGCCGGTGAACATAACGATTCACACAAACGATATTCCGCACGACACTCGTAATCGTCCCCAGATCGTGCGAAATCATTACGATCGCCATTCGTCCGTGCAGCTCGGCGAGCATCCGATAGAGCTCGTTTTCGAAACGATTGTCCACAAAATTGGCCGGCTCGTCCAGAATCAACAATTTAGGATCCGAAATCACCGCCCGACACAATAACGCCCGCTGCATCTGACCGCCGGAAATCTCGCCGATAGGTTTGCGGGCGATCCCGTCGATACCGGCCGTCCGCAGCAGCTCCTGTGCCTTCGCTCGATCCCCGGACGCATAGCGGGCATGGAAACCCCTTTGCCCCTGAAGCCCCGACATCACCACTTCGAGCACCGAAATCGGAAAACTCCGGTCGAAGATCGATTGCTGGGGCATATAGCCGATCAACCGCTCCTTTCCCCGAAACAACTGCGGCGAATAGGAGATCGTACCGCGATAGGGGATCGTTCCCACGATGGCCTTGACAAGCGTAGTTTTACCTCCGCCGTTAGGGCCTATGATACCGAGAAAATCATCGGGATAAATATCCAAATCGACCTCTTTGAGCGCGTCGTGACCATCGTACGACACGCTGACGCGGCGAAGCGAAACGAGCGGAGTTTTCATAGACGTTCGGCAGTTATGAGATCCGTAATATAGGAAATATTGCCGACGACATCTTCGGCCAGCGGATCGATCCGGACGCTCTGCGCCCCGATATCTTCGGCGATCACTTCGACGGTGGAAGCCGGGAACTGGCTCTGGTAGAATACGACACGAATACTGTCCCGGCGAGCCTGCTCGATAAGCCGGGCCAGCCGTTTGGCCGAAGGCTCCTTGCCATCCTGCTCGATGGCAACCTGCTCGATTCCATAGGCACGGGCATAGTAGGTCAGGGCCGGATGGTAAATCATGAAATAGGGTACTCCGCTCTGCTTCAGCCGTTCGGCAACAGAATCATCGAGAGCCTGCAATTTATCGGCAAGACACTGATAATTAACCGCATATACGGTAGAATCAGGATACAACTCGTGAATCGCCCGATAAGCATTATCGGCCATAGTGCGCAATTCGCGCGGAGAGGTCCAAATGTGGGGATCGACGCCGTGTCGGTGCTCTTTCTCCGCGTCCGCATGGGAGCAACTGCCCGCAATCGGCTCTATACCACGATGCAGGTCGATTACTTTTCGACGGTCCTCGATCTTGGACAGCATATTCTGCTCGAAATCGATCCAACCGATATTGAATATCAACTGCGAACGATTCAGATCGATCATCTGCCGGGGTGTCGGCTCGAAACTTTCCGGGTTCATACCGGGCGGAACGAGCACTTCGACCCGAAAGTCATCGCCGACGATTTCGGAAACGATCCCGCGCAAAGGAAGAATCGATACGAAGATCGTCGGCCGCTCGTCGGCGGGTCGGGACGCACAGCCGCTGAAAAGCAACCACGGTATTATCAGCGAAAATATGGCGATTTTTCGAAACATAGACAAATATATTTACCTGCAAATTTACTAAAATTAACGACATCCGCACGAATTGTCCACATCCATATCAAAGATCGATCGGTCTGCAACATTACAAAACTTTCCTGCATCGAGCATATTTGTCTCCGGCAAAACACAAAGAAATCACGGATAATACCTGTTTTATAAATCATTATATAATCATCGGCGTAAATACCGACATATTGGCCGATGCAATAAAATTCTCATATAATTTAACATAATACCGATATTGATTCATTTTGTGATTAAGGATCGGTTCGGATACCGATCCCCCGAAATTATCTTTCCTAATTTTTTTTCGCAACCGGTCCATTCTATCCCGTTCGATAGCGGCGAGCAATTTTAATTACGTATCCCGCAAGGCTCCGTTCTCCGAGCTTCTGCCTTCGTTGCACCTCGCCGGAAGGCAGGCGCAGCACAAATACCCGTACAAACCTGTCGAACAATCGGTTTTCATTGTCATAAAATACAGAGTATCCGGCCTTTGACAATAAAAAAGATCGAGAATATCATCCCGAGAATTACCCGTGTAAACCATCTTCCTACGATCCGTATAATCAAAAAATCAAGTCATTCATTTGATAATGAATGACTTGATCGACCAGACGATATGATTCGGAAATCAATATTCCACGCAGAAACTTACTCGACTTTTTTCAGAATATCGGCCAACAGATCCCAGAACTTGGGAACCGTTGCGATTTCGAGCCGCTCATCGGGCGAATGGACGCCGCGCAGCGTCGGACCGAACGAAACCATCTCCAGATGCGGATATTTCTCGAGGAACAAGCCGCACTCCAATCCGGCATGGATCGCACGCACCTTGGGCTTCACACCGAAAAGTTTCTCATAGCTGGCAACCGTGATTTCCAACAGTTTGGACTGGGGATTGGGCGCCCAGCCGGGATACCCCTCCGAATGCGACACCTCGGCACCCGCCAAAGCGAACACCGATTCGATCATCTGCGACGCATAGACCTTGGCACTCTCCACCGAGGAGCGCTGCGAAGTGGTCACGACGATCCGATCGTCCCCTTCGAATTTCACCGAAGCGAGGTTGGTCGATGTCTCGACAAGTCCCGGCATGGCCAGCGACATCTCGATCACTCCGTTGGGGAGTCCTACGAGCGCGTAAAGCAGGTTGCGCTGGGTCGCCGCATCGATCACCGATGCGGCCGGCACCTCTTCGATTCCGATCTTGAAATTCGGTTCCCGGAACTTGGCTTCGGCTGCAAGTTCCCCGGCAAACTCCTTATAGAAAGCCTCGAAGCCGGCTTTCGAACCGCTCGGCACGGCGAAAACCGCATACGCCTCGCGCGGAATGGCATTGCGCAGGTTGCCGCCGTCGAAACGGCTCAGGCGCAATCCGAAACGCTGGGCGCCGTTCCACAACAACCGTGCGACCAGTTTATTGGAATTCATACGGCCCTTATCGATATCGTCGCCGGAGTGTCCGCCCGAAAGGTCGGATACCCGAACCCGGAAAAAGACGTGGCCTTCAGGTGCGGCCTCCGTCTTATAACGGAACATAGCCAGCGTATCAACGCCGCCGGCGCAGCCGATGAAAATTTCGCCTTCGTCCTCGGAATCGAGGTTCACCAGGTAACGGCCCGTAAGCATTCCTTTACCCAATCCGAAAGCACCGGTAAGACCGGTTTCTTCGTCCACCGTGAACAGCGCCTCCAGA
>ENA-ORKW01000695-ORKW01000695.1-human-gut-metagenome-genome-assembly--contig:-NODE-695-length-10995-cov-3.28455_pt1 | contig 10995 bp, 6 predicted proteins | sample MGYA00243062_ERZ508813 | MGnify/ENA primary metagenome ERZ508813 (study PRJEB26277, sample SAMN04329846) | human gut metagenome | biome: human-associated habitat | host: Homo sapiens | place: USA...
TTCTGTTTCTACACAAGGGGAATGTCGTTCATCGACATGGCTTATCTGAGAAAGACGGATTTGCAGAATGGCACTCTTTCCTATCGCAGACGTAAGACAGGACAACAGTTGTTCATCAAATGGGAAACGTGTATGCAGGAGATTCTTGACAAATATCCGATAAACGAAACAGAGCATCTGCTGCCAATTATCACAAAACGGGACGAAGATTATCGGAAGCAATATGCTAACGAACTTCACCGGGTGAACCATTTGCTGAAGAAAATTGGGAAGCTGTTGGATTTGCCAATACCCTTAACGATGTATGTCGGACGGCATTCATGGGCAAGTATCGCCAAGAGTCGCAACGTGCCTATTTCTGTCATCAGTGAAGGTATGGGACATGATTCTGAAAATACTACGCAGATTTATCTTGCATCATTGGATACTACTGTGGTGGATAAAGCCAATAAGAAAATACTGGATTTGCTATGAAGCAGTAGATGTTTAGCGAATCTGTCCAACGCTTACCAAGAGACGGATATTACAATGCAAAGTTACGCAAAATAATGATTTTTAAGCCATAATACGCTGAAAATCTTATTCGTTTCCTTGCTTTTGTTTTGCGAGGAATATCGGATGTTTTGCGAAATTATCTATGAAAAGGAAAAACGAAATTCAATATCAATAGAATAAGGTAACTCATCCATCTCTTGGTAAGAGATGAAAATCTTGATTGAAAGCTATGGCTCGTATATACGATAATATTGAAATAAAATTTGAAGATGGTCTCAATGATATAATCAGCAATGTCGGCGTAAAACGTGTGGACTTTTGCGTTGGTTATTTCAACTTGCGCGGGTGGACAAAAGTAGTACGCCAAGTGGAGCAACTGGAAGGCGATTTTGTTATTGAAGGTTCCGATAGTGTCCATCGGACCTGTAGGTTACTCATAGGCATGCATCAACCTCCGGCAGAATTGGTAAAAATACTTTATGCCCAAGGGGACAATACTCCTGATTCGGACATGGTGCAGAAAGTAAAACGGCAGATAGCAAGGGACTTTCGCCACCAACTTCTTATTGGCATACCCACCAAACAAGACGAATGGGCATTGCGCCAACTTTCGGCGCAACTCAAATCCCAAAAGGTGGTAGTAAAACTTTCTGTCCGTGAGCCGCTTCATGCCAAACTTTATCTTGCACATCGTCCCGATGACCGCTCAAATCCTATTCAGGCGATAATGGGCAGTAGCAACCTTACATATTCAGGGCTTACCAAACAAGGGGAACTAAATGCCGAATTTGGTGACCGCGACCAAGCTGAGAAATTCAACACATGGTTCAATGACCGCTGGAATGACCGTTTTTGCGTTGACATTACCGATGAACTTGTCAAAGCCATAGATGAAAGTTGGGCAGCAGAGAAATTGATACCGCCTTACCATATTTATCTCAAAATCGCTTACCATCTCAGCGAAGAGGCACGTAACGGAATAAAGGAGTTTGCATTGCCTCCGATATTCCAAAAGGAGCTTTTCGATTTCCAGCAAAACGCTGTCAAGATAGTAGCCCGCCATCTTAACAATGACAGACGGCGTGGTGCTATGATTGGTGACGTAGTAGGTCTTGGTAAAACCATTACAGCCTGTGCCGTAGCCAAGATATATGAAATGACCTATGCCACAAGTACGCTAATTATTTGTCCTGCCAATCTTCAAGAGATGTGGCGCAAGTATATCAGGAAATACGACCTTAAAGCAGAAGTCATGTCAATGTCAAAGGTAATGGACATCGACAATATGCGCTATTTCCGTCTGATAATCGTGGATGAAAGCCATAACCTTCGAAACGCAGGAAAACGCTACAACCAAATCCGTCAACTTATCGAACGACAGTCAAGTCGTGTGCTCCTCCTTACTGCGACTCCATACAATAAGCATTACAGCGATTTAAGTAATCAACTCCGGCTTTTTATCAATGACGACCAAGACCTCGGAGTTCGTCCTGAACGCTACATTGAAAGTCTGGGAGGAGAGCGTGGCTTCATGCAACGTCATAGCGATGTACACATCCGTACTATACGGGCATTCAACCAAAGTGAGAACGTGGAAGACTGGAACGAACTGATGAAACTTTTCCTTGTTCGTCGCACACGCTCGTTTATCCGTGAGAATTTTGCCAAGACCGATGATGCCAACGGTAGGAAATATCTGGAATTTTCCAATGGCGCCCGTTCCTATTTTCCCGACCGCATTCCGAAGTCTATAAAGTTTCAGACCGAATCCGGCGACCAGTACACCCGCCTTTATTCAGAGGAAATGATTGCCTTGATGGAGGAACTTGCTCTTCCTCGCTATGGTCTGAACTTATATATCAGTGAAAAGCAAGCAGCCAATGCACCCAAACATATCTCCACGTTGATAGAAAACCTTTCGCGTGCTGGGGCAAGAATGATGGGATTCTGCAAATCAACGTTCTTCAAGCGTATGGATTCGAGCGGTTTTTCCTTTTTGCTTACCCTTTATCGCCATGTACTTCGTAACTGTGTTTATCTCTATGCACTCGATAACAAACTGCCGGTACCCATTGGAGACGACAATAACCTGCCCGAAGATTATTCGGAGGACGAAGATAGCGGTACAGACATCTTTGGAAGACATGATTCTGACACTCCGGTTGATGCTACTCTGAATATCCCTACCGACATAACTGTGTATATGAAGAAAGCCGGAGAGTATTATAACATCATTGCCAACAAGTCTAACCTGTCATGGCTTGATTCCAGATACTTCAAGCGTACCTTTAAACAGAAGCTTAAAAAAGATTGCGAGACCATTTTGTCAATGATTGGGCTATGCGGAAAATGGGATCAGAAGCAAGACCAAAAACTCAATGAATTGGAAAATTTGCTTCGTAGCGATGCCCACTGCAATGACAAAGTCGTGGTATTCACACAGTTCTCAGATACGGCACGTTATATCTATTACCAACTCCGCAAGCGTGGTTTCACGAATATAGATTATGCCACGGGTGACCGTGACAATCCTACCGCCATTGTAGAGAAATTTTCTCCAAACAGCAATGATGCGGCTGGTAAATATACAGCCGATGAGCAGACACGGATTCTCATTGCTACCGATGTGCTATCTGAAGGCCACAACCTTCAGGATGCCCACGTTATTGTGAATTATGACCTGCCTTGGGCGATTATCCGCCTGATTCAACGTGCCGGACGTGTTGACCGTATCGGCCAGCAGGCGGAAAACATCTATTGTTATTCCTTCTTTCCTGCTGATGGTATTGAAAAAATCATCAATCTCCGCAGCCGTTTGAACGACCGTATCAATGCCAACGCCAACATCGTAGGGTCTGACGAAGTCTTTTTCGAGGGTAATGAGAAGAACCTCAGGGATATGTTCAATGAGAAAGCGGGGGTACTTGACGATGCGGATGATGACAACGATGTTGACCTTGCATCTCAGGCTTTCCAGATATGGAGCAATGCCGTTAAGGCTGACAAGAAGTTGAAAGAGGTTATTCCGCAGATGCAGAATATGGTTTATTCTACACGCCTTACCGATGGGAACGGTGTGGAGGGTGTTGTGACCTATGCCCGCACAGCCAATGACTTTGATGTGCTTACATGGCTTGACAAGGAAGGTAATATCATATCACAAAGCCAACAGCGCATACTTCAGGCTCTCGCATGCCATCCTGATACTCCGGCACAGCCGCCTCTTGACAATCATCATGAACTTGTCGGTAAAGCTGTTGAAATTATCCGCGAACAGGCTGTCAGCAACATTGGTGGTATGCTTGGTAACCGTTTTTCCACACGCTATCGCATCGTACAACTTCTGGAACAATATTATGACCAAGGCGAGAACCTGTTCTTCAATGCCGACCGCCGCGAGGAATTGAAATATGCCATTGATGATATTTACAACTATCCTCTTCAGGAAACTTCAAAGTTCCATCTAGGCCGTATGCTAAAACACACAGGAAGGCAAGCCGATGATGATATTGTGGAATACGTACTTGAACTCCGCCGTAACAACCAGCTTTGTATCATTGCAGATGAGGACATCAAAGATAAGGAAAATCAGATAATCTGCTCTATGGGGCTTCGTAAAGAATAACATACTATGAACAGACGTATATTTCAACAGTTGCTCCTTGATGGAGATTTCCGGGAATTGTTTATCAGTGAGTTGGGATGGAACAAATGGAAGGTTCGGGCAGAACTTCTCCCTATTGTCATTGACGGAACGGATTTCCAGTTCCGCACTGTTGCCGACCGCAACGGGTTACAAGTAATTGTGGCAGAGGTTGACGAACTTCCCAAATCGTCATTAGCCCGGAGAATTGACGCGCAGCTTCGTAAGCAGGCTCAGGACTATATTGCCATCTATATGCTCAGCAACAGGCCCGGACATCATCAATGGGTGGTTCCTGTAAAGAATGTGGACAAGCGGGACCTTGTAAGTATTGAGTATGAATCGCCCGAAAAAGCAGATCTCCTTTTCTCAAAGATGCAGGATTTGGAATTTGATCCGGCTGAGAGGACAACGATTGTTGATGTGAAAGCGGCTGTCCACAGTGCATTGTCTGTCAATTCGGAAAAGATTACCAAGGACTTTTATGCAGGCTTCCGCAAGGAGCATAAAGCATTTGCCAAATTTATTACAGGTATAGATGATGAATTGTCCGAAAAAGACAACCGAAATAAGCAGTGGTATGCCTCGATGATGCTTAACCGCCTGATGTTTTGTTATTTCATTCAGAAAAAGGGTTTTCTGAATGGTAATGTCAACTATCTTCGTGATAAGTTGGACTGGTGTCGCAAGGAACGTGGCGAAGACCGTTTTTTCACCACCTTCTATCGTGGCTTCTTGACTCGTCTCTTTTCTGATGGGCTGAACAAGCCCCACCACGACTGGGAATTTCAGCAGCAGTTCGGACGCATCCCTTATCTGAATGGTGGTATGTTTGACAGCCATAAGATAGAGCGTGAATACACCGACATAGACATTGCCGATGAAGCTTTCACTTCGTTATTTTCTTTCTTTGATAAGTGGCAGTGGCATCTTGATACCCGTGTCACCGCTTCCGGCAAGGATATCAACCCTGATGTATTAGGCTATATCTTTGAGCAGTACATCAATGACCGGGCGCAGATGGGGGCGTATTATACCAAAGAGGATATCACCGAATACATAGGACGCAACACGATACTGCCTTTCCTTTTCGACAGAGTGAGCAAAGCCTCGAAGTCTATGGAAGAACTTTTTGCTCCCGGTGGTTGGATATGGTCTCAATTTCAACAAAACGGCGACCGCTACATCTTTGATGCGGTGAAACAGGGATATACCTCGGATTGGCGCAAACGAATCCCTGAAAACATCACCATCGGACTTGACACAACCAAGCCCGGACTTTTGGAACGTCGCCAAGACTGGAACACTAGAACGTCTGAACCGTTCGCCCTGCCTACGGAAATATGGCGAGAGACCATTGAACGCTTGCAGCGATGCGAAGACATATTGGGTAAAATCCATAAGGGTGAGATTACATCCATCAACGATTTCATCACCTACAACCTTGACATACGCCAGTTTGCAGCAGACCTTATCAATGCCGAAGACGCTCCGCAATCATTCATATACAACTTCTATGACGCTCTGCGTTCAGTGACTATCCTTGACCCCACTTGCGGCTCTGGAGCGTTCCTCTTTGCTGCAATGAATATCCTCGAACCGCTTTACTATGATTGTATCACACGGCTTGAAGGCATTGAACGGAAGTCGCTTGATACGCAAAAAGCACTTGATGAGATAAAGAGTAAGTACCGCTCGAATATCCATTACTTCATCTACAAGTCAATCATTCTACGCAACCTTTACGGAGTGGACATCATGGCAGAGGCTACGGAAATAGCCAAGTTGCGCCTGTTCCTTAAAATGGTAGCCGTGGTTGATGTGCAGCCGCTTGCCGATAACCTCGGTCTTGACCCGTTGCCGGATATTGACTTCAATATTCGTTGTGGCAATACCCTTGTGGGCTATGCCAATGCCGAAAGTATTGTCAAAGACCATAATGGGGATATGTTCGCCATACACGACTTTGAGGAGAATGTCGCGGCTGAGATGGACAAGGTGGCTCGGACATTCAAGCTGTTCAAGCACCTGCAACTCACACAAGAGACGGAACATCACGAGGAGTTCATTGCCGCCAAGCATCAACTCCGTGGCCTTTTGTCCTCGCTCAACGATACTCTCAACCATCATCTTTACAACGCCACCGCATCGGGTATGCCATATGAAGAATGGCTCAATTCTCATCAACCATTCAATTGGGTTGCAGAGTTCTATGATATCATTCACGGAAATGGGGGATTTGATGTCATTATAGGAAATCCTCCGTATGTAGGATATACCAGAAAAAATAAAGAAACAAAGAAAGCTGTTTGTGAAATTTATAAGGTATCAAATTCATACAAAACACTTCCTGCATCTAACTTGTATGCCTTTACAATTGAACGGTGTAAGTCATTACTTTACAAACAAGGCAAAGAGGGTATGATTATTCCTATATCTGCTTTCGCAAATGATAGTATGCTGACGTTGCAGGAACTTTTTAAGAATAGTATGGGGAGCGTTTGGCTTTCTACTTTTCACCAACGTCCAGCCCAGCTATTTGAAGGTGTGCTGCAGCGCTTGTGCATCTATATTTCCTCACCTAGGAATGAGTCGACATTCTATACCTCTCCTATATATAGATGGTATAGTGATACCAGAATGAATCTTTTTCAGAGTATTTCTTTCGCCCATTCTCCTCAGCACAGTCAACCACATATGGTAAAACTGGGAAGCGAATTGGAAGTTGTAATATTCAATAAATTCATCAGCCATAAGAAAATTTCAGAGTATATCTCAAGCTCAGCCAACTCTAACAATATCTATTATAGAACAGCAGGAGGCGGATATTGGGTAACATTTCTAAATGATGAGTTTGATTGTGTCGCAGTAAGCAATAAACACACTTCTCTTCAAGAAAATTTTCATCATGAGGTAATTAATGCTGTTCTTAACAGCAATCTATTTTGGTGGTATTATGCCATAAATTATGATCTCTTCAACTTTAAGGATTATATGATTTTTGGCTTTTCCTTCAGCTATGGGAAAGAAACGGAATTAACGAAATTAAGCTGCCTGTTGGAAAAAAAACTAAGACACAATGCATATTATTATGAAATAGTAAGTACGACAAGAGGTACGAATAAAGCCGTTACCTATAAAAAGCCGTTATCTAAGGATATTATGGATGAAATCGACAAGGTACTGGCAAAGCATTACGGTTTCACTGATGAAGAACTTGACTTTATCATCAACTACGATATCAAGTATCGTATGGGTAATGAACTGAACAGCGAGGAATAATAATGATACAGCATTATCTTGGAAATATGGGCTTATTGACCTTGCGCAAGGTAGGATTCCTCGCCTCGCGCAAGGTCAATCCGACTTCCGTGATACCAACAATCAACTGGGCGAACGAAGTAAGCCGCAACCCAAATGCCGCAATAGTCAGCGGTTTCCAGTCAACCCTTGAACGCGAGGTTCTTGACATTGCCCTCAAAGGTACGTGTGGCATCATCTATATCCTCAACCGTAGCCTTTATCGCCAAATACCACTCAACCTAAACCCGGCATTCGATTCAAACCGCATCCTTTTCATATCCCTAACCTCAGAAAAAACAACTCGCCCATCAGCCGTAAATGCCGCCCTTCGCAACCGCTACATCACAGACATTGCCGATACACTCGTTTTTGCATCAGTTGATGAAGCATCGTCACTTCATCAACTAACGCAAACTGATAAATCTACTGAAATACTTTAACTTTTCTGAGAAGGGCGTTTAGGGTATTCCTTGGGGCGCAAAGCTAGATTTTACACTATATTATTATATGATAATTAGACTATTACGTTTGATGATTCTTGTTATATAGAAGCCGTTCAAGGTGCAGAAGGCAAACCTCTACAGATAAAGACTATTACCCAAGTTAGCAATGGCATCTGGAGAATCAAAGCAAAATACCATGGTATTCCCAGCGTTAACAATATAACCATGCATAGCGGTGTAGTTTATTGAGTCTTGGTAAAACGAAAGTTGAGTCAGGGTTAAAATTTATATTGCCACATTACAAGTATTCAATTACACAATCTCAATTTTCCACCCTACGTTTTCCATCATTTGCAACACATCGTCCTTCCAAAGTCGTTTTTCCGATGCATAGCATAGCAAGTGTGTCGGCCTAGAAAAACCCACATATAGCATCCGCTTAGCCATAGCAGCATTTTTACTATTGGGCTGCAAATCCTGCATCAAAAACGGGCTAGTCACTGTCCTTACTTTATTTCTTCCTCGTCCCGTTGCCTTATCTTCAATCATGTATTCTGACTCATACTTATTATTATATGAAGTCTCTACATACATCGTCGCACAGTGCGTCATGCCCTTAACCGAATGCACAGTTCCTATGCTAATCGCAATGTTATCTGCATCCTGCACCTCTGCTACTGGTATCAAAGGGACGAAGGCATCTCCATAGTATGCCATCACCTTTTCATTCGGCAACTGCTGAAAGAAATCATTTAGCCATTTAGTGGTGGTTGCCTTAATGAGACTATAGGCATCTCCCCACGCACCTTCACTCAGTTTCTTGGTACAATCAAGCAGTTCTTCTTTGAACTGTTGTTGTGCCGTTTGGACTTTTCCTTTTACCACAGCTAGCAACTTGTTCGCTGTAAACAATCGTCCGTCAACTGGTCTCTGTCCTGACATTCTCACAACCTTAACAAACACGTCCAGCACAGTCTTTCTCGACTCCTTGAAGTTGCCGATATGTCTTTCTAATTGTATATGTTCGCTCAATGTGTCAGGATTAGCATTGGGATTGCTTACACACCTGTGATACTCTGGAAAAATATCTTCTAATCGCCTATGAATTACATCATTTTTAGCTTCAGAGTTCCATCCCACGATATGGAAACCATATTTTTTCGCCTCTGCTATCGATTCAAGATGATGCAACCGTATCACCTCTTTGAACTTCTCCTTCAACCTACCTATTGAGTCTTGGGTATATAGTAATAAATAGCGCGGTATGACTGGTTCCTGTGCACGTAATCCGTTCACCACAAACCGGACACTTCCTTGACCATTATCACCTCTTTCCAATACGAGGTAATTTACAACCGAAGCCACCTCATGTGTCAATCGAAGCGAATTGTTGATGAAGAATGGATTTCTGTTTTCCCAAGTATTCTCCATGGAGAATCCGTCAAAGATAGCTTGATTGGGATCTCCTATCCTCTGCAGAACCACCGAGTCACAATTAAAGCATTTATCGATAATATTTAGCTGATATTTTTTCATATCCTGAGCCTCATCCACAAACACGTAAGCAAACCTTTTCCTCAATATGTCAATAATATCGGAATGCTCTCTGATATTCGTTTCAGCCAAATAGTAGCAATCATCGTAGTGGAGCACACCATAATCCAATATTTTCTCTTTCATCAGAAACAGAAAATTGGTCAGTTGTGCCACTTTTTCTTCGGCATTTCCATCGTTCACCCATTTAGCTGCAGGCTCTATTACAACCTCATTTCCTTCAATCCCAAATCTCAAAATCTTCCGCCCATCAACAGAATAGCCTAACCTTATACTTTTGTAATCCTTCCCATATTTTAACTTACCAGACAAATAGGTAGTAATCCAACTAGGCTTGTTCATGAGGTTGGTGCATACTTGCTCGTACTGATCTGCATCTATCACTTCCTCTCTGTGCCTATACTTCTGCACATAATATGGCAGAGCTAAAAAGGTATCCACAAACTCCTGTATAGTTCCTATAAAGTTTGGATATTCAAATAGCTGTGGACAATGATTTTGTAACATTTTTTCAACTCGTCCACAGCCACGTTTGTATGTGACAATGCAAGTATGCCCCTACCGTCTTTCATTGGTAGTTCTTTAGCCATGCAGTAGAGTTTTGCCCGTAGTGCAGTGGTCTTTCCGCTTCCAGGCACAGCCAGCAAGTCTCCACTCTCCAGTCTATTGATAAACTGAATTCGCTCCTCGTCGAAGTGGCAACCATCAGGCAGCAACAGTTGCTCTGCTTTTGCTATGTTTTCAGGTTTTATTTCCATATGCTAACTACATACATGGTTTATGGCATCCACCAAATACTTTGCCGGATCACCTTCGAAGTGATCATAATCTATTACTGCCTCTTTCACAAGCTTCGCAAATTGATATGCTACCTCTACTTTATCAAGTTGTGTAGCGGCCACATGTTTGCCATTTCCGTCTATTTTGTACTTTCTGAGCTTATCGGTCAGTTCAGCCTTAAAATCTTCCGTCTTGAATTGACCATTCTCTTTTTTGAATGCATCCGTCCTTGGATGCACTTTGCTCACTGCCTCCTTGAACAAGTTTCCAAACTTTCCCGATTCATTCAGACACCATTCCAGCATCCAATGCTCAGCTATATGCCAACTAACGTCAGGATAATTGACCGTATCCACCTTCTCTGTTATATCTGTCCTTTTCTTCACTTCTTTGGCCGCATCAAATTGTCCGTTATCATCATTAGGTCTTACATCCAAATCTGTGACAATTGCCACCTTACAGCCCATACTCTCCAGATTCCGTCTCATGAATATCTTGGCATAGCGCATATAGGCTGTTGACCCTACGTTGATGATACTCACCTCATGTGCTGTCAGGTCTTTTCCCATTCCTTGTGCTATTGCTGGCAGTATAATTTCCTCTGCCCAACCCTCGACAAGAATAATACCTTTTGCAAAGAACAAGTTAGCTTTAGTCACATCAAGAAAATGATCTAGAAATTCATAATCATCTTTGTCAAGCTGAGTATATGTTGGCCCCAGAGGAAAAACTTTTCCTTCCTTGCATATAACAACTTGATTAAGGTCATCTTTCGAT
>ENA-ORKW01000699-ORKW01000699.1-human-gut-metagenome-genome-assembly--contig:-NODE-699-length-10978-cov-4.23345_pt1 | contig 10978 bp, 6 predicted proteins | sample MGYA00243062_ERZ508813 | MGnify/ENA primary metagenome ERZ508813 (study PRJEB26277, sample SAMN04329846) | human gut metagenome | biome: human-associated habitat | host: Homo sapiens | place: USA...
CAATATTCCAGCACCTGGTCTACCAGTTCCGGAGGGTCCTGCAAATCAGCATCCATCACAACGCAGGAATCGCCGGTGGCGTAATCAAAACCCGCCAGCATGGCTACCTCTTTACCAAAGTTACGCGAAAGGTTGACATAATTCACCCGCTTGTCCTGCTGCCTCAGCCGGCGGAGGCATTCCAGCGTAGTGTCGCTGCTGCCATCATTGACAAACAGGATTTCCCACTCATAAACGGCATTGCGGTTGACAAGCTCTATCAAACGTTGATACAGAGTGGGCAGCATCGCTTCCTCATTATATACCGGAATCAAAAGAGTCACTTTCTTCATATCATTCTTCACTATCATAAAGACTCCTCAAAGATATTACTTTTGTTTGAAAACAAACCTCACTAATAAAACATTTACCGGAATGGCAATGAGAAACACTGGGGGACGGGAAAAACCCAACCGCAGAAAGAGATTCAACAATCCGATATGTATCAGATAATTTGTCAGATGTGCCCCCCCGAAGCCAAAAGCTTTCTTCCAGGAAGGAGGCTGCCCGAAAGTAAAATAAGCCGTAAGATAAAAGTTGGCAACAAAACTCAGCACATATCCCAAGGTATAGGCTACATTGACCTGAATGAATTTTTGCAAGACAAAATAAATGCCATAGTGCAGCCCTGTAGCAAAAAGGCCTACCATTACAAATCGCAGGAACTCGGGTATCTGTTTCAGTTTATTCATTTTCATTGATTTAAAATGCAAAGTTAGGTATTACTAAAGAATTATTCGTACTTTTGCGACAGTAAATATAAAAGACCGAAAAATATATGTCAGACAAGAAAAAAGCATTTTGGTTCATAGCCTTACTAAGCACACTTGTAATAATCCCCTTTTTGGGAGAAACTATTTTTTACTCTAAAGGGGAACCGCGCGAAGCAATTGTGGCATACTCGATGTTGGAAAGCGGCAACTGGATATTGCCTTTGAACTACGGAACAGACATCGCCTATAAACCTCCTTTCCTGTATTGGTCTATTGCAGCTATTTCCGCCATTTTCGGAGGGGTGAGCGAATTCTCGTCCCGTCTGCCGTCCGCTATCGCTTTTCTAGCTATGCAGTTCGTGTTTTTCGGATTCGTAGCCCGCTATAAGGATACAAAGACAGCAGTCATTACCTCCCTTTTACTGCTCACTTCATTCGAAGTGCACCGGGCGGCGGTGGCTTGCAGGCTGGATATGCTACAGGTTTCCTTCATCGTCATCTCACTTTGCTTACTATTTCGCTGGGACGAAAAAGGCTGCAAGGGAATACCTTGGACGGCTGTCGTGCTGATGGCATGCGGCACGCTGACCAAAGGACCTGTGGGTTCTATATTCCCCTGTATGTGTATCGGTATTTACCAGCTGATACGGGGACGCTCATTCGGCAAGACTTTCCTTTCCTTATTCGGAATCGGGCTGCTTTCCCTTATTCCATTGGGAATCTGGTTTTATGCGGCCTGGCTACAGGGAGGACAGCCGTTTATGGACCTGATGCTGGAGGAAAACACCGGACGCTTTGTCGGCAAAATGTCATACCCGTCGCATCACAACCCTTTATGGTATAACTTCCTGACCATTATATGGGGGTGGACACCTTGGACATTGGTCTTGCTTATCTCACTATTCGGACTGAAATGGAATGAAATGCACCTGCTGCCCGCAGGAAACTCTTTCACCGGACGCATCAGGAAGGTTTGGGATAACATCCGCTCACAATCCCCCATACAGCTGTTTATCTGGATAGTGATTATCGCTATTTTTGTCTTCTATTGTATTCCTAAAAGCAAACGCAGCGTCTATTTGTTGCCTATCTATCCATTTATGGCTGTACTGATTGCCCAGTATCTGGAGGCGTTAATGCAAAAAGGGGCGAAAGTGTTCAAAATATCGGCTTATATCTTCGCCTCGCTCTGTTTGTTACTCACCGCGGTGTTTTTTGCTGTACGCTGTCAGATGATACCGGACAGCATATGGGGCAACGGACGTCATGCTGCCGAAAACATAGCGTTTATGCAAGCTTTGGAAAGCACGTCCTTTTCTATTTCCAAATGGCTGATTATAGTATTGCCGGTAGTGGCTGCCATCTGTACATTAAGGCTGGTTATCAAAAAAAGTAGTACGGGGTCACTCCTCTATGGAATCACCGGTTGTGTTCTTTGCCTGTTTGTCGCTTTAGACGGGGTATATCAGCCAACAATACTAGCTGTAAAATCCGATAAGCATCTGGCAGAGGATATCAGAAAACAGGTGCCTGAAGGAGTCGTTTATTCATATACAGACAGAATGATACGGTTTTATTGTACAAATTATTATATGAATAACCAAATGCGGAATTTCACACTGGAAAATCCGCAAGAAGGGTATGTCATACTTTCTGCAAATGCACAAGAGGAGTTTTTAAAGAATTACAATGCAAAGTATCAGCTGGAAGAGGTCTTCCATACAGATTACAGAAGTTGCGACTTACGCAATACGGTAATCATGTACAAGTTCAACGAGAAACGGAAATAGTTATATCCGGCAGATTCTGCACCGATTGAGACGCGGACTATATGAATTCCATACTGATTCATATAGTCCGCGTCCAAGTTTTACTATCTGTTCCCTAAATCATCATAAACGGTTTGCAATATCGCCTTACCCTTATCCAGACGGGATTCGTCAGCTTCAGGCTCATCAAAAAGAATACTGCCGGAATTATTATCAAACACCGTCACCCCTGTACTGTCTCTGAATGAGAACCCATTATTGAAACTATAAAAGGCAAAAGGATACTTATAATCACTTCCCAATACATTACGGCTAAACGTAAATGCAGTATGTTCCAACCCAAGCTGCCCCAACAAAGTGGCTGCCAAATCGGTCTGATTCATAATCTTGTCCACCTGCATAGGCTGTTTTACCGCTCCACCTAACCATAACAAGGGAATATGATAAAAACGAGGCATCGCATTAGACCCCTCACGCGGGTAATAGAAACCATGATCGGGAAGGCAGATAACTAAAAGATCTTTCCATGCGGGAGTCTGCTTCAACCGGTCAACAAACTTACCCAGACATTCATCTGTATAAGCAAAGGCATTGGGAATTTTATCTTCCAGCCGGTGATAAGGAACTTCGAAAGGTTCATGACTGCTAAGTGTCAGAAACGCAGTATGCCAAGGCCCTTCTTCCTTCCGGTTTCTTAACTGATTATATAAATATTCAAAAGTAATATCATCATTCACTCCCCAGGCATTACTGGTCTGTTCGGCCAATGAGAAATCTGTATTGGCTGTAAGACGCTGATAACCGGTACTCAGCAGATAACTCTTCATATTGGTAAAGTTGATATCACCTCCATACAGGAAATCTGTTTTATAACCCGCCTTGGACAATCCTTCAGCTATAGCAGGCAGCGTACGGCTCTTGGCAGGAATTTTCATTACCGATGCCGTAGGCAATCCAAGGTAACCGCTGAAAGTACAGACTGTTCCACGGTCGGTACGGAAACTATTGGCATAACAGTTTGTAAAAAAGACCCCTTCCTTTGACAGACGGTTAAAGTGGGGTGTCACATCAGGAAGACCGCCTAAAGGTTCTACAAAAGCACCTCCAAAACCTTCCATCAAAATAATAAGAATATTGGGACGCTTGGTATTCAGGACTTGAATAATACTATCCCCATCTGTTGTAGGATAAAGTCCGTCAAACAATGCAGCCCGCTTCTCTTCATCAAAGAAATTGAACTCTGATGCAAAATTCTGGGATTTACCCATAGAAGACAACAAACTGAAATCGGGATTGACCGCCGAATGATTCAAGAAAGGTTCGTTGCTGAAATATACTTGCCCTATATTAGAAGTGGATTCCGTTACACCACCACGTATAATGATGAAAAGCACACCTCCTAATAACAGCATTCCCGCAGTTCCCGCTATCCGTTTCCGGGTGGCGGTCAAAACGGAAGGCGTGATTTTCAGCAAGACCCAACTATTCAGGGCTATGAGTAACAAGATGGCAAGAACCCTCAGCAAGATAAATCCGACGGAAACACTCGCCAAAGCTTCCTTCGGTGAATCGATATAAAGAAAAACAGATGCGTCCAGTTTAAATCCCCAGAATGTGTATAATGCCATATCTACCACAAAAATGATAGAAATAAGCGCGGCAGCCAAAATATAATACCCGTAAAGTATTTTTTTCAAAGGGAATTTCCTAAACCAAATACTTATCAGTACCAACAAGAATGGAAATGCAGTAAGATATCCCGCCGTAGCGGCATCAAGACTGGCGCCATGAACCATTACCTGCATATAATCGGCAAACCCGAATCCTTTTTCAATGGAACCATTATAGAGCATGAATAATGGTTTCTGTAGAATAAATATCAGTAAGACCGTAAAAAAGTACAAGCTGATATAAGCAATCCTCTTTTTCATATCTTCAGTTCTTTATTATTTCCGTCCGAAATCAGCCGGGACCTCTCCCCATCGGTCGGTTTCCCACTTCAATAAAGGTGTGGTATATTTATTTTCTTTCAGCCAAATTTCGGCTCGTTCTATCATTTGAAAAAGTTTCTCCGTCTGAGGAGTCCGCTCTAGTTTAGTTTTACATTTCTTCTGTTTCACCCAGCTCAACGCATTACGGCTGTCCGAGTAAACAGGCATACTGATATTCTTCTGCTTCATCAATGCCAAGGCATGGACAATGGCAAGAAACTCTCCAATATTATTCGTTCCATAAACAGGACCGAAATGAAAAACCTCCTGTCCCGTAAGCAAATAAACGCCCCGATATTCCATCGGTCCGGGATTTCCACTGCAAGCGGCATCCACAGCCAGGCAGTTCATATCAAAGTTCTCGGGAAGTTGTTTAGGAGTATCTTCTTTTTTAACAGCATTCTTGCCTATATAATGAAAAGCGGAAGAAGCCAAGGCGTGTTCCGCCTCCTCTTTGGTCTCGAATGACTTGTATTGTGCGCCATCATAACCTTTTATCTGTAGCTGGCAGTCAGTCCAGGAGTCATAAACTCCCGGATTGACACCTTTCCATACTACATAATATTTCTGTTTCTTTGCCATTTACATACGTTCAGGCACTTCAATACCCAGCAAGCCCATTGCTGTCTTCACAATCTTGCCCACATTGGCACTCAATGCCAGACGGAAGACTTTCAACGCTTCGTTTTCTTCACGCAGAATACTGAAATCATGATAGAACTGGTTGTATTCTTTCACCAAATCGTATGCATAGTTTGCTATAATGGAAGGATTATAGTCTGAGCCTGCCTGCTTGACAACCGATTTAAAATCAGCCAGCATCTGAATCAAACCTTCTTCTTTTGCGCTCAGTTCCAAACCTGCTGGAATGATTTCGGGAATAACGATACCTGCTTCAGCCGCTTTGCGTAATACAGACTGGATACGGGCATACGTATACTGAATGAAAGGTCCTGTATTGCCATTGAAATCTATCGATTCTTTCGGGTTGAAAGTCATATTCTTACGTGCGTCCACCTTCAGGATAAAATATTTCAAAGCACCCAAACCAACAATACGGGCAATATTGTCGGCTTCTTCTTGGGTCAGACCGTCCAATTTACCTAATTCAGCAGAAGTTTCCTTAGCAGTTTCAATCATTGCTTCCATCAAATCATCCGCATCCACTACTGTACCTTCACGACTTTTCATTTTGCCCTCGGGCAGCTCTACCATACCGTATGAGAAATGAACCAATCCTTTGCCCCATTCAAAACCCAATTTGTCGAGCAAGATAGAAAGTACCTGGAAATGATAGTTTTGTTCATTACCCACTACATAAATCATCTTGTTGATGGGGTAATCCTGAAAACGTAATTTGGCAGTACCGATATCCTGGGTCATATAAACAGAAGTACCGTCACCGCGAAGAAGCAACTTATGGTCCAGTCCTTCGGCAGTCAAATCAGCCCATACAGAGTTATCCTCTTTCCGGTAGAAGAAACCTTTTTCCAGTCCTTCCATCACTTTCTCCTTACCTTCCAGATAGGTATTCGATTCATAATAAATTTTATCGAAACTAACTCCCATCATCTTATACGTTTCATCGAATCCGGCATATACCCAGTCATTCATCTTCTTCCACAAGGCACGGATCTCAGGGTCATTCGCCTCCCACTTACGGAGCATCTCGCGAGCTTCCAGCATCAGAGGAGAGTTTGCCTCTGCCTTAGCCTTAGCTTCTTCTTCATTCAAGCCTTCAGCCTGGTACTGAGCTGTCAGTTCCTTTACCTCAGCCTTGTAATGCTTGTCAAAAGCTACATAATAGTCACCAATCAAATGGTCCCCCTTCTTACCCGATGATTCAGGTGTTTCACCGTTACCATATTTCAACCAGGCCAGCATGGACTTACAGATATGGATACCACGGTCATTCACAATATTGGTCTTGACCACCTTATTGCCATTTGCCGCCATGACATTTGCCAAGGCATTTCCCAACAGGTTGTTACGGACGTGCCCCAGATGAAGCGGCTTGTTTGTATTGGGAGAAGAATACTCAATCATCACCAACGGAGAGTTTTCCGTAGCCTTTTCAATACCGTATTCGGGAGCAGCCTGAATAGAATTCAAAAGTTCAATCCAACAATCCGAAGCAATTGTCAAATTAAGAAAGCCCTTCACTGCATTGTAGGCTGAAACCAATTCGGGAGCATGCTCTTTCAGGTATCCGCCTATTTCCTGTGCGGTCTGTTCAGGCCCCTTCTTAGACATTTTCAGAAAAGGGAAAACAACCAAAGTAAGATGTCCTTCAAACTCTTTCTTAGTCTTTTGCAGTTGTACCATTTTTCCGGGTACATCCTGTCCGTACAACGTTTTGATAGCGCTGATAATGGACGTGGTGAGTTTTTCTTCTATATTCATAATATGTACGTACACTTATTTGTTATTGGATTGCAAAGATAGACATTTTAGGCGAAATCCTTCCTATCTTACCTTAATTTACTATATCTCCTCTCTGCAAACGATACTTTTCCGACTGAAAAACGAATAGCCCACAAACGAATAAACATACAACAAGCAATAAAATATGTCTAAAAAATATTTTTATTCATTTTGATATTCAAGTAGATTTACTGTTGAAATCAAATTAAACAAATCAATACACAGGAATGCGATAAACAAATATATTTGATCTATCCGCCCAATATTTAAATAAGACAATTCCTATTTTAACTACGTTAATAAAATTCCGTATAGTTTTGACTTTCAACAGGTTCACCATAAAAAAATATTAAAATATATTATCCTATTTAAATCAAAATACATATATTTGCGATTGTTATTGAATATCACAATTATAAAATACACAAGCAAAAAGAGACCCTAATGAGGTTTGGATGGCCATAAAACCACTATTAGGAAATATGATAATGATAAAAAAGGTAGCATCACAATTTTAGAAAGAGAGTTCAATATATAATGCCTGAAAAATGGCAATGTACAAACCCCTAATAAAAGCCAAGTTTATATGAACAGATTTTCTTCATTATTATGTAGCTTGCTATTCTGCATGATTACATATGCACAGGAAATTACAGTAACTGGTAAAGTCACCGCAGGAGGCGAAGAGATGCCTGGTGTCACAGTAGCTGTAAAAGGACAAACTCGCGGTACCATCACTTCCATCGATGGCAGCTATCAGATTCAGGTTAACGGCAATGAAAGCCTGATCTTCTCTTTTGTAGGTTACGAAACAGTAACCATACCGGTAAACAGACGCAAAGTGATTAACGTAGAATTAAAGGAAGCAGCCCAAATGGTAGATGAGGTAGTGATAACCGTTCCTTACGGTACTGCCAAAAAATCCACATTTACAGGGTCTGCAAGCTATATTGCCGCCGGTACTATTGAAAAAGCACAGGTCAGTAGTGTATCAAAAGCACTGCAAGGAACTGTAGCTGGCTTACAGTCTTTTTCCTCCAGCGGTCAACCCGGATCAGACGCAACGATCCTGATTCGTGGAGTTGGTTCTGTAAACGCTTCAACCAATCCCCTCTATGTGGTTGATGGTGTTCCTTACGATGGTGCTCTTTCCTCCATAGCATCTTCAGATATTGCGTCAATCACTGTATTGAAAGATGCAGCTTCCGCTGCATTGTATGGCTCACGTGCAGCAAACGGCGTAATTATGATCACCACCAAACAAGGAAATAAAGATAGCGCACCCACCGTTGAATTATCTGCCAAATATGGTTTTTCAAGCCGTGCACGGGCAGACTACGACCAGTTGAATACAAACCAATATTATGAATTATATTGGGAAGCCATGCGTAACTATCGTATGGACAACGGTTACTCTGCCGAAGAAGCTGCAGCATGGGCATCAAGCAATGTTACAGGCAATCTAGGCATCAACCCTTATGGCAGTGCTTACCCTGAACCAATCGGCCATGACGGAAAACTGGTAGCAGGCGCCAAACCATTATGGGACGACAGCTGGGACGACGCCCTTTCACAAGATGCGCACTATACAGATTTAAATGTACGCGTAAGTGGTGGTAGCAAAACCTCCAAGTACTTTGTTTCAGCAGGTTACATGGATGACCAAGGTGCTTATATCTGCTCTGGTTTCAAACGCTATACTCTCCGCGCCAACGTGACTTCAGATATCCGCAAATGGTTACAGATCGGATTGAACGTATCAGGAACTCATTCTGTTCAAGACTATCCCAAGCAAGATGACTCTACCATTTCCAATGTGGTCATGTTTGCCCGTTCGGTACCATCTTTCTATCCGGTATATCAACGCGATTTGGCAACCGGAGCATACCTGTTGGACGAAAACAATGAACGTATGTTCGATTATGGTGAGTATCGCCCGAACTCGTATGCAAAATATAATCTGCTGGCTTCCATGCCACACGATAAAAGTGAGATAAAACGTGATGCTGCCTCTTTACGTGGTTTTATCCAAATAACTCCGATCAAAGGGCTTGCTTACAAGATGTCTTTGAACATTGACTATAACAACAAAACAAATCCAGTGGTGGCAGCGTAAGCAAATACAACTACCGCACTACAGGCATGACTTTTAATAATGTCATTAATTATCAACACACGTTCAATGATGTACATGATATCCGTGTGATGGCCGGTCAAGAGTATTATGAATATAACACTTCCAATTTCGGCGGAAGCCGCAGCAAAGTCATCATGGATGGATTTTATGAGCCCGACGCAGCTTCCTCTTTAGGTGATTTTGGCGGAAACAGTGACCAATACAAGCTGTTAAGTTTCTTTGGAAGTGCTGAATACTCGTACAATCAAAAATACTTCTTATCGGCTTCTGTCCGTTCTGACGGTTCTTCCCGTTTCCATCCGGATCATCGTTGGGGTACTTTCTGGTCAGTCGGCGCATCTTGGAAAATCATGCAGGAAGAGTTTATGAAGGACACATCAGACTGGCTATCCAATTTGTCATTGCGTGCCAGCTACGGAGCACAAGGTAATGACCAGGTAGGTTATTATGCGTATCAGGCGCTCTATTCCATACGTAATAACCTCGGTGAATCCGGTTTGCACGCTTATCGTCTCTGGCAACTCCTAATTTATCATGGGAAACCAATCTAAATACTAATATCGGCTTGGATTTTGGTTTCTGGAACAATCGCCTAAGTGGTACAATCGAATATTTTGAACGTCGTTCCAAAGATTTATTATTCTCTAAAGACTTAGTTCCATCTTCAGGCTTCTCAAGTATGGACGAAAATATTGGTGCTATCAAAAATTATGGATGGGAATTCCAAATCTCAGGATATCCTATCATGACTAAAGATTGGAAATGGAAACTTTCTTTTAATGCTACTACCTATAAAAACAAAATAACCTCATTGCCTGCCGAAGAAATGTGGAGTGGCAACAAGAAATGGGTGAAAGGAGGATCGTTATATGACTTCTATTTAGTAGAATGGGCTGGTGTCAATCCTGAAAATGGTAATCCTATGTGGTATCGTTACAATACCAACGGAGAAAAAGTAACCACAGAAGACTATTCATCAACCACACCGGACGACAAAGTAAAATGTGGCAATTCACTACCAGATTGGACCGGCGGGCTTCAATCAGATCTTTCATTCAAGGATTTTACATTATCATTCTTATTCTCTTATTCCATTGGTGGTAAAATCTATAATGGGGATAAAGTTTCATTGATGAGCCAAGGACCTACAGGTACCGGTTGGAGCGTAGATATGTTAGACCGTTGGACTCCTGAAAATCCCTATACCGATGTACCGCGTCTGACCACCTCTCCCAAAAGCTCATGGACAAACTCTTCAAACCGTGAAAATCCCTATACCGATGTACCGCGTCTGACTACTTCTCCCAAAAGTTCATGGACAAACTCTTCAAACCGGTTCTTAGTTGACCGTTCATACTTACGTTTGAAGAATATTACATTCTCTTACAATCTGCCGAAGTCATTGCTGAACACATTGACACTGAAAGATGCAAGCATATTTTTTCAAGCAGAAAATATGCTGACATTAGCCAAACAACAAGGTCTAGACCCAGAGCAAACTTTCGGAGGTTCTACTTACTATCGTTATCCGGCAATGAAAACTATTTCATTCGGTATCAATGTGAAACTTTAATACAGAAAGAAGAATATGAAAACTATTTTTAAATATATATTTTCAGTCGCACTGGGAAGTATAATGCTCACTTCCTGCGATTTGGATACAATTCCTACAACTTATGTAGATGCCGGTTCTGTTTTCGGTAAAACAGGAGATGCCGAAAAAGTACTTAACGGTGGTTGGAACTACCTGATGGAAACTTTCAATTCCTACGCCAACCCTGGCTATGGAGCAATGTTACGTGCAAATGATGCAATGGGTTCTGACGTAGTACTAAACACCAAATATGGTTTTAGAGCACACAATGAATTTACCGCTATTTATGGAAAAGGGGGCGCAAACACCCT
>ENA-ORKW01000704-ORKW01000704.1-human-gut-metagenome-genome-assembly--contig:-NODE-704-length-10918-cov-3.36003_pt1 | contig 10918 bp, 6 predicted proteins | sample MGYA00243062_ERZ508813 | MGnify/ENA primary metagenome ERZ508813 (study PRJEB26277, sample SAMN04329846) | human gut metagenome | biome: human-associated habitat | host: Homo sapiens | place: USA...
GCCGTTCGGCCTGGTGCCCAAGTTGGAAGATGAGCGCATGCAGGGTAATGAGTGGGCTGTGGGTCTGGGTTACGGCTACCATTGGATCCTGAGCCGCCATTGGAGTTTGGAGGCCGAGTTGGGGTTGGGCTATTCTTTCGCAGACTTCAGTGCCTATGAGTGCCGCAAGTGTGGCGACAAGTTGGAAGAGCGCACTACCCACCGCTTCGTGCCCACCAAGTTGTCCGTGTCTTTTATTTATGTGTTCAAGTAAATCAGACCGAAAAGATGAAGATAATCAATGATATACAAGCGTGGATGGGAGCAGCGGCCTTGTGCCTGTCTTCCTGTCCGTTGTTGGCCCAACAGGTGGTGCCGACGGGCGAACCTGTGTTGTCGTGGCAGGACAGCACGCAACTCAAAGTGGCCTTTTCCGTGGCTGCCGGCGATGTGGAAATTACCTCCGACGACCGTCTCATCCTTACGCCGCGCCTTACCACGAAGGCGGGCGACACGTTGGCGCTGCCTCCTGTGGAACTGGCCGGGCGGCGCAACCGCCGTTACTTCGACCGCCGTGCGGCTTTGCACGGTGAAGAACGTGCCGTCGTGGCAGCTGCCGCCGATACCCTATATTATAATAAGGTGGTAGAGGCGGAGCCGTGGATGCGTGCGTCGGAGCTTTCGCTTACGGTGGATTGCGAGTTCGAGGACTGCTGTGACGTGCGGCCGTTGGCTGTGCTCGATTTGGGTGCTACGTGTTGGTTCACGCCGAAACCCAAGGCTGTCGTGCCAGTGCTGAGCGTGGCTGAACAGATTGCCGTGCGCGAACCTGTGCTGAAGCCCGTCAGCGAATACAAGCCCTATACGCGCGACATCCCTTTGCGCAAAATGAAAGATGCGCTTTACGTGCATTTCCCCGTGGGAAAGTGGGACTTGCGCGAAGACTTCCGCGACAACGAGGCCACGTTGGCGCGTATCGTGGACATGATGCGGCGCGTGAAGGACGACAAGACCTCATCCATCGTGAAGGTGGTGATTGTGGGCTTGGCATCCATCGAAGGCTCCGTGGCTTTCAACGAGCATCTGGCCGGGCGGCGTGCCGAAGTCCTGAAAGACTACCTTGATGCCCGGGTGGACATGCCCGACAGTGTGTATGAGGTGGTGGGTGCAGGGGAGGCATGGGCCGACTTGCGCGATGTCATCGCCGAGAGCGACCTGGACGAGCGGCAGGAGCTGTTGCAAATCATCGACCACACGCCGGATGCCAACCTGCGCGAGCAGCGTATCCGCAGGCTCAATGGCGGGCGGCCTTACCAATACCTGAAGCAGTCGGTCTTTGCCGACCAACGTAATTCGGGGTATATCCGTGCTTACTATGAGGCTGTGCCGGACGAGGCAGCCGAAGCTATCAACCGGGCCGTGGCTTTGGTGCGCGGGGGGCGCGATGCCGAGGCGGTTGCCCTGCTCGAACCGTTGGACGACGAACGCAAGTGGAACACGTTGGGTGTGGCCTACTTCAAGACGGGGCGGCGTAAGGAGGCCATCGTATGCTTCGAGCGTGCCGTGAAGGCGGGCGACAGCGAGGCTGCGGGCAACCTGAAGGGCGTACAGGCCGTGGAATGACGGAATTTATGAGATTTTCTAATTATAGAGTTTATTAATTGTTTTATTCATTTAAAATTTAACTTTTATGAAAATGAAAAATGGAATGTACTTGTTTGCCACGGCAATCGTGGCCAGTACGATGGGATTGGCTTCTTGTTCCAATGACGAGGAAGCTGTGGGCGTTGCTACACCTCCGCAAGTGGCAGCCACGAAGATTACCTTGGGGGTCTATGCCAACGGCATGCCAGAACCCCATAAGCGTTCTACTGCTGAAGAAGTGAATATGGGCAGTCAAACGCAAGCTATCAACCAAGTGGCAGTAGTGCCGGTGGCCAACGGAGCTTACCAAGCTCCTATCGTTTTTCAGGGCATCTCAGCCGGAGAAAAACAGACCGAAGTGAAGACGGTTTCATTGTTGGAAACAGTAGATGAGTTTTTGGTCTACGGCAATATCGATGCGGGTAAAATCAAGGAGACGGCAGATGCCTTTGATGGTTTCACGTTGTCACCGGCTGAATTGTCTGGTGGGAAAAATGGTGATGTTTCAGTTACGGATGTCAAGGAACCTTATGGCTTGTATTATTATAAGGATGCCAAACGATTCTCTACGAGCACTTATACATTTACTAATCCACAGAGCGAGTTTTGGACAGAATCTCCAAGTTGGGGAGTAGAAGAAGAACAAGAAATCAAAGGTAAGACAGGCGTGAAAATCTCTAGCGTAGGATACGGGGTGGGTGTGCTTGTCGGTGCCGTGCGCCAAAGTACGAAGTACGTCGAAGGACAGTTTGACGACTTTGAAAACAGCGGTAGCAACTGGGATACCGAAATCAGTGCCAAGATGGATTTGAAAGGTGTTATCGTGGAAGGTCAGCCTGGCAGTCTGAACGAAAAGTTCGAGCAAGCGGGTGCTGACGTGAAAGTTTACTCTACTGCTGTAAAGGAGGATTGGCAATCAAGTGCCCTTTCATTTACAGGTGATGACGGGAAGGTAGCTGATGCTAATACGTATACGGTTGTAGCTGAAGAAGACAAAGATATTTTAGTTACTTTTCAGGTGCAGAACAATACGGGCAAGAACCTGAACCTGAAAAACGGAGGAGACGTGGCTAATGGAGGTTACGTGTACTATACTGCAAAGTTGGCTAACAAAGACGAGAAAAGAGTTTTCGAAAAGGCTACTACCACCCTTTTGAATGCCAATATCCAGGATTGGGGGAATGGTACGACCACGCCACCTGAGAAGACGGACGTGTTCATCGGTGTCGAGTTTGACATGCAGTGGAAACAAGGTATCGTGTACGACATGGATATTTAACGCTATCCCTTTTAGGGCTTTGTCACAGCGCGTGCCATGCAGTTTTGTCTGTAAGGCGGGGCTTGCGGCACGCGCTGTTTTCAACTACAGAATGAACAGAATTGAATAAGGATTTTGATGAAACGAATGAAGACGAACATAGACAGATATGGCATAGGGGCATGCATGGTGTGCGCTTTGTCCTTGGCCGCGTGTATAGACGAGGATTTGTCCGATTGTCCTACAGGCGTAGAGATGCGGGACATTACGGTATCCTACCAGATAGATTTGCAGCACGGGGTTGATCCAGAGTTCGACGATGCTTTGCATTCGCTTCATTTAGGTTTTTGGAATACGCCCCAAAGCCTGTATTATGACAAGATGTTTGCTCCGCAGGACATGCCGGAAGACCTCTATTTTAAGGTCAGCCTTCCTATGGGCGATTACGACCATATCGCGGTGGCCAATCATAATAATGACATGGTGACGGGAGGCGTGCATGCTTTTGGGAATGACTTGTCCGGAGTATGTGTGGATGAAACGCCGGTGGCGGGAGATACAGTCCGGGCTTTGGCCTATGCTCCTTTTGTCGGTCTGTTGAGTTTGAAGTTGGAGAACCGGGACCAAGAGCACTACACGGTGCTGATGAGTCCGGTAGTGGGCAAGATGAAAATCCGCGTGAACCATCCTACCACGCTGGCGAACGTCAAGTGCTACCTGTCGCAGACCAAGGGCGGGTTCCGTTGTTGGGCCGATGAATATGTCGACCATGACAAGATGGTGACCGACGCTTCCGGTTTCAGGAAGACGGTAAGCGGCCAATGCGACGATTTCGTCTTTTATTGTTATCCCACCTTGGGGGAAGGTGTCCGCCGGTACGCCACGAAGACCACCGGCACGTGGAAATTGTATTTCTACTCTGAATTTGAAGATAAGATCATACAACATATATTTACCGTGACTGAACCCATAGAGGCGGGGCGCGTGTTGGAAGCCGAGTTCGACATCACCGAATCGGGGGGCGAAGCCGTAGACATCACGGCCGGTGTGGAGATAGACACCGATTGGAAGCCGGGTAATGATTATGAAGGTGAAATGTAACTGGTTATGAACGATGTAAGGAGAAAAGGATATGGAGCATAAGGTACGGAAAGGGATGAAATGGCTGTGGCTCTTCTGTCTGCTGTGTTGGACGGCATGCGGAGGGGAAGAACCGGCCGGTGAGACTTTGTTGCCACCGAAGGATTGCGAAGTGACAGTGTCGGTGAGATTGGATGCTGCTTCTTTGAGAGGGATGGGAGACCCCGGTTCCGGTACGGGCGAAGGTACGGCAGAATGGACACGGATTGACATCTTCCTTGTGTACGATTGGGGGCAAGTGCTTCACTATTCGTTGGGTGAAGATTATGTGTCAGGCAAGGAACAAAAGTTTTACGCTTTTGCCGGAACGGTAAGGGATGTATATGCCGTGGCCTACAAGGAAACAGGCGTGACGACCGTGACGGCCTCTTCGGAACAGGGAATCTAAGACTTGCAGACGGCATTGCTTTTAGGTTTTTCTCAGGCAGAAGAGAAAAAGGCCTATTTGCTCAGTCTTTTCAGCGGCCGGGCCGGAAAAGCCATAGAGGTCGAAAAGGAAAAGATTACCACAATCAAAGTAACCCTCCAACGGATAATAGCCAAAGTGGACGTGCAATGGGATGCTGAGGACGCTTATTCTCCCGAAGGTTATGTGGAAGCCCGGATGGGAAGCATCACACTTTACGGGACGGAAAGGGGATGGTTCTTCCCGCAATTCCATCAGGCGGAAGAAGCCCTTACGTACGCAGGCTATTACCAAGCGGACGATGCGGTGAGCGAACGTAACGGACGTACCTATTTCTACACCTTTTCCGGACAGAAGAATAAGTTTACATTCAGTGTGTCCCATAAGAAGAAGGGAGAAAGCGCAAGCGAGAAGACCGAATACACGGCGGAATTTCTTTCACCGTTGGATGCAGCCTCGTGGCATAAGGTGAACCTGTCTGTGAAAGGAACTTCCTTTGAGGCTGAAAGTCATGACTTGCAGCTGATGTCCAATCAAGGTAATTAACACGTAAAATCATTATAATCATGTATATGCCTGTAATCAATACATTCAATGTACGAAGGATGTCAGAAAGACGTTTTTCTTTGTTTATGGTGTTATGGGGGATGATGGCTTTGGCTGCCATGGCACAGACACGTTATTACGTGACTCCGGACGGTCAGGCTCCGAAGGTGGAAAATGCTTGGGACGGACCGTTTTACGGGTTGGAAGACGCTTTGTCGAAGGCTGTCCCCGGTGATGAAATTTGGGTGCAGGGACTTGAGGCAGGAGCCGTGTACAAAGTAGATGCCAAAGACAAGCCTTTTTTCCTGAAAGCTGGCGTGAGGCTCTATGGCGGTTTTTATGGAAATGAAACCGATGTGGAGCAGCGTGCCACGCAGGGGAAGGCCTGCAGCTTCACTTTCCGTTCGGTGCTTTCTGCCGACTTGAATGGCGATGACCGAATAGATCCTACGTCCTTGATTTATACGGGGAACACTACCCGGCAGGACAATGCGGTACGGGTATTGGAAGTGAGCGTGGATTGTGCGCAGTCGGATAACAAGAACAACGAGCGCTCGGTGGTGGACGGATTCACCATCATGGGCGGGCATGCGGAAGGGCAAAACGGTGGAGGAATAGAAGTGAAAGGCGGGGAGTATGCGTGCGCCTATACTATCAGCCGGTGCTTTTTCTTCAATAATTATGCCGCTCAGGGAGGAGCCCTTTATGTAGAGGGGAATGCCGATGAAGCTACGAACACGTCGTTGATAGAACGTTGCATGGTTTACAATAATGCGGCGGGCCAACGCGGGGAATTAAGAAATGCCGGGGGAGGAATCTGGTTGGAAGGTGCCGGCACGGTAGTGAATACTTCCGTGTTTAACAATGAGAATGGGGGAGTCCGTATATCTCCTTCCTCCCGTGTGGTCAATTCTACTGTGGCCCGCAATACTGTAGCCGGTATCGACATGACACGGCAGACGGATGATTATGCGGTGTTCAATACCGTGGTATGGGGGAATACGGCACTGTTTGATGAAATTAGCCCGAAGTTCAAATCTTCTTCTTACCATGAAGTGACGGATGCGGGTGGCATCGACGCAGATGGCAATATTTATGTAAGCGATAAAAACAACGACCGGTCCCAGGCTTCACCGTTCTTTTCCAGTCCCTCCCAAAAGACGAGTTTCGACCGTGATTTCGATTGGAACAATGATGCTTATCCGATTTGGGCATGGGAAGTGTTGGAGGGCTCTGCATTTATAGACAAAGGTGCCGACGAGGTCTACACGGATTATGGAGAAGTTGACTTGTCCGGTTATCCACGTTTTTCTAATGGCAGGATAGACATCGGTGCATACGAGTTTCAGGCGGTACCGGCCGAACGGGTATTGCGTGTCAAGCAAGGGGCTTCGTCGGTCGGTGCCGATGGCAAGAGTTGGGAGACAGCATTTCCGGATGTGCAGGCAGCCATCAACCGTTTGGCCGAGACCGGACAGGCGGGCGAGGTCTGGGTAGCCCAGGGAGAGTATGCTCCTACGGAGTTGATGGAGAACGGCAAGCAGCACACTGCGGCTTTCATCATGAAAGAAGGTATCAACGTTTATGGTGGTTTTGCCGGGACAGAGACCCGCAAGGGAGAGCGTAAGCTTAAGGACGGCGGCATGCCTTGGGAATACGAGTACCTGACGGTATTGAAAGGGTCCGGTTACGTCAGTGAGGATGAGACGGGGCGGAAATGCGTATGGTCTGAAAATGACCAGAAATGGACGGTGAGCGGTAGCAATTCCAGTCATGTAGTATGGTTTGCCCGTATGGACGGGAGTGCTTTCACTCGTTCCACGGTACTTGATGGGGTGACCATTAAGGGAGGAAGTGCAAGGGTTGAATATGCAGGGGATTATGACGGCGACAGAGGGGGCGGTGTCTATATGCAGGCTAATGCCTACCTTAATAATTGTATTGTCCCGTAGAATTCGGCCGAAGGGAACGGAGGCGCTGTATATATGGAAGGCGGATGTGTGAGCGGTTCGCTGATTTATAATAACAATGCCGATGGTAGCGGAGGAGGTGTTTACATGGACAATACGGGCATTGTCTTGCGGTCTATGTTGGCTAATAATTCGGCTGACGATGGAGGCGGAATATACATGGCAAGCCATGAAGCCTGGTTTGACGGGCGGCATCCGGAATATCTGATATTGTCTACTTCGGTGGTCAGTAACAATACGAGCCGTAAAAATGGTGCCGTATATTGCGACCAGGGAGGGGTGGTGTTGCATGCCACTATTACGAACAATAACACGCCGAATGGGGCAGATGCGAGTGCGAGCCGAACCTCTCGTACGGGTGGACTGTATGTGGACGAATATGCCTTGGTGGTGAATTCCGTATTGTGGAACAATCAGATTGATGGCATCAACGTTCCTGTTTATGCTGATAACTCTTCGGTGGATAAGGTGCGTTTCTTTTATACTGCTGTTTCTGGCATGGGCAATGCCGTGTGGAACAATACCCTCCAACAGAACTTGATTTCGCTGACGGAAGCCAATTCCCGTCCTGAGGAAAGTGTGATATCTCCGGACTTTGAAACGGAAAAGATGCCCCAGGATATCGGTGTGCAAGCCGGTTGGACTTCGGTGGATTATCATTGGATACCCCAAACCGGGTCTAATTTACGGGCCAGGGGGCTTACATTGGGGCAGTTTCCCGAAGACGTTTTGCTGAATCCGGAATTGGATATTCGCGGGACGCTTTTCGCACAGAAACCTTGCTTGGGCGCCGTGGCCGTCAAGGCCATGCCGTTGCATCCGCAGGAAGACGGGGATGTCATCCGTTTGTATGTGGATATGGAGTGTACCACTCCGAGCCACGACGGAAGCAGTTGGGAGAAAGCTTATCGTTCCGTCAATGAGGCCATAGCTTGCTTCGCAGCTTATGATGAGGAGAAAGCCCGTGGAAAATCATTCGAGATTTGTATTACAGAAGGAGATTGTTATCCGCGCTATGCCTTTACCAATTTGGATCCTAAGACGGCTACTGTGAATGTATCGAGAATGCCGGGCGGGGCGACGTTGACGATTAAGGGCGGTTATCAGAGAATGGAAGGAGGAGTGGGAGAACGCGATCCTTTGACATATCGTACTTGGATTAATGGGAATCCCGATGGTACGGCTCTGGAAGACGGCATTTACCATTGCATTACCGTCGAGGCAGGAGCCAAGGTGGTGTTCGACGGATTGCATGTTACAGGAGGATATGCTGCCGGGGAAGCTACAAGTACCCAAGGGGCAGGTTTGTTGGTGGCTTCCGGAGCCGACGTTACCGTGAGGAATACGGTTTTCGAGAATAATACGGCGGTGAACGGTGCGGCTATTTCGGCTTCCGCAGCTAAGCTGACGTTAGAGAATTGTGTGGTCAACAATAATACGAATACTACGGAAACCAATCCGGTCATTTTGTGCAACGACCTTACGATGTACCATGTCACCGTGGTGAACAACATGGGGTCGGCTCCTGCCGATATGGGGGCTTCTTCTTTTTCTGCCGGGAACACGGAGGGGGCTGACACGTTCACCGGAGCTTCCTTGGGGGTTGAAGGGGCTAAAAACTTTGCCAATCCCACGAATCAAGCCGGTGCGACCATGGGATATGACACTTATCTGGGCGGCTATTCCAGTTTCTTGCCGAATACCAGTTCCGCTGAGGCCGGAAGCTTGATAAACAAGGCTGCCGGGACACCTTCGCATTTGGATAAGGACATTGCCGGGAAAGGGCGTAATTTAGGTGGTATGCCGGACAAAGGTGCTTACGAGGCCGACCTGCCGGAGAACGGTACAGTGCTTTATGTCACGGCCGGCGGGGCAGGCCGCAAAGACGGCTCGTCATGGGAAAATGCCATTGCGGGCAATGAGGTTTACGACCTTGGCGGAAAAAACACATTAGGTGTTTCCACAACAGATTCGCGTTATGTGGGTTTCTATGATGCTTCGGCCCGTCCTTATGGTGAGACTTCCGGAGCTAGCAAGTTGTTTTTCGAGCATCTCAATGAGACTAATTTGGATGCAAGTAATGTGAATTATAGTACGGAGACACTTGATGGAGTGACCCATGTGACGGGGGCCACTGGTATCAATATCCGTAACAAGCGTGAAGAGCGATATGTCGGTGGATTGCAATATGCTGTGGAGCGTGCGGCAGCTTCCGCAGAGGGTGGCAAGTCTGTACAGGTATGGGTGGCTGGAGGAACTTATACCGACTACGTGACAAGGTGGAAGTTTTGGGTGGTTTCCCGGCTTCCGGTGCACCGGGGGTGGACGATCGTCATCCGTTGCTTTCGCAATATATTCCGGCTAATCATGAATCGGAGGGATTAGTTAAGAGCCAGTATGAGACGATTTTACAGATACAGGAAACCAATCCTATCGAAAATTCCGGTAGCTTGCCGAATCGAATTCGTAAACCTGTATTGTTCCAGCCGGATGTGTGTTTGCCAACTAAGTCTCCGTCAGGGCGAGAATATAAGTTTACTTATTGGACAAAGGATTGGCATTGGAATTGGGGTAATTCATACTATACGTGGAATGAAGAAAGGACTGGTGATGTTCCTGGTGTGAATGAAGTGTTTTCCAACACCTACCGTTGGGAGAACCAAGAAGGAGGTTATGTGGAATATGAAGGAGCCACATGGGACGGTTTCACAATCCGTCACGGATTTTATAAGGGTTACCAAGCCAATCGAGATGGTGGTGCAGGCGTGCGCATGTTCCGTGGCGTGACCTTGCAGAATTGCGTGGTGACGGAAAACTACAATTCCTCCGGTTGTACGCGTGGGGCGGGGATTTATTGTGACGGAGAGAACAGCAAGGTGGTCAATTGCTTTATCCTGAACAACCGTAACGAAGGTGGCGAATCATACGGCGGTGGCATGTACATGATTCTCGGTACCGGGTATAACAACTTGGTGGCTAACAATTATGCACAAACCCATGGGGGTGGTATCTTTATCGAAGCGGCCACTTTCTACAACAATACGATTGCTTATAATCAGTCTAACGGAACGGGCGGATTGCATCAGTATTTTAGTGACAGTTATGGTTCTGCCAACTTACGTCTTTACAACTGTTTGATTTATGGCAACGGCAATGCCGCGTTGGGCTTTGTGGACGTGACAAAATTCAATGGGGCGTACAATAGTTACATACAGTCGAACGTAACTTTAAGCGACGAAGTCTTACGTCGGCTTCACGACTGTTATTCGGGTAGTGCTGCATCGTCCAATCCTTTCGAAAAGGGAGATGAGGCCGCGACCGAGAATAATTACAGGTTGAGTGCTGCCACGGTCTGCTTGAACCATGGTACGGAAGATTTGGGAGACAATATATCCCTTCCCGCCACAGATGTTGACTTCACCGACCGTATCAAAGACTGTACGGTGGACATCGGGGCATACGAGCGAAACAATGAAGATGCCGTGAAGGCTGATGCCGACGGAATATTTTATGTGACTTTCAACGGAAAAGGGACTGCCGTAGGAGATTCTCCTGCGAATGCGGCCTGCGCCATGAAGTTGCAGGAAGTGTTGAATGCAGCCGGACGGTTGGCGGCAAGCCGAGACGGAGTGACGGTGAAGATAGCCGGGTACGAAGGAGCTAATGTAGAGGGAGTGGTTTATCATGCTAATACGCTGTCTGATCCCAAAGACCCGCAAAGTTATACTTTCGTCATTCCTGCGGGGGTGACGGTCAAGGGTGGTTATTGGGAAGGTACGTCTACGGAGGAAGGAAACTGGGATGAGGCATCTCCACGCGATGCAGCCCGTTATATGACTGTGTTGAGCGCGGTTTCCGAGGCCACAGGTACGCGTCAAGAGGTGAACGGCTACCATGCCGTGCAGTTTGGCACGGAAGCCACGGCGGCATTGGAGAAGCCGGCCGTGCTCGACGGTGTCTATTTGGAGGACGGGC
>ENA-ORKW01000720-ORKW01000720.1-human-gut-metagenome-genome-assembly--contig:-NODE-720-length-10790-cov-3.23745_pt1 | contig 10790 bp, 9 predicted proteins | sample MGYA00243062_ERZ508813 | MGnify/ENA primary metagenome ERZ508813 (study PRJEB26277, sample SAMN04329846) | human gut metagenome | biome: human-associated habitat | host: Homo sapiens | place: USA...
TATGCAGATCTGCGCCCGGTCGTGGGATCGGAACAGGGAGGCGTCCGGCCGGTTCTTATCATTCAGAACAATATCGGGAACCGGCACAGCCCGACCGTGATCTGTGCGGCGATTACTTCGCAGATGCATAAAGCAAAACTTCCTACACATGTCGAATTAAACTGTGACAAATACGATCTGGCAAAGGATTCTGTCGTTTTGCTGGAACAGTTGCGGACAATTGACAAAAAGCGGCTGAAAGATAAAGTATGTCATCTGGATCATCAAATTCTTTTGAAAATTGACAAAGCACTGGAGATCAGCCTGGAATTGTATACATAACTTGACGGAATACAGTTCCCATGGTATGATTTGGAGTATTATATACATTAAAGGAGAAACGAAATGGACGATAGTGCCAGTTCCGGCAGGACGAATATTTTAAAAAAAATTATAGGATTTTTAAACCCGTCTTCCCATGAGGATGATGTGACCGAAGAAGAGATTATTTCCATGGTAAATGAAGGACACGAACAGGGAGTTCTTCGTGCTTCGGAGGCAGAGATGATTCACAATATTTTTGAATTCGGTGACAAAGAAGCCAAAGATATTATGACACATCGAAAGAATCTGATTGCGATCGATGGGGAACTTTCCTATAATGATGCTGTTCCGTTCATCATTGAAAACAATAAGTCAAGATATCCGGTTTATCTGGAGGACATCGATAATATTATCGGTGTTTTACATATTAAAGACGCATTTGCTTTTGCACAGAAAAATGAGGTATTCCGTACTTCCATCAAAGACATTAAGGGGCTGATCCGGGAGGTGGATTTTGTTCCGGAAACATTAAATATTCATACTCTTTTTCAGAAAATGCAGGCAAAAAAGAGCCATCTGGTCATAGTGGTAGATGAATATGGACAGACATCCGGTGCGGTAGCCATGGAGGATATCCTGGAAGAAATTGTCGGAAACATCGAGGATGAGCATGATGAGGAAGAACAGCTGATTCGCCAGAATACAGATGGAAGTTATACCATGAGCGGATTTGCAAGTCTTTCGGACGTGGCGGAAACGTTACAGATTCCGGTAAATGATGATGATTTTGACACGCTCAACGGTTTTCTGGTTTCCCTGATGGAAAAAATTCCAAATGATGGTGAAACTGCCAGATTGCAGGCGTACGGATATGAATTTTCCATTCGGAAAGTGAAGGATAAAATGATTCGTGAGGTTCTTGTAAAAAAAGCAGATGCAAAGCATCAGCGGCCGGAGGATGACCCACTTGCGCGAAACGGCAAAGAATGATAGAATAAAATACAGGTAATGCTTCTGTACGAATGACATGAAGTATGGATGGTTACAGGATAGAATACAATTTAGAAAAGAGGATTTTAACAATGTCAGGACATTCCAAATTTGCGAATATCAAGCACAAAAAAGAAAAAAATGATGCAGCAAAGGGAAAGATCTTTACCATGATCGGTAGAGAAATTGCTGTTGCGGTAAAAGAGGGTGGTCCGGATCCGGCAAATAATTTCAAACTTGCACAGGTAATCGCAAAGGCAAAGTCAAACAATATGCCGAATGATACCATCGAGCGCGGTATCAAAAAAGCGGCAGGCGATGGAAACAGTGTTAATTACGAGACAACAACGTATGAGGGATATGGACCAAGCGGCACAGCAATTATTGTAAAGTGCCTGACGGATAATAAGAATCGTACAGCAGCCAATGTGCGTAATGCATTTACCAAGGGACAGGGAAGTATCGGTACACAGGGATGCGTATCCTATATGTTCGATGAAAAAGGACAGATTATCATTGACAAAGAAGAATGTGATATGGATGGTGATGATCTGATGATGCTTGCACTTGATGCAGGTGCAGAAGATTTTTCCGATGCGGATGACAGCTTTGAGATCACTACCGCTCCGGAAGATTTTGATGCGGTACATAAGGCACTTGAAGAGCAGAACATTCCGATGGCATCTGCGGAAGTAACCATGATTCCACAGACATATGTGACGCTGACCGATGAGGCTGATATTACAAATATCGGAAGAATTCTTGATTTCCTGGATGACGATGATGATGTTCAGGAAGTATATCACAATTGGGAAGAGTAAAATTACATACTGTAAAAATGCGTCATACGCAAAACAGGGTTTTAAATTAGGAGGCAGGTATGAAGAAAATCTTATTTGCAGCATCCGAATGTGTTCCTTTTATTAAAACAGGAGGACTTGCTGATGTATGTGGGGCTTTGCCTAAAACATTTGATCATAAGGATTGGGATGTGCGTGTTGTTATTCCGAATTACAGCTGTATTCCGGAAAAATACCGCAGTCAGTTTGAGTATGTGACCCATTTTTATATGGCATGCGGTTCTTATATTCCAAGTAAATATGTAGGGGTTTTACAATATAAACTGGATGGAGTCACCTATTATTTCATTGATAATCAGGAGTATTTTAACTGTTTCGTACCGTATGGAGATATGCGCTATGATATTGAAAAATTCACGTTTTTCGACAAAGCGGTATTGTCCATGCTTCCGCTGATCGGTTTCCGCCCGGATATCATTCACTGTCATGACTGGCAGGCCGGACTGATTCCTGTATATTTAAAAAATGAATTTCAGGCAGATTCTTTCTTCTGGGGAATCCGGTCCATTATGACCATACATAATCTGAAATTTCAGGGAATCTGGGATGTAAAAACCATGAAGGGACTTACGGGATTTTCCAATGATCTGTTTGTTCCGGATAAGCTGGAATTTAATAAAGATGCAAATATGTTAAAGGGCGGACTTGTTTATGCAGATTATATTACTACCGTCAGCGATACCTATGCACAGGAAATTCAGACCGAATATTACGGTGAAGGATTAAACGGACTGTTGTCTGCACGTCATTTTGATATGCAGGGAATTGTAAACGGAATTGATTATACAACTTACAATCCGCAGACCGATTCCAAGATTTACATGAATTATGATGCGTCCAACTTCCGGAAAAAGAAGTATGTGAACAAAGAACGGCTGCAGGAAGAACTTGGTCTGGAAGTAGATAAGAAGAAATACATGATCGGACTCATTTCCCGTCTGACCGATCAAAAGGGGCTGGATCTGATCAATGCCGTCATGGACGGACTGGTAGATGAATTTACCCAGCTGGTAGTCATCGGAACCGGGGAACCACAGTATGAGAATATGTTCCGTCATTTTGCATGGAAGTATCCGGATAAAGTATCTGCGAATATTTATTATTCCGAAGAGATGTCGCATAAAGTATATGCATCCTGTGATGCATTCTTGATGCCGTCATTATTTGAACCATGTGGACTGACACAGATGATTTCTTTCCGGTATGGAACCGTCCCGATTGTAAGAGAAACCGGAGGATTAAAAGACACGGTTCAGGCTTACAATGAATATGATAACAGTGGAGATGGATTCTCCTTTACAAATTACAACGCTGACGAAATGCTGCAGGTGATTAATTATTCCAAGCATATTTTCTATGACCGCAAGCGCCAGTGGAACCAGATGGTAGACCGTGGAATGGCAAATGATTTTTCATGGAATGCGTCAAAATTCCGCTATGAGGGACTGTATAATTATCTTCTCGGTGAATAAAACAGAAAATAATTCATAAGATAAGAACGGATACATTTGTATCCGTTCTTATTTTTATGAATGGCAAAGGTGAAAAAACAATGGGAGATACCAAAAAAGAAAATGATAACATTATGGAATTCGGACAGGCAATGTTACATGCAGACCGGAGAAATACAACCATTTATCTGTTATCAATTATCGGAGAAATTGAAGGACACGAATGTCTTCCGTCAACTTCAAAAACGACAAAATATGAACATGTCCTGCCACGTCTGGCAGCGATTGAGGACGATGAGAGTGTAAATGGCGTTTTGTTATTGCTCAATACCATGGGCGGAGATGTGGAGAGCGGACTTGCGATTGCGGAAATGGTCGCGTCGCTTTCGAAACCTACCGTTTCTTTAGTGCTTGGTGGGAGCCATTCCATCGGTGTTCCGCTGGCCGTTTCCACAGATTATTCTTTTATTGTTCCGAGCGGAACCATGGTGATCCATCCGGTACGGATGAGTGGAAGCGTGATCGGGGCAAAACAGACATATGATTACTTTAAACAGATGCAGGATCGGATTGCCGGATTCGTGGCTTCCCATTGTCACGTTTCGGAGGAACGGATGACAGAAATGATGATGAATACGCAGATGCTGACCAAGGATCTCGGCACGATTCTTGTCGGGAAACAGGCAGTGTCTGAAGGCATTATTGATGCTGTCGGGGGAATTTCGGATGCATTTGCAAAGCTGTATCAGCTGATAGGGGAAAATAGTTAAAAATAATTAAAAAAGCTGATGGGTGACATTCTGGTGTAAATATGATAAAATAGAAAGAGTTTTATATGAAGGAGTGTGTCCAATGGCTGCGGGAAACCGTAAATCATCAAATAAAAGAAAAACACAGACAAAAAAAGAGCGTATGGCGGAAATGGAGAAAGCACAGGCATTTCGCGTGGAAGTAACGTTGTGGATTGTTGTTGCAGCTGCGCTGCTGCTTTTTATCAGTAATCTGGGATTCGGAGGAGCCGTTGGCAAAACCGTCAGCGGCTTTCTTTTTGGTATGTTCGGACTTATGGCATATGTTCTTCCGGTGCTGCTTCTTGTGGGCAGTTTTTTTGCGGTGTCGAACCGTGGAAATAAGCTGGCAGCCGTAAAATTGATTGCGGCAATTGTATTTTTGGTCTTTTTATGTACATTTATGGGACTGGCCATGAATGGAAACGACCAGATCCATCCACTTGACGCATATACATATTGTGCAGAACGGCATACCGGTGGCGGCATCATCGGCGGATGTCTGGCTTATTACATGTGTCAGGCATTTGGACTGATCGGGTCTTTTATTATTGACATTATCGTGCTGATCGTCTGTATGGTACTGATTACAGAGCGTTCGGCATTGCGTGGAATGCAAAAAGGCGGCAAAAAGGTCTATGAATCCGCAAAGGAAAGCAATGAAAAGTATCGGGAATACAGGGAATACCGTGCACAGGAGCGGAAAGAACGCCGCATGGATCATAAAGTGTCCGGAGTATCCATCGATACACGGATTGAAGAAAAAGGCAAAAAAAATAAAAAGAGAAAATCGGATGAAATGGGAGAACTGTCGGCAACTGCATTTGATATGATGCCGGATACCACAGTATCTCCGATGCCGGAAAAAATTTCTTCTCCGGCACCAGTGGCGGTTTTAGAAGAACCCACGGCAGAAATACAGCCGGAGATTTCGGGGGATTTTATGCCGGATACTTTTCCACCGGAACCGTCGCAGGCGGCACCGGTTCCGGAACATATTGCAGGATTGGCACCGGCCAAAGACGTATTAAAGCCGGCAGAAAAAACACAAAAAAAGAAAAACGAACAGGAAATCCAAAACGAAGTACAGAAAGTAGCACAGGAAATGGAAACGTCGGGTTTGGAACACAAACCGGACCAAGCATATGTTTTTCCATCCATAGATCTGTTGAAAAAGGGAGAAGGGAAAAAGTCCGCCAATACTGAACATCAGTTGCGGGAAACTGCGGATAAGCTGCAGCAGACTTTAAAGAACTTCGGGGTCAATGTCACCGTTACCAACATCAGCTGCGGACCGGCAGTGACAAGATATGAAATTCAGCCGGAAATGGGTGTGAAGGTGAGCAAGATTGTCGGACTGACCGACGATATCAAACTCAATCTGGCAGCTGCGGATATCCGTATCGAGGCGCCGATTCCGGGAAAAGCAGCGGTAGGAATTGAAGTTCCGAACAAAGAAAATGTTATGGTTGCTTTCCGTGACCTGATCGAATCGCCGGAATTTCAGACGGCAAAGTCCAAGATCAGTTTTGCAGTTGGAAAAGATATTTCCGGGAAAACAAAAGTAACCGATATTGCAAAGATGCCGCATCTGCTGATCGCCGGTGCAACCGGCTCGGGTAAATCCGTCTGCATCAATACGATTATCATGAGTATTTTATATAAGGCGAGACCGGATGAAGTAAAGCTGATCATGATTGATCCGAAAGTAGTAGAGTTAAGTGTCTACAACGGAATTCCGCACCTGATGATTCCGGTTGTAACCGATCCGAAAAAAGCATCTGGTGCTTTGCACTGGGCAGTTGCGGAAATGACGGAACGATATGAAAAATTTGCGGAGGCAAATGTGCGTGAAATCAATGGATACAACGCAAAGGTAGATTCCATTGAAGTACCGGAAGGGCAGGAGCGCCCGCAAAAGATGCCACAGATTGTGATCATTGTGGACGAGCTTGCAGATCTTATGATGGTAGCTTCCAATGACGTGGAAGAGGCCATCTGCCGACTGGCACAGCTGGCACGAGCGGCGGGGATTCATCTGGTGATTGCAACCCAGCGTCCATCGGTGAATGTCATCACCGGTCTGATCAAAGCAAATATGCCGAGCCGGATTGCATTTTCGGTGACTTCGGGTACGGATTCCCGAACGATTCTGGATATGAATGGTGCAGAAAAGCTTCTTGGAAAAGGAGATATGCTGTTCCACCCGCAGGGGGCACCGAAACCGATTCGTGTACAGGGAGCATTTGTTTCCGATAAAGAAGTTTCCGATGTTGTGGAATTTATCAAAGAACAAAATGAAACTGCATCGTATAACGAAGAAATTGTACAGAAAGTGGACAGTATGCAGGCATCATCCGGCGGTACCACCGTGTCTATCTCCGATGCGGATGCGCAGGATGACGGCAGGGATGCATATTTTGATGAAGCAGCACAGATTATCGTAGATAAGGAAAAAGCATCCATAGGTATGCTGCAGAGATATTTAAAAGTGGGATTCAATCGTGCTGCCCGTATTATGGACCAGTTGGAAGAAGCTGGTATCGTTGGACCGGAGGAAGGAACGAAACCGCGGAAAGTTCTGATGACTTCCGAAGAATTACAGGCAGTAAAAGAGGATTTATAAAAAACATTTCAGGAGGAGAAAATTATGAAGACTGATATTCAAATTGCACAGGAAGCAACATTGCAGCCAATCAAAGAGGTAGCTGCAACAATTGGAATTGAAGAAGAAGATCTGGAATTGTACGGAAAGTACAAAGCGAAGATTTCCGATGAACTGATTGCACGAAGCCACAACAATCCGGACGGAAAACTGATTCTGGTGACCGCCATCAATCCAACACCAGCAGGAGAAGGAAAAACGACAGTCACCGTGGGATTGGGTCAGGCATTTGCAAAACTTGGGCAAAAAGCAATGATTGCGTTGCGTAAGCCTTCCCTTGGACAATGTTTCGGAATTAAAGGCGGTGGATATTCCCAGGTTGTTCCGATGGAGGATTTAAATCTTCATTTTACAGGGGATTTTCATGCAATTACTTCTGCAAATAATCTGCTGGCAGCTCTTTTGGACAACCATATCCAGCAGGGAAATACGCTTGGAATTGATCCAAGACAGGTGGTATGGAAACGCTGTCTGGATATGAATGACCGTGTCCTTCGTAATGTGGTTGTGGGACTTGGAAATAAAATGGACGGAATGGTGCGTGAGGATCATTTCGTAATCACGGTAGCATCCGAAATTATGGCGATTTTATGCCTTGCCGAAGATATGAAAGATTTAAAGAGACGTCTGGGACGGATTATCGTGGCATATACGTTTGACGGCAAGCCGGTAACTGCAGAAGATCTGCAAGCAGTCGGATCTATGGCAGCTCTGTTAAAAGATGCGTTAAAGCCGAATCTGATCCAGACACTGGAGCATACACCGGCGCTCGTTCACGGAGGACCATTTGCCAATATCGCACATGGATGTAACAGCGTGCGTGCTACCACAACTGCTTTAAAACTTGCCGATTATGTAATTACCGAGGCAGGATTCGGTGCGGATTTAGGTGCGGAAAAATTCTTTGATATCAAGTGCCGGAAGGCAGGGCTTCATCCGGATGCAGTGGTACTCGTTGCAACGATCCGTGCATTAAAATACAATGGCGGAGTTCCGAAGGATGAATTATCCAATGAAAACCTTGAGGCATTAAAGAAAGGAATTGTCAATCTGGAGAAACATATTGAAAACCTTCAGAAATTCGGTGTGCCGGTCGTTGTCACATTGAATGCATTTGTTTCGGATACAGAGGCAGAAACCGCTTATGTAGAACAGTTCTGCAAAGAGCATGACTGTGAATTTGCTCTGGCAAAAGTATGGGAAAAAGGCGGAGAGGGCGGAATTGCTCTGGCAAACAAAATTCTCGAGACACTTGAAAAGAAAGAAAGCCATTTCCATACACTCTACAGTGATGATCTTGGACTGAAAGAAAAGATCGAGACGGTTGCAAAAGAAATTTACGGTGCCGATGGAGTTACCTATTCTCCGGCAGCGGAGCGGGAACTGAAACGAATTACGGATCTGGGTATGGCAAACTTCCCGGTATGTATGGCAAAGACACAGTATTCCCTGTCGGATGATGCGAAGAAACTCGGAAGACCGACCGGGTTTAAGATCAATGTCCGGGAAGTATATGTTTCTGCCGGTGCCGGCTTTGTCGTTGCTGTCAACGGTTCGATCATGACGCTTCCGGGTCTGCCAAAGAAACCGGCAGCTTACGGAATTGATGTCAATGATGACGGTGTAATCACAGGATTGTTCTAAGGAGATAACGGCATGGCAAAGATCATAGATGGAAAGAAGATTTCAGCGGAAATCAAAGAAGAATTAAAGACAGAAGTTGCAGCATATGCGGCACAGGGGAAAAAATGTGCACTTGCTGTCATTCAGGTGGGCGCAGATCCGGCATCCAGCGTATATGTCAGAAATAAAAAGAAAGCCTGTGCATATATGGGAATAGAGTCGCTTTCGTATGAACTTCCGGAAGAAACCACGGAAGAGGAACTGCTTGCATTGATTCAGAAACTGAATGACAATCCAGATGTTCATGGAATTCTGTGCCAGCTTCCACTCCCGAAACATATCTGCGAAGATCATGTGATCCAGGCAATTGATCCGCAAAAAGATGTCGATGGTTTTCACCCGCAGAATGTCGGTGCACTTGTGGTTGGGAAAAAAGGATTTGTCTCCTGCACGCCCGCCGGTATTATCCAGCTGTTAAAACGCAGCAATATTGAAATTGCCGGAAAGCACTGTGTGATAATCGGAAGAAGCAATATTGTCGGAAAACCGATGGCGCTTCTGATGCTTCGGGAAAATGCAACGGTTACGATCTGTCATTCACGGACCGAAAATCTCAAAGAAATCTGCAAAGAGGCGGATATTCTGATTGTGGCCATTGGAAAACCACGTTATATCGGTGCCGATTATATCAAAGAAGGAGCGGTTGTCATCGATGTCGGAATTCACAGAAATGAAGAAAATAAGCTGTGCGGGGATGTCCGTTTCGAAGAGGCAGAGCAGATCGCTTCTTATATTACACCGGTTCCGGGTGGTGTTGGACCGATGACAATTGCGATGCTCATGCATAACTGTGTAGATGCCATGAAACTTTATTCATAAAACAGATAGGGGATAGATGATGAAGTGTATTTATTGCGGTGAGGAATTAAAAGAGGGGAGTCTGTACTGTCCAAAATGCGGGAAAGCCGTACAGATTGTGCCGGACTACAATATTTACGATGATGATTATCTGAATCAGGTTCTTACGGAAGAATCCCAAAAGATTTCAGGTTCCAGACCGGACAGAAATAAAAAACCGGCACCTGCAGAGACAAAACATCCGGGGAAAAAACACCTCGACCCACGCCAGAAAAAAATTATCTTCCTGGTTCTCGGAATCGTATGCGTGCTTATTTTTGCCCTGTTAATTCTTGGAGCAGCAATCCGTTCCAATCATGCCAATGCCTTCGATTGCTAGGTGGGACTGGCAGAGAAAGCACAAAAAGCCGGAGATACCAAAAATGCAATTGCCTGCTATGAAAATGCATTGGCATTGGATAAAAACAGTATTGAAGTCCGGCTGGCTCTGGCAAAACTGTATACCGAAGAAAACGATTATGATTCGGCACTTGTTTTATATCAGGAAGTGATCCGTGCGGACAGGAAAAATCGTCAGGCATGCAAAGGACTGATTGCCATTTATGAGAAGCAGAACAATACCGATGCCATACTTTCTCTCTCCGAGGCTGTGGATGACAGTCTGAAAGATCTTTTCGCCGATTATCAGGTAGAGGGACCACAGTTCAGTTTAAAGAGCGGAAGTTTTGAAAATGCCCAGATACTACAGATGCTTTCCACAAAAGGCTATGAAATTTATTATACGGTAGACGGGTCAGATCCAAAAGAACGCGGATTGCGATACACAGAACCTGTGAAACTGGATGAAAATAATAAAACCTATACCGTAAAAGCGGTATGTAAAAACCAAAAGGGAGTTTACAGTGAGGTAACAGAGGAAAGCTATAAAATTTTAATCCCGGCACCGGATGAACCGATTGTTTCCCCGGACGGTGGGGATTTTGGTATGGAAACTTCTGTAACGGTTACCGTTCCCGATGGATGCAGTGCTTACTATACCTGGGACGGAAGTACGCCGACTGCCGCCAGTCATCTTTATACGCAGCCGATCAAAGTTCCGGAAGGAAACAATATTCTTTCGGTTGTGATCATTGATCATACGACGAAATTAAGTTCGGATGTATATAGAGGAAATTTTATTTATTATTCACAGGACTATACAGCAGAAGATGATATAGATGATCCTGCAGACAATGCAGAAGAATAAAATAAT
>ENA-ORKW01000724-ORKW01000724.1-human-gut-metagenome-genome-assembly--contig:-NODE-724-length-10744-cov-4.373_pt1 | contig 10744 bp, 8 predicted proteins | sample MGYA00243062_ERZ508813 | MGnify/ENA primary metagenome ERZ508813 (study PRJEB26277, sample SAMN04329846) | human gut metagenome | biome: human-associated habitat | host: Homo sapiens | place: USA...
GATCCCCTACCAGCCGAACAGCTACGGCGAATGGCAGGACAGCCCGAACCTGAAAGAACCGCCTTTGGAGGTGAACGGTGCCATCTACAATTACGACGAACGGGAACTCGACAGCGACTATTTCACCCAACCGGGCAAGCTCTGGCGGCTGATGTCGGCCGAAGACCAACGGGCGACGTGCGAGAACACGGCCCGCGCGATGGGCGACAGCGCCCTCTTCATCAAACAGCGGCACGTGCGCAACTGCTCCTACGCCGATCCCGAATACGGCAAAGGCGTGGCGAAGGCATTGGGTATCGACTATGAGGAAGCCCTGAAAGCGGAGGACCCGGCACACCCGACGTGGGATCCCCGCAACAAAAAGTGATTCGCAGCAGACGCACCGAAAGGAGGTTCCTCCATTTCGTTAAGATCGCTACAAAATCCCGGATGAATATGTATTCATCCGGGATTTTACGCAATACGTCCTCTTCACCCTGTCCGAACGCCCCGCAAAACAAGGCCCGTCCGGCACGAACGGCCCGACGCGAAAAGCCTCATACGATGTGATCGATGACGCCTCCGCCTCCGCCACTCTTTCCGGCTCCGCAGGCTTTCTCCCCTCGACAACGATACTTCGAAAAATGCCAGCCGACACCTTGCTCCCGGCGACAACATCGACAGGCCGGTCCGCACAAGCGGATCGGTTTCCTTGCAAGAGGCAATCAAGGACGGTATTCCAGCATCGTTCCGGGACATTGGACATACCTTTACGGGGTCTTGGCCGGCTCCGTAAAATACAATGCCGGACTGCGATCCCGCACTTTCGGGAGCCGCAATCCGGCGCTGCGAATTTCAAAAGGCACTATGCCTGCGGCGTATCGTCGCCGCCTTTATTGCGATTACGGTTGCGATTTCGGTTACGACGACGCCCCCGGTCCCGGCTGCCGCGATTACCCTCGCCACGACCTTCTCCGTGGCGGGACTCCACATTCGCAGCCGCGACGACACCTTCTGCAGGTACCGGACCGGCACTCTTCGCACCGTCGCGTCCACGGCTCCGACCACGTCCCCCGCTGCGTCCGTTTCCGCCACGGCCCGACCCACTGCGTCCCCGGCGGCCGCCATGACCGGAAAAAGCGGCGGGGTTATATTCAGGGCCTGCACCTACGGCTTCCGGCAAGGACAATTTCGGAATCTCCCGCTCGATAAACTCCTCGATACGGTGGAATTTACACCATCTGCATTCGCCCGGGCTGTACGGCCGATGCGATGGATATAATCTTCGGGATCGTGCGGAACGTCGTAGTTGATGACCAGACCGATGTCGTCGATATCGATGCCCCGGGCAACAATATCGGTTGCGACTAAAATGTCGGTCTTCCCGTTTTTAAAGTCGAGCATTACCGCTTCCCGTTGTTCCTGTTCCAGATCGGAATGCATGGCGGCCACGTCGAGCTTCATTCGCTTGAGCGTATGGGCCAGCTCCTTGACTTTTAGCTTCGACGAGGAGAAGATGATAGTCTTGGACTCCGAAGGCCGGGAGAACATCTCGCGGACGATCCCCAGCTTTTGGCCCTCGTAACAAATATAAGCACCCTGTTCGATCGCCTCGTTGGGCTTCGAAATGGCGATATTGACCTCGGCGGGATCGTTCAGAATCTGCTTGGCCATCTGCCGGATCTTGGGCGGCAGCGTCGCGGAGAACATCAGCGTCTGTCGCGATTTGGGCATATAGGAGACGATCTGCATAATGTCGTCGTAAAAACCCATATCGAGCATACGGTCGGCCTCGTCCAGAATCAGGTAGTCCACATGCGACAGATCCACCCGGCTGTTGGTCAGGTGCGAAATCAGGCGTCCGGGCGTGGCGATCACCACATCGGCACCCATTTGCAGGCCGCGCTTCTGCTGGTCCCAGCCGCGGCCGTCGCCGCCGCCGTAAATTACGGCGGTAGAAACGGGCATATAGTAGGAAAAGCCCTGGAACTGCATGTCGATCTGCTGTGCCAACTCGCGCGTGGGTACGATAATGACCGATTTCACGACGTTCTTCTCATTGCCTTCGAGCAGCAGCCGGTTCAGCAGCGGCAGCGTATAGGCAGCCGTCTTGCCCGTACCGGTCTGGGCGCAGGCGATAATATCGCGCCCGTCCAGAATGATCGGAATGGTCTGCTCCTGCACAGGAGTCATCTCCTGAAAATTCATGGCGTCGATGCCGTCCAGCACCTCGTCTTCCAGATCGAGTTCGTCAAATCTCATACTATGCGTTTTCTTTCTTTTCCAATTATTACACTTCAAACGGGCGGGTTCTTTCGACCAACTCTCCCTGCAACGTCGCCGACGAGGAGGCGGTCACCCGCACCCGCACGTAATCCCCGATCCGGCACTCGCCGCGATCGAAGACCACCACCTTATTCTGCGACGTACGTCCGAAAAGCTGCCGGTCGCTGCGCTTGGAAGTACCTTCCACCAGAATTTCGAACTCTTTGCCGACATCGCGGGCGTTGCTTTCGGCCGAAAGCGTATTCTGCAAGGCGATGATTTCGTTCAAACGGGCCGTCTTGACCGAATCCGGCACATCGTCGGGCATGTGACGTTGAGCGAACGTATCGGGCCGCTCGGAATACTTGAACATATAGGCGAATTCATACCCCACCTCCCGCATCAGCGAAAGCGTCTGCCGATGATCCTCGTCCGTTTCGCTGCAGAATCCGGCGATCAGGTCGGTCGTAATCGCGCAATCGGGCATATAGCGGCGGATAGCGGCGATGCGGTCGAGGTACCATTCGCGCGTATATTTGCGGTTCATCTTCTCGAGCATCCGCGACGATCCCGACTGGGCAGGCAGGTGGATGCAGCGGCAGATGTTGGGTTTCGACGCCATCACTTCGAGCAGACGGTCGCTCATGTCCTTGGGATGCGACGTTGCGAACCGAACGCGCAACAGCGGCGAAATTTCGGACACAAGGCGCATCAGCTCCGGAAAATCGACCGCTCCATAACGATACGAATTGACGTTCTGTCCCAACAGCGTCACCTCCCGGTAACCGTTCTCGAACAGGCAGAGGGCTTCGCTCAGAATAGTCTGCGGATCGCGGCTGCGCTCCACGCCCCGCGTATAAGGCACCACGCAGTACGAACAATAGTTGTTGCACCCGCGCATGATGGCGATATAACTGCTCACGCCGTTGCGATCGAGCCGCACGGGAGCGATTTCGGCGTAGGTTTCCTCGCGGGAAAGCAGGACATTGACGCCCCGGCCGCCTTCGCCCGCTTCGCGCACCAGGCGGGGCAGGTCGCGGTACGCATCCGGACCGGCGACGATATCCACGGGGTTCTCCCCTTCGAGCAGCCGTTCCCGCAAACGTTCGGCCATACAACCGATAATACCGACGAGCAGTCCCGGCCGGCGGCGGCGCAGATGAGCCATCTCCCGCAAACGTCCCCAAATGCGCTGTTCGGCATTATCTCGGATCGAACAGGTATTGATCAGAACGACATCCGCCTCCTCGATCTTGTCGGTATAGACATAGCCCTCCTGCTGCATGATCGCAACGACGATTTCCGTATCGCCGACGTTCATCTGACAGCCGTATGTTTCGACAAAAAGTTTACGGCCCGCACCCTGCAGCGGACGCAAAGTATTTATCTTCTCGTTATTCATAGTTGCAAAACCGGACTCGCCCGGTAAAATTAGGACCGAAAAACGGGAATCGACGATCGCGGTTCCCGTTTCCCCGGTATTTCTGAAAATTACTGTGCCTGAATCGCACCCGCTTCCGGGAAAGGCTTGAAGCCCTCTCCGTAGGTATCGTAGGCATCCGTAACCACGAAGAATGCTTTCGGGTCGATCTCCTGTACCTTACGCTGTACCGCATGCACCTCCTTGCGATCGACCACCAGGAAAATCATATCCTTTTCCTCCTCGGAGTACATACCCCGTGCCTTGATAAAAGTAGCGCTGCGTTCCAGATCCTCCAGAATGAATGTCCGGAGTTTTTCGTTTTCATCGCTGATGATGAACAGCAACTTGTCGTACGACGCACCGTCGATCACCCGGGCTACGACCCGCGAACAGATGAAGATCGTAATGAGCGAATAGAGTGTCAGCACCCAGCCCGAACCCGAACTATCGCCCGTACCAAGACCGAAACCGATCACCACCAAGCCAGAAAGGATCACCACGCAATCCGCCAGGAAGATACCCGTGGAAAACTTGATGCCCGCATACTTCTGAAGCAACATGGCGATAATGTCCGTACCGCCCGTGGTAGCCTGTGTCCGCACGACCATACCCTGCCCCACGCCGATAACGACCGCACCGATGATACAGGTCAGCAACAGATCGTTCGACAAGTTGAGCGAACCGCCCAGCAATAGCGCCGGATCGAGATTGATACCGTCGGCCGTAAATGCCGCATCGGAATAGACCAACCGCGTCAGGATATTCATAAAACCGGGCGTGAACAGCGCAGCCACCACCGTCCGGGCGCCGAACTGTCCGCCGAAAACCAATACGGCGGTAATCATCAGCGGCACGTCGAACATATAGCCGAAAGTACCGACCTGGATCGACGGGAAAATATTATGCAATACGATGCCGGCGCCATAGACTCCGCCCGGAACGAAATTGTAAGGATTGATAAAAAAAACGAAACCGGATCCCATGATCGCACAACCGACAAACAACTGAATCCAGGAACGCCACCAGGCCCAAGACCCCATCGGCTCCAATAAAGCTTTCGTATTGATCATAAAATTAACTATTTTAGAGCGGTTAATAATTGATTTAATTTTGCAAATATACGAAAAACTCCCGGATTTCCCGTTCGCTTCGGACTATTTTCCCCAAAAGCCGCAGTATTTAAATTTTTTTCGTTTATATTTGCATATACAATCCTGACAAATAAAGGGCATGATACTGACTTACTATTGCATTATCACGATGATAATCATCGCCTACCTGCTCGGCTCGATCCCCAGCGCCGTATGGATAGGCAAAAAATATTACGGCATCGACATCCGGGAACACGGCAGCAAAAACGCCGGTACGACCAACATGCTGCGGGTACTGGGACGCCGGGCAGCCCTGCCGGTCTTTCTGCTGGATTTTCTCAAGGGATTCGTAGCGGTCACATTGACCGAAATCCTCAAATACGACGCCTACATCAACGATATGTGGCTGATAAATATCAAGATCATCGCCGTATTCGCCGCCGTGCTCGGACACATCTTCCCCATTTTCGCGGGATTCCGGGGCGGCAAGGGCGTGGCGACCCTGGTAGGGGCGATTACGGGTATTTATCCGCCGGTAGTACTGCTCTGCTTCGCCGTATGGGTCGTGATCCTGATGATGACGCACTACGTTTCACTCGCCTCGATCGTGGCCGGCTGCTGCTTTCCGGTTTTCACGATCGCTTCGCCCAAAGTGAACCAATCGGTGCCTTTCATCGTCTTCTCGTTCGTCACGGCCGTTCTGCTGCTCTACACCCACCGCAAAAATATCGTTCGGCTGAAAAACGGCACGGAATCCAAAATATACATCTGGAAGCCCCATCGAAAAGCAGACAAATAGTACGGCAAAAACGATTCGCTTGTTTGGCGAATCGTTTTTCATCGAATAAGGTCCGAAACCGGAACCACATCCGAATAAACACAAAAAAATCCGACTGCTCCATCTCCTGCCCCAACGGTTATTCGGATCGCTTCATCCGCCCGTTTCAGATCGGACATTCAATCCACGGTGAATAGCGAGCCGGAAATCACCATTATTCAACACGCTTGTATTGTCCGATTTCGATCTATTTGTGTCTGTTTCCGCTGCGATCCGATCTGTCGAAACCGGCTGAAACGGCCTTGTAAAATAAAAACGAAGGCATCCCCGGATTCTTCCGACAAAAAACGGGTATTTTACCGATTGGATAGATTTTCATATATTTGCTCGCAACGAATACCGATTTGTACGAACTGTCAAAAAGCGAAACACACGAAATTTGCTTTGTTCCCGGCATATATTATCTTTGCCGGCAGAGGTTAGGAAGGATAACCCGAATCCGGCCGGACACCGGTCCCCTCGGGACTGGCGTTTCGCCCTAAAAATTGAATTATCCACTACTTGATACCGAAAATTCTATGTTACGCGAAAACCTGATTAATATTTACGAAACCAGCTTCCGGGAGAACTATGCACTGCCGGCATTGACCGACTATTTCAAGCAGGAGAACTTCACCTACCTGGAAATGGGCGCCGAAATCGCCAAACTGCATCTGCTCTTCGACGAAGCGGGCATCCGGCAGGGCGACCGAATTGCGCTGATCGGCCGCAACAATCCCCGCTGGTGCATCACCTACATCGCCACGATCACTTACGGCGCGGTCATCGTGCCCATTCTACAGGATTTCCATGCCAACGACGTGATCCACATCATCAACCATTCGGAAAGCCGACTGCTTTTCCTGGGCGACACGTTCTGGGACGCGATCGAAGCCGACCAGATCCGGAAAGTCGAAGCCGTCTTCTCGCTCACGGACCTGAACGCGATCTACGAGCGCCGGGATCCGAAGAAACTGACGGATTTCCAGAAGAACCGCGAAAATCACTTCCGCAAAGCCTATCCGAAAGGGTTCGGACCGGAGCATATCCGCTTTCACAAGATTCCCAACGACCGGATGATCCTGCTCAATTACACCTCGGGAACGACCGGATATTCGAAAGGCGTCATGCTCTCGGTCAATAACCTGACGGGCAACGTGCTCTTCGCCCGAGGAGCCATAAACACCCAAACCGGTACGAACTATTTCCAGCGCGGCGGACGCACGCTCTCGTTCCTGCCTCTGGCACACGCCTACGGCTGTGCATTCGACTTTCTCGCGCCGCTGGCCGTCGGAGGCCACATCACCCTGCTGGGCAAAATTCCCACTCCGAAGATCCTGATCGAAGCCATGCAGGTCGTGCGCCCCACGATCATTTGCTGCGTTCCCCTGATTCTCGAGAAAGTCTATCGCAAACAGGTACTGCCGCTGCTCGAAAAGGGGCCGATGAGTATCGCTATGAAAATTCCGCTGCTGAATACCGCCCTGCGCTCGGTAATCCGCAAAAAGATGATGGAATCGTTCGGCGGAGAGGTGAACATCTTCATCGTGGGCGGTGCACCGATGAATATGGAAACCGAGGCTTTTCTGATGAGTATCAAATTCCCGATCACGATCGGATACGGCATGACCGAATGCGCTCCGCTCATCAGCTTCACTCCCGACAACGAATTCAAGGCCGGTTCCTGCGGGCGTTTCCTCTCGGAATTCCTTCAGGTGAAGATCGACTCGCCCGATCCCGAACACGTCGCGGGCGAGATCCTGGTGCACGGAGAGCACGTCATGATGGGTTACTACAAGAACGAGGAGGAAACCCGGAAGGTCCTGGACGAAAAAGGGTGGCTCCATACGGGCGACATCGCCACGATGGACCCGGACGGCACGCTTTACATCCGCGGCCGCTCGAAAACCATGATACTCACGGGAAGCGGACAGAACATTTACCCCGAAGAGATCGAAGACAAACTCAACAATATGTATATGGTCCAGGAATCGCTGGTTCTGGAGCACAACGGACGTTTGACGGCATTGGTTGTTCCCGACTTCGAACAGGCGGAGCTCGAAGGGATCGATAAAGAGGAACTGCCCCGAATCATGGAAAACAACCTCAAGGAACTCAACAAACTGTTGGCATCCTACGAACAGGTCGCAAGCATCACGGTCTATCCCACCGAATTTGAAAAGACGCCCAAACGCAGCATCAAGCGCTACCTATACAACACGGCCCTGCTGGAGAAATAGACCGATTCGATGACGCACGAAAAATCACTATCGAAGGGTCTTCCGCCGACAATCCGACAAGTTTCCCTTCGAAACAGCTTACCGCCTAAAAAGGCGGTAAGCTGTTTCGAAGGCTTCTCGGAAATCTTCGCAATAGTCCGATTGTCCTTACCGTCCACTTTCTTTGCAGAAAACAAGATGCGCCTCGGAAAACGATGAACAAGTTCCCGTTTTCTTCTCGGCTTTCACTATCTTTGTATTTGTAGAAGATAGGATGCGGTTCGGCAATCTTTGCGTGCAAGCCCGCACGATTGCCCTCACCTTTCACTATCTTTGACACCGAACATTTCGCCTCGACAAAATGCAAATAAATTTGCATTTGCCTCCGGCTTATCGCTATCTTTGCCAATATGAAATTCAGCAGCAAACAAATGATCGGGGAAAACCTCCTGTACCTGATGGTATGGATGGTGATTATCCTGGTACCGGTCCTCAACTCGAAAATGCTCGAAGAGGTACACGTCAGTCTGGAGAACATCCTGATCGCCTGGCTAAAAATCGCACCTTATCTGCTGATCTTCATCATCCACAACAGCCTGATCGCTCCCAGACTGTTACTGCGAAAACATCGTTATGTATGGTATCTGGTCGTCAATCTGCTGACCATTACGGCCGTTTTCTCGCTGGTCGCCATTTATGAAAAATACGCTCCATACGACACCGAACCCTACATCCTGAACGGCAAAGCGTCATTCACCGATCTGGCGATCTATTGGAACATCCTGCTGGGATTCTTCATGACGGGCCTGAACATGGGTATCAAACTGCTGTATCGCTCCCTGCGCGACGAACAGCAAATGGAAGAGCTCAAACGTCAGAACCTGCAAGCGGAAATGGATTATCTGCGATACCAGATCAACCCCCATTTCTTCATGAATACGCTCAACAATATCCACGCCCTGATCGACATAGATACCGAATACGCGAAAAGCGCCGTCATCGAACTGTCCAAGATGATGCGGTACGTTCTCTACGAATCGGGCAGCGAAACCATATCGCTCAAAAAGGACATCCAATTCATCGAGAACTACATCGAGCTGATGCGCATTCGTTACGACAGCAGTATCGATATATGCTTGGATTATCCGGCCACGATCCCGAACAAAGTGGCCATCCCGCCCCTGCTGTTGATCGTATTCGTCGAAAATGCGTTCAAGCACGGAGTAAGTTATAACCACGCCTCGTTCATCCATATCCGAATCGGCTACCGGGACGACGCGGTGACGGCCGTCATCAGCAACAGCCGTCATGAAAAATCCCGGCCGGGTACTACGGGTATCGGACTCGAAAACGTCAAAAAACGGCTGGCATTGATTTACCAGGACAACTATACGCTCTCGATCGACGATTCCGATCCGGCCGTCTATACCGTCAAACTCATAATCCCCATCATGCCATGCTGAAATGTATCGCCATAGATGATGAGCCGCTGGCACTGCGGCAATTACAGGGTTATATCGCCAAAATCAATTTTCTGAAGCTCGAAAAAGCATTCACCAACGCCATTGAAGCCCAGCAATATCTGGCCGGAAATCCGATCGACCTGATTTTCGTGGATATCAACATGCCCGACCTGAGCGGTGTGGAGTTCGTACGTTCGCTCGTCAGCCGCCCGATGATTATCTTCACGACGGCTTATTCGGAATACGCCGTCGAGGGATTCAAACTCGATGCGATCGACTACCTGCTCAAACCGTTCAGTTTCGCTGATTTCAGCCGCTCGGCAGCCAAGGCGCAGTCGCTGTACGAACTGCTGGCCTATCGGAAGACGCAAGGAAACGCTCCTGCCCCGGAAGCCACTCCACGCGACCGGGAGTACATCTCGATCAAAGCCGACTACAAAACGACACTGGTACGCATCAGCGACATCGTTTATCTGGAAAGCGAAGGCGAATACGTACGGCTCCATCTGGACGACCGATCGACCATCACGACTCTTTTCCGGCTCAAGAACATGGAAGCGGCCCTGCCGTCGGAAATGTTCATGCGGGTCCACCGTTCCTACATCGTCAACCTGCAACGTATCAGGAGCTACGTGAAAGGTCGGGTTTTCATAAGTGACAGCGAATACGTTCCGATCGGCGAAAATTACCGGGAGGCGTTCCAACGATACATCGAAGCTCATTACCAGAATCTATAACGGAGAATCGCCTCCGAAGTCGATATCTTCAGGAGAAATCGCACCGTTCCGAACGGACATTCGACCGCCCGGCAACAAATAACAAAACGCGATTATATGTTTTCGGGGAGCTATTGGAAGCCGACACGCCCTTCCCCTCTTTGGAGAGGAAGGGCGTGTCGGCATTACAGAAGCGGCACAGACCGCAAATAAGCTCGATGCCGCGATCGTTGGCCAAGGGTACATCGGAAAGACATGACCCCCAAATATAAACTCTGCATTCCCAGAGCGCAGGCACGCTTGCCACCAACCCCGACTATGAGGGGCGAATCTTATTTGCGATCGGCCAGGCAGCTCTGAATATCCAGACTGACCGGCTCACCGTTGAGAGAAAAAGAGAGTGTGCAATCCTCGAAAGCGGTAAGTTTCTCGAACTGCAAAATAACGGTGGAATTATCGCCCCAAATTGCATCGACACTCTTTGCCTGGAAGGTTTTACCACTGTTATAAAGCACCACATCTTCGATTGAAAGTCCGTTGGTTTCATCACGGTCGGATGCAGGGATTTCAATTTTGATAGTTGTTTTGCCGTGTTTGTTGTTCAAACTCAAAAATTTGGGAGTTGCATGGGCGCTTCCTATCGCCAGCAGAGCGGCAGCGCACGAAAGAATAATTTTTTTCATAGCAAATGAATTTGAAGTGATGTAAAAGAGTTGATTTCCAATCGTTACGAAATAATCTCCAAGATACGAAATCATGTCTTTTACTAAA
>ENA-ORKW01000728-ORKW01000728.1-human-gut-metagenome-genome-assembly--contig:-NODE-728-length-10700-cov-7.1659_pt1 | contig 10700 bp, 7 predicted proteins | sample MGYA00243062_ERZ508813 | MGnify/ENA primary metagenome ERZ508813 (study PRJEB26277, sample SAMN04329846) | human gut metagenome | biome: human-associated habitat | host: Homo sapiens | place: USA...
AACTATCCCAAGTTTGCAGGAAAAAATGATATTTCTGTGGTTATTTTTGATTTTTAGCGGAAGACAAAATGCTTAAATCTTTCACATCGACTTCGGAGGAAGGATTGAACCGATCACTGCACATGTATTTCTTCAAGCTGTAGAGTAACTGACGGGCTTCCGTACGCTTGTCCATGTCCTGCCAGAAATCAATTCCGGATACGAGCAGCTTACCCTTACCCACCTTCGCTTCGAACAGCAAAGCCAGCGGACGGTTTGTAAACCAGTCGTCAATAACCCGTACAATCGGCTGTAAGTTTTTGTCAATCTTGGCCACTTCGATAGCCCCGGAATGACTCATGGCATCCCACCACTGATAATCACTGTAATACTCTGTGGGGAACTCTGAAAGTGCCGGATGAGCAGGGTTACACAAGATACCTAGCGTGTGCGGTGCTTGTCCCAGCGTCCAGGCTGTGTTCCAGAAGATGCTGGAGAAACCTATCTCAACTTCACCTCCCGCTTCAGCAGGCAAGGAACCTTTCCGTAAAGAAAGCAGTACGTTACCCCCTTCCTGAAGACGTTGCAAAGCTTTTGCATCCAGACGGTCGGTCATCAGCAGTTGTGCTTCATCAGCTACTTTCTGTACCGCAGCAGGATATACCCAGATGTGCCAGCTGTTGGCGTAATCTCCCAATATAGCTTCCAGTGTCAGGCATGAAGGGACGTCTACCTTATCCAATGGAATCTCCAGTTGTCCCAGCGGAATACAGTTGCCGATACCTACCAGCTGGTGTGCCAGCTTGCCCGAAGCGATTGTCTTTCCTTCTTTTGTTTTCAGGGTCCAGGCAGTAGAAGTCACCTCCAGCGGAGCAGCTCCGAAATGTGCCACTTCCAGACTTCCTTTCACCGTTTCCTGGTTGGTGTAAATCAGTTTCGGCAAACGCAGCAATGGTACCGTACTGTTACAGAAACGACGGTATTCTTCCGGACGGATGTAGCCTTTTTCTTCCCAGAACGCATCGAGCACTCCTACCAAAGCCGTACCCTGCCCCGGGAAATCAGACAAGCCCAGCAACTGGAATCCACCGAAGTCTTTTGTACGCAAAGCAGCTTCGATATCGGCCTTATAACACAAAGCCTGCAATTTCCCGGAAGCCAGCAGGAAACTATCTGCCAAATGAGCCATGCCGTTTTCGGCCAGCGTTTCCTGGAATATCTCAAAATTACGCGGACGCATGACCCCATCGTATTTAGCTATTTCCTTGAAGTTAGGATATACACACCACTGACCGATTTCGTGGCTTACCATCGGTTGCTGGAAGCGTCCGACATATTCCGACCAGTCATAGTCAGTACGCGGAGCCTGTGCATTAATGATACTCTTTACGCCCTGTCCCCATGCCTGAATGCGAGGAGCAGAATCGCTCAAAAAGTCATTAACCGGCAAATTATGGGTATCGTGTGCAGCCTTTCCATCTGGGGTAACATCGAGCTTTGGAAATCCAAGCGTCAGTATGCGGACGATGCGTTGAAGTTCCGCATCATCCGCTCATGGGGAGGCTGCAACGCCAATCACATCCTTTGGCTGAACGATGTATTCGACATCCACCGTAACGAGGAAACCATTGAATGGATACAACAAGAAGCCGACGGTTACGATAAAAACTTGAAAACAGTTTCTGACAGCTTAATGCAAGAAAGTATTAAATCCAAATCAGTAATGTGATATTGGTTATTTAGTTTAGGTTAAGTTTTGCTCATTGTAATCGTCACGTAAGGTCAAATCTTTAGCATTTTCTCTTACTACATTTTTACCAATTTTACATTAGTCCTAATACACGCTGTGAAATTAGAGTAATAAAGTGGGTTATAGTAGAAAAATACCTCAGATGTAATTTTAGAAAATGATAACAAATCACGTGCAACGCAGAAAAACAAACTGCGTTGCACGTGCTATACCAATGCGGCTAATCAAATTTCCCCTTCTAAAATATAACCATAATCCACCTTTATTGATTGTCCGAGGAGAATTACTACATTTTCGTCAGTCCAAGCTGCGTCGAATATTATAGCTGTTTTGCCATTTTTGAAGAGTAGGACTTGATTGGGAATTAGTAGATCTGTTAGATTCGTAGGAAGGGGTTCACCGAGCTCACCAAGTATCTCATCAATGTTATTAGAAAGGAAATCATTAACGAGGCCAAGAGACTTTTCGCTTATTTCATTAAGATTTTTCTTAAATGACAGATAAGCCTGTTGTTGTTTCTCACTCGGCACTTCGTCTTTCGTTGTTGAAATCCTAATTTTGAAAGTGTAGAGGTTCCCCCATAGACTTATGGTTTCCATTTTACACCACCCTACATTGAATTGCATTTCGCCAAAAACTTTGTCTTTCATATTACGCTACATTTTTTAGTTTTGATATACCACCATCATGAGGAATATTGCCATGAACCTCACGGGGCACTTTCTGCATTGTTTTGCAGTCTTGCATTTCATGCCATGTGTAATTGTTGTCGATACGCCATTGGCGTACCTCTTCAACGGAACAGCCTCGCTGTGCGGCTAATTTTCGGTCTGCTTGGTCAAAGTTTCCACCGACACCATAGCGTTCTGTCGTAAAATTGTCAATTTCGACTTCGCCTTTACTAACTTCTGAAAAATCAGGATAACCATCTTTGAACTTCACGCCGTCAATCCCGTATTTTTCTTTTATTTCTCCCCAAATAAGACCGTTTGGGTTGGAATAATTCCTGTCTTTCGGTATTACATTGTCATCAGGAACGAACTTGGAATCTCCTTCTATGCCTTCCCATCGACCGTTATTTCGTGGAAGACGATGTTTTTCCACTGCTTCCGACTCTGGTGTTTCCACAAGTTTGCTGCACATGTCTGCAGATTTTTTCTCGTCTCTGACTTTGTTTTCGTAAGACTGTGCTTTGCTTTGCAAATCTTTAGCATGTGAGAAATCCCCTTTGTCTGCTGCTTTCTTCGCTTCTTTTGCATAGTAGTCTGCATTCTCCTGTGCTTTTGCAGCTTCCTTATAATGCCAATCCTTGTCGTTGACAAATGCCGCTTTCGTATCTGCTACCTCGCTGCCGCCCAGCCTTGCAAAGTGAGACATGCGGAACGTCTCGCGCATATTTTGCATTGTTATAGGAGTTCCGTTTTTTTTGAAAGCCTGCACGGTTTCACGACCATATTGGATAGCTTGAAGACGAAGATTGCCGGGGGGATGGGAAAGTCCGCCCTTACTTTCTCCTAAGACTTTTTCTATATTCCCATTTGGAAGTCCGAGCATCTCGGAGCGAACACCCATAAAAAAGTCCGCTCCCAATTCCTGTGCCCATGGACTCATGTTGTAAAAGCGCAGGACTCTATGCCCACACTCATGTGACCAAATCTTGCTCATGTCCTCAAACGATAAACTATTCATATCTTTGAATTGGTCAAGATTGAACAGAAATTTATCATCTGTCATGAAAAGGTCACCACATTTCATGCTAACGGCGATGCTTTCTCCTTTTACTAACTCTGGTTCAGGAAGGCCGAAAAATTTGCATGCACTATGAGCTGCCGCTTCCATCCTTGTTGCCAATGCCGCCTCTGAAAGGGTTCCTGCCTTAACGTCACCTGATAATCTTTCGCAAGTGGAAACAACAGGATTATCTGTTTTTGGGCGAGTAGCATCGTCAACCTTTTCAACTGTATATTTCAAGGTTTTCTCCGTTGCTTTATCTACGACCTTTTCTGCGGCTTTTATCGCAACCTCTTTTGCTATTGTTGCTGTTATTGGATCCATGTTTTTCAATTTTTCTTGTTTGACATTTGCAACCAGCCTTCATAAGAAGGCTTTTCGGACTTCGCACTGCATCCCCTGATATACATGTTAAGGAATGTTGTCATCTTGTTTTTGTTCTCATTGCCAATTTGATTTAATAGATAACGAGAAATGCTGGCATTAAACACATCGATATCAGTAATTGCTTTTGCCGATTCATAAATCTCCGTGCCTATGATGGTGGTGAAGATAAACGCGATGTCCTCCGCTGTCGGAGTTGTGATGCTGTTTACTTTTTCCTTGATTTTGCTAAGTCTGCCACCGGAAACATTCGCTCTTTCCAACAAGGCAAACAATTCAAGTCTGCTAAAATCCCCACCCTGAGTATAAGTCTCGTAAAGCAAAGTAAAGACATTCTGTAAGGCTTTCGCTTCATCGCTGTATTCGTCCGTTGTAGGTGTGTACTTCCATACTTCTGACTTTGCCTTGTAATCGAAAAACTCAACTTTGGTTTTCACCGCTTCTTCCCAACCTGTTTGATAGACAACAGCCTCTCCGGTCTTCAGGCGTGAAATCTCTTCTATGTGTTTATCGTCAAGTCCTAACGATTTACCGGCCACCTCCCTGTCTTCTTTTTCCGGCAAGGCCATCACTATTTTTGTATTAGTGTTACGGATTGCTGCAAGATCGAGCATTGACGGTGACTGGTCTGCGATGATGAATCCCTCGCCGTACGTCCTCATCTCAGCCATGCTGTTTGCAATCTTCTCAACCGCCATTCCTGCCATATTAGAAGATTCGGCAGATTGAACGGTGGAAGTTCTTTTCAGGAGGTTGTGGGCTTCTTCTAAAACGGTTATATGGCGCAGAGGCAGATTCATTCCTTTTTGTTCAGATGTCCTGAATTCATTTAGTTTCATCACTATCAGTCCCATCAGAAGCGATTTCGTCTCTGAGGACTTCACCCTGGAAATGTCAATGATGACATTCTCGTTGAACAGCTTTTCATCCGGAATAGCCTTGCCGTTGAACATTCTGCCGACAATCCCGTCGCAAAGTGATTGAAGACGTGTTTCAAGTGAACCCTTATAATCGCCTTTTGTGTCAGAAGAATATTCCGAAGAGTTTATGTATTCTTTCAGGCTGTCAAGCACGTCTTCAACTGTCGGAAATGTGCCGTTCGGATTGTAGGAACGTTTCAGGTTCCATCCGCAAGCCTTGTATGCCTCTATGATTGAATGTTTCAGGACTTGAGGCATCGCGGCGTACATCGGCCAGCAGGCATTGAATATTTCCACAAGAGCGTCTATATGTTCATAAACATCAATACCTTCCGGAAATTCGAACGGATTTATGCAGAGAATGTCGGTTATCCGTAGATTGCTGCCATAAACATGCACATCTTTCTCTGAGCCGAAGACGTCTTTATATTCTCCTTTTGCGGGTTCAATGATGAGAAACTTTATCTTGTCTTCAGATTTTTCGACTTGACGTTCTTTCAGTTTTGCAACCAGCAGGTACAGCGTGTTGGATTTTCCGCTGCCGGTCGTTCCTGTGACAAAAGTATGCTTGGCAAGGCCGTTGATGGTGAGCGGAACTTTCTCGTTTTTATATTCTTCACCGAGATGCTTCACCACTCCTATCTCGATCGAACCGTTGTCTGTTATCTTCTCTTCTGTCATGACATTCCTGCCAAAAGACTGTTCTTCCCTGACTAGAATGCCCTGCACTGACGATTGGGGGAGAGAAAGGTGTATTGCCAATTCCTTGCTCGTAACGACAGAACCTGCCGATACGTTTATTCCTTTGTAATTGTATCGAGGCAACAGGCCTTTATGCAAATATTCTGTAAGTAAAGTTGTCTGTTCCTTTTTACGCCAGACATTGATTCCATAAGATTCCGAGCTTGACTCTTCGCCAACGATACAGCCGCGATAGAGATTGGCTAAAGTCTCGGCTGTAGTTCCGTCTGAAGCCACAAAGTAGGCTGCCGTTGACCAAAGCCCGAAGGGTATTCCTGTCCGCAAACGCTTAATCTCTGAGTCCAAAACCTCCAAATAGCATTTTACGTGGTTGTTCTTGAACGTAACTTGGCGGTTTTGTCCTTTGGTCGTGCTTTCGTTTGTTCCGTCTTGGGTTCCTTCGCCTTTTTGTTCCTGGTTTGTTTCTCCTGTTTGGTCTGCCACAGCCTGTTGCTTGCTTTCTCCGGTCTGGTGAGCATCAGATTCATTCCATCCTTCGTTAGAACTTGTCCCAGTCTCTCCGCCAACGATTCCTCTCCATAGGGTCCGCAAAATATTCTTAGATTCGTTTGCCGAAGAACCACCGCTTTTCCCCTTGGTAATGGTCGTTCCCTTATTGAAGCCTTCGCTGTTAGTGATAGTGTGTGATAGGGATTTGGAGATTGATTTTGAGAAATTCTTTGAGATTGTATGCGAAACTCCTTTAGTCTCGCTTTCAGAGATTGTCAGTTGCGTTTCAGCCAATGGGGAAAGGTTGTTGTGGATGTCGTTGAAAGCCGCTATCATCTGTTGTGCTTCCGCATTGCTGACATTGTCCGCAATGAAGAATGCGGTGAACTTTGAGATGTTGTATGTGGCGTTGATTAGTTTGTCAATGCTTTGTACAAACTGTTCTTTCTTGTCATCCCTTAGTGAGGCTAATCCCGAAACACTTGAAACGAAAGTTTTTTCGTAACGGTTACCTGGTGTGCCATCGGCGTATATTTCTGACCTGATTCCAGGTAAATATCCATGAAGTCCTGCATCTAAGATCTCACCTGAAACATTCATAATCCCATCAAAATCACGTGTCCCTAAATATAGATTTATCTTACCTTGTTCGTCTTTATTCACGACAAGGATGATATTCTTTGCCACATTGTGCAGCGACATGTAAAGCATCGAAAGTTTGTCGGGGAAGAACGTGTCCTTCTCCAGCACAATCTTTGTTATCGAATACCATCTGATGGAACTGTCCGTGCGTTCCTGGTTAATGGGATATATTTCACAATTTTCCAAGTTGTTCAGATAATTACGCGAAACCAAGTCCTCAAACAACTCGGTTTGTTCCATATACCGTATCGCCCAGGTTTCATCCGTTTGCACCGTTTCATGTTGCATCATCGCCTGTTCCGTTTGCGGTCGTACTGTTTGTGGTTGCATTTCCGGTTTTTCTGCAATATCTAGACTTGACAAAACCGCTTTCGTCCTTGAATTGTTCCTTACAGCCATAACTTAGAAAGTTTTTATTATGTTGTCAGAATACGCCACTGCTTTCTTTAGCCAAAGCTCGGCTGCAACAGTCAATGTTTCAATTAAATGTGCCTTGTAATCTTTTTGCTTCTCTTCAAGTTCACGTAACTGTTGCTCTATTTCCTGCCGCTTGGCATTCTCTTTGTTTTTTATTGTTGTGTAAATAAGCACGATACCTATTAATTCAGCGGCGATGGCAATAATGGGATTGCCGAAAATCAGCCAGCCTTTAGCCTGTGACGAGTTTACGGCATAAGCTGTTCCTATTGCAACAGTTCCTGTCACCCCGATAGCCAAGGCTTTCTTTCTTAGTTTTTTGACGTATTCTTCATAAGGCTCTGACGTGTCCTTGGGTACGTCTGGAAGTTCTGCCTTGAAAGGATTCTGCTTAACCCATTTCTTTACTGAGAATTCATATCCCTCGTTAACGTCTGTAAATCTGATTTTTCGCTCGATGTCAGCGTCCGCGTTTTCTGCTGTCCAATAGTCACTAACGTCAAACGAATACTTTTCGATGGCAATTTCAACGATCTCACTCACTGCGTCAAAAGTATCGGAAACCGTGTATACATCTACGTTGAGTAACAATTGGTTGCATTTCTGTGAAATGGCTTCCGAAACGTTATTGTAGTCTAATTTTGGCTTATTCATAATCAGTATTTTTCTAAGGATTTGATGAATTGTTCGAACACCGCAATTTCTTTGTTTGCGGTGTTTATCATTTCTTGCAACTGTTCGGGTGAGGAAACTTTATAGGTATTCTGAAGTTCTTTCAGGTGTTCCTGCTGAGTTTTAATGGATGAACCTAAAGATTCATTCACTTTGTTTATGTAGAATTCAACTTCCTCTATGATGTCTTTCTTGAACTTTTCATATGCGTTCCGTATATGATGAACTGACATATTCTTGAATGTTTGGAGTTTTTTGCTATTGTCCACGTCAGTCACATTTACTGTGTACTCTTCGTGGTCATCACAGCATGTGCCGGGAATTGTGCGGGTGCGCGTTTCAGTTTTCGTTTGCGTTGCTGCTTCCGTTGCTTGTTTCTCAATTGCTTCGAAGTCAGGTCTTTTGAAAAAAGCCTTGCTCGTTTCGACCTGAACGAACTTATGAAACTCCAACGCCATTTGGGCAAATAGGGTGTTTTTCTTTTCATCAGCCAAGTCATAGAGGTTGATGGTCTCTCTCTGGATGTCCTTGAATGTGGCATCACCTGCAAGAATGTGGTTATTTATTCTTTGTTCGATGAAACTGAACCTTTCCAAAACAGCTTCTCGGCTGAATTTTCGATTGATGGATTTGAAAGTGTTGTTCATGTCTAACCTTGCGTTGTTCAGTGCATTCTTTTGGCTCTCTATCGCTTGATGGCCTTTTTGAAGCAGGGCAATGTCGTTTTTTTTGTGCTCAATGCATTGCTTGATGTCCTCACGGATGGTTTGTATCAAATCGTTGTACGCATTGGTCTTCTCGCTCTTTACAAACTCGTTCAGTGTTTTACGAAGTTTGTCAAAGTTAGACCAATCCCTCACCATGGCAAGTAGGTTTTCGTTGTTTATGTTCTTGTTTGCGTCTTCAAGCGTATCCCTGATGTCTCTTAATAAAGAGCGACATATTTTCCAGACTTTTTCGTCCCATGAAGAATCAGGTGCATTCTGGTTTTTCATCAAAGAAACGGCGTCCTTTCCTTCTTCCACAGCATAGTGATATAGTATTTCCATCAAACTGTCAACGGGAATCAGTCTTTCTTCCTTTATTCCATACGGTTCAACGAACAGAGCCTTTGCTTTCCGCATATATTCCTCTTCGATGTTTTGGAATGTATCGTCTGCAGCATTTGTCACAACAAAGAATATTCGTTTCTTTGCGTCCTCTGACAAAGACTTGAAGACATCCTTGACAAAATCGTTGATGCTTTTGTCCTCGATGTTGTCCGTACCTTTGTGCAAGAAGATTATCGCATCGACGTTGTTGCTGCCATATTCGTTTTGGGTTGTCAAGAATTCCATTGTCTCCATATCAATGCCTCCGACAGCCTCAACGCCCGGAGTGTCAACGATGCGCCAGCCTTCACAGTCTTCCTGCAAGGGGTACTTTATGGTCACCTCCTTGGCTATCTTCGACTTTGAATGGCTATCGATGTACTGTTCAAGGAGTTGTCTGTTTATCTCCCTGCACGATGTCGCTTCCAGGCCTTTCACTATCTTCAGGTCACATATCTTAGACTTGTTCCAGCCTTTTATGATTAACTTGTTAATATCGTTGACAGGAAGAGAACTGTATTGGTCTTCAATTGCTACCAATTTTCCTAATTTTCCCGATATGTCACCGTTTATGGTTTCCTTGTGCCCGTCGCCGTAAATGATTTCAATCGACTCCTTTTCCGAATATTCTATCTTTGTCAGCACGCAAGTAGTCTGGAAATGGCCTGTCGGAAGGATGTTTTTGTTTCCAAGAAAAGCATTTATGAATGTAGATTTTCCAGCACTCATTTTTCCGACAATTGCCAAAGTAAAATAGCCATTGACAAAAGGGGCTGCCTTACGTTCAATAGAAGCACTCAAGCCTTTGTCTTTGACATTGTTCTTTTTGCGGACAGCATAATATTCTTCAAGAACTTTCATCACTGACCGCCTGTAATACAAAAACTGATTTTGTTTCATAATATTTCTTTTAATTCAAAAACCTATCTTAAGCCTCGGATTTCTCCCCGGTACTGTGGCAAATATAGCGATTTTTTTTGTGAAGTTAACCCATTAAAGATGACTATTCTCCTCTTATATAAGGATTTTGAGACTTTTTAGGCGTTATTCTCTTGTCAGTCGACATTATTTTCTTGCTGATAATAATTGTCAGTTGGTCAGAGATTGTATTATATCTAGCAACATCTTGATTATCAATGTTATTCTATTGAATGATAAAAGGTCGTGAAATATTTTTCAATATGTGCTTTTTGTATGCCTATATGCCATATTTTACAACGCAATTCAATATCTTTTATAAAACGCCTAATTCACGTCATATTTCATAAAGTTTAGACCTCTGCAAAACTCAAAACTCCCTACTGGAATATTAAGAAGCTACGTGGTGAAAAATGGACTTTTGCAGAGGTCTCAATAAGAGAGCGTTATACTTTTCACACAGAAAATTCAATTTAAATACAAAGGTTTTGCAGAGATTACGATATATACCGCGAGCTTCTAAAATTATTAAAAGCGGCGACGAACGACTAATGCCTCTAATAGTTTCATTCGAAAAAGAAATCGTCATCCGTACTTCTGAACGCACTGCACACAAACGGAACAAGTATGTCGTAGACTTAACTAATGAACTAAGGCAAATATACTCCTTATAATGGCCAATCTTAAAAACAGACAAAACTTAACCGAATACATTTAGTGGTAAAATATCTGCCATTTTATACAGCTGTTTGGATTTTATTCGTTACCTTTGCATCAGTTGATTGACTCATTGTAAATGAGCAGAACGGTGAACTTCAAAGGTTTCTAAACCATTACCTATTCTCTTTTTGCTTGATGATAACCTTCTGATTTACATCTGTATTTTATTTAGTGCAACATTTGTACAGTCTGTGAAGACGAATTATATATAGAAACTACAGCCTTTACTATACGTGAAGCAGCATCCGGATAAAGCTGCAGACTTTCTACGCGTGTTTTCTCCAC
>ENA-ORKW01000731-ORKW01000731.1-human-gut-metagenome-genome-assembly--contig:-NODE-731-length-10686-cov-3.18568_pt1 | contig 10686 bp, 8 predicted proteins | sample MGYA00243062_ERZ508813 | MGnify/ENA primary metagenome ERZ508813 (study PRJEB26277, sample SAMN04329846) | human gut metagenome | biome: human-associated habitat | host: Homo sapiens | place: USA...
TAAATGTCACAACCAAAAGCCGGTCGATATCAACCGGATTCTGCGGGTCGAGAATCCTTTGGATAATACGTGCCACAAGCACCGCTGTTTTTCCCGATCCTGCTGCCGCCGAGACGAGAATATCCCGGTTTCTGAAATCAATGACGTTCTGCTGTTCCTTCGTCCATTTCATCTGATCGCTCCTCCTTTCCCCTGTTTCTGGCAAGCTCTGTCTGCATCTGGTCAAGCACTTCTTCTTTTTTCATGGATGCAAACTGCCGGTATTCATATCCCGGAATTTTTGCATCCATCCCGCACACCGATGCATATGGACAATAGGTACAGCTGGTTTCTATATCACTCCGGTAAGGATTCACCGCAATATTTCCCGCATAGATGGCTTCCCCACACTGCCGGATCTCGTGCTCTACATAGCGGGTAATCACCGCAAACTCTTCCGTCGATGCCACTTTTGAACGCGCTGTGGAAATTTCACCGTTTTTCTTGATTTCCACGGGGATCATCTGCGATTTTCCCTCAAAATTCTGATCCATGGCACGATAGATTTCCTCTCCGGAATTCACCAGTCCATCTGGACGCAGTGCGAAAAGCAGCGCCTGCTCGGCCTCTTCGTCTGACAATGGAGTATCCGATTCGAGTACCGGATCATCAATGTGATAATAGAGAATTCCCCCGGGAAGGATTTCTTTTTTCGGATGCTGTCCCCGCAGCATTTCCATCGCCGCATCCATATAAACCACCAGCTGCAGCTGCAGTCCACGGTACACACGGATCAGATCGAACTTTGTATTTCCGGATTTATAGTCTATTACTTTAATCGAAATTTTATTTTCATCTTCAAAGGTATCCAGACGGTCAATCCTTCCTTCCAACCGCATGGTCACATCATGCGATAACCGGTACTCGAGACTTTCCTTTCCCTCCAGTTCGTCAAATGTCACCTCAAATTTTTCCGGTACAAACTGCCCCGCACGCACCTGTCTGGTCAATGCCCAGACCGTCTGGTCAAAAATAGCAAGCATCCGTTTTCTCTGATAGGCATTTTCTGCCGTATCGCAGACCGCCATACCCGGATACCCGGCAATTGCCTCCTGCATGGCATTCTCTGCCATCTGCCGGCGCACGGCATCCGGCACCACAAACCAGTCATATTCCGATTGTTCCAACTTCCGGCTGTAGCGTTCTAAGGCCGTATGATAGATATTTCCCATATCCACACTCTCAAATGCACTGGTCTCACGCTCCGTAAGTTTTAACCCGTATTGCAGAAAATGTGCATATGCACAGGCGGCAAACCGTTCCAGCCGCGTAATACTTCCGTACGGATGTCTTCCGTACAGTGCAAGTGCAACCGCCCGGCTGATTGGCTCTCCCTCATACCGTGTATACGGCGCATGCAGAAGTTTACGGATCTTCTCCTGCTTTTGCATATCATTCTCCTGCAGGAACCAGCGGGCAAGCGCATACAAGGTTTCTTCGTGCGGTCCGAAGACGAGATAATCTTCGGCAGCCTCTTTGGTATAAAAATCTGTATGCGCCTCCATATGCTCCGGTTCCTGCAATTTCAGTGTCGGAAACAGTTTCCTCAAAACTCCGGTCAGATAAGAAGGACGGATGGCTTTTCCCTCACTGTCAACCTTTGCATAACTGACATATAATTTTTCTGAAGGTTTGGTAAGATTGCGGTACAAATAAAAGCGCTGAATAAATGCCTGCTCCCTTGCCCCCGGTGCTAACTCCACTTTTTCTGCCAGAAGTTCTCTTTCGTATTCGGAAATAATTCCTCCGGCATTTGCCGCTTTCGGAATAATACCGTCGTTCACACCGATAAAAAATAAAATCCTGATATGATTTAATCGTGTACGTTCGATATCTCCTATCGTAACACTGTCATAGCCCGGTGGAATCACAGCCACGTCTGCAGCGGAAAGTCCTGCCTCCAGCACTTCGGTAAAATCCCGGATCTGCAATGGCTCCTCCCCCAGTAATAGATTATATTTTTCCAGAAGTTGCATCACGATTGTATAAATCTGTGCATATTCCCGGGATCTGGTTTCCTCTCCCTGCGCCAGAAGCTGCTGTTCCCTGTTCCATAACTGATGCTGGGTGTCCAGCTGTGTCAGCAGCTGATACAATGCCCGGATGCCATCCGAAACACGGGCATCTTTTCGGGCAAATACTGCTGCAAACGGCTCAAGATACCCATATATTTTTTCCCGGAGTTTTTCGAGCTGTTCCAGATCGTAAAGCGTTTTCTGCCGTGGCATATGCCCCCATCGTCTGCTCCACGCCGCTTTGCCGCGGATACCGGTTGCAACCAGATAACTGTCCAGCCGGTCCAGATCGTCCTCCGCAATATCACAGAATCCACACCTCAAAAAGCGCATGACTGCCTCATAACTAAAATTCGTATCCACAATTTCAAGCGCGGCACGAATACATTCAATGAACGGATGAAATAACACTTCTTTGGTCGTATCCATAAAATATGGAATCTCATATTTCGTAAAAACCGGATCCATATAACTCTGATAAGCTTCCACTGCGCCCGTCACCACAGCAATTTCCCGATAGCGGTATCCCTGTCTGATTAGCGCATTGATCTGCCTGGCCACAAGAATCAGTTCTTCCTGTGGATTTTTTACTGCGGCAAGATGGATTTCTTCTACCGGCTTGGTATATTTTGCCGGACGGGGACGAAACAGATTCTGTTCCATAAATGCCAGTGCCGGAGCCAGCTTAAAACGCTTGTGTGCACTGTCTGTCATTACCACCGGTTCCATCACCTGCACATGAAGTTCTTCTGCCATCTTCATCAAAGACAGAATCGTTTTTTTGGACAGTGCAAATAATTCTTCATTTCCACTGCAATGATAAAAATCTTCTGCAGCATCGATTGTAAGCGTAATGTAAATATGCTCTGTCACCTGCAGCAATTCCTGCATGAGATCATTCTGTATCGGTGTAAAACCGGTAAACTCATCAAATACCAGCACCGCATCCCGCAAAGTTTCCGACTGCGGCACAAGATTTTTCAGAACATTTAATATCTCTTCCGCCGTCACAAAACTATCTTTCATAAAATCACAAAAAGCGCGATACATGGTTGCCACGTCGCGCAGTTTTGCAGAAAGTACCGGTGAGATTGTTTTGTCCTCCGTCAGATCCACCAGCTGTTCCGGTGAAATCCGGTACTGCACCAGCTCTGAGATCATTGATTTTACTTCCCCGATATATCCCATCCGGTTCATATTTGCCCGAAGAACGGTAAGCGTCTCCTCCTGTTCCTGTGCAAGCCTGCGCAGCACCAGGTTTTTTCCGGTTTCTTCCAGAACCTGTATGTCCTGCATCCCCATATCATCAAACACACGGTATGCCAGACGCTTAAAACTTAACACATCAATGTTCATAATTGCATGATTCGGTGCAAGTTCCACCAGTTTCTGCTGGGTCTGCATCGTAAACTGCTCCGGTACAATCACCAGATAATTTTTCTTCGGATGTTCCCCTGCCTGCCGCACCAGACGCTCATAGATGTATTCTGTTTTCCCACTCCCCGAACTTCCCAGTACAAATTGTAAAGCCATAACCCCCTCTTTTTCCCCCTTAATAAATATGTGAAAAGATCAGCGATACCACAACCGTCATCAGACCTGAGACTGCAATTGACAGACTGCTCATTGCCCCTTCAATCTCTCCCATCTCCATTGCCTTTGATGTTCCCATGGCATGCGAAGCAGACCCGATTCCAACGCCCTTTGCCACCGGATCGCTAATGTGAAACAGTTTACAGATACTCTCGGCAAACATATTTCCAATCACCCCTGTGACAATGATAACTGCAACCGTAATGGTTACAATTCCGCCCAGTTCTTCGGACAATCCCATACCGATCGCCGTTGTGATGGACTTTGGAAGCAGTGTGACATACTGTTTGTGTGATAATTTAAAAATCAGTGACAATACCAACACACACAGCGCAGAGGTCATGGCACCCGCAAAAATTCCTGCAAGAATCGCCTTCCAGTTTTTCTTAAGAGGCTCAATCTGCTCATACAAAGGTACCGCCAGCGCAACCGTTGCCGGTGTCAGGAAATACGAAAGGTATTTCGCCCCACTTTCGTATGTGTCATACTCCACATGAAAAATCAGCAGCAAAATAATGATTAGTGCCATGGAAATCAACAGTGGATTAAAAATAGCGATCTTTAATTTTTTCTTGATCAATACCCCGATCTCATAGGTAATAATACTGATAAATACTCCGAAAAATACAGAGTTCTGTAAAAAGTTATTCATTCTTGTCCTCTTTCTTTCCATGATGCATCATCTGCTGTGTAACCTGTCCTGACACGCCCATAACCAGTACGGTAGAAACGAGCAGCAGAACAATGACCGGAAGCAGAATCGGCCGCAGTTCTCCCCAGCTGTCAATCAGCCCGACACCCGCCGGAATAAACATCAGCGGCCTAATCTCAATCAGAAACCGCGCGGATTCATGCAACTGCGGCAATTTGACCAGTCCCGTCATCAGTGCAATAAATAAAAGCACCAGACCATAAATGCTTGCCGGCATCTGAATCGGAATCACCGCGTGCAGGACTTCCCCGATAAACGAGAAAATAAGAATCATCAATAGTTGTCTTAAATACTTCATTTTTTAACTCCTTCTTTCGCTTTTCCCATTTTAGCACCTTTCAGGATTTTTAGGGCAAAAATAAGGATTGTATTAATAAAATACAATCCCCATTTTTAAATCCTTCTCCCTATTTTTCCTGTGCGTTGCAATCCTTTACATACTGCATAATGATATCTGCCGTACCTTCAATTCCAAACCGCGTATCATTAATGCAAAGATCATAATTTGCAGCGTACCCCCAGTCCTCCCCGGTATAATACATATGATACTGCTTCCGTCGGCCTTCCGTCTTCTCAATGATGGCCTCCGCCTCATGTCTTTTCACCTTATGCTTCTCCATCAGGTGATGAATCCGGGATTCCCTGTCACCACTTAAAAACACCCGTACCACATCGTTTTCCTTCTGGTACGCATAATTTCCAGCTCTGCCGATCAGAATACACGATGTCTCCCCAATCAGTTCATCCAGAACTTTCCTCGGTGTCCGGTGCACAACACTGTCTTCCCCATCATCTTCCGCAATGACTGCCAGAAGCGTTCCTGCCGGATTCTCACCGAAATAATCCGGATAATGCTCCAGAATTCCCTTTTTCTTTGCGAGTTCTGTTAATGTCTTTTTATTGTAAAGTGGAACATTCAGTCTGTCTGCCAGAACCTGTCCGACTTCATCTCCGTAACAGCCGCACTCTCTTGCAATTGTAATCTTCATGCCGTAATCCCCTTCTTTCCTGTTACCGCAATGTTAGCACAATTTTATCCAGAATTCCAGTCAAATGTGCAATTGTAATCCCATAATTTGTCATCGGAATGTTCTGTGCCTTTGCGCGGTCGATTCTTGATACTACATATCTGCGGTTAAACATACACGCGCCACACTGAATAATCAGGTCATACCCTTCCAGATCCTGTGGAAAATCCGTGCCGCTCACATGATCAATCCTTAACCGTTCTCCAAACCGTTTCCGGAGCATACGCGGAATTTTTACCCTGCCGATATCCTCGCTCAAAGGGGCATGCGTACAGCATTCCGCTATCAGCACATGAGAGTTTTCGTTCATTGCATCGATCTGTCTGGCACCTTCCATATAGTACGGCAGATCCCCTTTGTATGCGGCAAACAGCACAGAAAAAGATGTCAGCATACTTTCCGCCGGTTTATTCTGGTATACATAATCAAACACCTGGGAATCGGTAATAATCAGCTTTGGTGCCTGCTGCAGCATGTTGAGTGCCGGAAGCAGTTTGTCCGTGGTCACACTCATAACCATACACTTTTTATCCAGTAATTCCCGCAGCGTCTGCACCTGCGGCAGAATCAGACGTCCTTTCGGTGCCTGAATATCCTGTGGCATAACAAGAAGCACAAGATCTTCCTCCGTGACCAGATCCCCCGTAATCAAACGGTTTCCAAAATTCTCCGGCACTCTGCGGCTCATTGCCTCCCGAACATTTTCCATACCGGCTCCGGTCAATGCACTGACTACCAGTGCATCTTCCTTTGTTTTTTCTTTCAGATAGTTTTTCAGAGGTGCTGCATCCGCCACGTCCGCCTTGTTAATGATCAGAAGAACCGGAATTTTACGCTCCTTAAACCAGGTGTACCATTTCAGTTCTTCCTCATAGGATTCGCCGCAAACCGGACATGCAGAAAAAACAATAATTGCTAGATCAGCTTTTTGGGCTGCAAGCCGCGTCCGTTCCACGCGCTGTTCTCCCAGCGTACTTTCATCATCGAATCCCGCCGTGTCCATAATCGTGCACGGTCCCATCGGATAAATTTCCATTGCCTTGTATACCGGATCGGTTGTCGTTCCCGCCACATCTGCGACGATGGAAACCTCCTGCCCGGTAAAAGCATTGATAAATGAAGATTTTCCGCTGTTTGTTTTTCCAAATACACCGATATGCAGACGATTTGCAGACGGTGTTTCATTCCATGTTGCACCCATATGCGTTCTCCTTCTTGTGCGTTTTGCTGAATCAGTGATAATCTCCACGGTTTACGACCACTTTGTATCCGACACTTTCCATGCGGCGCGCCATACAGTGCCGGCACTCTGCCGCCTCATCTCCCGTACAGATTTTATTATCATATAATTTATATTTTTCCCGCACTGCTACCGGGGAAAGATTCGGCATCACAACATTTGCCCCTGCCTGAATTCCTTTTTCCCTGCCCAGCGGATGAATGGTTCCCAGTGCAGTTGTTGATGGCAGCAGCACATGCGGCTGCAACAGCCGGATAATGGATAAAAGCCGAAGCGTATCTTCCATTGTTCCTGCCTTTTTTTCGCCAAACGGGGTATCCTTCTGGGGAATAAACGGACCGATGCCGACCATATGCGGCTGCAATTTCCGGATAAACTGCAGATCTTCATACAGCGTATCCACCGTCTGCTCCGGCGAACCGACCATAAATCCACATCCCACCTGATAACCGATTTCTTTTAAATCCCACAGACAGTCCATGCGGTGTTTCCAGAACATTTCTGCCGGATGCAGTTTTCCATAATGCGCCTCGTCCGCGGTCTCATGACGCAGCAGATACCGGTCCGCACCGGCATCAAAAAATGCCTGATAGCTGTCGTGCTCTTTCTCCCCGATGGAAAGCGTCACCGCACAATCGGGATACTGTGCCTTGATCTGCCGTATCAGGGCACAGATTTTATCGTCCGTAAAATACGGATCTTCCCCGCCCTGCAGCACAAAGGTCCGAAATCCCAGTTCATACCCATTTGCACAACAGGAAAGAATTTCTTCCTCCGTCAGGCGATAGCGTTCTGCCTTGCGATTGCTCTTTCGAATGCCACAGTAAATACAGTCATTCTTACAGTAATTGGTAAATTCAATCAATCCACGGATAAACACCTGCTTTCCGTAAATGGCATCTGCTGTCTTACGTGCCCGCTCGTGAAGAAATGCAATGTCCCCGGTATCCGTTGTCTCCAGCAGCAGAGCCAGCTGATCACGGGTTATATTCTGTCTGTTTTCAATTTCCGTTATGATCTGCTTTAACATTTGCATACACCGTTCTGGCACTTGCGCCATCCAATCTTTGAATTTTTATTTTGTAGATTCTTTAAGTACTACTTCATACGACAACAGTGTCCGATCCGGTACCGTCTCCCCTTCAATCTGCGCCAGCAGATTCTTACAGGCTTCCATTCCGAGTTCTCTCGCATTGAAAGACAACGAAGTGATCGATGGTATATTGTTCTCGAGCACGGAACTGTTGTAAAACGATGCCACACGGATATCCTGCGGCACTTTTATGTGTTCCTGCCGCAGCTTGCGAAGTACCTGTATGCAGATGGCATCATCCATGCAGACAATACAATCCGCCCCTTTTTCCAGCACTTCTTCCACTGCACGATCCATAAAGGCACGGCTCTCCAAATTCCGGTAAACAAGCGTTTCTTCCACTTCTCTTCCCGCTTCCTGATATGCCTGCTGGTATCCTTTATACCGGTTCTGGTTGACTACGAAAGATTCACTTCCTCCGAGCAGAGCGATATGCTTCATCTGGCGCATCAGTAAAATAGATGTCAGTTCGCGGCAGGCGCTCTGCTGGTCATTGTCCACCTGTTTAACTTTACGGTATGCGGTACTACCGGTTGTAACAAACGGAATCTTTTTCTCCAGAAGCAGTTCAATCTGCGGGTCTTTTAAAAAGGTCCGCAGCAGCACAATCCCGTCCACCTTGCGGTTTCTCACGATGCGCTCGAGACTGGTAATATCATTTTCCTGACAGATACACAACAGAATGTCGTACTCATTCATTCCTGCAATTTCCTGAATTCCTGTAATGACTTCCTGAAAAAACGGAAGATCTACCAGTGCATAATCCTCCGGCATAACCACGCAGAGATTGAATGTTTTTGACTGTGCAAGTCCTCTTGCAATTACATTCGGTTTATAATCATGCTCCTCTATATAAGCCAAGACTTTTTGCCTTGTTGCCTCACCGATTCTTCCCTTTCCGGATATTGCCCGGCTGACTGTCGTTTTGGAAACGCCAAGTGCTTCCGCAACATCCGAAATGGTGATTACATTTCCCTTTTTCATATTCTTCTCCTAACTGCACACCTATGCATCCATTGCATGTTAAACGGTTGCGCAGTTACATTTTGCAGTTTTTTATCAATTTTGTCAAGTATCCCCTATTCCTTTGAATTTTTCTGCAATTTTTGTAATTTTTCTTCTGCTTTCTTTAATTTATCATAATTTGTGACATACACCTTATCATTGGCAGTCAGTTTATCATACGCATTTCTTGCCTTTTGCACCGCTTCTTTGGAATCCTTTGTAATGGTTCCGAGTGCGTCAATCAGTTTTACGACCTTTTTTGCTTCTCCCTTATCTGTTGCATCGGTACTTTCCGTTCCAGGAAGTTCATACACCAGCACCGGATAATTCTTCTTAACATTTTCAAATACTACCTTTGCGACTTCCGGCGGAAGATTGATGCAGCCATGTGATCCTGCATATTTATAAATACTTCCTCCGAACTTGCTGCGCCAGTAGGCATCATGCATACCGACATTTCCCGCAAAAGGCATCCAGTATGTAACCGGCGTCTCATAGTTTTCTCCGCGCAAAGTTGCATTTTTCTCGGTATATGTCACGCCATATGCACCGGTCGGTGTCGCATTATTTTTCGATACATTTCCCGATACAAAATCCGAATCAATCACCAGTTTTCCATCTTTATATAAGAACATATGCTGTGCCGTCAGATTGATCTCAACGTAAGAATCGCCATAATCATTTTTTCCATGGGAATTGGCTGTCATGGAATAATTCAGTTCTCTTTCCACTGTTTTCCCGGCTTTGATCTCACTCGTAATCTGGGCGATTTCCTTTTCCGTATCAATCTTCCATCCATAATGGCTCTCCGGAATCGTAACCGTCTTTCCGTAAGCAGTCTTTAACGTTTTGGCACTGTAACAGGTATTATATTTTTTTGCAAGATCACTGACGTATGCTTTTACACACTCCTGGTCCAGTACCGGTTTTAACTTTTTATTTAACCGGAACCAGTCACCAAATACGGAAGCATCAAGTACCTCTTTCGCATCTCCCACGGTAAATGTAATCTTTGTCTTTGCATATCCGTTCATTTTCTTTACGGCTTTTGCCAGATTCCCATCATCATCTAAAACCGTCGGATCTACATAAACACCGGCTTTTTCCAAAGAGAGGTTCTCTTTTACCCCTTCCACTGCCCCCTGCACTGCCTGGTACATTTTTTCTGTATCAATTGTCGTTCCCATGACGCACCCAACCACGGTAAATCCTTCCGTTTTATCATAAGAAGAAACCGAAGCATTCTCCGGTGCCGTCTGATGCTCTGCATCCATACAGTCCAATGCATCGATCTGTGTCTGCAGCTTATCTTTGTCATAGTCGACAAGTGTTGTATTTTTCAATGTCTGTTTCTGGAAAATTTTTACCGGCCATGCAAAAATATTCTGTGCGTGTACCAGCTCTGTTATTTCGTCTCCCCACTGTGGTTCCAGCGAAATATCCTGTCCGGAAATTTTTTCTGTATGCTTGTCTCTTGTTGCTATCTTTAACTGGTAGGAATGGATTTCTTCCGTAATCTCATCCATCACTTTCTGCGCGGTATACCCTCCCGCTTTTCTTCCATTTAATGTCGTTTTCGGGAAAAAGTGATTGTGGAAATAAACGGCCAGTCCCAGATACAAAAGAACGGCCAGTCCTGCCACCATCCATATCAGTTTTCTTCTCTGTTTTCTTTTCATTCGTGCTTTTTTCAAAATTCTTATCCTCCGTCACTATTGTATTATACAAAAGCACAAGAGGTTGTCAATGTGCCAAATTTTTAAAGTTTTATGAACATTGCGGGTTTTATATTGTCGTGCTTTTTTCCCCGTGCTATAATCAATTTCAGAACAAAAGAAAAAAGATCTGCACACAAATATAAAAGGAGTATTTATGTTGCTGGAAACCCAAAGTAAGCGGACGTTTGTGTTAAGAAAATATTATGAAAAATATAAAAATACAAGGAATTTGTTATATTTTTT
>ENA-ORKW01000752-ORKW01000752.1-human-gut-metagenome-genome-assembly--contig:-NODE-752-length-10553-cov-3.67346_pt1 | contig 10553 bp, 9 predicted proteins | sample MGYA00243062_ERZ508813 | MGnify/ENA primary metagenome ERZ508813 (study PRJEB26277, sample SAMN04329846) | human gut metagenome | biome: human-associated habitat | host: Homo sapiens | place: USA...
TCATGCTTGTGGGTGAAATGTGGCTGAGCATCCACATGCCCTCGTCGGCCTTCATACCGTTGAGGCCACAAACGAAAGCGAGTAACGTTAAAAACTTTTTCTTCATGTTTATTTGTTAATAGGGTTATTTGTCGTTATTTTCTATTTTAGTCCCGACGATGAGTTTCATGTCGGGTGTTTTAAGTCTGGTTTTCAGCCATTCTTCCATCTTCTCGCGCGTCTCGGTATTCAGTTTCTTTTTTAGGGTGAGGCTGACTAAGGTCAGTGAATCCTTTTGCAGGCTGTCACTAACAGCATAGGAGAAAGTGCGGGCAATGCTGACACGCGCCGCTTCTGGAAAGAGCGTAGCCACTTCCGCGATGATGGAGCCGCTTCTGGAAAGAGCGTAGCCATTTCCGCGCTGATGGACTGAGCCTGTAATTCGGTCTTTTTGTAAACGTCCAGTTCTTTTTGCAGTTTGTCCGCACGTTGTTGTTCGTTGGCTAAGAGTTGCGCGTTTTTGTCGGCTTGCCTGCTTGCCGGATCATTCAGCATGGTCTTCAGTTCGCTGGCACTAAGATTTTTTGTTCCTTGTACAATGGATAGTTTGGCATCTTCCAGTCCGAAATTTTCCATTTGGCTTTTCATTCGGGTTAATTCTTTTTCGGGGATTTCTTCACCGATGGTCACGAGGCGGATTTCTTTGGTATGATAGTCCACTTCTTTGGCTATTACCTGAGTTTGTTCCGATGTGACGACTTGTGCCACGAAGTTGTTGGCTTTGCTAGTGAAAAAGTTTTCACGTACCAACATGTAAGTCAGCAAGGTTGAGGGTAACATCGTCAATACAGCGATGGTGACGATGATATGTTTCACTCTTTTTTCCCGTTGTTTGTCCACGAACACCTTCTTCTTGAAGTCGAAGATGTTGACTCCGATGAAAGTGGCAAGGCTTATGAATATGGAGTTAATCAGATAGAGATAGAAAGCTCCGGCGGCATAAATCCAGTTTCCGGTGGCTATGCCGAAGCCTGTGGTACAAAGGGGAGGCATGATGGCTGTGGCTATGGCTACGCCTGGGATTACGTTACCGCCTCGTTGTCCGGTGCTGCACAAGGCCACGATGCCGGCCAATCCGCCGAATAAGGCGATGAGCACATCGTAAATGGTGGGCGAGGTGCGGGCCAAAAGTTCCGACTGGGCTTCATCTATCGGGGTGATGGCAAAATAGAACGTGGCAGTGAGTACGCTGAAAATGGTGGCCGTGGCGAAACTTCGGAACGCCCTTTTGAGCAATTCGAAATCATTGATACCTACGCCTAATCCCATGCCCATGATAGGTCCCATGAGAGGTGAAATCAACATGGCACCGATGATGACGGCGGCCGAGTTGGTGTTCAGCCCTAAAGAAGCCACGAAGATGGCAAAAATCAGAATCCATAGATTGGCACCCCGGAATTCCACGCTGGCCTTGATGGAAGCTATCGTTTCTTCTTCGGGAGCTTTGTCGTTACGTAAGCTCAGCAACCTACGAATGAACAGGTTGAGGTAACCTCGTTCCTTTTTTGTCTTGTTTTCCATTGCTTTTATTTTTGAGGTTTACGAAAATATTTGCCGATGACCGGTAGGCTTCGTACCGGCAGGTCGTGTTTCAGGATATGTCCGACGAAGAGCAGGATGAGCACCGTGTTAATGCCCAACCGTGTCCATACGGGCCATTCTTCGGGCGTACCGGCCATGATGGCGTAGAAGCCCCCGGCAATCAGTACGTAGATGCCGATGGATTTCAACGGATAGCGGACGGGGTTTTTCTTCTGTCCCACAATGTAGGACAGGAGCATGGCTGTGGCGTATCCGGCGAAACCGCCCCAGGCACAAGCCATGTAGCTGTATGTCGGGATAAAGACGATGTTGACCGCAAAGAGGACCAAACAACCGGCAGTCGAGAACCAGGCCCCCCAAATCGTCTTGTCGATGAGCTTATACCAAAACGAAAGGTTGAAGTATATCCCCATCATGATTTCGGCAGCCATGACAATGGGGACAACACGTAAGCCAGGCCAATAATCGGGTGCTATGATGCGTTTCAGGATGTCCATGTAGCCGATGACGCAGAGGTATGCCAGAAGGGTGAAGATGATGAAGAATTTCATGGCTGAGGCGTAGGTCTCCCCACTGTTCTTGTCCTTAGCCTTGCCGAACACGAACGGCTCGTAAGCATAGCGGAAGGCTTGGGTAATCATGGCCATTATCATGGCAATCTTCACGCAGGCACCGTAGATGCCTAGTTCGGACTTGGCCGTTTCTGCGTCACCGTACACCAACGGGAAGATGATTTTGTCGGCCGTCTGGTTCAGGATGCCTGCAATGCCAAGAATCAGGATGGGCCAACTGTAGCCCAACATGCGTTTCATCAGCCGGGTGTCGAACCGATATTTGAATCCTGTCAGTTCGGGAATGAAGAAGAAGGTGATGAACGATGTACAGGCAAGGTTCAGGATGAAGGCATATCCCGGTCCGACAGACGGGTCATAGATTGCGCCCACCCATGCGTGGCGGACGTACAATGCCGGAAGCACGACGAAATAAAGGATGTTCAACGTGATGTTGAGCACGATGAACAGCATCTTCAACGCAAAAAACTTGATGGGACGGTGTTGGTAGCGCAGCCATGCGAAAGGAATAGATTGAAAGGCATCCAAGGCTACCGTGACCGCCATGACACCCACGTATTCCGGGTGTTCGGCATACCCCATGGCAGAAGCTATCGGATTAAGGAAAGAGAGTACGAGCAAGGCAAACAACAGAGACAGGCCACCTACCATGGTGAGTGTCGTGCTATAGACGGTTTGCGGGTTTTCCCCCTCTTTGTTGGCAAAACGGAACAGCGTGGTTTCCATGCCGAACGTGAGGATGACCATCAAAAGCGCCACGTAGGCATAAATGTTGGTCACGATGCCATAGCCTCCGCTTTCTACGGTCATCTTGGCCGTATAGAGCGGAACCAGCAAATAGTTCAGGAATCGTCCGATGATGCTGCTTAGTCCGTAGATGGCGGTGTCTTTGGCCACCGATTTCAATTCTGCCATATTTCGTCCGTTTTGTTTCTATTATGCCCCGAAAAAGAGATAGGCCACACCGATGGCGGCCACTATACCTGCCAAATCGGCCAACAGGCCGCAAGCCACGGCATGCCGCGTGCGGGTGATGCCCACGCTGCCGAAGTAAACGGCCAATATATAAAAGGTGGTGTCTGTCGCGCCTTGGAAAATACAGCTCAACCGCCCCACGAAGGAGTCGGCGCCATAGGTTTCCATGGCATCCACCATCATGCCGCGCGCCCCGCTGCCGCTCAGCGGTTTCATCAGTGCGGTAGGCAAGGCACCGACAAAGCCTGCATCGCCGCCGCAGGCTTTGACGACAGCGGCGATGCCGTCTGTCAACAAGACCATGGCACCCGAAGCTCGGAATACCCCGATGCCCACTAAGATCGCGACTACCATGGCACCCGAAGCACGGAATACCCCGATGCCCACTAAGATGGCGACTAAATAGGGAATGATGCGTACGGCTGTGGTAAAACCGTCTTTTGCTCCTTCGATAAAAGCGTCGTACACGTTAACGCGTTTTCTGACACCGGCAGCCATGAAAGCGATGATGATGCAGAACAGCAACACGTTGGCGATAGTCGTGCTCCACAAGTTCATTTCTTCTTTGTCCAACCGGCTGAAGCCATACACGATGCCGGCCACGGCCAGACAGGCCCCTCCCAATGCCAGTACGACCACCCGGTTCAGCAGGTTGATGCGTTGATAAAGGCTGGTGACGATGATACCCGTCAGCGTGGAGGCAAAGGTCGCCAACAGAATCGGGATGAACACGTCCGTGGGCTGTGCCGCTCCCATTTGGGTCCGGTAAACCATGATGCTGACAGGGATGATGGTCAGTCCCGAAGTGTTCAGCACGAGGAACATGATCATCGGGTTGCTAGCTGTGTCTTTTTTCGGGTTCAGTTCCTGAAGGCTTTCCATGGCTTTCAGTCCCAAGGGCGTGGCCGCATTGTCCAGTCCCAACATATTGGCAGAGATGTTCATGAAAATGTTTCCGATGACGGGATGGTTCTTGGGAATGTCCGGGAAGAGCTTGCAGAAGAGCGGGCTGAGGCCGCATGCCAATATATTGACCACTCCGCCCCGTTCCCCGATTTTCATGATGCCCATCCAAAGCGAGAGCACGCCGGTCAGGCCGAGGGAAATCTCGAAAGCCGTCTTGGCGGAACTGAACGTGGAGTCCATGATGGCCGGAAACACGCCGGCATCGCCTGCGAATACCAACTTCCCTGCCGCGATGAGGAATGCGATGCCGAAGAATGCCACCCAAATGTAATTCAGAACCATAGAAATCTCTCGTTACATGATTGAAAGGCAAAGTTACATAAAAAATGGGACGCATGCCCGTTTTGTGCGGAAAAGATGCTATCTTTGCCGCACAATGGAAGAAGATTTCGACATACACCGTTCCTCAAACTCGTCTGCCGAGCGCGAGTTCGAGAATGCCTTGCGTCCGCTCCAGTTCGGGGATTTCAGCGGACAGTTGAAGGTGGTGGAAAACCTGAAAGTTTTCGTCGAGGCTGCCAAGTACAGGGGCGAGCCCCTCGACCATACTTTGTTGCACGGTCCTCCGGGATTGGGGAAGACCACGTTGAGCAACATCATAGCCAACGAACTGGGCGTGGGTTTCAAGGTCACGTCCGGCCCTGTACTGGACAAGCCGGGCGATTTGGCCGGTATTCTGACTTCGCTGGAGCCGAACGACGTGCTCTTTATCGACGAAATCCATCGGCTTAGTCCCGTAGTGGAGGAATATCTTTATTCCGCCATGGAGGACTACCGGATAGACACCATGCTAGACAAACGTTGGTGGGTGCCACTACGCGCAGCGGCCTGCTTACCGCTCCCCTCCGTGCCCGTTTCGGCATCAACCTGCATCTGGAGTATTATGACGCTGAGGTGCTTTCGCGCATCGTGGAACGTTCGGCGCACATTCTTTCCGTACCCATCGAGCACGATGCTGCCATGGAGATTGCCGGACGCAGCCGTGGAACCCCCCGTATCGCCAATGCGCTTTTGCGGCGCGTGCGCGATTTTGCCCAGGTGCGCGGCACGGGACGGGTGGACATGGCCATTGCACGTTATGCATTGGAAGCTCTGAATATCGACCGCTACGGACTGGACGAGATAGACAACAAGATTCTGCTTACCATTATTGATAAGTTCAAGGGCGGGCCGGTTGGCATTACGACCATCGCCACGGCCATCGGGGAAGATGCGGGGACGGTGGAAGAGGTGTATGAGCCTTTCCTGATCAAAGAAGGGTTCATCAAGCGCACGCCGCGCGGACGGGAGGTGACGGACATGGCTTACAAGCATTTGGGGCGCAGCCGTTTCACGACGGAGTTGCAAGGCAGTTTGTTTGACGATTAAAACATAGGAAAGAGATGGTTACTTACAATACGGACGGCGTGAAGATGCCCTCCATCAAGAAACGCGAAAACACGGCCTGGGTGAAAGCCGTGGCTGCGAGTTACGGCAAAAGGGTAGGCGAGATTGCCTATATCTTCGTGGACGACGAGAAGATTCTGGAGATGAACCGCCAGTATCTCGGGCACGATTATTACACGGACATCATCACGTTCGATTACTGCGAAGGTGACTTGATTTCGGGCGACCTCTTCATCAGTCTCGACACGGTACGAACCAACGCTGAGCAGGTGGGGGCAACCTACGAAGAGGAACTGCACCGTGTCATCATACACGGTATCCTGCACCTTTGCGGCATCAACGACAAGGGGCCGGGCGAACGTGAAATCATGGAGGCGGCCGAAGACAAGGCTTTGGCTTTGCGTTCCTCATTGGGGCAATGACAGGAGGACGGCAAATGTGGAAGACCTTGTTGTGCGTCGGAGCCGGTAGTTTCGTGGGTGGCATAGCCCGCTACGGGCTGACCCGGTGGGTCTCGGCGGGCAATTTTACTCATCTCCCGTTGGGAACGATGGTCGTCAATGTGGCGGGTTGCCTGTTCATCGGCTTGTTGTACGGTTGGTTTGAGCGGGCGGATGTCTTGTCCCCCGAGTGGCGTTTGTTCCTCACGGTGGGCTTTTGCGGAGGGTTTACCACCTTTTCCACGTTCGTACACGAGAACTACATCCTTTTCCTTTCAGACAAGTTCTGGTCGTTTGCCGCATACGCGGTGTTGAGCTTTGCCTTGGGGCTGTTGGCCGTGTGGTTCGGCCATTTTCTGGTGCGTGTTTTCTGATTTTCCCTCTGGAGACACAAGATTGTCAATCTTAGACGTAAATCTTTTCCGGCGTTTCCCACGGAAAGGACTACTTTTACTCCGGTTAAACATGAAAGGGAAATGAAAAAGATTCTTTTTACGGTTGGGCTGTGGTGTCTGGCACTGTGCGTACAGGCTGACGGGCATATCAGCCGGTTGAGGGCGGAACTGCGAGACAGCCGCTCCGATTATGTATTCGTCGTGGCCCACAGGGGCGACTGGCGGCATGCGCCCGAGAACTCCGTGGCGGCCATCAAAGGGGCGGCAGACATGGGAGTGGACATGGTGGAGATTGACATCCAACGGACGAAAGACGGCGGTTTCGTGCTGATGCACGACGGGAACATCGACCGCACGACGGAAGGCAAAGGCAACGTGGCAGACTACACGGTGAAGGAACTGAAGCGTTTCCGCCTGCGCCGGGCGGACGGAAGTCTTTCGGACGAGACCATACCCACGCTGGAGGAAGCCCTGACGGCTTGCAAGGGGGCGGTGCTGGTGAACATCGACAAGGGTGGAGATTACCTGTCCGAGCTTGCGCCGATTATCCGCAAGACGGGTACGGAAAATCATGTGGTGTTGAAGGGGCGCGGCACGGTAGAGGAGGTGGAACGGCAGCTTTCCGGCTACAAGGACATTCTTTATATGCCTGTGGTGGATCTCGATGGCGAGGGAGCGATACCCTACGTCGCTTCGTTCCTTTCCGCATTCCGCCCACAGGCCGTGGAGGTTATTTTCAAGACAGACCGTTTTGCCAAGTTGTCCTACTTGCCGGTGATAGCCGCATCGGATTGCCGTGTCTGGATCAATACGTTGTGGGCGAGCCTGTGCGGCGGCCATGAAGACGGGAAAGCCCTGTCCGACCCCGATGCCCACTGGGGCTGGGTGCTTGACCGTGGGGCCTCTGTCATACAGACCGACCGTCCGGAAGAGTTGATTGAATATTTGAAGAAGAAAGGGAGAAGGAACCTTTGAACCGGTTCTCTTCCCGCCGTGGAGCCTGAACGGTAAGATGGAAAAAGAGGTTGCCTGGAAGATTTTATCCGGACAGCCTCTTTAATATAATAGTTTTTTATTAACTTTGGCGAAAATAAAATGAGAATTTAACATGCAAGAGCGCCATTCCGACCGCGAACGTTATTTTGACGAGCAGGCCCGTACGACAGAGAAATATTATATTCCTTATATCCGTAAATGCTTCCCTGAACTTCCGCAAGAGGTGTTGGAAGTGGGTTGTGGCGAAGGGGGTAACCTGTTCTCGTTCGCGAAGTTGGGTTGTTCGGTGACAGGAGTGGACATTGCTGCCGGACGTGTTGCCGAGGCCCGTAAGTTTTTTGCCGAGAGAGGGGCGGAAGGTACTTTTGTCGCGTCCGACATTTTCAAATTGACGGAACTGGAGCATAAATTCTCCCTGATATTGGTGCACGATGTGATAGAGCATATCGACGACAAGGCCGGTTTCCTGAAAGGCCTGAAACGCTATCTGGCACCGGGCGGCGTGGTGTTTATGGCCTTTCCGGCATGGCAAATGCCTTTCGGCGGCCACCAACAAATAGCGCACAGCAAAGTGGTGTCTCATTTCCCGTTCCTTCATCTTCTGCCTTTTCCACTCTATAAGGGCGTGTTGGCCGCAGCCGGTGAAGACGGGCCGACCATCCGCGAACTGATGAACATCAAGCGCACACGTTGCCCCATAGAGAAGTTTCAGGCGGCATTGTATGCCACCGGCTATCGGGTCGTAGACCGGCAACTCTATTTCATCAATCCGCATTACGAGACGAAATTCGGCCTGAAGCCCCGTAAGCTCCATGGTGCGCTTTCCGTCCTGCCATACGTGCGTAATTTTTTCAGTACAAGTTGTTTCTATCTCGTGCAGCCCGAAAGAGGGTGAATGCCGTTTGTCAAAATGTCATTCCGGCCTGTGCGTGGCTCGCGTATTTGGCGTAGGGTCGGGGAGTGACTTGAAATATCGCAATCTCGGGCTTCGGCGGGCATGCACGAAGATAGCTGAAAAGGCGTTGGACTGTCATAAAAGAACGGCATGTCTGGAATTGCCTGTATGGTTCGGGACGGCCTGTCGGCGTCGGTGGGTTTGGCCTTACTTTTTGACAGTCTGTTTAGACAAGCCGGAGAGGTTCAAATAGAGGAAAAAATACGTTTTGTGGTGTTTGGAAAACGGATTGGGAGAGGTTTTTTCCCGTTTTTCGTCATTTCATTTTTTCAATCTGCTGAGAATGATTTTTTTCTTTCAGCCGAATGATTTTTTATTCTCATGAGAAAAAACGGCATATATGCGATATTTTTCCGCATATATGCCGTTTGAAGTGAATATTTATGCAGCCATGCGTTCCTATCCTGCCCGTTTCCGCTTTGGGAAGATTTCGTAAGAAGCTGTTTGGGCTGACTTTTTGCCATGTCGGTCACGGCGAACGGTGACAGAATGAAAACGGTTGCCTTGTCATTCTCCCATACGGAAGTCGCTCACGGCAGTCTGTTGCAGCGAGACTTCCTCGAAAAGGCTTGTACATTCGCCCTTCTGGGGGCATTGGCTGGCGATGCCTACCCATATCTTGCCGGGATAGTAGTTTTTATAGAGCCGCACCATCTGCCATTCTTTTTGGTCAAGGGAATAATAACTGGCTATTGTGCGCGTGTCCGACGAAATCTTCAGATAGACGGAAGGTACGGTGAGCCGTTCATGGTTGTTGTCGTCGGAAGTCCCCTGGGTGCGCACCGTGACGATACGGTGGTTTCCGCGCTCGTCCTGTTCAAAAGCGAACTTCTGCCACAACGTGTCGTTGGCATACACGAAAAGGTCGGCCGCGTTGTACGTCCCCTCCGTGGTGAATCCCGGCGTCACTTTGGCCGTGAGCGTGAAAGGTTGGCTGTTGTCCACTTCCGTGAGCAGGATAGGCAGGGTGGTGTTGCTCAACTGTCCGCCGTTGGGGTCGCAAAAGAAGTCGAGTTTCTCCGTACAACGGAATTCTATTGCACGTCCGTCTTTCACGGTGACGCAAGTGTCTGCCCCGTTGAGTGCACCCGTGAAAGTGATGCCATCCATGCGGACATCGCAGGAAGCTACTTTGGCGGAAACTGCCGTCGTGTCAGCCGTGACCTCTTCCACCATGTTTTTTCCCTGATTCTTTTGTTGGCAGCTTTGCGCAGCCAGTCCGGTAACGATAAGTGCCGGGAGGATAAATGCTTTTCTCATAAATGGTATGATTATATTGGGGTTGTTTTGAATGCCTTTTGAAGGTTTCCGGTTCAAAAATACGTCGTTTTTACTTTCCGGCAAAATGAAAACAGGATGTTTTTGGGGGAATTCTCCTGAAAAAACGAAAAAAGTCAAACGATTTTTATTATCGTTTGACTTTTTCTTTGTACCCAGACCCGGTACAAGGCATAGAAATTATAGGAAAACAAAAGAATTTATCTTCCTTATTATCAACAGTTTGCATATTTCCCATATTCTCCATTTTTGCCATATTTTGCCCGTTTTCTGTTATTTAGTACACTTTTAGTACACTTTGAAATCTCATTTTCTTTTGTACCTTTGCAATATCGGAAAACAAAAGAAAATCAACTATTTAGTAATTTTACCCGGTTACGGTACCTAAATCGGGATAAAACCTCTAAACAATGGCAAAGTTAGAAAATAAAACGAAAGAAAATCCGAAACTGGAACAAAATAAACTTTCGGATGGCAGAATCAGCCTTTACTTGGAGTATTATTTAGGTAGAGAGGAAAAGCCCGTATTGGATGAAAACGGTAATCAGGTGTATTACGATAGTGGGAAAATGCAAGGCAAACCCAAGTTTGCAGTAAAGCATAACAGGCGAAAAGAAAACCTTAGCCTGTATCTGATAGACAAACCACGTACACCTGCGGAACGGCAACAGAACAAGGAAACTTTGGAACTCGCCATGCGCATACGTGCAGAGCGTGAACAGGAGTTTAAAGAAAGCATGTTGGGTTACCGCTTAAAGAAAGACAGGGCTGTTAATTTCTTGGACTACTTTCAAGCCTATATCAATAGCCATACCAAGAAAGACATTCGCATGGTGCAAATTGCGCTTAGCCGTTTCAAAGACTTCTTGAAAGAGAAGTACCCCATGAATGAGTGTAGCATTAAACCGGAACTCATCACCAAAGAAATGATGGAACAGTTTGTAGCTTATCTGCAATCCCGAAGCGTTGGCGAAGGTGCTAAAAGCATTTACCAGCGTTTCAAGAAAGT
>ENA-ORKW01000763-ORKW01000763.1-human-gut-metagenome-genome-assembly--contig:-NODE-763-length-10435-cov-75.5946_pt1 | contig 10435 bp, 9 predicted proteins | sample MGYA00243062_ERZ508813 | MGnify/ENA primary metagenome ERZ508813 (study PRJEB26277, sample SAMN04329846) | human gut metagenome | biome: human-associated habitat | host: Homo sapiens | place: USA...
CGATTCGGGAATCCCAATGACCCTTTTCAAAGGGTTTTTCGAATCCCGATGTATCGATAAGACCAAGGAATTGGAGGAACGTAATAAGGCTTTGGATAAGCGTGAGTCTGATGTAGATAAGAAAGCGGAGACAATCGCCCAAAATGTAAGTGAACAGGTTCGCCAGCAGATGTCTGCAGCTAAAACCCGTTTCGAGAAAACTGCGCTGAATCGTTTGGCTGATATGTTTGACATGTTCATGCAGGCGTTCATCGCCCTTGGTGACAAGGATTCTTCCAAAGGTCAGGAACTGTTGCAGAAGTATCAGCTTGCGGCAAAGGAAGCGCATGAGTCTTTGACGGATGAAATCAAGGATAAACTGGCCAAGGTTGAAGCTAAAAACAAGTCGAAGTCCGAGCAGATAGCCTCTCTTGTCAGAATGATATTTACTCAAAAGCGTGAGCGGGTAGTCTTTAGTAAGGAAGAACGTGATACTATCTATGATAAGGTAATGGCATCAGTTGAGTTCACTGATGAGGAAAAGAAACGTTACCGGGAGTGTCGTGAATTCTGTGAGGAATATCGCAAGCGCAAGGCTATAAAGAAGCTTTTGAATAGCCAGAAGGAACAGAAGGGGCATGGGCGAAATCCTATACCTGAGGATATGCCTCGCTTGGAGGAAAAGGTACTTTGGCCTGAAGGCTATATAGGACATGAGGATGAATATGTAATTGTTTACCAAGGCAAGGTGCAGGAGTTTATCGTGCCAGCCAAAGTACGCTACTTTGTTCAGCCATATCGTCGTCCTGTAGTTCGTCGCAAGGATGATCCAATGCAGAAGCTCTTGCAGTCTCCTTGTTATGAGGACGTATTTTGGAAGAGTTATGCGTCTGCTGAGTTACTGGCGCAGTTAGAGTGTAATAATATAGTTTACAGTTAATAGTTTATAGTTTACGGTTGATTTCGTGGTTATTTGCAGATAACTTGCAGATTTCTTGTGATTCTCTTGGTGGTTTCGAGGAAAAAGTGTAATTTTGCGGTTAGATATTAATAAAATGAATTATTATGGCACAGGTAGCAACAATGAATCAAGCTCAATTGCAAATCCTCGATATGCTGTCATTTATCAAGACTCCTGAGGCTTTGCGAGATTTGAATAAGGTAATCTCCGATTATTTTGTTCAGATGGCTGATGCTGAATTAGATAGAATGTGGAATGAAGGAACCCTGAATGAAGAACGTATCGAGAGTTTCCGGCATCTCCATGAACGTACTCCATACAATAAACTTTTGCTTTAATTGAGGCAGATAAAGATGACAATAAGTTTGTAGATTGTGCCATTGCTGCAAATGCAAAGTGTATTGTTACAGAAGACAAGCACTTTAAGGTCCTGGAAGATATTCCTTTTCCTAAAGTGGAGGTTATAAGTATAGAGGATTTTAAATGTTATTTGGATAAGTGGATATAGGTTTATGTACTGGTTTTGTATATCACCATTACATGTAAGGTGCTAGATAAAAATCCTGAGCGTTGGCTTTGTTATGTGTTGAAGCACATAGATTCTACGCCTGAGGATAAGTATTATACTCTTCTTCCTGAGTTCTGGGAAGATGAGGAACAATAAAAATGAATTTAATATTTAGTCAAATTAAGGTATAACCTCCATTAGCTTGTGCTGATGGAGGGCTAAATTGCGTATTCTTGTCTCAAAATTAGAAAAATGATGCCGCCGTGCAAAGGTACAATATTTTTTTGAGATATGCAATACGGAGTTGAGCGGATACTTACATTCTGCTCATCATGAGATTCCTGGATTGGAAGAAACAAGTCAAAAAATAACAAATTAAAAAGGAAGTAATAAATTTATGTGTGGAATAGTTGGATATATTGGACAGAATGATGCCTATCCTGTCCTCATCGAGGGCTTAAAGAAACTGGAGTATCGTGGATATGACAGTGCTGGTGTGGCCTTGATTAATGGTCAGGACCAGCTGAATGTGTATAAGACGAAGGGTAAGGTGATTAACTTGGAGACGATGGCTGCCGACAAGGATTGTAGCGGCTGTATCGGTATCGCTCATACCCGTTGGGCTACCCATGGTGAGCCTTCTGCTACAAATGCGCATCCTCATGTGAGCATGAGTGGTGACTTGGCTTTGGTGCATAATGGCATCATCGAGAACTATCAGGTTTTGAAGGAACAGCTTATTGAGAAGGGCTATGAGTTCAAGAGTACTACTGATACTGAGGTGCTGGTGCAGCTGATTGATTTCTACTACCAGCAGAATGGCAAGGACTTGGTTTCTGCCGTTTGCCAGGCTTTGAACGATGCCATCGGTGCTTACGCCATTGCCGTTATCGAGAAGCATAATCCTAGCCATCTGGTAGCGGCACGCCAGTCTAGTCCGCTGGTAGTTGGCGTGGGTAAGGATAATCTGAACTTCTATATCGCCAGTGATGCGACTCCTATCGTGGAGCATACGGATAAGGTGGTGTATCTGGAAGATGGTCAGATTGCCGACATCAGAGTGGGCGAGGAACTGAACATCATCAACCTGGAGCATTCGGCATGTCATTACGATATCAAGACCGTGGATCTGGACATCAGCAAACTGAGTAAGGGTGGTTTTGATCACTTTATGCTGAAGGAGATTTATGACCAGCCTAACTGTCTGAAGGACTGCATGAGCGGTCGCCTCTTTGCTGACAAGGAACATCCTGAGAACAACCGCATCGTTCTTTCTGCGCTTCGTGATTATCGTGACCGTCTAGTTCAGGCGAAGCATATCATCATCGTGGCGTGTGGTACCAGTTGGCATGCCGGACTGATCGGTAAGCAGCTGATTGAGAAGATGTGCCGCAAGAGAGTGGAGGTGGCGTATGCCAGTGAGTTCAGATATGGCGACCCTGTGATTGAGCCGGAGGATGTGGTGATTGCAATCAGTCAGAGTGGTGAGACGGCTGATACCTTGGCTGCGATTAAGCTGGCAAAGGAGAAGGGTGCGCTGATTTTCGGTATCGTGAACGGTGTGGGGTCTTCCATCGCCCGTGAAACGGATACGGGTATCTATATCCATGTGGGTCCGGAGATTGGTGTAGCAAGTACGAAGGCATTCACCGGTCAGGTGACGGTTCTTACGCTTCTTGCTTTGGCTTTGGGGCATGAGTTGGGAACCCTAAACAATGCTGACTACTATCAGATGATAGAGGAGCTTTCTGAGATTCCGCAGAAAATGAAGAAGGTATTGGAGCAGGCTCCGATAATTAAGGATATCTCCAGAATGTTTACCTATGCGCACAACTTCCTGTATCTGGGTCGTGGTGTGAACTATCCTGTGGCGATGGAGGGTGCCTTGAAGCTGAAGGAAATCAGTTATATCCATGCCGAGGGCTATCCTGCTGCCGAGATGAAGCATGGTCCTATCGCTCTGGTAGATCAGGATATGCCAATCGTTTTCCTTGCTACGCATCATCAGTTGTATGAAAAGATTATCTCGAACATGCAGGAGGTGAAGTCGAGAAACGGCCGCATCCTTGCCGTGGTGACTGAGGGTGACCAGCAGGTGAAGGAAATAGCAGATAATGTATTGGAGGTTCCAAGAACCCTGAATGCACTGGTTCCGCTGCTGAGCGTGGTTCCGCTGCAGCTGCTTGCTTACTATGTGGCTGTGGATAAGGGACTGGATGTGGATATGCCGAGAAATCTGGCGAAGAGCGTGACGGTGGAATAAGAACAATTAAAAATCATAGATACAATGAATATACTTTTATGTGGTGGTGCCGGTTATATCGGCACCCATACTATTATCGAATTGGATAAGGCTGGTCACAGCGTGGTTGTAGTGGATAATTTCTCAAATTCCAAGCCTGAGGCTTTGAAGCGTGTGTCTGAACTGATTGGTAAGGATATCAAGTTTTATAAGGCTGACGTCTTGGATAAGGAGGCTATGGACAAGGTATTTGATGAGAATCAGTTTGATGCAGTGATTCACTATGCTGGTTTGAAGTCTGTGGGTGAGTCGGTGGCAAAGCCTCTGGAGTATTACCACAACAACATGACGGGCACATTCATACTCCTGGATGTGATGCGCCGTCATAACTGCAAGAATATCATCTTCTCAAGTTCTGCTACTGTTTATGGTGATCCTGCTATCATTCCTATCACCGAGGAATGTCCTAAGGGTCATTGTACCAATCCATATGGTCAGACTAAGTCGATGTTAGAGGAGGTGTTGATGGATGTGCAGAAGGCGGATCAGGAGTGGAATGTGGTTCTGTTGAGATATTTCAATCCTATCGGTGCGCATCAGAGTGGTAAGATTGGTGAGGATCCGAACGGCATTCCAAACAATCTGATGCCTTATATCACGCAGGTGGCTGTAGGTAAGCGTGAGGAACTGGGTGTATTCGGCAACGATTATGATACTCCTGATGGAACAGGTGTTCGTGATTACATCCACGTTTGCGATTTGGCTGCCGGTCATGTATGTGCCTTGAAGGCCATTGAGCGTAAATGTGGTTTGGCGATTTATAATCTGGGTACAGGTCACGGCTATTCAGTCCTGGATGTTGTCAAGGCATTTGAGAAGGCGAATGGTTTGGCCATCAAGTATGCCATCAAGCCAAGACGTCCTGGCGATATTGCCACCTGTTATTGCAATCCTGCCAAGGCAAAGTCCGAACTGGGTTGGGAAGCTAAGTATGGCATCGAGGAAATGTGCCGAGATAGCTGGAACTGGCAGAAGAATAATCCGAACGGGTATGAGGGATAAATGGTTGCCCCTTAAAGTGGCGACATTTTAAGGGGCTATCAAACAGAAGCTTTGAGAGTATCAGGCATTCTGGTGAATTGTAATCTATGTTAAACATTCAATAAGTTATGCAAAAAAGTATTTGTAAGCGGTTGCTATGACCTGCTACATTCTGGTCATGTGGAGTTTTTCCAGCAGGCATCACAGTATGGTGATGAATCCGGAGATGCTCGCCCGACTGGTATTCTGCTTCGAGAATAATCCGGAGCGTCACGATGGTATCATCTCGGGTGCCCAGGATTCTATCGGTATCTGTATTCCCGGTCTGGTGCGTCATTATTATGACAACAACTTCTGGCCGGAGAAGATAGAGAGTACGCAGGATGAGATGACCCTCCGTTTCCTGGAAGACCATTTGGTGATGATTCCGATGGAACCGAGAAGACCGGGATGCAGTGTGGTGGAAGGTAAGGAGCAGTCTCTTCTTCATGTGGGGATTTGCCCATGGCATCCTCGAGGTGCTGAATCCGCATTTCCAGGAGTCGTTCCATATCAGCAAGGCAATGTCGGCCTTGACGCAGGCTGCTGTCTATGTTGCCTACTTTCTGATGGCACTGCCTTCCGGATGGATTATCCGGAAGTGGGGCTACAGGAGGGGAGTGATAACAGGACTGGTTCTCTTCGGTATCGGTGCTCTGATGTTCATACCGGGAAGCAGAATCAACAGTTTCTACTTCTTCGTTCTGTCGCTGTTTGTGATAGGATGCGGACTGACCTGTCTGGAAACGAGTGCGAATCCTTATGCTACGGTACTGGGACATCCTGACAAGGCGGAGAGCAGAATCAACCTGTCACAGTCGCTCAATGGTATCGGATGGATTGTGGGACCGCTGGTTGGCGGACAGTTTCTGTTCTCGGGTGTCAACATTGCCATCCCTTATGCCCTGGTGGGTATCTTCGTGCTTGCTGTGGCACTGGTGCTGTCAAGGATCAAGTTGCCTGACCCAAAGAGAGCGCATGAGGCGGATACGAACGAGATGGTGGAGGAGAAGCCGATGCGAGTGATGGCATTCGGTTTTGGTATGCTGGCCTTGTTTCTTTATGTGGCAGCCCAGACGGGTGTGAACAGTTTCTTCATCAACTATGCAGAGGAGAGCATTCATATAGAGAAGCAGACTGCCAGTCTGTATCTCGCTTTTGGCGGAATGGGTCTGTTCTTTATCGGCCGACTGGCTGGTGGTGTCATCATGAATTATATCCAGCCAAGGCTGGTGCTGCTGGTCTGTGCCATCCTCACCTTTGTAGCCACTCTGATTGTGGTGGTATGTAGCGGTACCTTATCTCTCATTGCGTTCTTCGCCCTGTATTTGGGAGGAGCATCATGTTTCCGACTATCTTCTCGCTGGCATTGAGGGATGCGGGTACAAAGACCAAGCTTGCCTCTTCATTGCTTATCATGACGATAGTGGGTGGAGCGGTTGCTCCTGTAATCATGGGGTATATAGCGGATACTACGGGCAGTATGGCGATTGCCTTTCTCATACCGCTGGTTTGTTATGGGGTGATTGGAGGGTATGCACTTTTGAAACCCTCTGCCTCCCTTTAGCCAAAAGGAGGTTTCAAGCCTTCTGCCCGTGGCGAGTTGGAAATTACAACAGTAAACCAGGAGTTCCTGAAGAATAAGCAGCTGAAGGTACAGACTATGGCAAGTATCTCCTTTCAATTCTTGAAGAGAAAGATCAAACTTTAAAGAAGAATTTAGAATATTAATTTTTTTGAACACGAATCTTACGAATAACGCGAATATAGAGGTTATAGTTTCTCCTGAATGATTCGTGTAATTTGTGTTCGAATATATACATTGATTAGAATGAAGAATATTGTAATAACGGGCGGTGCTGGTTTCATCGGCTCTCACGTAGTTAGACTTTTCGTGAACAAATATCCTGAGTATCACATCATCAATCTCGACAAGTTGACTTACGCTGGTAACCTGGCTAACCTCAAGGACATCGAGGACAAGCCTAACTATACTTTCGTAAAGGGTGATATCTGTGATTTCGACCTGATGTTGAAACTGATGCAAGACTACAAGGTGGATGGCATCATCCATCTCGCTGCCGAGAGCCATGTAGATAGAAGTATCAAGGATCCATTCACTTTCGCTCAGACCAACGTGATGGGAACCCTGTCTCTGCTCCAGGCTGCAAAGATTTACTGGGAGAGTCTTCCAGAGGGATATGAGGGCAAGCGCTTCTATCACATCTCTACCGATGAAGTTTACGGTGCATTGAAGATGACTCACCCTGAGGGCATTCCTGCTCCTTTCACTACCAAGGCATCCAGCGGTAAGAACCACGAGGCTTATGGCGAGGAGTTCTTCCTGGAGACTACCAAGTACAATCCTCACTCTCCATATTCTGCATCCAAGGCAAGCTCAGACCACTTCGTCCGTGCTTTCCACGATACATACGGTATGCCTACCATCGTGACCAACTGCTCTAACAACTACGGTCCATACCAGTTCCCTGAGAAGTTGATTCCGCTGTTCATCAACAACATCCGTCATCGCAAGCCATTGCCAGTATATGGTAAGGGTGAGAACGTGCGCGACTGGTTGTATGTAGTAGATCATGCCCGTGCCATCGATATGATTTTCCACAAGGGTAAGATTGCCGAGACTTACAACATCGGCGGTTTCAACGAGTGGAAGAACATCGATATCATCAAGGTGGTAATCAAGACTGTTGATAGATTGCTCGGTCGCCCTGAGGGTGCTGACTTGGATTTGATTACTTATGTAACAGACAGAAAGGGTCACGATATGCGTTATGCTATTGACTCTAGAAAGCTGCAGAAGGAACTCGGTTGGGAGCCATCTCTCCAGTTTGAGGAGGGTATCGAGGAAACCGTAAAATGGTATCTCGATAACCAGGAATGGATGGATCATGTTACTTCTGGGGAGTATCAGAAGTATTACGAGAATATGTACAAGGATAGATAATGTCTTTTTTCGAAAACCTACCCGTCCTTCCTTACCGTTAAGGAAGGCTCCACCTCTCTTCTCGGTCTTCTCCCCTCAGGGAAGAAGAGAAAAACCGCCCTCCGGTGCTCAGAACCGCTACGCTCTAAGGTTGGCGGACCATCAAAGGTCTACGCCATGTTGTGCGGGCTGGGACCGCCTTGCTATAGGTGGGAATTATCTTAGGAACTGCCTTGCTTATGAAGGCTATAATGATTATATGATGCTGGTTTTGTGGTAATTTGCAGATAACTTGCAGATTTCTTGTGATTTCCTTGGTGGTTTCGAGAAAAAAGCGTAATTTTGCGACTGTAAGTTGAATATTTAATAATTGGAGGATTGGTTATGGTTGTATATGTAGCAAACCCACTTTATGATGCTGTGTTCAAATACTTGATGGAGGATGACCGCATAGCGAAGACCATTCTTGCAGCATTATTGAAGAAGAAAGTTATCGATGTGAAGATTCGCAGAAATGAATATGCGAATCTTACTCGTCGTGAGTCTATCTCCATGTTTCGCATCGATTTTGCTGCTACTGTTTTGGATGAAGACAACAAGCCGCACTTGATGTTGATTGAACTTCAAAAGACCTGGCTGCCAACTGAGACTTTGCGTTTCCGTCGTTATCTTGCACTGCAATATAACAACGAGGAGAATATGTTGAAGGAAGAGCATGAAAAGTATGCTATTCCTATGGTAGCTATCTATCTTTTGGGGCATTGTATCGGTAAGATAGAGGAACCTGTTATATATGTTAACCATCATGCTTATACTTATGATGGCAAAAAAGTAGAGGAGGGTATTCCTGATCCTTTTGTTGAGAGCTTGCAGCATGATAGCATCATTGTACAGATTCCTTTGTTGCATGGTAGGGTAAACAATCGCTTGGAGAAGGTTCTTTGCTTGTTTGACCAGACGAATGTTGCGGACAACAAAAAGGTAATTAAGGTTGATGATAAGCAGTTTGAGGGCGATAATGATATGGAGTACATTGTCCGTCGTCTTCAATCGGCTGCTGCGGATCCTGATATGAGGTATCAGATGAATGCAGAGGATGAATTCTTTAAAGAATTGGAAGCCCGAGATTCCCTTATTATGGAGAAGGATGGTCAATTGAAGGAGAAGGATGAGATGCTTCGTAAGATGATTAAGGGAATGCAGGAAAATGGTATGTCGCTTGATGATATTGCTAAGATGTTGAACAAGACTGTGGATGAAGTAAAACAAATTATTTAACTCTTCTTCGATGTTCGGCATAGCTACGCTATAAGGATGGAGGACCAATCTTAGTTATTCAAGATAAGAACAAAGTAGGCTAGATATCCATGAGAGAATATATAGAAGTTAGCTTTTGTAAAATAATAAACAGTATTATATGTACTTGAGTAGTAAGCGTCCAAAAACGGATTTGGTGATTTGATAAAGAAGATGTAACTTTGTCGCCAGTAATTTTAAACGTAAGTAAAATGTACAGCGACAAAGACTTTCAGACATTCTGGTTCCGCTACAAGACGGAAGGGGAGCCACATGGAATTTCAATTAATTCCTTTTGTATTAACCAAGGTGTTCCATACAAGCAATTCTATGCGTGGTTCAAGAAGCATGCCAAGGATACTGTTATCCCTGTTGAAATAGAAGGAGCACCTACAGATGAAGAGACAAATGATGTTGAAGTCCCACCTCAGCCAGCATCCAAGCCAAAAACAAAGAAGTCGAAGGGTGGCATACTCATTACCATCCAAACGACGGATGGTTTGTTTGTCAAGAAGGGTGGGCTTGACTATGCCGGCATGAAGGACTTAGTGTCTAGATTGGAGGGATTATGCTAAGGCTCTCAGGTCTTGACAACTTCTACTACTTACCCATGCTTCATGATATGAGGTACAAGGGGCCTCGTCTCTCTGAGATCATACGTAATATATATCATCGTGACCCTCTCAATGGTGACATCTATATTTATATGTCTCGTGACCGACGAACGATAAGGTTGTTTCAATATAAGCATCATGTCTATGACCTTCACGAACGTACTTTCAGCAATGAATATCGATTTAAGAAAGTTGTACTTCGAGAAGGAGTTCCTACCTATAAGATGGATTGGAAGACCGTGATGATAGTATTGGAATCGCCTGTTATAAAGCAGATTAGAGTATAATTCGTATTTAAGTATAATTGACTAATAATCAGGCGGTTATGTGTTTTATAAATTTGCATAATTCAAATATTTTTTGTATCTTTATACTAAAATACAAAGGTTATGGAATTAGACGAATTAGGCATAGATATAGAGGCACAAAACTGTCTCGATCAAATTCAGCAGGAGTCTCGGACTTCTGCTGACTATGACCCGTCCCAAGGTATGACAGGAGAAGAACTACATAACTTTTGTAAATTCTTGTATTCGCAGATTCAGTCCAAGGATGAGGAGATAAGCCGCCTTACTGCCAATATTAAAGAGTTGACGGATGAGGTTCGATTGTCTCGTCTTCAACAGCAAACATACAATGATGAAAACAAGGCGGTAAGTGCCAGCCATTCTCATAAGTTGGATGTTGTGCTTCAGCAATTACAAGAAACCAGACAAGAGCTTACTGATACAAAGAGAAAACTGAAAACTGCTGAGCCCCTGTTGGCAGATGCCAAAGAGAAGAACCGTCAGTTGGAAGCTGAACGAGAGAA
>ENA-ORKW01000764-ORKW01000764.1-human-gut-metagenome-genome-assembly--contig:-NODE-764-length-10428-cov-6.01562_pt1 | contig 10428 bp, 10 predicted proteins | sample MGYA00243062_ERZ508813 | MGnify/ENA primary metagenome ERZ508813 (study PRJEB26277, sample SAMN04329846) | human gut metagenome | biome: human-associated habitat | host: Homo sapiens | place: USA...
ATCCTACCAGTGCCATCCAGTTTTTTGTCTGCATCATGTTACTCGTTCTCATTTTTTTGTTACAAAATTATACATTTTATCGAATCCTGATATAAGAATAAACAAAATATAGTACTAAAAGCATTAAATTCACAGCAACAAATATAACATTTAAACGGCTTAATCTTCCACTAATGACATCTATATGTAAATCAGATGTTTACTCAATTAAACTGCGACATCAGAAGCAGGAAAAAAAGAAAAACTCCCTCCTGCAGAAAGCCTTATGTTTTCTGAACACGAGAATACCTTCCATCGTTCCCAATCTGTATGTAGAGAATAACAGGGATGTAACGGTAAATATCACCACCAAAGAGAATCTTGATTTCCTGTACCGCTCAGCCATGAGGTATGAATTCCGTTTTTTTGCTTCTGGCAACTATCTTCTTCCCCCCCATTTTTTATGTGGACTTAAAAACACCTAAGCATAAATACTCATTTATGCTTGAAATTTCCATGTTTTCCACACAGAAACCGTATGTTTCCGCCTTGAGAAACGTACATTTCACAGATGAAAAACATACGGCTCTCGCATGGGAAACATAAATAACATTTCCTCATGAGGCACAATTCAATGAAGCTTTTTCCGGAAACACTACAGATCAATTATTTTTCTTGTAATAAATCGCGCATATTTTTCCCTATCAGGACGCTGCCTGCATAAAAATCAGTGGGGCTGTTATCGCATACTTACATTTAATCAATATCCACAATTATGAGTATCCACCTCTACCGACACTTGAAAAGCCATCTGGTTGATATATATCAAGTATTAAGGCCTCTCATGAAAATTTTATGCTATACAATATATTATGTAATAAACAATGCGTACTTTTGTGTTGTAAAACATAAAAACAACTACGAAAATGAGATTTATTATTAAATGCTTTATTAAAGGCCTGAGAATGATGGGCGACAACCAACTGCAGATTCTGAACAAATAATAGTTCACATTTGCCCATTTTGAACAAGAATAACAGGCAAACAAAAAGACAAGAAATGAAACCGACCACCGGATACGATTTTAGCATATTCCGATGATCGGTGTTTTTTTGATATAAAGGCACCTGAGAGCTGATACCACAGCCTTGGCGTTTACTTAGGTTGCCGGTTCGGTAATTCTCATCAATTACGTCTTATCGCATTTCAGCCATCGTCCACGTTTCAGACGCACAAGGAAGATAAATCCACGAAAACACAGCTCTACGCACATGGCAATCCATACGCCTTGCAGTCCCAGTGTCGGAGCGAGCCAGGCAGCCAGAGTCAGACGTACAGCCCAGATGCTGAAGAAATTCATCAGGCATGGAATCAGTGTATCGGCTGCTCCGACAAAGACTCCGTATGCAACAATAGAGGCCGCAAACATGGGCTCAGCAAAAGCTTCGATGCGTAAAGCCATTACCCCCAGCTGACAGATTTCCTCCACAGGAGTCATCATCCCGATAATCTGAGGGGCAAACAGATACATAAGGATACCCATTACGCCCATGATGCCCATTCCCATCAGTACGGTAATATGGGCAAAGCTGCGAGTCAGCTTCCTCCGTCCGGCTCCGATGCTCTGACCTACAAGAGTAGTGGCCGCATCCGCAATTCCGTAGCCGGGCATATAACAAAGACTTTCGGCCGTAATGGCAAAAGAATTGGCTGCAATGGCAAAGACTCCGAGTGGCGCTACGATGACAGTCGTCAGAATCTGTGCCCCGCAAATGACTATATGTTCTATTCCCATCGGGAAACCGATACGGAGTGCTTTCCTGAACGTGTCAGCTTTCAGCCGAAAGCTGCCTTCCCTACTGCGGTAGCTCAGTTTCTCTGAACGTGTCAGCAGATACCAGAGCAACACACTGGCAACGACGGTCTCTGCGGCAGCCGTACCCAAGGCAGCACCGCTCACGCCAAGTCCGGCTCCCGGGATAGTGAATTGCATGCCTGCTATGCTACATCCGCGTGTCGGGAAAATCAGAAAAAAGTTGAATACCACATCCAGTATGCACATGATGACGCCCAGCAGACTGGGAACGCGCATATTTCCACTACAGCGCAGCATGCCGCCTGCCAGAAAAATCATTTGCAATATGGGCAGAAAAATGGAAAAAATGAAAAAATAAACGGATGCATCCCGACGGACGGAAACATCACCTCCCAGCCACGCCGGCAGTGAAGAGCTGATGCTCGCGCCCAATATGGCCAGCAGCAGACTGAAGACCAGTGTACCAACAAGTGACTGCTGCAGCACCATACGCGCTCCCTTCAGGTCGCCTGCTCCGATTCTGTGAGCCACCTGTACGGAGAATCCGGTAGCAGCAGCCGTACAGAGTCCCCAGAAAAGCCATGTGGTGGTTGATACCAGTCCGATGGAAGCAGATGCCTCCGCACCGATACGTCCCACCATGGCTGCATCGATATACTGCATGATGATGGAAGACAGCTGTGCTATAATGGCCGGAACGCTGAGCCCTACGGTCAGGCGCAGCTGCTGTCGCAAGGTCATCGGACGGCCGTCACGGATAAGGTCAAGCAACACATCTGTTTTCTTTTGTGCAGCCGGATGCTCCCTGAATTGCTCCGGTAAGGCTCCATTTGTGTCCGTTTCAGGTAAGTTACGTTTCATCGGGTCATCCTTCTGTTGTTAAGGCATCGATAAAGCCCTTGAAGCGCGACAGGGCATCCTGCAGTACAGAACGCGGACAGGCAATGTTCCAGCGCAAGAATCCTTCTCCTTCGGCTCCGTACATGGTACCGCTGTTGAGCCAGAGTCCGGTGGTTTCCAGCAGACGGGTCTGCAAGGTATCGGAAGGCAGATGCAGTGCCCTGCAGTCTGTCCACACCAGATAGGTTCCTTCCAGCTTCGTCACGGGTATTTCAGGCAAGTGGGTATGGAAGAATGCACACAGACAGTCATAGTTGGCCTTCAGATAGTCCAGCAACTCAAGAAGCCAGTCCTCGCCTTCATTATAAGCGGCGATGGTAGCCTCAACCCCGAAAGGATTGACATCGCACACCTCGTTGATGTTGATGGCACGGTCTATCCGCTGGCGCACGGTCTCATCGCGGGCTATGATACTTGCTATCTGCAATCCTGCAATATTGAAGGATTTACTCGGTGATACGCAGGTCACGGAATTCCACAAATGCTCTTCACTGACAGATGCATACGGTGTATAGGTATGTCCGGAGAAGACAAGTTCGCAATGTATCTCGTCCGATAAAACGGTCACATTATTCCGCTGACAAATCTCTCCTATCCGGCACAGTTCCTCACGGGTCCATACACGTCCTGCAGGATTATGCGGGTTGCACAAAAGCAGCAACTTTACGCCCGGTTCTTTCACTTTACGTTTCAGATCGTCAAAGTCGATATGGTAGGTATCGTCTTCGTATATCAGAGGATTGGTGACAACGCGGCACCCGTTGTTACGGATGGATGAGAAGAAGCAATTGTACACGGGAGTCTGCACAACCACCCCGTCACCCGGTTCTGTCAGAGCCTTTATGACAGCAGATACGGCCGGAACCACTCCAGAGGTGTATAGCATCCATTCTTTACGGAAAGCCCAGTGATGGCGCCTTTCAAACCAGCGGGTTACTGCCGTATAGTATTCATCGGGGACACGCACATACCCGAATATGCCGTGCGCTACACATCTGGCCAGTGCTTCAGTAATTGCCGGCGCCGTACGGAAATCCATATCGGCTACCCAAAGGGGAAGTATATCCTTATCCGCCGGCAGGCTGTCCCACTTGTAGGAATTGGTTCCCCGCCGGGAAATAATTGTATCAAAGTCGTATTTCATGGTCCTTACATATTAATCGGTAAAGCAGGTACGTTCATCTCTAAGCCGGATTTCACAGTCGGCGGGAGCCTTGATGTTCTCATCAATGGTTATCGAGCCGTACTCGTCGGCTACGATACGTCCCGATGTAGGATTCTTAATGTTGGTTATGGCACCGCGAATATCGGCATTCAGCGTGCTGTACTCAAAGGCACGGTCGCAGTCTGGCCCAAACGTACAGTTTTCCAGTACAAGGTCGTGTGCATAGCAAAGCGGCTGCTCGCCCGTGATGTGGCAGTTCACCAGACGGAGGTTTCTGGAGTGCCAGCCAAGGTATTCGCCATTAAGCTCAGAATCGTAGATAGTCACATTCTCCACTTCCCAAAAAGCATCCTTGGTGGTAATCTTGGCATTGTGAATCTCCACATTCTTCACATACTGGAAAACATACTTGCTGTCACTCTCCAGTCCGTCCACATAAATGTCATTGCTGAACATGAAGGGATAAGTTCCTCCATGCAACTTAAGGTTTTTGATACGGATGCCGTTGCAACGCCAGAATACCTCATCAGCATCGTTCATCGTGACATTTTCAATGTCAATCTCACTCATCTCGCGGAACATTTTGGGAGCGTCAATCACGGTATCCTTCATCTGCAGATGGTCGGAATACCATAACGCCGAGCGTCCTCCCACATCGAAATAGCAACGCTCAATCTTAAAACCATGAACGTGCCAGAAAGGGTAATTCCCCTCAAAACGGCAATCTACTGCCTCAATGTTGCTGCACTCCTTGATGGCCGATTCTCCGGCACGGATTATTACGTTTTCCAAACGCAGATTATGCGACTCAAACAAAGGGCGTTCGCCCCCGAATTCTGAATTTCTGATAACTTCCATATAATTTTCTCCTCCAATCATATCTGTTACTTATCAATTAACCGATACAAAAATAGAAAAGGGCTGAATGACGGATAGTATACAAATCCTCGGACTATATACCCATGTTACAGATTTTAGGAAAAGGCAGACAGAGCTGGCTTTGCATATACAGCAGAAACTGAATCATATTCCACGAGTCAGGAGGAGTACTTTGTCCACATTCCCGCCAAGATTCGCACGAAATTTTGTAGCTTTGCAGACAATTTTGAAAAAATGACAATGAAAAATAAACTCATCCAAATTTCTGCATGGATTGCAGCCCACATCACCCTTGTGGTGGTGCTAGTGACGGCCGTGGCTCTCTTCCTTCCCTCCTCATTCAACTGGATAGATACATCGGCCATCACACCGATGCTGGGCGTGGTGATGTTCGGCATGGGACTGACACTTCGTCCATCCGACTTCCGGCCGGTCTTGCAGCACCCGAAAGATATCCTCGTCGGCGAACTGGCACAGTTTCTTATCATGCCCTCGCTGGCGTGGCTGCTCTGCAAATTATTGTCGCTGCCGGAAGAACTCGCCTTAGGAGTGATTCTCGTGGGATGTTGTCCGGGAGGTACAGCCAGCAATGTTATCTGCTACCTGGCCAAAGGTGATGTAGCCCTGAGCGTGGCCATGACCGGAGTTTCCACACTGCTGGCTCCCATCGTAACGCCTGCCCTCGTATGGCTGCTTGCCGGAGAATCGGTGGAAGTAGACGTGGCAGGCATGTTTTTAAGTATCGTACAGGTGGTGATAGTGCCCATCGTACTGGGAGTGGCTGCCAATCATTACTTCCAGCGCACCACCCGACGGATAGTACCGTTGCTACCGATGATTTCCACCTTGTCCATAGCCTTCATTATCGGCATTATCGTAGCACACAACGCAGCCAGCATCCTTGCATGCAGCCTGATAGTGGCCGTAGCGGTGATTCTGCACAACGTACTCGGACTGACTTTGGGATATGGTCTCTCCTCTCTTGTCGGAAGTGAGCCGTCCAAACGGTCGGCCATTGCCATCGAAGTGGGCATGCAGAATTCAGGTCTGGCCACGTCACTGGCCGCCACTCATTTTGCCCTGTTTCCCATGGCGGCCGTACCCGGAGCCATGTTCTCGGTATGGCACAACTTCTCGGGCAGCATTGCGGCACAGATTTTCAGAAGACAGGCAGATAAAAAATAAGGAATCAATGCCTGCACATGCGGCATTAGAATGACAGCATAAAAAAAGCCTGCGGTTCAAATGCGTCTTTGAAGCGCAGGCCTATTAAGTTTCAGCAACTGATGTTACTGCGCTTTTCCTAACAGCACTTCTTCTCCCTGCACAAAGGTAATGTCACGAGGAATGCCTGCTCCGTTAATCCGGTCAAGGTCGGCCTGAAGTGCCGGAGTGATTCCACCGTTCTCTTCTCTGTATTTCTTCGCAAATTCCACATTGCCGTCGCCCTGCGTCTGAAGAATCAACGCTGCCCAGCCGTTCATGGCTTCCTTGGCCTTTGCAAAATCAATCACATACTGACCTTTTTCATCGCGTGAAAATGCCCCTGCTTTCTCCATGTAGTTGAAGCACATCATATTGGCTTTTCCGTGTGAAGAAGCTGCTCCAAAACGAACTGAACGCAGAATGCCTGCAATGTAAGTAGCCATCGCATCCTCGGCTGTAATGTTCGTGATTTCGCCCATTTCAATCAGCTTGGTCACCATGAACAGGCCCAGAATGTCAGCCTTGGCTTCTTCCCAGGAAGTCTTCTCTGTGCCCATCACTGCATCTACGCTTTCATTGGTACGGATAGTCTGCTTCACACCCAGTCCGTGTGCCACTTCATGGAAAGTCACGTTCCAGAAAAACGCATCAAAGTTGAGGTATTTCTGCTGTTCGGGCGTAACGACAAGCTGTCCGATAGGCAACAGAATCTTGTCGAACTTAGCCTTCATGGAGTTCCGCAATTGCAGACGGCGTGTACCTTTCAGCGCATGCACCCGCTCGTCGTTCGGCAGGTTGATGGCAATGGTCTTGCTTCCCGCGTTACAGTCGCCGGCATAGTACACCGCATCATACACATTCAGGTCTGACGACGTACCCGGCACAAAGGTTTTATATTCCGGCGGACAGGGTAATTCTTTCTGAAGGGCCGGAAGCATAGCTACGAACTTGGCCAGATCCTTGCTGCGGGCTTCATCCTTCAGCAGGATAAACGACTCGTACGAAGCCTTGGTTTCACGGAACTTATCATCGTAAGTTTCAATAGGTCCTGTCACGAAGTCAATCTTGCTGTCCTTCATGTCCATCCATGCCAGGTCACTGGCCAGATAATCATCTGTTTTGAATGCTTCGATACGCTTTTCAAGGTAGGTTTTCAGGCCCGGGTCTTCTGCCAGTGCCACCGCTTTCTCCAGCAAAGCACAGATGCGTTCTATTTCCGGAGCATAGGCTTCATGATACCATACGCTCTTCAGAGAACCGTCTTCGTTGCGGCGGATAACCGTGTACCATGAGTCCTTGTTTTCATCTTCAAAGGCATTAAACTCCGCTTCGGTAATATCCAGCGGGTAATAGTTGCATACATCCGGTTTCTCACCATAACCAGCCAGGAAAGGCTTGTTATTGTCCAGACGGTCCCATGCGCCATAGTGAATCATGGCAAACTCTTTCGCATAGCTGTCAGTAATGGTATCAAGCAGACTTTTATCACCGAATGTCTGCTTCCAGAAAAGGTCGTCGGTAATTTTCCCCACCTGGAAGAATATTCTCACCAACTCTTTTTCCTTGTCGCTCAAGTTGCTCACAAGATCAGACTTCAGTTCAACAGATGCATACTCCTCTACCTTTGCTTTCATCGGCGATTCCTTCTGCTGGCTGCTGCACGAGCACAGGCTGGAGGCCATCGTGGCAACTCCCAACAAGGCTGCCGAAAAATTAATCATTCTTTTTCTCATACTTCATTAATTGTTTTGTTTGTTTGCGAAGATACGAAAAGTCCCTCATATTTCGGGCATTCAGGGAATCACATTAAAGAGTTCCCCAAAATCAATCTTTCTGGTACAATTCTTCCAAATACTTTTTTGCAGCCTGAACAGCAGCATCGTCTGTCTTTGACGATTCTACGATAATCTCCAGCGCCTCTGCCTCATAACCGTTTCGGATGATACTGCGTGTAGACGACAAACAGGTCCTTTTTGCATTCTCTGCTTTACCTTTCTTATACTCAGGATACACCTTCTCGACCTCTTCTACGGTAATATCCAGATTTTGCTTGACCAAAGGATAAAGCTTCATAAAGGTGGCCTTACCAACAGACCTCAGCCTGTTATCCAATGCATACGCTTTATCCTCATCGTATTGATCTATCACTTTCTTGCTGCGCTTCTTTGGAGCTGCCTTTGGCTTGTCTTTAAAAATTGCCCTCCTCCTTTTCTTGATTTGATATTCCGATACCGCCCAGTGAATCTCGCCTACCGTGTCCGTCGCTTTTTCCTGCTCAGGAATCTGCATCAGTGTCTGCAGCTCGGCATATTTCTTAGGAAATTCCTCTTTCACATAATCCTGCACTATATTGATAAGCTCTTGCTCTTCACCCAGGTTTTTCCCATCATAAGCCACATAGTCTTGCTTAGGTATCACAAAAGAATTAAGAGGGTGTACCAAGCGAAGAAAATGCGCTACAAGCACGGCGTATTCATTCTCCGTAAATGAACGGTCGACACGCCGGATGTGTGCCGGATCCAATTCCCACTCCGCTCTTTTAGGATTAGGAAATACCTTAGTTAACCGTTGTTTCCCGGCAAAATTGTATCCCACAGGAAGAATATGCGCCAAATACCACCCCGAATCATTCAAGTTAATGTAGCTATAGTTATTGCGCTTATAATAGGCAAGTTTTCGTTCTTCTTTGTCTACTTTAAAGCCGCACACTACATTTTTCTGATTGAGATGCTCTACTAAATCGGATGCGGTATAACACTTATCATAAAGTTTCAAAGCCGTAAAAGGCATGGCAAATGTATTGTCACAGAAAAAGGTTTTCAACCCATCCTGATATTCAGACAGGAATCCCCTGCGCAGCAAGAAATATTGCTTGTCTGGCGCATCCGCATAAAGACGGATAGCAAACACGGCATCCGGACGTTTCACATACTCAAGCAGTGCCTTATGTATAGCCTGGATGGTCGCTTTATGCTGAAACTGCCACTTAATTATCTGATTGAAGAAATCGGTGGCATTCTCTGCAAGCCCTTTCTTAGGAAAACTTACCACACCTTTTTTCTTGATGTCGAAAATCATATCGTTTATCGCTGAAGAATACGGAATGTGCTGATTTTTCATACCGGTATTATTTTTAAGTTGTTATTCAAGTATTTCTTTTGGTGTGGCAATATTATAAATAAACCGTAACACCTCCACTATTTGCCTTCAATAATTTTCAGAAGACACTCTATACGCATAATTTTCACTCCACATACGAGGAAAGCTGCACAGAAATCCATAACTTTGAAGAAAGTTTATCAGAAAAAATCAACCCAAACAAGATAACATGAAAAAAGTAATTGTGATTTCAACCAGTCTGCGTGCTGGTTCCAACAGCGACATGCTGGCCGACAAATTCATAGAAGGTGCCCTCCAGGCAGGCCACGAAGTAGAAAAAATCTCACTCATCGGAAAAGATATACGTTTCTGTCGCGGATGTTTAGCTTGCCAGAAATTGGGCAAGTGTGTGATTAATGACGATGTAGACGCTATCATGCAGAAAGTACTGCATGCAGATGTCATCGTATGGGCTACCCCGATTTATTATTTCGAGATGAGCGGACAGATGAAAGTACTCATCGACCGTATGAATGCAATGTACACCCTGGATTACCAGTTCCGCGACGTCTATATGCTGACCGTGGCAGCCGAAGAAGAGCCGGAGGTTCCCCAACGTGCCGAAGCGGGTCTCACGGGCTGGATTGATTGCTTCCCGAAAAGTCGCCTGGCCGGTACGCTTTTCTGCGGTGGAGTGGCTGACCCACGCGCCATCAGCGGACACAGCAAGCTGAATGAAGCTTATGAGATGGGCCTTCACTGCTGATTAGATAACATCTTTAAAACGCCCACAATGAACGAAGAAATTACCCTGCGCGAAGTGGCCGACTACCTGGACCACGTCGGTATCCAGTTCATGGCTACCATCGGACTGGATGGCAAACCGAAGGTACGCCCCATGCAATACATGGTGCTGGAAGATGAGAAACTATGGTTCTGCACCAACTCAAAGAAGGAGGTCTATGCCGAATTACAGGCCAATCCTGCTATAGAACTTTGTGGATGCAAGCTGGAGAAAGATGAAATTCAGACTCCGTGGATTCGTTTCTCGGCTGAAGTGGTTTTTGAGGAACGTCAGGACATCCGCGATGCTATCATCGAGAAAAGCGCCATCGTCAATGCACTCTACAAAGACATGAGGCAGAATCCCATCTTCAAGGTATTCTATCTGAAACATATCGACGGCTGGCTGACTAACCTAGGTAACGTGAAGGGACTGGAACATAAGGCCGAATTTGCCAAGCCTGTGCATTTCCGGTTCTGAGCATCTGCCGTAACCGAAAGCCGGTTCAATAACTCTTGTTCCGGAGCTCCAGTGTCACGTCCATGTAGCTACGCTTGCCTTCAATGTAGTCGGCATACAAAGTTTCCGCATCCTTACCTT
>ENA-ORKW01000772-ORKW01000772.1-human-gut-metagenome-genome-assembly--contig:-NODE-772-length-10343-cov-13.4896_pt1 | contig 10343 bp, 5 predicted proteins | sample MGYA00243062_ERZ508813 | MGnify/ENA primary metagenome ERZ508813 (study PRJEB26277, sample SAMN04329846) | human gut metagenome | biome: human-associated habitat | host: Homo sapiens | place: USA...
GTGACAGGAGTTTCAGCTGAGGCGCATGTGAAATATGTGCACCGCCGTTTCTTGCTGGCAGCCAAGAGCGTGTTAGGGTCAAACCTGACGCAAACCAGTACAATTGGCGGGTATGGCATTACGTGTACCGACTCTCGCACGGGTGAACAGGAGTACACTCCTTTGCGTGTATCGCATACTTGGGTAAATATGATGTATGGAAGCAAGTTCCGTGGCGGAGTGTTTGCTGGGTATCTCAAAAACTTGGGAGCATCGAAAAGTGTGACTGGAGTATTGGGTACAGGAACAAATATCGACCAGTTGAATACACTGGGAGCCGAACTGACTTACAATCGCCCGAACTGGAAGTTCGGAGCAGAATATACTTGGACCGGCGCGTGGTATGGCGATTATACTGACAAGGCACGGGTGACCAACACCCATCTGGTGAAAAATAACCGCATCGTACTGACAGCTTTGTTCCAGTTTTAATTTGTATCAATTATAATGAAATAGCGAGAAGATGCATCGGTGAAGGATGCCGCTTCTCGCTATTTTTATTATTCTGCTTTCTGTTTATATAGTTTATCTAAATCTATACTGGGTGCTTCTTTGTGAAGTAAGATAGTAGCGGATACCTCGTTAGCCTGAAAATTTTCCACATTTGATAACCGATTGATAAACTGACGTACTGTATCTACTTTTACATTTTCAACAAATACATTACGGATTGGTAATCGGGCATCTCCTTTTAGCTCGTAAATGGCATCAGCCGACTGGCAATGAATGTTCTTTACATGTATTCCATCTATACGGGTGATACGTGTTTCATAAGTTGGAACTAAATCTTTCCATTGGTATAATACTTCAGTGTCTACTTCAAAGGTACGAAGCATGTCTCCAGCTTCGATATCTTCCAGGTAAATGTTTTCGATAAACCCTCCACGACGATGGTTTGTTTTTAAGAAAAACAGGCGGTGTACATTTTGTGGAGCTTTACAGCGGGTCATGTAGATATTGCGTACTCCTCCGGAGATTTCACTTCCGATTCCGAGCAGGGTATGTCCATTGAGAATATCACAATCCCGGACGACGATATTTTCACTGGGTGTGTTGAGGCGCCATGCATCTTGGTTACGTCCGGATTTGATGACCACCGCATCGTCTCCCTGGTCGAACTTACAGTTTTCAATCAGAAAATTCCGGCTCATTTCCAAATCGATTCCGTCATTGTTGTGTCCATGAGCCTGCACATCGAGATGGCGTACTACGCCGCTGTTACACAAATAGAGGTGAATGGTCCAAAAAGGACTTTGGCGGATGCGAAAATCTTCTAATAATATATTTTGGCAACGGTTAAAATGAATGAGGTGTGGACGAAGATGATTTTCTCCTCTTGCCATTTGGCGTTGTTCTACAGGGACATCTGTTGACCCCATGGAATACAATTGTCTTAATGCGTTTAAGTGAGCTTCCGGACGTTTAAACCACGTACGCCAGGTGTTCATGACTGGAGCCAGCGTTCCTTTTCCGGAAATACCTACATTCTCACATTCAAATGCATAGATAAGTGGCGAGTAATTATAGCATTCCAGCCCCTCCCAGGAGGTCATTACAGCTGGAAGGTAATCATTGGGATTGTCAGAGAATCTGACCACAGCTCCTTCTTCCAAAAAAAGGTTGACATGGCTTTTGAGGTGAATAGGTCCGGTAAACCACTCACCGGCTGGGACTACCACCCGTCCGCCTCCCACACGGTGGCATGCTTCAATTGCTTTGGCAAATGCCTGGGTGTTTAGATGATTGCTTCCCTTTCTGGCTCCATATTTTGTGATGGGAAATTCTTTATTGGGGAATGTGCACAAGTGTACGGAGTCCATAGGGAAAGGAGCTTCCACATGTATAGGTTGTACGTTCACTTTTTGTGCTGAAGTTGTATACGCCATCAGGCTGGCAACAAAAATAGAAAATAATGTCTTGCTTCTCATGGTAATGTATTAGTTAGTATGTCTTTTGTGGCAAAGGAAAGCATTCTTTTGGAAATAAATCAGGTGTGAATGTCCTTATAAATGTATTTTTGTACGATATTCTATGATTCCGTACGTTTGTCCGCATCCTTTTTGGTCATAAGCGTTTAATTTTGCCTTTACAATAACCTAAGATGAAAATGTATGAAAACAAAGCGATTTCTGAATATTGGTCTTGCCGGTCTGTTTTTGGCAAATGTGGCTTATGCACAAAGTTATCAGTTTGATTTTAGTGAGAAGAAAAAAGTCGAGAAAGGCGTGATTCAAATCTCTTCAGATTCAATATATCCTTGTGAAGGTGGTTACGGGTATGATTTTCTGCCTGCACCGGTGAAGAAAAGTAACGAACCTTTTTTCTTTTCGGTAGATGTTCCTGATGGAAACTATCTGGTGACAGTAACTTTAGGCAATGCCCGGAAAGCTGGTTCTACTACAGTGCGTGCAGAATCCAGACGTTTGTTCCTTGAAAATATATCTACTCGGAAAGGAGAGTTTCTAACTTATCGTTTTACGGTGAATAAGCGTAATACGATAATAAGTGATGGGGAAAAAGTACAGATTAAGGAGCGGGAAAAGAATAAATTGAACTGGGATGATAAGTTGACATTTGAGTTTAATGGAGATGCTCCTTGTCTGGCTAGTCTGAAAATTGAACCGGTAAATGATGTGGTGACTGTGTTTTTGGCGGGTAATTCTACTGTCGTAGACCAGGATAATGAGCCATGGGCTAGCTGGGGACAGATGATTCCGCGCTTTTTTGATGAACATGTATGTTTTGCAAACTATGCAGAAAGTGGTGAACGTGCTGATACCTTTATTAAGGCTGGTCGCCTGAAGAAGGCTTTAACTCAGATGAAAAAAGGGGATTATATGTTTATCGAGTTTGGGCATAATGACCAGAAGTTAAAAGGGCCGGGCAAGGGAGCCTATTATTCATTTGCCAGCAATTTGAAATATTTTGTAGATGTAGTACGTGCAAAAGGGGGGATTCCGGTTTTTGTGACTCCCACCCAGCGTCGTTCATTTGACAATTCTGGTAAAATACAGGAAACACACGAAGACTATCCTGATGCGATGCGTTGGGTTGCCCAGCGTGAGGGAGTGCAGGTGATAGAATTGCATGACATGACCCGTGTGTTTTATGAAGCTATGGGAGTAGAACCTTCTAAAAAAGCTTTTGTGCATTATCCGGCAGGAACTTATCCCAATCAGACGAAGGCTTTGGCTGATAATACCCATTTCAATCCATACGGAGCGTATGAAATTGCTAAATGTGTGATTGAAGGTATTAAGCAGTTGAATCTTCCCTGGGTTAAATATTTGAGAGATGATTATCATCCTTTTAATCCTGCGAGTCCAGATAAAGTAGATACATTCAAGTGGAATGAAAGTCCTTTCACGGAGATAGAGAAACCTGATGGAAATTGATTTTTGTAAGTTATAGAGTCTTATAAGTTTTAATAGGTAGGATAAGCTATTTGAGGTAAAAGGGAGAAAGAGCGGACTAAATGATCAATAGTTCGTTCTTTTTTTATTTGTCAATAGATTTATGTACAAAAGCACATGATTGTGTACAATATTCCATGCGAGAGTAATCTCTTTCTGCTATCTTTGGAATTTGAAAATCAGTAAATATGTATATGAAAAAACACATAATGTGGGGAGTCTGGTTGCTAGGGGCAACCTGCTTTTCTTTTTCTGCTTATGCGCAAAACAAGGTGAAAGCGCCAATGGAAGATGTGAACCAGGTAGTCGATTTGACACTGGATAGCTTGAATAAAGCAAAAACAGCCAGACCGGTTGCGGGGTCTACCCGTAAGGGAAATAATCCTGTACTTTTCCTGGTTGGAAATTCAACGATGCGTACTGGCACGTTAGGTAATGGAAACAACGGACAGTGGGGATGGGGATATTTCTTCCATGAATATTTTGATGAAAACAAGATTACAGTAGAAAATCATGCATTGGGTGGAACTAGTAGTCGTACATTCTATACCCATTTGTGGAAGGATGTCTTGAAAGGAGTGAAAAAAGGCGACTGGGTTATCATAGAACTGGGGCATAACGATAACGGGCCGTATGACAGCGGACGTGCACGGGCTTCTATTCCGGGTATCGGTAAAGACAGTCTCGAAGTGACAATTAAGGAAACAGGGGTAAAGGAAACAGTATATACGTATGGTGAATACATGCGTCGTTACATTCGTGAAGTCAAAGCTAAAGGAGCTCATCCGATTCTTTTTTCTCTTACTCCGCGCAATGCTTGGGAAGATAAAGACAGCACTATAATTACTCGTGTAAATAAAACTTTTGGTTTGTGGGCCAAACAGGTAGCTAAAAAAGAGCATGTACCTTTTATTGACCTTAATGAGATAACGGCTCGTAAATTTGAGACTTTTGGCAAGGAAAAGGTAAAATATATGTTCTATTTGGATCGTATCCATACCAGTGTGTTTGGAGCACGGGTAAATGCTGAATCTGCCGCCGAAGGTATTCGTGAATATAAAAAACTGGAACTTGCCCGTTATTTGAAGCCTGTCGAACAAGATACGGTCACTGGTTCAACCAGAAAGAAAGGCTGTCCGGTGTTATTTACCATAGGTGACAGTACGGTGCGTAATCAGGATAAAGACGAGAATGGTCAGTGGGGATGGGGAAGCGTGATTGCCGAACTGTTTGACTTAAATAGAATTTCTGTAGAGAATTGTGCTAAAGCAGGCCGTAGTGCCCGTACTTATTTGGAGGAAGGTCGTTGGGATAAGGTTTATAAAGCCTTGCAACCTGGTGATTTTGTATTGATTCAATTTGGGCATAACGACGCTGGAGCTATTAATACAGGAAAGGCGCGTGCTGAACTTCCAGGGGCTGGAGAAGAAAGTAAAGTCTTTTTAATGGAAGCCACTAAAACTTATGATGTGGTGTATACATTTGGCTGGTATTTGCGTAAATTTATCCGCGATGCTCAGGAAAAAGGGGCTATCCCTATTGTGTTGAGTCATACGCCACGTAATATGTGGGATAATAATGAGATACAACGTAATACCACATCTTTTGGTAAATGGACACGGGAAGCTGCTGAAGCAACAGGTGCGCATTTTATTGACTTGAATAAGTTGTCAGCAGATAAATTGCAACAGATTGGTTATGAGCAAGGTCTGAAATACGTAGCTCCTTATTTCTGTAAGGATCATACACATACATCATTGAAAGGAGCGCACTTGAATGCACAAAGCATTGCAGACGGTTTGAAAGAAACAGATTGTACATTGAAAAACTATTTAAAATAATTGGAGGTACTATGAAACGTGAAGCTTTTAAAATGTTCCTGAAACCAGGATTTGAAAAAGAGTATGAAAAACGCCATGCTGCTATTTGGCCGGAGCTGAAACAGATGTTGTCAGAAAATGGCGTGTATGATTATTCTATCTATTGGGATAAAGATACTAATATCTTGTTTGCCTGTCAGAAAACGAAAGGTGAAGAATCTTCTCAGGATATGGGAAATAACCCGATTGTACAGAAGTGGTGGGATTATATGGCTGACATTATGGAGGTGAATCCTGACAATTCTCCGGTTACTATTCCTTTGCCGGAAGTTTTCCACATGGATTAAACAGGCAATTCTGTACAAGATTGAAAAAAGTGCATGGCTTTTTTAGTGATGCACTTTTTTTATATTTTTGCAAATAATATATAAAAACAAAGCAGAATGAACAGGCTATTCTTCTTCATATTCTTTTTTATTGTATTGTTGGTAGAAGGAGTTGAGGCTGCAGTGGATGTGCGTTCCACTCGCTTTACAACCACATCCGGGTTAGGCAATAATTCGGTCAGATATATGTATCAAGACAGTAAGGGATTCATTTGGATGGGAACTCTTAACGGGCTTAGCCGTTTTGATGGAACTTCTTTTATTACATTCCGTCCTCGAAAAGGAAATAAACCTTCATTGCCAGATCATCGTATACAGGAAATTATAGAGGATCAGAATTGTTTTTTATGGATAAAGACAACAGGAGAGTCAGTTGGGTGTTATGACTTGAAGAAGGACTGCTTTGTAGATTTTACAGGTAGTGGTGAGTATTTACGCCATTATTCGAATGTCTATTTTGTCAATAAAAATGAAGCTTGGGTAACAGGAGAAAGAGAAGGATGCCGGTTGATACGCTACCAGAAAGACCGTACTTTTACTTCAATTGCCTTCGATGTTCGTAGTGGGCTTGCGTCCAACCTTATCCGTGATTTGAAGGTAGGTGCAGAAGGTTGGGCCTGGATTGCTACAGGAAAAGGGCTTTATTATTGGGATGGAAAGAAACTTCATGCAGTGGATGAGCGTATGGACTTTATGAGAATAGCTGTTCACGGGAAGAAAACCTATTTCCTGACGAATAAAGGGGCTGTGTATACTTTCCTGAATGGGGCTTTAAAGAAGGAAGTTGCTATTGAAGGAGATTTTACTTACTATGATAATTTGATATTAGGTAAGAAGTGGCTTATTTTTAGTGGTACCAATACTTGGAGCTTTGACTTTGAAACGCATGTACTGACTTTAGCTGAAGAGGCACTGCAAATAAAAAGAGCGAAGGTTATTAAAGATAACAAGGGAGAATCGTGGGTTTATGGAAACAGTGGAGTATTAATTTGGATTGATTCCCAATCGGGAAAAGTGACTCCTTTTTTATTGATGCCGGAAGAGAAGCGTAATTATGTGGACAGGGAACGCTATTATGTGGTACATGATTCACGTGGAATTATTTGGATTGGTACTTATGGTAACGGCCTTTTTGTATATGATGTGGCAAACGGGCAAATGAAACATATCGTAGCCGACTCAGACAATGCGCAAAGTCAGATTGGCTCAGATTTTTTGCAATGTGTCATAGAAGACCATTCTGGAAATATATGGGTAAGTTCGGAATATACGGGAGTGTCCCGTTTGGAAGTCCTGAATGAAGGCACACTTCGTATTTTCCCAGCAGGTGAAGGGAAGTTTAATCGTTCGAATACGGTACGTACCCTGCACCGTTGTTCTTCAGGAAATATCATTCTTGGAACCCGTGATGGAAGAATGTATGAATACGATTCACAGTTGAATAATAAAAAGGAAGAAACAACTTATGGAAGTAATATTTATGCGGTTGTAGAGGATGCGGATGGAGTTCAGTGGTATGCTTCGCGTACCAAGGGACTGATTGTGGGTAACCGTGTATATACACATAATCCTTCCGATTCATCTTCCTTGGGATCGAATCAAGTGTTTTGTCTGTTGAAGGATAGTAAAAACCGTATATGGGTTGGAACTTTTGAAGGAGGACTTGATTTGGCCGTTCCAGGTAAGAATGGCTATACTTTCCGTCATTTCTTGACTTCCACTTATGGACAGCGTCAGGTGCGGGTTATTTTTGAAGATGACAATCATTGGGTTTGGGTTGGAACCAGTGAAGGCGTTTATGTGTTTCAGCCTGATAAACTGTTGAAAGATCCGTCTGCATATTATAGTTATACCTTCGATAACGGAATGTTGAGAAGTAATGAGATTCGTAGCATCGCTTCTGATGGGAAAGGGCACATCCTGATAGCAGAGTCGGGAGCCGGATTTTCGGTATGCTCTCTTCCTGAAAATGGAAATTATGCTCAGCTGAAGTTTGAACATTTTGGATTAGAGGATGGATTGGTTAACGGAATGGTACAAACTTTCATTCCAGATATGAATGGTAAAATCTGGATTACCACAGAATTCGGTGTTTCTTGCTTTGATGCGGCTCGTAAAACATTCGAAAACTATTTCTTTTCTACAAATATGCTGGGCAATGTGTATGCCGAGAATTGTGGACTAAGTTTGGATGACGGCCGTATTGCTTTTGGTACAAATTATGGATTGACGGTGATTGATCCGCGTAGGGTAAAACATCCGGAAAGTAAAACGAAAGTTACGTTTACAGATTTGCGGTTGAATGGCATTTCGGTTAGTCTAGATGAACCGGATTCTCCTTTGGATATGTCTTTAGCCTATGCTTCAGAGGTGAATTTACAGTATTATCAAAGTTCTTTTGTGGTAGAATTTTCTACTTTCGACTACTCGGGAGCAGGAGGTTCTAAGTTCAGTTATAAGCTTGAAAACTATGATAAGGGATGGAGTGTTCCTTCGTCCTTGAATTTTGCGGCTTATAAAAATCTTTCTCCAGGAACCTATTATCTTCACGTTAAAGCTTCTGATGCTTCCGGATTATGGGGAGCGGAGGAATCTGTATTGAAGATTGTGGTGAATCCTCCTTTCTGGAAAACGCCATGGGCTTATATCTTGTATGTGATAGTGATAGCTGTATTGTTGTACATTGTATTCCGTATTATACGTAATATGAATACTTTACGTAACAAGATTAAGGTAGAGGAGCAGCTTACCGAGTATAAACTGGTGTTCTTTACCAATATTTCACATGAGTTCCGTACGCCGTTGACGTTGATACAAGGTGCGTTGGAGAAGATTCACCGCTTGAAAGTGCCGAAAGAAATGGCTTACTCTCTTAAGATTATGGACAAGAGTACGGAACGTATGCTGCGTCTGATTAATCAATTGCTTGAATTCCGTAAAATGCAGAATAATAAGCTGGCATTGTCATTGGAAGAAACAGATGTGATAGCTTTCCTGTATGAAATTTATTTGAGCTTCAAGGATGCGGCAGAATCAAAGAACATGGAATTCCGTTTTATTCCTTCTTGTCAGTCGTACAGGATGTTCATTGATAAGGGAAACGTGGATAAAGTAGTGTATAATATTTTGTCTAATGCCTTTAAATACACTCCGTCAAAAGGAAAGATTGAGTTTGTGGTGAATGTAGACGAATCGGCTGGAAGACTGAAAATGAGTGTATCTGATACGGGTGTGGGTATTCCCAAGGAAAAACGTGGCGAATTGTTCAAGCGGTTTATGCAAAGTAATTTCTCTGGTGACAGTGTAGGCGTGGGGCTGCATCTGACGCATGAACTGGTCAACGTGCATAAAGGAACAATTACTTATGAGGAGAATCCGGGAGGAGGCTCTATCTTTATTGTGACTTTGCCGACGGACAAGTCCGTATATGAAGAAAAAGATTTTCTTGTGCCGAACAATGTGCTGCTGCGTGAGGAGGAAATGGCTGAAAAGCATTTGGCGGATGTGGTATTGAAGGATGAAGAAGGGCTGGATGAAGTTCTTCCAGTAAATCCGCTGAATAAATACAAGGTCTTGATTGTAGAGGATGATAATGATGTGCGTGAATTCCTGAAAGAGGAGCTGGGAGTATATTTTGAGGTTGTTGCAGAAGCTGATGGAGATGCAGGATTGGAACGTGCGCGTAATTATGATGCGGATTTGATTATCAGTGATGTGGTCATGCCGGGATGTTCAGGTTTTGAACTGACACGGAAATTGAAGACTGATTTTAATACCAGTCATATTCCGGTGATTCTGCTGACGGCCATGACTTCGGTAGATAATCATGTGAAAGGAGTGGAGTGTGGAGCTGATGCTTACATCACGAAACCGTTTAGTCCAAGACTGTTGTTGACACGGGCGTTTAAGTTGATAGAACAGCGTGAAAAACTGAAAGAGAAATTCTCGCATGACCCCAATCAGGTGCGTCCGGCTCTTTGTTCCTCTGATAAAGATAAATTCTTTGTAGAGAAGATGGGGCGCATTATGGAAACGCAACTGGGAAATCCTCAGTTTACCGTAGATGAGTTTGCTTCCATGATGGGGGTAGGACGTTCTATCTTTTATCGTAAGGTGCGAGGTGTAACAGGCTATTCCCCAAATGAATACATACGTATTATGCGAATGAAAAAAGCGGCAGAACTGCTTTCTTCTCTGGAAAATCTGACAGTGGCCGAAGTTTCGTATCAGGTAGGTATTAACGATCCGTTCTATTTTAGTAAATGTTTTAAACTCCAGTTTGGTGTGACTCCTTCCGTCTATCAGAAAGGAGGAAGAGGAGAAAAGGAAAAAGAAGCAAATGCCGATTCTGAAGTCAAAGAAGAATAAGCTAGAGGTTGAATCTTCTTTGCTATTTGGAATTTGCAAAAATTAGAAATAAGCGGCCGATAATGTAAATATTTGATGAAAAATGTCGGATATTCTGTAAAGTTCATGATTAAAGGCGTGTAAAAGTAATAAATATTGAAATTATATGAAGAAAAAGTATTATCTTTGTACGAATACAAAAACATAGAAGATGGGACATCATCAATTAGACAGTTTAGACGAACAAATTCTGCGTATGATCGCAGGCAATGCACGTATTCCTTTCTTGGAAGTGGCACGTGCTTGTAATGTATCGGGAGCCGCTATTCATCAGCGAA
>ENA-ORKW01000773-ORKW01000773.1-human-gut-metagenome-genome-assembly--contig:-NODE-773-length-10331-cov-3.49591_pt1 | contig 10331 bp, 6 predicted proteins | sample MGYA00243062_ERZ508813 | MGnify/ENA primary metagenome ERZ508813 (study PRJEB26277, sample SAMN04329846) | human gut metagenome | biome: human-associated habitat | host: Homo sapiens | place: USA...
TGGATTCCATCGTTATGAGTTATGAGTTATAAGTTATAAGTTATGAATTATTCATTTTCCATTTTCAACTCTCCATTTTCCATTAATAAAGAAATGGAATGATGCGTTTGCGCTTTCCTACCGCCTCATCACCAAACTCCTCCCGATAACGGCGGTGAATGGCATCGGCACGGGGAACAAGGTTGGCAAACGTCCACCAGACGAACACCCAGGCGGCGGGAGAAGCTGTGAGTATGGCAAACCCCGTCCATTCCACCAGTTCACCGAAGTAATTGGCAGAAGTGACGTATCGGTAAAGCCCTTTTCCGGGAAGATAATGCTTCGTATCACCCGGCCTGCGCAGATGACGTATCACATAGTCAGAATGCAAATTGACGAACTTACCCGCAAAAAACAGAAACACTCCCAACAAGGCATGAGGTTTCAACAAATAGGCCCAGCCATCGGCATACAAGCCTTCGGGAGCGAAATAGAACAAACCGCCCGCCTGCATCATCCCGTTCAAAAGGTTGAAGACGATACCCATCGCCATAATAGCTACCGGCATCCGGCTTTTACCTTTCAGCAGGAACGGAAAAATAAAGGCCCGCTGAAGATAGTGCAACTGAAACAGCAGGAAGAAGAAATATACCGGCACGGCAAATCCCGCTCCACTCTTCCCCCACAACCCAAACATGACGATGAATACCGGCGCTTCCATAAGCACCCACGCCAATTTATTATTGATGGAGATTCCCCACGAGGCAGTACGGAACATGCCATAACCCGCTTTGACAAAATAGAGTGCAATAAAGACAACCAATGCCACAGCACTCATTACCCACAGAAATATCTGAAAAGTTTCCTGATTCATAGTTCTTTATTTATGCGAAGCAAAGATAAAGAAAACTCACAACAAACAAATCGTTTTCCCCGGATAATTGTTTTTTCATGCAAAAACACGTGTTTTTTACTGAGAAAATTAAGCAGTAGAGCTACGAACATCTAATCTTTCCATCATGGAGTAAATTTCATTCCACCATGGAGAAAAAATCGTTCCACCATGGTGGAACGATTTTTCCCCCGTGATGGAACGATTTAAAAGATACAAGTCTAATACTTACCGTTTCTTAATGGGCACATAAGCCACCTCATCCAAAACATTCTTATAGGCAGGACGGATAATACGCTTACCTTCAAAGTTCAATTCTTCATTGCGATGTGCACACCAACCGACAATACGTGCCATGGCAAACAAAGGCGTGAAGATTTCCTGCGGCAGCCCAATCATCTCGTAGACAAAGCCCGAATAGAAATCCACATTGCTCGAAACCGTCTTTCCATTATTCTTCACACGGCCAAACACATCAATGGCGCGCTCCTCGAGCAGTTCAAGGAAAGCGAACTCGCGTTCTTTCCCTTTTTCGCGGGCAAGGTCGCGGGCAAGCTCTTTCAGCAGAATGGCGCGCGGGTCGGAAATGGTATAGACGGCATGTCCGATACCATATATCAAGCCGGTCTTGTTATAGGCTTCCTTGTTGAGCATGCGGGTGAAGTAAGTATCAATCTCATCCACGTTCGTCCAGTCCTGAATGTTTTCCTGCAGATGGTGGAACATATCGGCAACCTGGATATTGGCACCTCCATGAAGCGGCCCTTTCAAGGAACCGATACCTGCCGCTATCGAAGAGTAAGTATCCGTCCCGGTAGAAGAAGTGACACGTACGGTAAAAGTGGAGTTGTTACCACCACCGTGCTCGGCCTGAAGAACCAGCAGCAGGTCGAGCGTGCGGGCATCCAGCTCCGTGTAGTCCTTCTTCAGCATATAGAGGAAATTCTCGGCAATGGAAAGGTTTTCCTGCGGATGGCGGATATGCAGTGAACGGCCATGGGTGGCATGGCGAAGCATGTTATAGGCATACGCAATGATGGTCGGGAATTTCGAAATAAGCTCAATGCTCTGCCGCATCAGATTATCGCGGGAAGTGTCATCTGCATCAGGGTCAAAACGATACATCTCGAGCACGCTGCGCGCCAGGATGTTCATAATGTTGTTTCCTTCGAGTTCAATGATATTCATCTTGGTCTTCTGCTCCAGCGGCATGTTGTCGTTGATGAGTTCACGGAAAGAAGAGAGTTCTTCCTTGTCGGGCAGGCGACCGGAAAGCAACAAGTAGGCAATTTCCTCAAAACCGAAACGCTTCTCTTTGATGATGGCGTGTGCCAAATCATCCACATCATAACCGCGGTAGAACAATTTGCCGGGAATAGGCTTCAGCCCTCCACCGGGGATGCGTTCATAGCCGACCACATTGCCTATTTGGGTCAACCCCACCAAGACTCCCGTGCCGTCCTCATTACGCAAACCGCGCTTCACATCAAACTTCCTGAACAGTTCATTCTCCATCCGGGTAGCTTCCTTCAAATCTTCGGAAAGCTTGTAAATCAGATACTCCTTCTTCATAATCGTTTCGTTTTATTCGTTATTCCCATTTTCTATTCTCCTTACAATCTCCCGGGTGAAAGTCGAAGTGGACAGCGAGACGCCACCCGGCATAAAACGGGCCAAGTCGGCAGTAGCACGGGCTTCTGTGAAACTTTCCTCCAAGGCGTTCTCTATAAGAGAGGCTGCTTCCTTCCAACCCAGATATTCAAGCATCATCACAGCGGAAAGGATGATGGAACAGGGATTCACAATGTCTTTCCCGGCAATGTTCGGAGCCGTCCCGTGAGTAGCCTCAAAAATGGCATGCCCCGTTTTATAGTTGATATTCGCACCCGGTGCAATGCCGATGCCGCCTACCATGGCAGCCAGTTGGTCGGACACATAATCGCCGTTCAGATTCAACGTGGCAATCACGGAATATTCTTCAGGGATAAGCAACGTGTTCTGCAAGAATGCATCGGCAATGCAGTCCTTGATGACCAGACGCCCTTCTGCCAGCTCTTTACCAAACTCACATTCTGCCAGCTCGTACCCCCACTTCTTGAAACCGCCTTCCGTAAATTTCATGATGTTTCCTTTGTGTACCAAGGTCACGGAAGGCAGATGATGCTCAAGCGCGTATTGGCAGGCGGCACGCACCAAGCGCTCTGTTCCTTCTCTTGAAACGGGCTTCACGCCAAACGAGGAGGTTTCGGGAAAACGGACTTTTGTCACCCCCATGTCATCATGGAGAAAACGATAGAACTTTTCAGCCTCCGGAGTTCCGGCTTCCCATTCGATGCCTGCATAAATATCCTCGGTATTCTCACGGAATACGCACATATCCACCTTCTGCGGCTCTTTGAGTGGAGAAACAATACCCTTATACCAACGTACCGGACGTTGGCAGACATACAAATCAAGCGTCTGACGCAATGCCACGTTCAACGAACGGATACCTCCGCCGACAGGTGTTGTCAAAGGACCTTTGATGCCCACCTTATAAGTGCGGAAGGCTTCCATCGTTTCATCCGGCAGCCAGGAGCCGGTTTCGTGGAAAGCACGTTCTCCTGCCAGCACTTCTTTCCATTCAATGCCACGCCGGTCACCATAGGATTTCTTGACAGCGGCATTCACGACAGCCTGCATGGATGGGGTCACTTCTGCTCCCACTCCATCGCAGGAAATAAAAGGTACAGTAATTTTTTCCATATTCTATCTTGCATTAAGTGCAGAACCGGCCCGGAACCAGGCTATCTGCTGTTCGTTATACGTATGTTGTACTTCAAAACTTTCTTTACTCCCGTCCTCGTGATGAAGAACCACCTTCAACGTGCGTCCCGGAGCAAAATCTTTCAAACCCATGACAGAAATCAGGTCGCGTTCCCGAATCTTGTCATAATCGGCCTTATCCGTAAAGGTCAGTGCCAACATGCCTTGTTTCTTTAAATTCGTCTCATGGATACGGGCAAAGCTTTTCGCCAAAATGACGCGTACATTCAAGAAGCGTGGTTCCATGGCAGCATGCTCACGGCTGGACCCTTCACCATAATTCTCTTCGGCAACGACAATGGAAGGGATACCTTCGGCCTTATACAGCTTCGCAGTGCCTGACACTGTTCCATAGGTATTGGTGGAGCGGTTCCAAACCTTGTTCGTCTCTCCATTGAAAGCATTGACAGCCCCCATCAGCATATTGTCCGAAATATTCTCCAAATGTCCCCGGAAACGGAGCCATGGCCCCGCCATAGAGATGTGGTCGGTGGTACATTTCCCTTGCACTTTAATCAATAAGGGCATATTCAGCAAGTCCATGCCATCCCAGGCAGGGAAGGGAGTCAGCAGTTGCAAGCGCTGTGAATGAGGATTGACCGTAATTTCCGTCTGTCCTTTGCCTGGAGCAATGTATCCTTCCTTTCCTCCTATAAACCCGTGTGCCGGCAGTTCTTCACCGACCGGTTCGGACAGTTTCACAACCTCTCCTTTGGCATTGACCAGCGTATCCCTCAACGGGTCGAAACAAAGGTCACCGGCAATGGTCAGCGCCATCGTTATCTCCGGGGAAGCGACGTAAGCAAAAGTGTTGGGATTTCCATCGGCACGTTTGGCAAAATTACGGTTAAAAGAGGTGACGATGGAATTTTTTCGTTCAGGGTCATCAGTATGGCGCTTCCACTGGCCAATACAAGGTCCGCAGGCATTCGCCATTATCGTTGCGCCAATATCTTCGAAAGCGGCAATCATGCCGTCGCGTTCAGCAGTGGCACGTATCTGCTCCGAACCGGGGTTGACAATCAGCGGAGAAGCAACCTTCAAATTCTTTTCCTTTACCTGCCGGGCAAGGGAGGCTGCGCGGCTCAAATCCTGATAGGACGAATTGGTACACGACCCTATCAGGCCGACTTCCATCCGGCGGGGATAGTTATTGGTTATCACTACCTCGGCAAATTTCGATATCGGTGTTGCTGCATCCGGCGTAAAGGGCCCATTGATATACGGTTCCAACAGCGAGAGGTCTATTTCAATGATGCGGTCGTAATATTTTTCCGGATTTGCCAGCACTTCGTCGTCGGCGCGAAGGTCGGCAGCTACGGAAGCAGCCATTTTTGCCACTTCTTCACGTCCGGTAGCCTTCAAGTAGGTACCCATACGCTCATCGTAAGGGAAAAGGGAGGTAGTCGCCCCCACCTCTGCCCCCATATTGCAGATGGTAGCCTTTCCAGTGGCAGACAATGAAGCGGTTCCCGGTCCAAAATATTCAATGATGGCATTGGTTCCCCCTTTTACAGTAAGAATACCCGCCCACTTCAGAATAACATCTTTGGGAGCTACCCAGCCACTCAATTTACCCTTCAAGTGTACGCCTATCAGACGCGGCATTTTCAATTCCCATTCCATGCCAGTCATCACATCCACCGCATCGGCACCACCCACACCAATGGCCACCATGCCCAAACCTCCGGCATTGGGCGTATGAGAGTCCGTGCCTACCATCATTCCACCCGGAAATGCGTAGTTCTCCAATACCACCTGGTGAATAATGCCTGCTCCCGGCTGCCAAAAACCTATGCCATAGCGGGAAGAAACATCACGGAGAAAATTATAGACCTCCTCGTTGGTCTTCGTAGCAGTCGCGATATCTTCTTTTGCACCTTTATATGCTTGAATCAAATGGTCACAGTGCACAGTGGAAGGCACGGCAACCTGCTCACGGCCTGCATTCATAAATTGCAATAAGGCCATTTGGGCCGTTGCATCCTGCATGGCCACACGGTCGGGACGGAAATTCACATAGTCTTCTCCCCGTCTGTAGTTCTTCACTTTATCCCCATCATACAAATGAGCATACAAAATTTTCTCCGCTAAAGTCATCGGACGCTGTAGTACATTCCGTACGCGTTCTATCTTCTCCGAATAAGCGGCATAAAACGTTTTGAGCATCGTTAAATCATATACCATAACCACTATTTTTTAGTTTTTCATTATTGTAAAGATTACAAATTAATATCATAAACAAATAAAAAGGCTGAATAGTTTAACAAAATAAAGCATTTTTTCCGTCGGAAGCGAAGAATGATTACCTTTGCAACCATGAAGGAACAAGATTCAAATAGTCCTATTATTCACCTCCAGCAGCAACAACTTTTGCTGCGCATGGAATACGAATACGAAAAAGAGGAATTCAAACGCCAAACCGAAAACATGGGGATTGCCCGGAAAGTGAAACGGGGACTTTGCTGGTATCCTGCCACTCCGGGACGAAGTTACTATAATTCACTGAATCAATTAGTAATAGAAATTACACACACAGAAAATACCGATATAGAACATAATTTTGAGTTCGGCCGTCCCGTATGTTTTTTCCGCCAGTCTGCCGATGGAAAAATAACCTATATGAACTTCACCGCTACCGTAAGCTATGCCGACGAGACACGGATGGTAGCGATAATGCCCGGAGCCGGTGCCGTTATGGAAGTGCAGGAAACGGACAACCTCGGCGTGCAACTTTATTTCGACGAAACATCCTATCGGACCATGTTCGAAGCCTTGGAAGATACGTTACGCTCCAAAGGCAACCGCCTGGCCGAATTGCGGGACATATTGCTGGGAACCTCGAAAGCCGGTTTCCGAGAGCTCTACCCCGTACGGTTTCCCTGGCTGAACTCCACGCAGGAGACAGCTGTAAACAAAGTGCTGTGTGCCCGCGACGTGGCCATTGTACATGGTCCTCCGGGAACCGGAAAAACGACCACCTTAGTGGAAGCCATCTACGAAACCCTGCATCGGGAACCGCAGGTACTGGTATGTGCCCAAAGCAATACTGCCGTCGACTGGATTTCGGAAAAACTTGTGGACCGTGGCGTCAATGTCCTGCGTATCGGCAATCCGACCCGTGTCAACGACAAGATGCTTTCCTTTACCTACGAGCGTCGTTTCGAGAACCATCCACTTTATCCGGAACTGTGGAGCATCCGGAAAAATCTCCGTGAACTGGGCAGCCGTGCCCGCCGTGGCAGCTATGACGAACGCGAAGGAGTACGCAGCCGTATGAGCCGCCTGCGCGACCGCGCCACCGCATTGGAAATACAAATCAATTCAGAGCTTTTTGATGGGGCACATGTCATAGCCTCCACGCTGGTAAGCAGCAATCACCGGCTGCTGAACGGACGCCGTTTCGGCACCCTTTTCATTGATGAAGCAGCCCAGGCCTTAGAGGCTGCCTGCTGGATCGCTATCCGAAAAGCAGACCGCGTGGTATTGGCGGGTGACCACTGCCAACTTCCGCCCACCATAAAATGCTACGAAGCCGCCCGTGGAGGTCTGGAACGAACATTGATGGAGAAAGTGGTGTCCAACAAACCTGCCGTTGTCTCTTTGCTGAAAGTACAATACCGCATGCACGAGGAAATCATGAAATTTCCTTCCCAATGGTTTTATAATGGCGAGTTGGAAGCCGCTTCCGAAGTGCGTTACCGGGGCATCCTGGACTGGGATACCCCCATCCACTGGATTGACACCTCCGCAATGGATTTCAAAGAAGAATTTGTGGGAGAGACTTTCGGGCGCATTAATAAGGCGGAAGCGGACCTGCTCCTATCAGAACTGAAAATCTACATCAACCGTATCGGTGGCAACCGCATTCTGGAAGAAAAAATAGACATCGGCATCATCTCCCCTTACAAGGCACAAGTGCAATATCTCCGCAGCAAGATAAAGGCAGACGCTTCACTCAAGCCTTATCGCAGCTTGTTCACTGTAAATACGGTGGATGGCTTCCAAGGGCAAGAGCGCGATGTTATCTTCATTAGCCTTGTCCGTGCCAACGAAGAAGGACAGATAGGATTCCTGAATGATTTAAGGAGAATGAATGTAGCCATCACCCGGGCACGTATGAAGCTGGTAATATTGGGAGAGGCAGAGACGCTGAAACATCACGGTTTTTACCGGAAGCTATTGGAGTTTATTCAAAATATAGGGAATCAATAATAAAGAAATACCCCCTCCGGTAACACCGAAGAGGGTATTTCACCTATTTATATAAAGCTGATTAATTGTTTTCCGGACGAAGTTTACGAACTGTAACAGCTGTCTGCCACATTTCGCTTTCACGCAAGGCTTTCAATTCTGCATTCAGCTTCTCACGATAATCGGGTTTGGAGTTACTGTCGATAGAAATCTGGGCTTCGTTGCCCGACTTCACACTTGCATACAATTTCTGTACAACCGGCTTGATGGCATCATGGAACGGGGTCATCCAATCCAGCGCACCACGCTGTGCCGTAGTAGAACAGTTGGCATACATCCAGTCCATACCATTCTTGGCAAACAATGGCATCAAAGATTGAGTCAACTCTTCCACTGTTTCATTGAATGCTTCAGAAGGAGTATGGCCGTTTTCGCGCAATACTTCATACTGAGCCAACAGCAATCCCTGGATAGCACCCATCAAAGAACCGCGTTCACCGGTCAAGTCGGAAGTGGCTTCACGGATGAAAGTTGTCTCGAACAAATATCCCGAACCGATGCCGATACCCAGTGCAATCGTCTTGTCAAAAGCTTTACCCGTAGCATCCTGATAGACGGCATATGATGAGTTCAAGCCACGACCCTCGAGGAACATGGTACGAAGTGAAGTACCGGAACCTTTGGGAGCAACCATAATAACATCAATATCTTTAGGAGGAACCACGCCGGTACGGTCGTTCCAGGTAATAGCAAAACCATGAGAGAAGTAAAGAGCCTTTCCGGGAGTCAAGTAAGGTTTGATAGTCGGCCATACAGACATTACAGCTGCGTCAGACAACAGACACATGACGATAGTACCTTTCTGACAAGCCTCTTCGATGCCGAACAAAGTCTCACCCGGTACCCATCCGTCAGCCACAGCCTTTTCGTATGTCTTGCCCGGACGTTGTCCTACAATCACATTGAAACCGTTATCACGCAAGTTGCAAGCCTGGCCCGGGCCTTGTACGCCATAACCGATTACTGCAATTGTTTCATCTTTCAAAATCTCACGTGCTTTTTCCAAAGGAAATTCTTCGCGGGTCATTACATTCTCAATAACACCACCAAAATTCAATTGTGCCATTTTTTGTTTTAATTTTTATTTGTGGCTACGCCAACGTTGATAAATTTATTTATTTCTCTGTAAACATCACTTTAGAGCGACAGACCACTTCGCTGCCATTCTTTTTCACCTCCACATCGTAAACGCCCTCACCGGCATCATCCATGAACAAAGTCAACTCATCCCCATAATAGCTTTCGGCTACATATGCCATTTCAAAACGACGGATGCGCTTCTCCTTATACATCTCTATCGGGAACAAATCAAGGATATGCTCGATGTAACGGATGCTGTTCACATGCCCGTTAATGTCAATATCACTGTATTTGGCTACCAAAGCAGCAACCGGTTCCTTTGAGGCCACCTTTATCCGCGAAGGTTTTTCTATCGGGCAAGGCTCATCGCAAACATAATCTACAATGCTGCCACTATGAAGAGCCAGCAAATCTGCCGGCTTACGGGTATTCATGCTAATCATCGCCCAAACGGAACGTGCATACCCAATCTTCTTGCCCTCCTTATCGATGATAGCGAAATTACGGTCTGTAAAAAGGCGATAGACATTCTCCACCCAAGTCTGAATGGAGAAATCTTCGTACTGATAAGGCATTTCATCCAGTTCGACAGCCAGACGGGACAATACCCAAGTATAATTGTCCTCGTTTAGAGTCGCGATGCCAAAACCGCGGTCGCTGGCATGGAAACCCGCACAATTCAACAAATGGTTGCCCAATACTCCCATTGTCAGCCGTCCGGTAAAGTCGACATGAAACGGTTCGGCAACAAACTTGTAGGTACCTATTTTATTGTTCTCGCTCATCATGATTCCTGGTGTTTACTTTGACGATATTTTGCTTCACGGTCCGCCAGATATTCATTGACACGCTCAAAGCAGCTGGTCGTAATGGCTACGCGACCCGAACGGACGAACTGAAGTACGCAATCCAACTGGCGCAACTCCTCATAAAGATTAGTTATTTCCTCACTCATGCCATTCTTCTCAACAATGGCAAATACAGCATTCACCTCCACAATACGGGCATTGTACTTACGGATTACTTTGGACACCTCCGGTTTTTCTTCCAGCGTAGGGGTCGTTATTTTATAAAGGGCAATCTCGTGCTGATAGATTTCATCATCCGTGAAATAATGGGCTTGCAGCACATCTATTTTCTTGGTAATCTGCTTGGTCACCTTTTCAATGGTATCCTTGTCCGTCCAAGCGGTAATGGTATATTTATGTACCCCCTTGATGGAGGAGGCCGATACATTCAAACTCTCGATGTTTATCTGCCGGCGGGTAAACACAGCCGTCACCTGATTCAGCAAACCGGCAAAGTTTTCCGAATGAACAAT
>ENA-ORKW01000778-ORKW01000778.1-human-gut-metagenome-genome-assembly--contig:-NODE-778-length-10272-cov-11.1028_pt1 | contig 10272 bp, 8 predicted proteins | sample MGYA00243062_ERZ508813 | MGnify/ENA primary metagenome ERZ508813 (study PRJEB26277, sample SAMN04329846) | human gut metagenome | biome: human-associated habitat | host: Homo sapiens | place: USA...
TCCTGATGTTGATGTGAGTGCGTTGAATAATGAAGAATGAAAAATAATGAAGAATTAAGAATGAAAAATGAAAAGCGAAAACGCAATACACTTGCCGCTTTTACTTTTTAACTTTTATCTTTTAACTCAATATGTTCTTCTGTTCTTTTGTCTAAAAAAAGACATAAAAAATAGACATAAAAAAAGGGAATCTTCCCAGACTCCCAATCTTCATTAACCTTAAATCTAATACCATGAAAAACACGATGCAAAGGTAAGGATTTTATGTTATGAAACATATAATTGGGGCGAAAAACTGCATTGAATTAACTATTTTTATGTTTTAAAACAGGAACGCGGAATTTTTACACCGGTTTTTTCTGCTTGGAATGGAGATTCCGGGGCTAAGCGCTTGGTGATTCGTTTTCAATAATGTATCTTTGTCCTTAAAACTAAAAAGAAAGACAGAATGAGAAGACAGTTTGTAAGATTGGTATTGTGTCTGTTCCTGCTGGGGGGATCCGTTGCGTATGCCCAGAGCGGAATGACCGACAACCAGGTGATAGAATATGTGCAACAGGCGCTTCAACAGGGCAAGGACCAGCAAACCATTGCGATGGAGCTGCTGGCCAAGGGGGCCACTCAGGAGCAGTTGCTGCGATTGAAGTCCATGTATTCGGGTTCGACGGGCGCGTCGACATCGGGCAGCGGTTCTCTGACGGGGGAAGACAGCTCGCTGCTGGGCTCAGGTTCACGGGCCCGGAAAACTACTGCGACCGGTACGGAAGAGGATGCTTCGGAATTCCTGGAGACAAGTTCGATGAACGTGGACAAGAGCATGTGGTCGGAAGACATGCAGAAGACCATGAAGAAACGCCGCAAACTGACGACGGTGGTTACCAGCGAAAATGATGTGTTCGGACGGAATATCTTCAACATTGAACAGCTGACTTTCCAGCCTAACCTGAGTATGGCGACTCCGGAAAACTACCGTCTGGGACCGGGTGACGAGGTGATTATCGACGTGTGGGGCGCTAGCCAGAATACCATGCGGCTGGAGATTTCGCCCGACGGCTATGTGAACATCATCAACCTGGGTCCGGTGTACCTGAACAATATGACGATTCAGGATGCACGCCAGCTGCTGAAGCAGGAACTGGGAAAGATTTATGCGGATTCGGGCAATAACATCCAGGTGACATTGGGAAATATCCGTACCATCCAGGTGAACGTGATGGGGGAAGTGATGGCGCCGGGTACGTATTCGCTGTCGTCGCTCTCGACGGTGTTCCATGCGCTGTACGTGGCAGGCGGTGTGAGCGACATCGGTAGCTTGCGTAACGTGCAGGTGGCTCGCGGCGGCAAGACGTTTGCCCGTCTGGACGTGTATGAGTACATCATGAAGGGGCAGATTCAGGACGACATCCGCCTGCAGGACGGCGACGTGGTGATTGTGCCTACCTACGACGAGCTGGTGAAGATTACGGGTAAGGTGAAGCGCCCGATGTTCTACGAAATGAAGAACGGGGAATCGGCTGCCACTTTGCTGAAGTATGCCGGCGGTTTTGCTTCGGATGCTTACAAGAAGAGTATCAGGGTGTTACGAAAAGATGGTAAAGAGTTTTCCGTAAAAACGGTGAACGATATAGACTATTCTGCGTTTAAATTATTAGACGGTGACGTGATTTCGGTGGATTCGATTCTGAACCGCTTCAACAACCGTCTGGAAGTGAAAGGGGCTGTGTATCACCCGGGAGTATTCGAGTTGAGCGGTTCGCTGAACACGGTACGCCAGCTGGTGGAGAAGGCCGACGGTTTGCTGGGGGATGCCTTTACAGGACGTGCGGTGTTGTATCGCGAACGGGAAAACCTGACGAAAGAGGTGCTGCCGGTTGATATTCAGGGTATTCTGAACGGTACGTCGCCCGACATTGCCTTGCAGAAGAATGATATTTTGTATATCCCGAGTATCCACGACTTGCAGGACATGGGCAAGGTGACCATCAGCGGTGAGGTGAACAAGCCGGGCAGCTATACGTACGCCGACCACATGAGCCTGGAGGACCTGGTGATTACAGCGGGCGGTTTGAAGGAATCGGCTTCGCTGGTGCGTGTGGACGTGTCACGACGCATCCGTGACCCGAGAGGGACGACGGAACCGGACGTAATCGGACAGAATTTCTCGTTCGGACTGAAGGATGGTTTCGTGGTGGACGGTGAAGCGGGATTTGAACTGCAGCCGTACGACCAGGTGTTTGTGCGCCGCAGCCCGAGCTACAACGAGCAGGTGAACGTGACGGTGGACGGTGAGGTGCTGTTCCGCGGTGATTATACGCTGAACACGAAGAGCGAGCGTCTGAGCAGCCTGATTCAGCGTGCCGGCGGGGTGAGCCGCTATGCGTATGTGCGTGGAGCGAAGTTGCGCCGCGTGGCCAACGAAGAGGAGCTGCGCCGCATGGAGGATGTGGTGAAGATGATGCGCCGTGAAATCGGTGATGCCATGGCCAACACGCTGGGACTGAAGGTGGACAGTACGTTTACGGTAGGTATCGACCTGGAAGCGGCGCTGGCGAACCCGGGCGGAGACGCTGACCTGGTGCTGCGCGAGGGCGATGTGCTGACCGTGCCGGAATATAACAATACGGTGAAGGTGAACGGAGCGGTGATGATGCCGAACACGGTATCGTATGCGGCAGGCAAGAGCGTGAAGTATTACCTGAGCCAGGCGGGCGGTTACTCTGCCAACGCCAAGAAGAGCCAGAAGTTCATTATTTATATGAACGGACAGGTGGCCGAAGTGAAGGGCAGCGGCAAGAAACAGATTGAGCCGGGCTGCGAAATCGTGGTGCCGAACAAGACGAAGAAGTTCAACTTTGCGAACATAGTATCGAATGCGACTTCGTTTGCTTCACTGGCTACGATGCTGGCTTCACTGGCTACGATGATGAAATAACCTTTAAATCTATGAGTATATGAACATGAAAATGAGACTGATTGTCATGAACTTCCTGCAGTTTGCCGTGTGGGGAGCGTATCTTACCTCAATGGGTACGTACCTGGCGGGTGTGGGATTAGGCGGACATATCGGAATTTTTTACGCCATGCAGGGGATTGTGTCCCTGTTCATGCCGGCTGTGTTGGGTATTGTGGCTGACCGCTGGATTCCGGCGCAACGGTTGCTGGGGCTGAGCCATCTGTTGGCTGCCCTGTTTATGGGTGGAGCAGGCTATTATGCCATGACTACGGGACCGCAGGTGGAATTTGCACCGCTGTTCTCGTTCTACTCCGTGAGTGTGGCGTTTTACATGCCTACGCTGGCTTTGTCGAATTCGGTGGCTTATACGGCGCTGGACAAGGCGGGGCTGGATACCATCAAGGCGTTTCCGCCGATACGTACGTTCGGGACCATCGGTTTCATTTGTTCCATGTGGCTGGTAGATTTACTGGGATTCCAGTCGAACTACATGCAGTTCTTTACCTGTGCGGCATGGGGCGTGGTGCTGGCCGTATATGCCCAGACGCTGCCGGAATGTCCGGTGAGCCGCGCACAGGGCGGACAGAAGTCGCTGGTAGAGGCATTGGGACTGAGGGCGTTTCTGCTCTTCAAGAACCGCAAGATGGCGGTGTTCTTCATCTTCTCGATGCTGCTGGGCGTGTCCTTGCAGATTACCAACGGCTTTGCCAATCCGTTTATCACGAGCTTCAGCGCCATTCCGGAATATGCCAATACCTTCGGCGTGCAGCATGCCAACCTGCTGATTTCGCTCTCGCAGATCAGTGAGACGTGCTGTATCCTGCTGATTCCGTTCTTCCTGGGACGCTTCGGCATCAAGAAGGTGATGCTGATTGCCATGGTGGCGTGGGTGCTGCGCTTCGGACTCTTCGGCCTGGGTGACCCGGGCAGCGGGGTGTGGATGTTCGTGCTGTCGATGATTGTGTATGGCGTGGCATTCGACTTCTTCAACGTGTCGGGCTCGCTGTTTGTCGACAAGGAGACGGACCTGTCTATCCGCTCGAGTGCGCAGGGACTGTTCATCATCATGACGAACGGTATCGGAGCCACGGTGGGTACGCTGGGTGCGCAGGCGGTGGTGAACTGCTTCGTGGACTTCAATTCGCAGGCACCGCAGGTGGAAGGCTGGAGCCGGGCGTGGTTCGTGTTTGCGGCCTACGCGCTGGTAGTGGCGGTGACTTTTGCGCTGGTATTTAAATACAAACATAAAGTAGATAACGATTAATTAGAATTTGAAAATGGAAAAGAATGACGAATTTGTAGAAATGCGGGTCCGTACCATTGACGAGGCCATGAATGTGGATAAACTGATCGAGCATCTGACATTTGATCAGGTGATGGACGATGAGGAGAAGATGGATATTATGATGCTGGACGGGCAGAACTTCAAGCTGCTGCTGGAGGAGGTGAACGAACCGCACCGGATGATGCTGGGGATTATCAACCCCGACGAAGCGGACTTGCTGTACGCGGCTGTTAACGACCCGGAGGGCACGGATGCCACGCTGCCTTATCAGACGGTGCATATTCTGAAGGAGCTGGGGGTTACCGTGGAAAAGGTGGTGGTAAAGGACAAGGTGAAGTTGCTGCACCGTGCGATTGTGACTCTGCGCAAGGAGGACGGCTCGGTGATGGAGATGCAGCTGACACTGTTCGACGCGCTGGTGGTGAGTCTGATAGCCGGTGTTCCGTTCTATGTGAACGCGAAGTTCCTGGAAGACCCCCGTTCGGGCTTTACCAAGTCTGTGCCTAACACGAAGGCGCTGCTGCTGCGGTTGATGCCGCTGAAAGGGCTGGAGCGGGAGATGGAGGATGCCATCCGCCGCGAGGACTATGAGTATGCGGAGCTGATTAAGCAGGAAATGGCGACCCGCAACAAAGAAGAAGAGGAAGATTACGAAGATTTGGAGGATTTAGAAAAAGAATTGTAATTATGCACGTGTTTTATACACCGGATATTGCGCAGACGCTGGAGCTGCCGGAAGAGGAAGCGGGCCACTGCCTGCGGGTGCTGCGCCTGGGAGTGGGTGAGGAGATTATGCTGACCGACGGAAAGGGATGCTTTTACCGGGCGGTCATTTCGGCAGCTACGCAGAAACGCTGTGTGGTGAAGGTGGTGGAGAAAACGGAGCAGGAGCCTTTCTGGAAGGGGCACCTGCACCTGGCTCTGGCGCCTACGAAGAACATGGACCGCATGGAATGGCTGGCGGAGAAGGCCACGGAAATCGGTTTCGACGAGCTGACGTTTCTGAACTGCCGGTTCTCGGAACGGAAGGTCATCAAGACGGAACGGGTGGAGAAAATCGTGGTGTCGGCCGTGAAACAGTCGCTCAAGGCACGCAAGCCGGTGGTGAACGAGATGACGGACTTCCGCCGCTTTATGGAGCGGGAGTTTACGGGACAGAAGTTTATCGCCCACTGCTATGAGGGGGAAAAGCCTCTGCTGCGCGACGTGCTCCGCAAGGACGAGGACGCCGTGGTGCTGATTGGTCCGGAAGGGGATTTCAGTCCGGAGGAAGTGGCGCTGGCTGCAGAAAAGGGCTTTCAGGCAGTGAGTCTGGGTAAGTCACGCCTGCGTACGGAAACGGCGGCACTGGTGGCCGTACACCTGATGAACCTGACGCACGCGGAATAAGCTGATGTGTAACTTTTAAATAGAATCATTATGAAAAAGACATGGAAATGGATGGGAGGCCTGGCCTTGGGTATGGCTTTCCTGTTGTCTGCCTGCGGGGAAGACAATGCATACACCAATGCGTTGCCAAAGGATGCGGCTGCAGTGTTCTCGTTCGACCTGATGGAGATGGCACAGAAGTGTGACCTGAACGACCAGGTGAAGCAGTCGATGGGGCAGATGATGAAATCGAGCCTGAAGGGCAGTGCGGATGCCCTGGTGGACAAGCTGATGGAGAACCCGGAAGAGAGCGGGTTGAGACTGACCGACCGGGTGTATTTCTTTGCCGCTTCGCAGATGGAAATGGGCGGCGTGCTGGTGCGCATGGCCGACAAGGGGAAACTGGAAGATTTGATGGCCATGCTTCAGGAGCAGAAGGCGTGTGAGGCTCCTGCCGACGGCGACGGTTGCCGCTGGACCGTGGGTGGCGGCGGACTGATGGCCTGGACGGACGATGCGTTTCTGATGCTGGCGGGCAACGGGAACCCGAAGGACTTGCAGCATCAGGCTTCGATGTGGCTGCGCCAGAAAGAAGGGGAGGGCTATTCGGGCACTCCGGAATTCAAGAAATTAGAGGATGCCGACGAGGACGTGGCCATGGTGACTTCGCTGAACGCCATGCCGAAGAGTTACCTGGGCCCGGTGACGATGGGGCTGCCGGCTGACTTGAACCTGAATGATTTAAAGATATTTTCTACGCTCGATTTCCAGGCGGGAAGGGCCGTGATGGAAGTGGAGACGCTGCTGGAGGGCAAGTTCAAGGACTTGCTGAAGAAGCAGGCGGAGGTGAGCGGCGAACTGGACGGCACGTATCTGAAGGTGTTCCCTGCCAATACGGTGCTCTGGATGGCTGCCAACGTGAACGGTGAAAAGGCGTATGAGCTGTTGCGTGAGAACCCGACGGTGCGTCAGGAGCTGGATAACTCGATGATGCCGCTCGACTTTGAGGCTATCTTCAAGGCGGTGAAGGGTGACGTGGCAGTGGCCATGCCGGAGATGTCGTTGAAACCGGGCTTTATCTTGTATGCCGACGTGAAAAACGGTGACTTCATGCGTACGTTTGAGGACTTGAAACCGATGCTGGCCATGACCAACGGTCAGATGCGTCTGGTGGACAAGGGTGAGAATGCCTATCAGTTTGTGGCTGCCAACGGTGCCATGCTGGGCATGGGCCGCGGACCGGTGTCTTTCTGGCTGGGCGTGAAGGATGACCGCTTCTACCTGACGAATCAGGAGGACCTGATTGGCCGTGAGGTGAAGGGACTGTCGTTGAAAGACTGTGACTGGGCCAAGGACGTGAAGGACAAGCATTTCTACCTGAACGTGAACTTCCAGGCTTTGTCTGCCGTTCTTCCGCAGATTTCTTACATCAGTATGCTGGACTACCTGAGCATCGAATCGGATGAACCGACCAAGGCTCGCCTGGTGCTGCAACTGAAGGACCACAAGGAGAATGTGCTGAAGCAGCTGGTGAAGATAGTGAATAATTAATAGTGAATAATTAATAATGAAGAATTAATAATGAATAACGAAGAGCATTCTTCATTATTAATTATTCATTGAATAAAATGGACAACATGGATTTGACTTGCGGCCACTTTGTAAATCCGTTTACTGATATCGGGTTTAAGATTATCTTCGGGCAGCCTGCCAGCAAGGAATTGCTCATCACACTGCTGAATGAGCTGTTGGCGGGGGAGCATCGCATAGAGAACCTGATTTTTCTGGATAAGGAAAATCATTCGGACAGTATGGCGGATGCAGGGATTATCTATGACCTGTACTGCCTGACCGACACGGGAGAATACATCATCGTGGAGATGCAGAACCGTTTTCATAGTAGTTTCCTGGACCGTACGCTGTTTTACATGTGTCGTGCCATCGGGCGGCAGGTGGAGAATCTGCGTGAGAAGAGGCGGAAGGAACGTGAGTTGCAGACCGGGAAGCCGGAGACGGAGGAGGATTTTCTGCTGAGTGAGCCGATGCAGGAAAATTATGGGTCCAGATACAAGCTCTCGACCGTGTATGGTATTTTCCTGATGAACTTCCGCGAGCCGGGGCTGGAAGAGAAGTTCCGCACGGACACCGTGATTGCCGACCGTGAGAGCGGAAAGGTGGTGAACCCTCATTTCCGGCAGATTTTTTTGCAGTTCCCTTACTTCACCAAGGAACTCAAGGATTGTGAAACGCTTTATGACAAACTGATTTATACATTGAAGAATATGCAACATTGGAACCGAATGCCGGACGCGCTGAAGGAGCAGGTGTTCAACCGTTTGGAAGAACTGGCTGCCGTGGCCAATCTCTCATTGGAAGACCGTATCGCTTACGACAAGGCGCTGGACCGTTACCGTGTGAGCCGCATTGTGGAAGAGGATGCACGTGAAGCCGGATGGAAGAAAGGGCTCGCGGAAGGGCTCGCGGAAGGACTCGCGGAAGGACTCGCGGAAGGACAAGCTAAAGAGAAAGTTGCCATTGCACGTAACCTGAAATCGCTGGGTTTGAGTACTGCTCAGATAGCCCAGGCTACCGGATTGACCGAAGAGGAAGTGGAATCGACAGTTAATAATTAATAGTGAATAATGAAGAATTAAGAATTAATAATGAATAACGGAGAGCATTCTTCATTCTTCATTATTAATTCTTCATTGAATAAAATGGACACAATAGAATTACAGCAGACCCTGCCGGAGGTATTCGCCGGACGCGACGGAATCGTGTCGGATGTATGGCACCGGCAGGTGGCTTTTCAGAAAGGAAAGATGTATCTGATTGAAGCGGCGTCGGGCACGGGCAAGTCGTCGCTTTGCAGTTTTATTTACGGGTACCGTACGGACTACCAGGGGATTATTACCTTCGACGGGGAGAACGTGCGGAAGCTCACGGTGAAGCAGTGGACCGACATCCGCAAGCGCTCGCTGGGCATGTTGTTTCAGGAACTCCGTCTGTTCGGGGAGCTGACGGCGTGGGAGAACGTGCAGCTGAAGAACGGGCTGACGGGCTTCTGCCGCAAGCAGCAGGTGAAGGACTGGTTTGAGCAGCTGGGCATCGCCGACAAGTGGGACGTGAAGGCGGCCAGGATGTCGTACGGGCAGCAGCAGCGCGTGGCTTTTGTGCGGATGCTGTGTCAGCCGGCCGACTTTTTCTTCCTGGATGAGCCGGTGAGCCACCTGGACGACAGCAACGGGCAGATTATGGCGCGTATCCTGAAGGAGGAAGCGGCTCGTCAGGGCGCGGGAGTGATTGTGACGTCCATCGGCAAGCACCTGCCGCTGGAGTATGACAGGGTGCTGAGTTTGTAAGGTATTAACACGAAGACGGATATGATCTGGAAATTATTGAGGCAGCACATCAGTGTGGCGCAGCTGGCAGGGTTCTTTCTGGCCAACCTGTGCGGTATGGTGATTGTGCTGTTGGGCATACAGTTTTACAAGGACGTGTTGCCGGTGTTTACGCAGGGCGACAGTTTCATGAAGAAGGACTACGTGATTGTGAGCAAGCAGGTGAGCACGCTGGGCAGCCTGGTGGGCAAGGGAGGTACGTTCTCGCGTGCCGACATAGCCGACATGGAGTCGCAGCCGTTTGCCAAGCGGACGGGAGCGTTCACTCCGGCACAGTTTCAGGTGTCGGCCGGCATGGGCATGGCGGGCATGCAGCTCTCTACGGCGATGTTCTTTGAGTCGGTGCCCGACGAGTTTGTAGACGTGCGGCTGGAGGGCTGGACGTATCGCGAGGGGCAGACGGAAATCCCTATCATCATCCCGCGCAACTACCTGAACCTGTATAACTTCGGCTTTGCACAGAGTCGCAACCTTCCGCAGCTCTCGGAGGGCGTGATGGGGATGATGACGCTGGACGTGCGGCTGAGCGGACGGGGACGGACGGAGCGCATGAAGGGACGTATCGTGGGTTTCTCCAACCGGCTGAACACGATTCTGGTGCCGCAGGCGTTCATGGAATGGGCCAACGCCACATTGGGTGACGGCGGGCAGACGGCTCCCTCACGACTGATTGTGGAGGTGGACAATCCGGCGGACGACCGCATTGCGAAGTATTTCAAGCAGAAAGGCTATGAGACGGAAGGCGACAAGCTGGATGCGGGAAAGACGACGTGGTTCCTGAAGATGGTGGTGGGCATCGTGCTCACGGTGGGCCTGATTATCAGTGTGCTGTCGTTCTACCTGCTGATGCTGAGCATCTACCTGCTGTTGCAGAAGAACACGAAGAAGCTGGAGAACCTGCTGATGATAGGGTTCAGTCCGGCGGCGGTGGCGCGTCCGTATCAGGCACTCACGGTGGGGCTGAATGCGGCGGTGGCAGCCATGGGTGTGCTGCTGGTGTGGATGGCACGTGATGCGTATCTGGACATGCTGCGGCGGATGGTGCCCGACTTGCAGGAAGGCAGTCTGCTGCCGGCGCTGCTGACGGCCGGGGGACTTTTCCTGCTGGTATCGGTGCTGAATGTGCTGGCTGTAAGGCGGAAAGTGGAATCTATCTGGAGAAAGAAATAGTATAAGCATTATATATTATCTGTAAAACCAAATGAAATGAAAATGAAGAAACTAAAGAACGTATGGCTCTTTTTGAGCTTTATCCTGATGGTGGC
>ENA-ORKW01000789-ORKW01000789.1-human-gut-metagenome-genome-assembly--contig:-NODE-789-length-10158-cov-3.17925_pt1 | contig 10158 bp, 6 predicted proteins | sample MGYA00243062_ERZ508813 | MGnify/ENA primary metagenome ERZ508813 (study PRJEB26277, sample SAMN04329846) | human gut metagenome | biome: human-associated habitat | host: Homo sapiens | place: USA...
CAATACTTTGTGTATGAATTAGTTGGCTGATTTTGTAATATTTAATGAATGTCCCTTTTTAGGATGTTCAAATTTCAAATTATAAATTCATATTTTCAAAAACTGAATTTTGATCCTCTCTTCTTCTTAGTACAATGCTTTTTTATTCAAACTTACCATAACGGGTAGGCAACAGTTTGCGGTCACCTAATGTATTATCTACCCGGGCTACATTGATCCAGAATTTGTTATCACGTACCGATTCGATAGGATAAGCGGCTTTCTCTCGGCTGTAGCTGTGATTCCATTCATTGGCCACCACTTCATATTCAGGATGCGGGGCGTTGACCAATACATTATCTTCTTTATCGGCACTGCCATTCTTCACTTCTTGAATTTCCTGCCAGATGGTTTGCATCACAGTGACGAAATTATCCAGTTCCCATAAACTTTCACTTTCAGTCGGTTCAATCATCAATGTTCCATGAACCGGGAAGGAAAGGGTAGGTGCATGATAGCCATAATCCATCAGACGCTTGGCGATGTCATTTTCGCTGATACCGGTTTCGTCATGCAGATAGCGGCAATCTAAAATCATTTCATGGCCCACAAAGCCCGTAGCGCCGGTATATACAATGCCGTAGGTATCCTTGAAGCAGGCTGCCAGATAATTGGCGCTCAGAATAGCAGTCTTGGTGGCATTGGTCAGACCTTCGGCGCCCATCATGCAAATATAACCGTAAGTAATAGGCAGGATTCCTGCGCTACCGTATGGAGCTGAAGAAACCTGATTGGCACTGTTACCCCAAACTTGATGTCCCGGAAGGAACGGAACCAGATGTTCGGCTACACAAACGGGACCTACACCTGGACCGCCACCACCGTGAGGGCTGGCAAAAGTCTTATGCAGATTCAAATGGCATACATCAGCACCGATGGTACCCGGATTGGTCAGACCTACCTGTGCATTCATATTTGCACCATCCATGTAAACCTGTGCTCCGCATTTATGAATAATTTTACAAATTTCTGCAATTTCCGGTTCAAAGATACCATGAGTGGACGGATAGGTAATCATTAATGCAGCCAGATCATCCTTGTTGGCTTCTGCTTTTGCACGTAAATCTTCTACGTCTACATTACCTTTATCGTCACAGGCGCAAGTCACCGTGGTATATCCGCATTGAATGGCTGAAGCCGGATTCGTACCGTGGGCTGATGCCGGAATTAATATCTTGTTGCGGTGTCCCTGTCCGATACTTTCCAGATAAGCGCGGATGATACGAAGTCCTGTATACTCTCCTGCTGCACCTGAATTAGGTTGCAAAGTGACTCCTGCAAATCCGGTAATAACCTTCAACTGCTCGCTTAAGTTATTAATTAATGTCTGATAGCCTTTTGTTTGATCCTCAGGTGCTAACGGGTGTATAGCCATCCAGCCTAAGTTGCTGAGTGGGAGCATTTCCGAAGCGGCATTCAGTTTCATGGTACAAGAACCCAATGAAATCATGGAATGTGCCAATGAGATATCTTTACGTTCCAAACGTTTGATATAACGCATCATTTCGGTTTCAGTATGATACTTGTTGAATACCTCATGGGTGAGGAAGGAAGTACGGCGGCGTAGCTCACGATTCAGTGAGGATGCTTCGGGAATGTCTGTTATTTCTTGAACGGTTTCTTCGGCAGCAATGGAGAAGATGGAAAGTAACAGGTTTACATCTTTCAGGTCGGTGGTTTCATCAATGCTGAAACCTACATCGCCATTATCATAGTAACGGAGGTTTACTTCTTTACTCAATGCGATGGTACGCAGCTTCTGAGCCGAAACATGGTCGGGCAGACTGAAACGCAGGGTGTCAAAGAATAATTCATTATGCTGTACATATCCCAAGCGAGTTAGGGCTTTGTTCAACCAGGTGGTAATGCTATGAATGCGTTTTGCTATATTTTTGATACCTTCCTGCCCATGATAAACGGCATAGAAGCCGGCCATTGTAGCCAGTAATGCCTGTGCGGTGCAGATGTTGGAAGTTGCTTTTTCGCGTTTAATATGTTGCTCACGGGTCTGTAAAGCCATACGGTAGGCCAGTTTGCCATATTTGTCTTTAGACCAGCCGATGATACGTCCCGGCATATTGCGTTTATATTCGTCACGTGTAGCGAAGTAGGCTGCGGACGGACCTCCGTAGAACAAGGGGATACCCAGGCGCTGGGTACTTCCGAATACGATGTCTGCTCCCCATTCGCCGGGAGGAACTAACAATGCCAAACTCATGATGTCAGCATCCACGGCTACTTTACAATGGGCGGCATGTGCCTTTCCATAAACTCACGATAGTCTTCCACGCTACCGCTGGCATTGGGGTATTGAAGGATGCAGGCAAAGATTTCCGGAGTAAATGCCAATTCCTTGTAATTTCCTACTTGGATCTTCATGCCTTGAGGAAGGGCGCGGGTCTGGATGACTGACAGATTCTGTGGGAAAATCTCTTCATCCACAAACAATACGTTGGCTCCGCTTTTTTGTTGGTCGCGGGTGCGAAGTCCATACATCATGGTGGCGGCTTCGGCAGCGGCGGTAGATTCATCCAGCAATGAGCAGTTTGCCAATGGCATGGCTGTGAGGTCGGATATGACAGTCTGGAAGTTCATCAGTGCTTCCAAACGTCCTTGTGAAACTTCGGTTTGATAAGGAGTGTACGAGGTGTACCACACAGGATTCTCGAATACATTGCGTTGAATGACCGCCGGAGTAATACTGTCATACCAACCCATACCTATATAAGAGGTATAAATCTTGTTTTGTGAAGCTAGTTCGGTAATATGCTCTGCAAACTCCCGTTCCGTCATGGGAGCAGCCAGTGGCAGAGGTTCTTTCAAACGGATTTTGGACGGAATTGTTTTGTTAATCAGTTCATCAAGGCTCTTTACGCCAATCTTTTCCAACATAACGGGAAGGTCTTCTTCCTGTATACCGATATGTCGGTCTGCTAATAAATCTGTTTTCATGGTAGTAGTATATAAGTTGAATTTTAAGTTTTATCTTATCGGAAAAAAGGGTTGTTCGCTTTTTCTGCTCCCACAGTGGTCGGGTCTCCATGACCGGGATAGACTACCGTGTCGGGGGGGAGTACAAACAAACGACTGCATATATGCTCGCGAAGTTCGTCGAAGTTACCTCCTGTAAGGTCTGCACGTCCTATACTTCCTTGGAACAATACATCACCGCTGAAGATACAGTGGGCTTCTTTGCAGTAAAAAACAATGCTTCCCGGCGAATGACCCGGTACATGGATAGCTTCCAGTTGGGTATTGCCGAAAGTAATGATATCTCCATCAAAGATATATTTTCCTAATGGCACGGGTGCTTCGGGCAATTGGAAACCAAACATACGTGATTGTGCCGGTGCTTGTTCCAGCCAAAATTCATCCGCTTGATTTGCTTCGGCTTTTAGCCCGTATTCTTGCAACAGGAATGGGTTGCCGAAAATATGGTCCAGATGGAGGTGCGTATTCAACAAATGTTTCACTGTCAGGCTATTGCTGTCAATATATCTTTTTAAGGCTTGCTTTTCTTCTTCATAAAAGCAACCGGCATCAATAATGACGGCTTCCTTTGTTTCGTCCGATAGCACGTAGCAGTTTACCGGAAACATATTGAATTCAAATTTCTTTATTTTCATGTTTTTTTTATCTATAATTATAAACCGCTGATGGTTACATAAACCACTTTCTTGGTTTTAAAAAAATCTTCCGTGAATTCATTTTTCAGATCATAAAGCATTGTTTTGTGCTTCACGGGCATTGTTTCTTGTTCCAACTCTCCGCCTTTCAGACAAATCAGCCCGTTGGGCAGGGCGTTATGCTGTTCTTGTCTGATGTTTTTACGGATAATTTTTATTAGATCGCCCAAAGGCATGACAGCACGACTTACCACGAAGTCGAATTTCCTTTTTTCTTCTTCGGCGCGGCAATGACGGAAAGTGACATTCTTCAGTCCGATAGCATTGGCTATTTCTGTAGCTACTTTCACTTTCTTTCCGATACTGTCCACCAGATGGAATTGGACTTCAGGGAATAAGATGGCCAAAGGGATACCCGGGAAACCGCCCCCTGTGCCCAAGTCCATAATTTGGGTATCAGGGGTGAAGTTTATCACTTTGGCTATGCCTAGCGAGTGCAATACATGATGTTCGTACAGATTAGTGATATCCTTGCGTGAGATTACATTGATTTTGCTATTCCAATCCGTATATAAATCATACAATGCGGCAAACTGTGTTTTCTGCTGTTCGCTGAGGTTAGGGAAATATTTCAGTATTAATTCCATTCTATACTTAAAATCGTTATTTAATGTATCATATATTTTTCTACCGATGTGTAGGGCAAAGAAAGGGTGATGACTCCTACAGCATAGGGAGCGATATCATATTTGTTATACAGGAAAGATACTTTTTCCTTTTCTAACAAGAAATTGTCGGGTACGTACATATTGGTAGAATTCAAGATGCCTGCATTCTGAAGTCCTTCCAGTGAGGTGATGGAGCTGTCTTCCAGACGGGTAGCCATCTCTGTTATCAGTTCTTCCAGCAACATGTCGCTCATCGGTTTTTCCGATCCTGCCATAAATACATCTTTCAAAGCAAGCAGTTTGCCGGTATTCTTTTCGAAGTTCATCCATTTGTTCCATGAGTTGGGATGTGCCCCGCCTGTATATTCAAAAGTTTCTGCAATGAAATTCAGAATACCTTCTTTGCCTTCGCTGAAATGGGTGGTCAGTCCGTATTCATAATTGTACCATGTGGGAAGTTCGTCTTTGGGAGTTCCATTTTTTATATCTTCCTGATAGAACTCGTTCACATCTTTGCGGTAGTTGTTAATGTAGGTATTTTTAAAAGAATCTACAGCAACTTCCGGATTCATCCGGATATATTCTTTTCCCAAAACGTGGGCTTGTATGGTACGGTTGATGCGTTGTGCTATGCTATCCGCAGCATCAGATTCTGCTAAATAACTATAATCAATAGTAATCTTACAGGCGGGAGAGACTGTGTCATCTTGTAAATGGGCTTGTTCTTCCACCTTTACAGTCTTTACAGTTTCACTATCAATTTGTTTTTGTCCGTTACATCCCGATAATAAAAAGCAGGATACAAGGCAAGTTGTCATAACAGACAATACGAGATTTCTTTTTTTCATAACTTTTTGTTTATTTGCATGGATTACTTATCCTAACTTTCTCCACAAATATAGAATAACTTCGTGAAATGTCCATCTAAAAAGCGAAAATATATTTATCTGTTTGCAACAAGATTGCATGAACTTTTTGCTAAATTTGTCCGTTGATAAGCTATAATAAATAAGTAAAGAAATGAATATGAGCGATATGACAAAAAAACTATATCCCGTTACGGGAATGCATTGTGCGGCATGTGCCGGCAACGTGGAGAAGATTGTAAGGAAGCAAGAAGGCGTGGAAAATGCATCGGTCAATTTGGCGGCGGCTACTTTGGCGGTGACTTATAATCCGGATATTGTGTCTCCGCAACAACTGAAAGAGGCTGTGATGAAAATAGGTTTTGATTTGATAATAGATGAGGATAACTCTGTGCAGGAGCAGGAGGAAGCAGAGCAATCTTATTACGGACAGTTGAAGCGGAAGACTATCGTTGCTTGGATTTTTGCTTTACCGGTAGCTGTTTTGGGGATGTTTCTGATGAATGTTCCGGGGGTAAACTGGTGGATGCTGTTGCTTTCACTTCCTGTTATTTTATATTCGGGGCGTTCTTTCTATATGAATGCCTGGAAACAGACGCTTCAGCGTACCAGTAATATGGATACGTTGGTGGCACTTAGTACCTCCATCGCATTTTTGTTCAGTTTGTTTAATACGTTCTATCCCGAATTTTGGTACAGCCGCGGATTGGAACCTCATGTATATTATGAAGCTGCCACTGTTATAATAGCTTTCGTATTGGTTGGCAAGCTGATGGAAGAGAAAGCAAAAGGAAAAACTTCCACAGCTATTCGTAAACTGATGGGATTACAGCCTCGGACGGCCCGTGTGGTGAAAGACGGCAGGGAAGAGGATATCTTGATAGCCGAACTTCAGGTTGGCGATAAGGTGAGCGTCCGTCCCGGTGAGCAAATTCCGGTGGATGGAGTCATTGTCGGAGGAAACACCTTTATAGATGAGAGCATGATAAGCGGTGAACCTATTCCTGTAGAGAAAAAACAGGGTGATAAGGTGCTGGCCGGCACTGCTCAAAAGGTGGGGAAAAATACGGTTTTTGCACAGATTATCCGCATGGTGCAGGAAGCACATGGGTCTAATGCTCCAGTCCAGCGTATTGTGGATAAAGTGACGGCGGTTTTTGTTCCTGTTGTCCTTGCTGTGGCTGTTTTTACTTTCCTTGTTTGGATAGTGGCAGGTGGAGCGGATGACTTTTCTTATGCTATGCTTTCAGCAGTGTCTGTTTTGGTTATTGCCTGTCCGTGTGCTTTGGGACTTGCTACTCCCACTGCATTGATGGTAGGAATTGGTAGAGGGGCCGAATCACATATTTTGATAAAGGATGCGGTAGCCTTGGAGCAGATGCGGAAAGTGGATACAGTGGTACTTGATAAAACGGGTACTGTAACTGAGGGGCGCCCTGTGGTGACCGGATGGTTGCATGATGCCGGATGGCAGAACGAGCATAAGGGAATTCTGTATGCTGCTGAATTGAAATCGGAACATCCGTTGGCTTTGGCTATTGTCGAGGCTTTGAAAAAGGAAGGTGAGAAGCCGGCACTCATTGATTCTTTTGAGAGTCGGACAGGACGGGGGATTGTGGTGACCCGTGGAAATAAAACTTTTTGGGCAGGAAGCCATCGGTTACTGAAAGATTTTGGAGCGGGAATTTCCGACTTGTTGAAAGGGATGGTGGAGGCTTATGAGAAGAGTGGCAAGAGTCTGGTTTATTTTGGCGAGGGAAATACATTGCTGGCGGTTATAGCCATTAGTGACAAAATAAAAGATACTTCCAGACAAGCGGTCAAACAATTGAAGGAGAGTGGAAAGTACATTGTATTGTTGACTGGTGACGGTCATCTTACTGCACAGAATGTGGCCGGAGAAATTGATGCGAATCGTTTTATTTCGGATGCTTTGCCGGTCGATAAGGAGAATGTTATTAAAGAATTACAAGCTGAAGGAAGAGTCGTAGCTATGGTAGGTGACGGCATTAATGACTCACAGGCGTTGGCACGTGCCGATGTAAGTATTGCAATGGGTAAAGGTACGGATATTGCCATGGATGTAGCGATGGTTACGTTAATGACTTCGGATTTGTTGTTGTTACCCAAAGCTTTTAAACTTTCCCATAAAACTGTACGTTTGATCCATCAGAATCTTTTCTGGGCGTTTATCTATAATTTGATAGGCATTCCGGTGGCGGCAGGTATTCTGTTCCCATTGTATGGTATCTTGCTTAACCCGATGATTGCCAGTGCTGCCATGGCATGTAGTTCTGTCAGTGTAGTGTTGAACAGCTTGAGCCTGAATTGGAGAAAGTTGTGATTGAATTAAAAATAAATAAAAAAGCAGCCGTGCATAGATTTTGTTTTGCATGGCTGCTTTTCATTTTTCTATCTTTTAGTTTATAATTCAAAAAGGATTGTTTCTTCCTCTTTGTACTTCTATTCGTATTCCGAAGTTCCCATTCTCCGATTTCATTTCGAAAGCTCCGTTGAAATTATTTCTTTCCCAAGGCAATGCGCTTGGATTCCGTACTTTGTTCCCGTCGGCATCATATTCACCGTATGTGGTGATGTGTAATCCGTTTTTCAATTTAAAGGTTGCACTTTGTAAGGTGGGAGGCATTGACATTGTTCCGAATCCATAGATTCCCATTCCCGGATACATGGGGGTAAATACATGGTTGTAAGACCCTCTGTCATAAATGATATTCATATTGGGACGGAATATTTCATTGTAATTCGCAATTGCATTATTGTTGTAAGGCTGATAATAAAGTTGCGGGGCTATCAGAGGGGGAGGGGCCATAATCATGGAACCCATATCCAGCATAAATCCGTTAAAATTCTTGTAACCATCCAATGAAATGGGCGGAATACTATCTGTTACCACTTCGGACTGCGCAAAGGTAGTAGCGGCAATCAGAAACATAGAAATGGATAGAACCAGCTTTTTCATATACTGTTATTTTTTTTGTTCCGGACAAATATAGGGATATTTTCTAAATTCTGTATCGTTTCTGTTTCCTGTGAATAGATCTTTTCAAATACTTTATGAAGTTCTTCCTCATCGGCTATCAGTTGCCTCAACTCCTGCAGATGTGCAGCATTGGCTGATTGAGGTATCCATAATCTTAAATAACCACCTTCAGCATATTTTTCTTTCAAATGTGTCAGAAAACGTATGTATTGTTTTTCTTTGTCCAGCTCGGGATAGTTGGAAAGACCATATTGTACCGTCCGTCTCAAGGTGATGTCCGGATCAATAATGCGGTCGGCCTCCGCTACAATTTTGCCATAAATGCTACGGGGAACATGCTTGTTGGATGCACGGTGATCTTCTACAGCCTCTTTCATAATCAAAATATGTTCTTCAGGGAACCATTGCCTTAACTTCTGGTCTGCCCATAGTATTTTTCCTGAAATGAGATGGTGGAACTCCCGTCCCTCACAGAGTCCCAGGTCATGGTAAGAGGCAATAACATACACCATCATGCGGCTCACATCATAATATTGAGACAAATTGAGGCTTTCTGCTATAACTTTCAATACATGATCTACACGATGTGCTTTGTCAAAACCAGCGTATCGTGGGATAATTTCACTTGCGATATAGTCGCGGAATTCTATTGGAAAATCATTGATGTACGGCAACATATTCTTTCTTTTGATTGGGGTTGCAAATATACAATAATTATCCCACCTTTGCAGAAAAAAGTAATATGTATCAAATAATTAAACCTACGTCCGATGACTTTGATGAATTGACCTGTTTATGGGAAGCTTCGGTGCGTGCTACTCATCATTTCATACCTGAAGCATATATTCAGAAGTTAAAGCCACTGGTATGGAGTGTTTATCTTCATAGTATGCCGCTTTACATGATTCGTGACAATGCTGGTATAGAAGGATTCATGGGGATTAATGGGACTATGCTTGAAATGCTTTTTGTTCATCCGCGTGCCATAGGTACGGGAATAGGGAAACAATTGATGCGTTATGCTTTGGAGCATTGCCATGTACGTTATGTCGATGTAAACGAACAAAATAAGAAAGCGTCCGGCTTTTATGGCCATTTTGGATTTCGGGTTATTGGCAGGGATGCAAAAGACGCATCGGGCGAACCCTATCCTATTTTACATTTAAAACTGAGAGGTATCATGAAAATTGAAAATTGGGGATTAGTTCCCTATTCTGAGGCTTGGAAACGGCAGACGGAGTTGTTTAATGCCGTGGTGGAAGCTAAACAAGTGGGAAAAACGTATGAGAATAGAATTATTTTTGTAGAACATCCGCATGTCTATACATTAGGCAAGAGTGGAAAGGAAACGAATATGCTGCTGGGGGAGGCACAATTGAAGATGATTGGTGCCACTCTTTATCATATTGATCGAGGAGGGGATATTACTTATCATGGTCCCGGACAATTGGTTTGTTATCCTATCTTGAATTTGGAGGATTATCATTTGGGGTTGAAGGAATATATTTATGTGTTGGAAGAAGCGGTGATCAGGGTCTGCGCATCTTATGGCATTGAGGCCGGGCGAGTGAAGGGAGCGACCGGAGTATGGCTGGCCGCGGGAACTCCGCAGGAACGGAAAATTTGTGCAATAGGAGTGAGAAGCAGTCATTTTGTGACAATGCATGGATTGGCGCTGAATGTAAATACGGATTTGCGCTATTTCAGTTATATCCATCCTTGCGGATTCATGGATAAAGGGGTTACTTCATTACAGAAAGAATTGGGGTGCGAAGTGCCTATGGAAGAAGTGGCAGGACGTTTGCAGAACGAATTATCTGAACTTTTGTAGTTATACCGTATGTGTGGCTTTATACATACGGGGCGGGGGGATTAAAAGTCCGATTGTGTTATCATGTTGTCAGGGACATTCATTAAATATTACAAAATCAGCCAACTAATTCATACACAAAGTATTG
>ENA-ORKW01000790-ORKW01000790.1-human-gut-metagenome-genome-assembly--contig:-NODE-790-length-10148-cov-3.32557_pt1 | contig 10148 bp, 5 predicted proteins | sample MGYA00243062_ERZ508813 | MGnify/ENA primary metagenome ERZ508813 (study PRJEB26277, sample SAMN04329846) | human gut metagenome | biome: human-associated habitat | host: Homo sapiens | place: USA...
AAATCAAACGTAGCGTTATCCAATTCCTCCGCTTTCAGATAAGGCACAGGCACACCGTCCCATGTCTTTCCTTGTTTACGAAGCATAAAGCGGTCAAGTGCCTTTGAATTCTATGTTTTGGGATTCGGTTGACATCATATTTTATCTAAATGTAAAATGTCTTTATATATTATATTTGCTAAAAAAATCAGTTCTTTTTTGAGGCAAAAATTCTTTGTCTCCGTAACGATTTGCCAATTCTCTAGCCATTTTATAATTAGAATCCCTATAGAAGTTCAGTTTCTCTCGGAAAGGCTTGTCTTTACAATTTTGATTAATTCTATTTTCTAACAAGATAATATTACCGATTAAGGCGTTTTCATTATCTTGTGAATCAGGAAGAATATGCTCAAGAGAAGATTCCTCAAAATTAATTCTACCTGACAAATGTTCTTCTATCAACTCTAATACGATTCTGACCCTATCTTTATTCTTTTGAGATTTATAAAAGTCATTGTGATTCGACCAGCCTAATGTCTTTAATCTTTCAGTAAATGTTTTTAATGACGGGATTTTCTTTTTTATACCGTTTATAAAGTTCTCTAATTCTTGTTCGCTAAAATTATTCTCTAAAATTGGAGCATACTTATATACCACATCTTCCAGTTTGTTTGATTTTTCTTCACCTATAATATTGTAACACACAAAAAATGAGTACAAGAAATGCAATGCATCTTCATATTTCTCAGATGATAATTGGTTGTTTTCTTTCTTATCCATTAGACTTAATAAAATAGGTCTAAATTGTTCTGCACGTTTTTCTTTAAAGAAAGAAAATACTTTGTATTCAACTTCAGAACAATTTTTATTTTCACCTGATTTCTGGGGTGAAATAATAGTATGATAATAACGGGACTTTAACATGATATCTTTCATTAGAGCACCCACTTTATCTTTAGGATAAGTTCTCTGGAGAATTCGAAAAATTTGTTCTTTATTTGTTACTTGTATCTTATGCGCTGTATAATGTTTAAAGAAGCGATTAATAGATCCACCTAATAACCCCTCTAATATCTCCCATTTTTTTTTGACTTCATCAACCGCATTTTGTGGTAAAATATATCTCATGATATAATTTTTCAAAAGTTCATGATCAGCCAAAGCTTGTCCCCGGGCATTAAGGATTTCAAATATAGTATAAGAGTCCTCTTCTGTATCTGCAATAATTTCCACACAATTTGTATCTATGAGAGCATCTCGCATTGCTATTAAGTAAGCACTTGGTTCTATTTCTTTATTACTCATTTCTTTTAGCTCATCGTAAAAGAAAAGAATGGCTTTAGCTATATTATCTTCCTTTTTTCTGTCTATGCTTGACAATTTTATGAGTTCATTTATATTTCTATTCTCATCATAATTAGTAACTTTGAATACAAAATCCTTGATAAACAAATGTTCCTCTGAGTGTAATATGCAATATGCCTCATTTTTTCTATCTTTAGAAATTAAATATGGTATTGTTCCTTTAAAATCCTTCTCCATTTCTTTATCTTGGAACAATTTCATTATTGCAGATAGAAATAACATAATGGTGATGGTTCGTTGTTGCCCATCAATTATAGTATACCTATCCAATCCGTTTATAGATTCCTCTCTTTTTAACACAATACTACCAATAAAGTGTCTTTTATCATCCTTATTTTTTACAATAAAGTTAATATCAGAAAGTAAATCTAGCCAATTATCTTTCTTCCAAACATAATGTCTTTGATTCCGAGGGATCTCTAGTATGCAATCATTTAATAGCTTACTAATGGGTCTTTGTTCTGCTGAAAAAGCCATATATTTTTTTATTTAAACTTCAACTTCGGTAATCTTTTCACGATCTTCACCGTCTGTACCGATACATTTATGACCCGGAGCAGAAGGTTGAAGATGTATTTCTCATCGTTATGCTCGCGTGCCCAGTCGTTAGGGTCGTTGGTGATGCCGCTTTTCTTGTCGGTAGTTATGGAATAGCGTTCCATTATCCACTCGATAGCAGACTTTCCGTTTACCACATATTCGTAGGCTTCGGCGGGAATGCCGGTAATGGTAATGGCATGGTTATAATGGATGACGCTCTTGTCGGATGTCTTACTATCAATTTTGCCGAAACGTATTTTCTCTACGTGATAGTTCATTTTGTCTCCTTTGTTTGTCAGCGGTGCGAATTGGACAATACATTTTCGATAAGGTTCTATCGTTTCATAATTCAGATGCAGGTTGGCAAGCTCACGTCCGGCTTTGCAGAATGTCCAGAAGTCATCCGCTTTCTCCACCAAAGGCAGGCGTGGCAAGGACTTTTTCAAGTCTGTGGCAAAAGAGGTACGATAGTCGGGGGAATGGAGCAGTCCATAGACGTAATAGAAGATGTCCTCTTTCGTTACTTTGTAGCCATATTGCTTACGGGTTGTATTTAATATCCAATCGGTTACTCCGTCTTTACGCACATATCTGTCCATCGGCCTTTCCGTTTCTTGATTAAACAAGTTGGCAATATCAGTGTCGTTGCTGTCATACCAATAAAGAGGGAAACATTGAGTATCACCTATATAATGTAAGTCTGGAATGCAATCTGTTAGAGATACAGATAATCCATTATTGGCACTGACACATGACACACAAATCACAAGGTTCTTGTGGTTGGGAGTGGGGAATAGTTTAGATGAAAGACCTATACGTTCAATAAAGGGTTTATCAAAATATAATCTTTGTTTGAAAAATGGGCGATATGCGCTATCTCTTAAGTCTGAAACATAATTATGTTCTATGTTTCTTTCAATATCTTTTTTGAGATTGACAGTCCAACTTATCTTAGAATCATCTGTATTGATAAAACTTTCCACGAACAATTTCTTATCAACCTTTATCGCATCGTTATATGCTTCCCTCTGTCGATTATAAAAGTCAATCATAGACCGCATATTCTGTTCAAGTCTTTGCCGAGAAGAATTATAAACCCACGCATCTCTATTGGTAGCTACACCAATAGCATACGTGTCAAAGAAACTTTTCTGCCCCTTCGCAAACTTCTTTTCAGGCTCAATAGGGATAAACAGCTTGAACATCTCGTTGCGGGGGGAAATCCAATCTCCATGCTTATTCGGTTCAACCAATTTCCACATTATCGTAGGTTTGCTGATGTCACCCATTTGCCTGATGATTTTCAGTTTGTCTTCCCTGCTTAAATAATCCCCAATATCGTGATAAAAGATTTGTGCTTTCTCTAAATTATTTGCTTTACGCTTTTTCACCAAAATAGTGATAGCAATTGGAGTGCGAGAGCCTGAACCAAATATTTTTCCACCCTCTTTGCGAGACAGTTCTCCACTGGTCCGTTGATTCCCCCTTAAATTGAACACATAAATCGAAGAGAATTCCTGTTCAAAGCATTTGCGCATACCGTCCAATCCATTGGCATCCAACCAAGCACCATTAGTCACAAAACCGATAACTCCACCTTCTTTCTCATTCAAACGGTCAGAAGCCCAACGGAAAGCCTTCACATAACTATCGTATGCAGATTTGTTTAGATTAGCTTCCGATTGCGCTACATAAGTCGTTTCAATGTGTTTCTCCAATCTTGGATAAGATTGGTTCTGTGCATTGTCATTGGCAGACTTTTGTCCAATGGAATAAGGAGGATTACCCACAACAACTGTAATCGGGCATTTCTTCTGCGCCATGACACGTTTGGAGTTAGTAGGAAATTGTTCGGAATAAAGATTCTCGTCAGAATCTTTTTCTCCTAATTGGAACGTATCGGTCAAGCAAATGCCGTCAAAAGTCCGGTATTCTTCTTCGGGAACGAGCGAATGAAATACGCTCTCGATGTTAATAGAGGCTATGTAATAAGCCATTAATACGATTTCATTGGCATGGATTTCTTTGCAGTACTTCCGGGCCAATGCCTCGCGGTTTATCAGTTCACTTTGAAGCAAGCGAGTGATGAATGTGCCGGTTCCTGTGAACGGGTCAAGGATATGTACATTCTCATCAGAAAGCGAACGTCCAAATTCTTTTTGAATGATATAACCTACGGAACGGATGATGAAATCTACTACTTCCACAGGTGTATAAACAATGCCCAATTTTTCCACCGTTTTAGGCGAAGCCACCTTAAAGAACTTGTCATAAAGCTCTACAATCAGGCGTTGGCGACCTTCTGCATCGGTAATGTCACCGACCGTAGTTCGCACATAATCATAGAATTTTTGCAGGCGTTCATTTTCTTCTTCCGTCTTGGCTTCATCATCCAGCAAGGCAAGCATTTTTTGCATGGCTTTCGATACCGGATTGCTGACAGCAAACTCGTAATTACCGAAAAGAGCTTCGAATACAGGCATGGCTATCAGATGCTGCGAAAGCATTTCAATGACTTCCTGTTCAGTAAGGTTGGGATTGATATTCTTGCGCAGTCCGCGCATCAGTTGCTCAAATGCTTTCTTGTGCTTGCCTTCGTCTGCAATCAATGTTTTGATGCGCTTGATGTGTTCTTCTGCTATTTTAGCGATGTCTTTTGCCCAAAGCTCCCAATAGCGTTTGCTCCCTACCTTGGTCACCATCTTGGCATAGAACACGTTCTGTAAATCTTCGAATTGCAGTGAAAGCTGTTGTGCCATTTGCATGGCTGCGTTGGTGGCGTCTTGCCTCGTAGCATCTGCAAGGCTGCTGTCCACACTGTCGTCATCATGTGAACTACCCACACCTCCGAAAAGGATGTGTTTAGGTTTCTGTTTGGAAAGTTCTATCTTGTTGACTTCAGCATTGAAACGGTCGTCATGAGCACGCAAAGCATTGAGCACCGTCCATACCACTTTGAAATTAGGGTGTTTGCTCAAAACCTCATCACCTTCTACATTCTCTGGTATGACTACCGGAATAATGATGTAACCATATTTCTTTCCGGGACTGCGACGCATGACACGTCCCACTGACTGCACCACGTCCACTTGTGAGTTTTTAGGCGAAACGAAAACAACTGCATCGAGCGAAGGTACGTCTACACCCTCGCTCAAGCAACGGGCATTTGTCAGCATACGACATTCCTTATCGTTATCAGACTGCTCTTTTAGCCACATTAGCCGTTGGTCGCGTTCGGTAGCCGACATCGTACCGTCCACGTGACGTGCCACGACATCTACCATCATAGCCTTGTCTTCTGTACTCACGTCTTCCATATAAGCCGATTTGCAATCGGTAAAAATAGTAGCCGTTGCTTTTGAAGCCTTAATGGTGGAACAAAAAGCTACGGCACGGTGCATAGGTAGTGGGTCGGTTGTCTTGATAAGTCCTTCGTCGCCCAATACCCGTTTTGACAAAGCATTGATGCAACCCACAAATTTAGAAGCGTCATCTACGGTTATCGTGCCGTCTTCATTGGTTATCACATCACGGAGTGCAGGCGTAATATCCTTGTCGCCTACGGCAAGAATCAATACCTTATAATCAGTCAGTAATTGTTTTTCTACGGATTCACCGAAACCGATACGAAAAATCTCATCACCGTACATTGACACATCGTCCATAGAGCACAATATCGCATCATTTTCTTCTGCTTTCTTGCGTGCTTCATCTGTATAAAGACGAGGCGTGGCAGTCATATATAGTCGATGTTTTGCCTGAATGAAATCGTTGTTATGTACTTTGATAAAGGCACTTTCATTCGTCCCTTTCAATGAGACTCCGGTAGTGCGGTGGGCTTCATCGCAGATAATCAAATCGAAAATGCCATATTTGCCTTGTGTACGACTTAGTAATTCTTTCTGCGCACGTGATATGACTTCGATAGACTGGTAGGTAGAAAATACGACTGTCATACCTTCTCGTTCTTTGCGCCGGATAATTTCGAGCTGATGAATAATATAGTCTGTATTGGTTGAGGCAGGCAAAGCCAAATTCATTCTTTACTTTCTGCTGAGAAACTTGCCCGTCTGAACAGATACATACGGCATGGATAGGAACACAGGCTTGTGCTGACCAAGCTCGTAAAGTCTGTCCCAACAATGCAATGGAGGGAACAAGGAAAAGCACCAAACCGTTGTTGTTTGTTTCGTTTTCTGCTATTTTAAGAGAAGTAAAAGTCTTTCCTGTTCCACAAGCCATTATCAGCTTGCCCCGTTCGTGAGTTTGGAAATATTCATGTACCCGATTGACTGCCTTTCGTTGATGCTCCATTATAGAGAAAGGTTGGGGGCGAGAAGCCTTGCCATAAAGTCCATGCTCCAGTTTTTCCCAATCCACATCATCAGCTTCAAGGTCAATCAAATTAAGGCGTGTTACAGGCGGTGTTTGATTCTTGATTGTCAGTTCGGCGGCACTGTTCCATTTGTTGGTAGTAGAAATCCACAGGCGTTGGGCAAAAGCGTGCTCTATGCCTTCCGCTTCAAAGGTCTTACTTGAAGTGGAGAGGAATGTGTCTACATCTGCTTTTGTAATATAGTTGTCATCCGCATAACATTTGCATTGTATAGCCCAAAATTCTCCGGTAAAGGTCTTCGCGACTAAATCAATACCTAAGTCTTTTCCTCCAAATTGGTCCTGACAAGGGAATTCAGTCCATAGCCAAACTTCTTCAAAAAGTCCTTCGTATAAGGCTGTAGTTTTCAGATAAGCCTGCATCAGGCGTTCAAAGCGAAAACCTTTATCTCGTTCAGACCATGCTTCTTGTCGGAACTTGTCAATTATCTTTGTAAATGTTGTCATTTCGTTTCGTTGTTAATACCGTTGTTTATCAAATCTTTTGAACTTATTCCCAATATGGCAGCTATCTTCATTAACATTTCCAATGAGGGTTGGCTCGTATTAGAACACCATCGTGAAATAGTTGCCTCGTTCTTTCCTAACTGTCCGGCAAGCCATTTTCTAGTTTTACCTTGTTTATCAATACTTGTTTATCTTCTCTGTTCCCATATTTGGCTTATATTGCAAATGTGCGATGATTGATAGATGATATTTGCAAAGTTAGTGATTAACAATGAGAACTTAACAAGAACCTTCCATTTTTGTATTGTAATTGCGCCTATGGAGTTCGTATTAAGCGTTTTATACGTATCATTTGTTTCACTTTTTATTGTTGTTCATTTGTCTTTTTTTGCCTCAGATGGAAACCACCGAAAAAGATGTAAAAAGAAATAAAAAAAAGCAGCTACCTTAATTAGTAACTGCTTGACTTTCAAGTGGTGCCACCAGGAATCGAACCGGGGACACAAGGATTTTCAGTCCTTTGCTACCAACTGAGCTATGGCACCGACTTACTTTTGTTTTGCGAGTGCAAAGGTAGCGATTTAATTTGAAATGCCAAATATATTCGATATATTTTTGTGTAATATAGGAGAAAAAAGTAAACTCTCACCTGTTTTCTGGGTCGGAGAAGACAGGCAAGAGTGTAGTTAAATGCAGACGGATTGTCTTTGATAGCAAGGAGGATTGTTGTCCAACCAGGCTGAAACAATGCGGCACATCAGCCTTTAAGTGGGTTCCAACCTTGAGCTTTCAGTTCAAATTCCTGGCCATCCCTACTGATGAGTGCATAGCCTAATTCGGCCTTGGTGATATGGCCTATTATTTTAATGTCCTTGATTTGGCTGACTTTTTCGTGGTCGGCAATGGGGACTGTGAATAATAATTCATAGTCTTCTCCGCCATTCAGGGCGCAGGTCGTGACATTCATGTTCAGCTCTTCTGCCATGACAGCCGTCTGGTAATCTAAGGGAATATGTTCTTCATATATCCTGCAACCGACACCGCTTTGCGTACAAATATGCAGTAATTCGGAACTGAGTCCGTCTGATATGTCGATCATGGAAGTCGGACGGATATTAGCGGCTGCCAATGCTTGCACAATGTCACGTCGTGCTTCTGGCTTTAGCTGTCGTTCCAGTAAATACTCTTTTCCGCTAAAGTCCGGTTGGGCTTCGTATAATCCCTCTGTGGTCTTTGGGCTTTCGTTTCTGTGAGCTTCCTGCAACTGTTGGTTGAAAACGGCTTTTTCGCGTTCGAGCAACTGCAATCCCATGTAAGCTGCTCCTAAATCTCCGCTGACACAGATTAAGTCGGTTTCTTTGGCTCCGTTGCGATAAACCACTTTGTCTTTGTCTGCTTCCCCGATGCAGGTAATGCTGATGGCCAACCCCGTAAGCGAAGATGTCGTATCGCCTCCTACAATATCGACTTCATGAGCTTCGCATGCCATTTTGATACCATCGTAGAAAGCCTCCATGTCCTCTACACAGAAACGTTTGCCTAAAGCAATGGAGACCACCATTTGACGGGGGGTACCATTCATGGCATAAATGTCCGAGAGGTTGACCATGGCAGCCTTGTATCCGAGATGTTTCATCGGGACGTATGTCAGGTCGAAATGTATGCCTTCCATCAGCAAATCGTTGGTGACGAGGACTTGTTTGTCGGCCGGATATTCCATGACGGCACAGTCGTCACCAACTCCATAGCGGGTGGAAGAGTTTTTCAGCCGGATATTTTCTGTCAGGTGCTTGATAAGCCCGAACTCTCCGAGCGTAGAGATTTCTGTCCTGTTTGTTTCTTGCATAAATTTATGGGCTTTAAGCGCGGTTTATCATCTCACGCATAATCTCGGCCATAAGGGGTTGTACGGCATCGGCAGCTTTCTGTACTTCCTCGTGGCTGACTTCCACAATCTTTCCTTCCACTCCAAGGTCGGTGATGACACTGATACCGAAGCATTTGATTCCGCAATGATTGGCTACGATGACCTCGGGTACGGTAGACATGCCAACCGCATCGGCGCCCCAAATGCGGAACATTTTATATTCAGACGGAGTTTCGAAAGTCGGGCCTTGTGTAGCGAGGTACACGCCTTGCTGTACCTTGATTCCTTTTTCTTCGGCAATGGCGAGTGCTTGCCGGATGAGTCCCTTGTTGTAGGCTTCCGACATATCCGGGAAACGGGGGCCGGTCGGAAAGTTCTTACCGCGTAGCGGATTCTCAGGAAGTGCGTTGATTTGGTCGGTGATAATCATCAGGTCGCCAATTTCAAACTTGGGGTTGGTGCCGCCTGCAGCATTGCTGACGAACAAGGTCTTGATGCCCAACTCATACATGACACGAATGGGAAAAGTGACCTCTTGCATGGTGTAGCCTTCATAGTAATGAAAGCGGCCTTCCATGGCCAGAATGTCTTTGTCACCCAGTTTTCCGAAGATAAGATTACCCGAATGCCCTTCTACCGTAGAGACTGGGAAGTTGGGAATTTCTTTGTATGAAATGCGGGTCGCATCTGTGATTTCGTTGGCCAGTTTACCTAATCCGGTACCTAAAACGATAGCCGTTGTGGGGCTTGTTGTCATCCTACTTTTTAGCCAGGATGCTGTTTCTTGAATTTTTGAATACATAACCAGTAATGTTTTCGTTAAACGATTCTTGTTGATTTTGCAGTATCTCTATTTCGACCGGCAGGGCATAGAGAGATTTTCTAACCTCTTCGCTCAGGCCGTTGAGGCCCTTCAGGCGGGTCGCATCTTTTTCTGTGGTTACAATTAGCTGCGGCGGGGAGATTCGGGCGTAAGTTGCGTGGATGAGGGCTACGTCTTTGGGCGAGAAATAATGGTGGTCGCCGAAAGAAAGCGGCGTGATATCCGTTTCATAATGTTCGAGGTCCATTTTCATTTGTTCCGGCGAAGCGATGCCGGTGAGCAGCAAGACATGTTTGTGGGGCAGCAACTCGTCCAAAGGATATTCTTCCTCTCCGAACAACGGTATGAGACGGCTGTATTTCAGTGTTGAGAAGAACAGCTTCTGGTAGGGATACAACTTTAGCGCCTTACTGATGACCCGGAACCCCATGGGCTTGATGTCTTCCGGACATTTGGTCACGATTACGATATTGGCTCGGTCTTTTCCTTCTTTCGGTTCGCGCAAACGTCCTGCGGGGAGCAACTTGTCGTCGCAAATCAAGCGATGGTAATCTACTAACAGGATGTTGATACCTGGTTTTACATAACGATGTTGGAATGCGTCGTCTAACAGGATGACTTCTGTTCCCGGTGCGATTTGCTCGTCGCATAACCTTTCAATTCCCCGGCGACGGTTTTTATCCACAGCGACATAGACATCTGGAAACTTTTGTTTCATCTGATAAGGTTCGT
>ENA-ORKW01000794-ORKW01000794.1-human-gut-metagenome-genome-assembly--contig:-NODE-794-length-10093-cov-8.31102_pt1 | contig 10093 bp, 5 predicted proteins | sample MGYA00243062_ERZ508813 | MGnify/ENA primary metagenome ERZ508813 (study PRJEB26277, sample SAMN04329846) | human gut metagenome | biome: human-associated habitat | host: Homo sapiens | place: USA...
AACAGACTCTCACATAAAACAGTTCAAAGATACGGGAAAAAATCCACAAGACAAAAGATATATCCTCATTCCTGAAGAAATCCTCACACAAGCAAAAGGAGCTGAAAATGTACCTGCCGCACCTTCAACTCCTACTTATTATTAAATCAGAACATAATGATAAAAGTATTAAATTTATACAGAAGTAGATAATATAAAGTAAAAGGCCATAAAATAATATAGAATCTTCAATTTTGATACAACTTCTTTTGAACTTTGCTCATACTTACATTACAGCATCAGTTTGTTATACCATTGACTTTAAAGGTCTCTAAGAAGTGGTATGTTTTTTAATATAATATATCCTACTCCATAAGAATCATCGGTTGTATCAAAATTGCGGAATGGGATGGCTATTCTAGTGAATGAGGTTACATATTCGTCCACATTTTTAATGGTTACTACACCTTTTACGGTGATTTCATTGGGGAAAGAGAAGCTGCGGGCTTGGTATCGTCCGGCGATTTTGGCATCCGCTACACTGACAGTCATCTTTCCGGAATTTACATCATAATAATTACCTTCGTCATCATATGCTTCAGCTTTTTGCACTTCTGATTTTGTACCTTCTGAACTTTCAAGCCTAGAATTTAAATCTTTCCCTGTATTGTTTGTCAGCGTGAAATGGATAGTAGCGGTTTTGCCATGTAGAAATGCCCTTTTATACTTGACTTCAATTCCGGGAGCCGAGCAATCAATCTCTACTTGTGCGACCATTGTTTTCACACAGAGTATGGATAATAAGAGTGTCAGAATAAAAAACTTTTTCATTGTCTTCTTGTTTTTAAAGTTATACATAGAGTAATTAAAATAGTCATATTTTTGACATTTACTTAAAATGTTCCTGCAACTGAGGTGATGTTTCCCTGCAAATCCAGTTCTACAATCGTGTCCCGTTGCAAATAATCTGTTTCGTGCCGATAAGTCAGTGAATATCCTTCCTTTCCCGTAGACGATGAATACCTCTGCATGGAGTACAATTCCCGGGGAGGAATACCTAACTCATCATACAGCTTTTGGGTGAAGATATCGTGAATTTCTTTGAAATTCCGGTCTACCAATTCCCGTACTTTGCTGCTGAGGCTTCTCAAACTACTTTTCTTGCAGTACATCGTAGAATAGCTTCTTTTTTCTGAAAGGCATTCCACGGAAGCCTTAATCTTCAGACCGTTGGACGAAATGATACTGCTAAAATCATTGGCGTGACTATATGAAAAGTTATGCACCATACTGTTCCTTTTCACATCAGGCACGTGGCTGTCCTTCATTACCGGTATCACTTTCAGAAACGGGTCGCCAAACAGATTGAACTCCAGTAAGGTTGTCTTTATGCGTATAGAGACTTCAGACCCGTTTGACCGGTGTGTAAAATCCAGATATTTCATCTTTGCTTCCATCAAGGCTTTTCCTGCATCTGTGCCGGACAAAAGGCTAGCTGCATAATATCTTATTAGCACCTCACTTGCATAAATCGGAAAAACAATCTCTTTGTTTTGCAGATGGCAGTCAAAGTATCCATATGCAGTCCGGCTGGCCCCCATGAATAACAACGTGTTGCTGTATATTGCTTTAAGCAAAGCTGAGTCAGTTCTCTTATAACCTATAAAACGTGCTCCAAAACAACAGATACCTGCGACACATTTAGCTTTGCAATGAAAGAATGTATTAGAATGAAATCCTATTGCAGATTCTATGTCGCCATATTTATTACGTTCGCCAAAATATTCTGCCATCATAGGCTGTTCGCTACCATGTAATATGAACATCAACATATCTGCCGACAGTTGCATATCCAAACAAAACCTGGCTTCCGCACTTGAATCAATATCTGTTATCGCATAAGGAGGGCTGATGATAATATTATTTTCTACATAACCCATAACTGGTTCAATTTTCATCAGGGGCAAGTCCTTAACCATATATTTTGCAACCTCTTTACTCGTTTCACAACTTGTCAGTAGCGGTAAAGTCTTTATTTCGATACCGCCATTTTTGTATGCTTCTATACTTCTGACAAAATAGCTGGTGATATCCTTCTCAAAATCTGATTCAATGAAGCCATTTTCCAGCGGAAGGCGGCCGACCAGAAAGCGGGGGTTGCACGCCAGAAGCTTGTTCAAATCAATGTCGAGGTTGGCATCCAGTGCTATTTGGTTGCCCCGGTATGAATAAGGTAAATCCGTATCCACAGTTTTGTCGGATTTATTTACACGCTCATCCTCGTCCGTTAAAGTATATGACGGATTTCGAACAGACGGCATGGGGATTACATCGCCACCGCCTATAATAAACAATCCCCAAGTGTCCTCATTGACAGGTATGTGCTGTTGGTCACAATACTTGTCCAACAGGTTGAGATACCCCCTCCATCCTTGGCTCTTGTCCATGAACGGGTCGAACCGGGAAACGTCTAAGATGGTATAGTGTATTCCATAATTCAGACATACAGCTGCATATTCTGCCAGCCGGCTTCTTATGTATTCAGCATGGTCGATAATCTGATTCTGATGTCTTATGCGATCATCTCCAAAATATTTTGTTGCAAGCTGGCTACAGTCTGTGAAGATGATTCCATACTTGTCTTTTTCGTTTCGGAGTGCGTTTTGTACCGGTGCATTGTCCAGCAGGGTAGGTTGGCTGGTGTCCTTCCCTGTATCGTTCTGTCGGATATTCTGCAGATTGCTGATTCTTTCCAGATACTTCAGCTCTTCCAAATCGAAAACCGGTTTGGAGGATTTGGAAAAGGAAGTAGGTGAGGAAGCCCGTACATCCATCTTCATATCCATCAGTGTTCCAATGTTTTCATTGAACAATTTTGAAAATTTCTGATAAAAGAAGCGGAATTGTTCTTCCGTCACACCGGTGGTGTGTGCAGCATCGTTACGTTTTTCAGTTATAGCAGAAAGACTTTGGGTGAAAGACTCTGTATTATGAATATAGGGTTGGATGTCTTTATTAAATCTTTTGATTAAGAAAGAAAAGCACCCCAAGGTTTGAGTTTTACATTTTAATTTTATCTCCGACTTGCCGAAAGGGATGACTGTTGAGGGCGGGTTATTTTTCTGAATCACCCGATATACACTTTCGTTCAGCTCGATTTCAAGACTGCTGCTTAATAAAGTAACCAATGCGGAATAATTCAAATCGGCATACCCCCATCTCATATCCTTCGCACAAGGGTCGAAAACTTCACTGTATATTTTCTCAAAAGTCCCGATTCTTGACTTTGTTTCCTCTTCAAGTCTTTCATCACGGACAAGGCTTTCCAATGGTTTCTTGTCACTCTGATTCTGATTATTGGTATCTGGTCTGTCAGGTATTTTTGCACTTCCGGAAATGTCATTTAGAATATCGTCGGCATTATGCAACAAATTAGAAACCGAGTTATCCAAACTACGATAAAAACGGTCTAATGATTCATCTAAATTGGGTAATTCCATAATGCTAATATTTATTGGTTATCATATCAATTTCACTTCTTTCCAAATCGACGTCCTCCAATTTGATGGTGGACAAGTCAGACAGTCCTTCTTGGGCTATTCTCTTGGTCGATTTGGCGCGCACATATTCATACAGGTTGCGAGCAGTCCGAGCATTGGCGAATTGCCGCATTTCGTTCTTTTGCGAAATAATAAACCACAATATGGTTCTGACGCGTTTTTGTGCTTCGGGAGTCAGTGTATAATGCTCAGATTCGGCAAATTTCAAGAATATGTCCAACAACTGCTCATCGGTATAATCTTCGAACTGGAAAACCGACTTGAATCTTGAAGGGAATCCAGTGTTGGAATTTGCCAGAAATTCTTCCATCTCCTTGTCATATCCTGCCAGCACGACAGTCAGCTTGTCCCTATGATTCTCCATCAATGGAGTGAGGGTGTCTATGACTTCCGCTCCGGCATTCGACTTTGAGCCTTTTGAGTTCATCAATGAGTATGCTTCGTCTATAAATAAGACTCCACCGAAGGATTCCAATGCTGCCAGCTTGGCGACCTTGGCTGAGAACCCTACATAGCCGGACACCAAACTGGAAGCGTCTGCCTCCACATAACATCCGTTGGAAATCAACCCTTCCTGCTTTAACAGTCCGGACAATAAACGAGCTACGGTGGTTTTTCCGGTTCCGGGCTTTCCTTTGAAGATACAATTGAATGAAGAAGTCACTTTCAAATCGGGAAAGACTTTCTTCCTTTCCAATTGTATCTTGAAGTCTATAATGTGGTCGTCAATACTTGATTTCAGATTATCCAGCCCGATGAGCTTGTGAAGTTCTTGCCTGTAGTCCATGGATGGATTATACCTTTCTCTCTTAAAATTAGGTTTCAAATCTTGCAGTTCATTCTGCAAGCAGTTTATTTCATCTAAGACTAAGGGGTCAAAGTCTTCTGTATTGGGATTCTGCACAGTTCGTTTTTGCTCTGAAGATGGAATGGTCTGTGTGGTTTCCGCTATGCCATATTTCAGAATCACATTGATGTCCTCGGCATATTTGATACAAAGATCAATGTCGGACTGGTATTCATTGCTGTTCTTTTTATCCAGTATATCTGCAACTGACAACCAAAAGGAAGCCAGCTTACAAAGCACCTTCCCGTCTTGAAGGGACAAAGATGTTTTTATACCTTGCTTTAGTCCCTCAATGATAAATCTTATGGCATTATAAAGTTCTCGATATGTTTCATATTCTGGATAACGGTTGCATAATCTTGATAAAAAATCATATTGTGGATAAAGCAAAGACAATGCTTCATCTATTGTCATCTTTTTCTCTTTTGCAAAAGAATAAGATTTTTGCAAGGTTTTAGATTTTGCTATGTTTTTTTCGATATGGAATACCAATTCTTCATGGTCGATATCTCCAAAAGGGTCATGAGAAGAAACAACTAGAGAATATCCACATTCGGGACAAAATCTCATCGTTCCATTAAGCTGAGTTCCACATTCAGGACAAAATTTCATCGGGTATAGATTTTGTGATTACTTTGAATATTCAAATTCTTACATTCTCATCAAGATGCGTTTTGCCTCAGCATTGCCGGCTTTTGCCGCTTTCATATACCATTTTTCAGCTTCGTTTCTGTCTTTAGCCACTCCTCTACCTCCGTGGTACATTTCGGCTACCGGAAAAAAGGCTTTGTCATAACCTTCTTCTGCCAGGGGTTTTAAATAACTGAATGCTGTGGTATAGTTTTGGGCTACCCCCTCTCCTCCGTAATATTTCATTCCAAGACTGAAGCGGGCGTCTTTGTCTCCATTTGCAGCAGATGCTTTCAATGTGGAAATCACATCTACTTTTGCCGGTTCCTTTGTAGTTTCTGTGTAAGTAACTTCTGCTTCTTCAGCAACCTTGTTTTCATTTTCTGGTTTGGGCTTGGCGGTGTTTGTGGGATAGCTTTGGGATGAAACGGAGCTTGCTTTTTTATGATTGCTGTCGTTTTCATCCGCTTGGGACTTGGTGTCGGTGGAGATGGAAGTCTTGCTTTCTATCGCCTCTTCAGATTTGTCTTTGTCAGGAGAAAAAAACAAGAATCCTCCCACTGCACAGCACAAAAGGACAATCCAGCCGACATTTTTTTTAATGCTATTGGCTGATTTCTTTTGTTCCGGTTCTGCTTCCTTTTCAATAGTTGATGAAACAGCGTCATGTACAGCTTTTATAGAATGCTCAGGAGCAGGCCCGGATGGTGTAGGCATGGAAAATGATTTAGAAGTCAGATCATTTTCGTTGACCTTGGGTGATACAGTCTTTGGTGTGAGATTGCCCACACCAAATATTTTTTGAAGATAGAAGTTACATTCCGATGAATTGCTTAACGGAGAATTTATACCATATTCTGTAAGGTAAGACATCGCTGTCCGTAACGGCTTTAAAACTTCCGATATGCTTTCTGTATCAATGTGTAAGAGAAAGCTTTTGGCATCAGAATATTCTTCATCAAGAATGTTGAGTATGCAATATGCCACATTTATGTTGTCTTCCGGATATTCTTCCCAATCCTGCAACTTACGTGCCGTCTGTTTGGCCATAATATTCTGGCCTTGCTTTCTGTATGCAAAGCAAGCCCAAAAAGTTTGCCAATAATTGTCAATATCAGTCTTTGTATAATTGGATATTGCAATTCTAGGATTGTCTATTGCAGATATCATATAATGGTAGAATTGCGCCTCGTCTGATTCGCTAGTGGCAAACGGTGCTAAATTCTCTTTAATTGTACTTAGGGAAGCCGGATTCTGACAAATCTTCTGGATCGTATTGTCTAAGGCTACTCTGTCGGCTCTGGACAACAACTCTCTGTTTGCAAACGATTTTGACTTTTTGACAGACTGCTCCACATTAGCCTTTAAGTCCTCGGTCAAGTTCAGTTCTATAGCGAAGTCGTCCAGCTCTTGACGTAGTTTTTTCGATATGATTCCATCCTTCATTCTTGCCTGACAGTACTTCCTGTATTCAGCAACTCTTTCAGGGATGGTCTGCTCGTCCTTACTTTTCCCTATGTAAACATTTGTAACCTTGTTTACTGTGTCATTTGAATATGAGTTGTTGACGATATTATCGTGGGAGTCAGAAATTTTTGTGCTATAATCTGCTTTTGTTTCATTTTCATTCCTTTTTGAGGATGCTTGTGTTGTTGTTTCTTCCAAAGAAAAGGTCACAGGGATTTCACCGCATTGGGGACAGAACTTTGCATCTTCAGGTAGTGTCTTACCATACATTGAGCACGACTCGTTGTTACAATATTTTGTCATAATTGTTCCTTTTAAAGTTATTTTAAATTATATCCACATTCATCACAAATGGTATTTTCTGAATCATTTTGTGCATTGCAATATGGGCAGTATATTATTTCATGTTTAACCAAAGGGGTTGTATTCTCTTCTTTTTCAGAGTGTATTTCAGCAGTTGTAACACGGGTTGTATAATCCAATGCCTTATCTTGTGTGTAGTCTATTCTTGATTGCTGATAATATACATCCTCGCGATACCTGTCTGCATCTGCTTTATATTTATTGCTAAGTGTTTCTGCATTAGATACTTGTGCACCTGCTGCCGCCGCTGTCATTCTCATTGCTTCTTTGGCAAACTCGAAAAGACTGTTTTTATCTTCAATGCTTTTCTGATATATCATTTCACGTTCCTCACGTGCAGACCTCATATAATCGTCAAACATTTGCTGTTTTATCTTTGCTATTTCTTCTTCTTTCCTATAGCCGAGTGATTTTGCAAATTCCACTTGAGCGTTGGCATCTAAGGAAGCAAGATTTTCCGCAGTCATTTGTTCAGCAGTATACTCTTTACGGATATTTGCCATTGCTTCCGTGTGGGCGTAATGGTCTTTCTGTATTTCACGCTTTTGAGCAACTTTTTCCAACTCACGCAGATGCTCCCTGTGTAAGGCATCCTGTTCTCTGGCATGATCTCTGTCTTTGTTGTCGTGTTCTTGACGCGCCATACGTTCACGTATTTCCATAGCCATGTCAAGTTGGCGTCTTTGTGTATCCAACCTGTGTTTTTCTCTTTCGTCAGAATAAGCATCTTCTTCTTTGCGTAAATCTATTTCTGCTCTTTTTTCTTCTCTTCGAATTTCTCGTTCCTCTCTTTTTTTCTCTTTCTGAAACTGAAGTTCACGTAGCATTTTGGCATACACCATTTCTGAGATGCGCTCTTGGTTTTCGAGTTCTTTCAAAATGGTTGATGTCTTGGCTTCGCTATCGGTTTGTTTGATTGCCTCTCTAGTCTTGATACTGGCAGTGGCGAGGTTAGCATCTCTTCCTAATTTTTTTATTTTTAAGGCGTCTTTAAAAGCATCAAACTCTTCATCATTTAAGAGTTTATCCCTGTTTATCGCTCTTAAAGCATTTTCTAGTTCAGCATCATTTCTTGCATTTGCTATGGCTACTGCATTATTTTCACGTGCCAAGCGATTTTTAAACTCATTTGTGCGATGTAAAAAGTCCAATTCTTTTTCGTTGCAATATAACTCCTGTGACAATTTACGGAAACGGTCTATAGCTTCATTGGAACATGAAATCTCGGCTAATCTGACAAACTCAACGCCAGGGGCAAATCGGGCAATTTCCTGAAATCTTGAACAGATTCTACTTTTTGCGTTTTCACTTATTCCAAAATCATTAATTTCTTCGTATTTAAGTTCTTCTTGTAAAACATTATAGACATATATAGACAAATCATCTTGTATGTCAGAAGTAGTGACAAATTTTCGATTTGCAAGATAGGCACCTATGAAAGAATGAAAGTCATTAATTTTTAGGAACAGATGAACACCTATTTGCGCATCGAACATTTTAGTCCTGATATTCATCGGTGCAAAAGTTCTTTTGCCGTTACTTGTTTCCGTTGTGCCGAATATTGCCGGGAAGTTAATATCTCTTTTCAGATAAATGGCGATTAGAGATTTCTCATTGAGTCTTGACAAAATCTCTGGTATGTTAGGTCTTCTGTCAGTGACATTATCGGGCTGTTCGTTGTTCTTTTTGCTACAAAAGAGTTTGATGAGAGATTTCAATTTGGTTTTCAGCCATCCTGTTATTCCTTTGCTTTCAGGGGTATTGTTGCTATTTGTTGTTTGACAGCTTTGTATGGCCTGAGCAACTTCTTCATCAGAAATAAACCTATAAACTCCAGAGTTGAGTTGCAGTACTTCTTTCCCATCAATGTAAATAATTGCAGTTACACCTGGCTGGATGATTATGGATGATATGGTGCCGATATTGACAAAGTCTATTTCACTGATTCGCCGTGCTATCTCATTTTGGCCGATACTCCATTGTGCGACAGAATGCATATTGGCTCCTAATTCAAGGTGATGTTCATCCAGTATGGATTGTTTGGTGGTGGATATTGTATTGTGATTATCAGTACCATATTCAACCTTTATCGGTTGAAAAAAAGTGTTCTGTAACTTAGTTCCGCAATTTGTACAAAACTTAGTTCCATTTGGCATTACTGAATTACATTTAGGACAAATCATAGAAGGGAATTTATTAACTATTATATTAGGTTATATTTTCTATCACAAAATTACTATATTTATTTATCACGCAAAACAAATTGATTTAAATAATGCTTATTTACATGATATAAAGAAAGAAAATATCTAACTGATAAATAGGAATATAACGATAAAAGTATAGAATTTATAGTATCTAGTGTCCAAACAACATTTAAACAATTCCCCCTTTACCTTCCCTCTTGAAATATTAATAAAAATAAAAGAGGTTGAAGACACGATACATCTCCAACCCCTTCACTGTTCATAAATCAGCTGTTATTTTTTTATATTGGCTTCTTCCAGTCCATAATGTTTTTTGCTGTCTTCTACACGAAGCAATGTAGAAATAAGAATGGCACACAGACCAAACACTGCAAAAATAACCATCGGAGCCGTATAGTCATAGCCTACAATTACACCAGCTTCGTTGCGTAAAGTAGCAAAATGTTCAATCACCCATCCAATCAGCCAGGGCACCATTGTCAATCCGATATTCTGGATATAGAAAATGGTGGCATAAGCAGAACCCAACTGCTTCATCGGGATAATTTTAGGAACTGAAGGCCACATGGCACTGGGTACCAAAGAAAACGCAATTCCCAATACAATCATGACAATAACAGCAAACCACCAATAGTTCATTACCGGAAGGGCAAACAGCACGTGAACGACTGTCAACATGACCGAACCGATAATCATCAAGGTAGCTCCGCGACCGATACGGTCGTATAAAGAGCCGAATACGGGTGTCAGCAAAATGGTTCCAAAAGGCAATAAAGCAGGAATCAATCCAGCAAAAGATTCCGGTACATCGTATTTATAAATCATCAGTTTTGTCGCAAACTTCAGGAAAGGGAACACACCGGCATAGAACATCAGGCACAACAAGTTAATCAACCAGAAGCCCTTGCTACAGAATATCAGTTTCAAATCGGACAGCTTGAAGCCTTCTTCTTCGGCCTCTCCATTTTCCATGCGAACAGCTGCGGCAGAAGCATCTTCCTTGCGGTCCATCACACAGTAAATCATATATGAAGCAAATC
>ENA-ORKW01000796-ORKW01000796.1-human-gut-metagenome-genome-assembly--contig:-NODE-796-length-10087-cov-3.80134_pt1 | contig 10087 bp, 9 predicted proteins | sample MGYA00243062_ERZ508813 | MGnify/ENA primary metagenome ERZ508813 (study PRJEB26277, sample SAMN04329846) | human gut metagenome | biome: human-associated habitat | host: Homo sapiens | place: USA...
CCAAGTTTGTTACTGCTACCCAGACGTTCACACTTGATGTATCGGATAAGCATGTGCGTGCTAACTGCGCAGTTTATGATGCATTGAACAATATTTATGCCATGGGGGTAAGTCCTATTGGGATAGAGCTGGCACTGCTTGTACCTACCACAGAAAACGAAGCCGTGCTTCGCGAGACGGTGAGAGCGATTGATGCTGTATGTGAGGAAGCAGGAATTGTGGTGCTTGGCGGACATACACAAGTGAGCCGTGCGGTGAAGAATATCGTGGTGATAGTTACAGCAATAGGTGAGGCCTATGAGCAGGCACTTACACCATCATCGGCAGCAGCACCCGGCATGGACATAATAGTTACAGGCTATGTGGGGCTTGAGGGCACAGCAATTCTTGCAAATGAGAAAAGAGCCGAGCTTGAAACGAGATTTTCCAAGGCTTTTATAGATAAATCAGCAGCATATATAGACCATATTTCCACTGCAATGGAGGCCGCATCCGCGATTGGCGCCGGTGTGGCGGCAATCCATGACGCTTCGCAGGGAGGCATCTTTGGAGCACTCTGGGATATGGCAGAGGCTTCGGGAATTGGTCTTGACATCGATTTAAAGAAGCTCCCTATCAGGCAGGATACAATTGAAATAAGTGAATTTTTTGACATAAACCCGTATAAGCTTTTGTCAGGAGGAAGTCTGATAATCATAGCTGCAGATGGTACCCGCGTGGTCAGAGGGCTAGAGAAAAAAGGCAACACTGCTGTTATAGTAGGGGCTACTACTGATTCAAACGACAGGGGGCTGATTTCCGGCGAGGAGAGACGATTTTTGGAGACTGCCCAGACTGACGAGATATACAAGGTTTTCAACTAATATATTTGAATCAGGAGTTACTGTTCACACCTAACAGTGTGACCAGCAACGATTACAGCCCATTTAAAATGCCTCTACGAGGCAGGGGCTGTAATCATTCAATAATTAACACTATGGCGCATAGCTTGACAGCGTGGTGTCAAGCTTGCGTCTGAACAGTAACAATCAGGAGACTTTATATCATGAGAGAAAAGATATTAACATTTATAGAGAAAAACAGCAGGATAAACCTGAAGGAGCTTGCAATCATGCTTGGTGTGGATGAGGCAAGTGTGGCAAACGAGATTGCTGCTATGGAGCAGGAGAATGTCATCTGCGGATATCACACACTGATTGACTGGGACAAGGCAGGCCTTGAGAAGGTCACAGCCATGATAGAGGTCAGAGTGACACCACAGCGCGGCATGGGCTTCGACAAGATTGCCGAGCGTATATACAACTATCCTGAGGTGAAGTCTGTATACCTTATCTCAGGCGGCTTCGACCTCATGGTCACACTCGAGGGCAAGACTCTGCGCGAGGTATCACAGTTTGTGACAGATAAGCTTTCTACACTGGATCAGGTGCTTTCGACAAAGACAAACTTTATTTTGAAGAAATACAAGGATCATGGAACTATCATGGCGGCACCTGTCAAATCCGATGAAAGGGGAATTATGTCATAATGAGAGACCCTTTATCCAGTACCATAAAGACTATCCAGCCATCGGGCATCCGTAAGTTTTTTGATATAGTGAGCGAGATGAAGGATGCGATATCGCTCGGAGTAGGTGAGCCTGATTTTGACACACCGTGGCATATCAGGGATGAGGGCATATATTCCCTTGAAAAGGGACGCACCTTCTACACCTCAAATGCCGGACTCAAGGAGTTAAAGATTGAGATTGCAAAATATCTCGACAGAAGATACGGCATGACATATGATTACAACAAAGAGATCATGGTAACTGTCGGTGGCAGCGAGGCTATAGATATCGCACTCCGCGCCATGCTCGATGCGGGAGATGAAGTGATTATCCCGCAGCCAAGCTATGTTTCATATGTGCCATGTACTGTGTTGGCAGGAGGCACACCTGTGATTGTGGAGCTCAAGGAGGAAAATGATTTCAGGCTGACAGCCGAGGCGCTTGAGGCTGTTATCACTCCAAAGACAAAGATACTTATCATGCCTTTCCCTAATAACCCTACAGGCGCTATCATGGAAAAAGCAGACCTTGAAGCAATCGTTCAGGTGGTTAAGGAGCATGATCTGTTTGTGAGAATTGACGAGATTTATTCGGAGCTTACATATGTGGATAAGCATGTATCTATAGCATCGTTTCCGGGAATGAAGGAGCGAACAGTGCTCATAAACGGTTTTTCCAAGGCTTATGCCATGACTGGCTGGAGGCTTGGATATGCATGTGCACCTGAAACCATTTTAAAGCAGATGCTGAAGATTCATCAGTTTGCAATCATGTGTGCGCCGACCACGAGCCAGTATGCGGCTGTCGAGGCTATGAAAAACGGCGATGAGGATGTTGCACAGATGAGGGAGGAATACAACGGCCGCAGACGATATGTGCTTCACCGCTTTAAGGAGATGGGGCTTAAGTGCTTTGAGCCTTTCGGGGCTTTTTATGCGTTTCCAAGCATCAAGGAGTTTGGCATGACATCCGATGAGTTTGCCACAAAGCTTCTAAACAGCAAGAAGATTGCCGTGGTTCCGGGAACTGCATTCGGAGAGTGCGGCGAGGGATTTTTACGTATATCATATGCATATTCGCTTGATGATTTAAAGGAGGCGCTCGGCCGCATTGAGGAGTTTGTCACAGAGCTTCGCGCCGGGATGGATAATAAATAGTTTAAATTGACAGGAGACAAAATGGCAAAGCTGAACATAGTGTTACATGAGCCGGAAATTCCGGCAAATACAGGAAATATCGGAAGAACCTGCGTCGCGACAGGCACGAGGCTTCATCTTATAGAGCCGCTTGGATTCTCACTTTCAGAGAAGGCACTAAAGAGAGCCGGAATGGATTACTGGAAGGACCTCGACGTCACCACATATGTGGACTGGGAGGATTTCCTTGAGAAAAATCCGGGCGCAAAGATATATTATGCGACAACAAAGGGCAGACATGTGTACTCTGATGCTCATTTTGAGCCAGACTGCTATATTATGTTTGGCAAGGAAAGCGCAGGCATTCCGGAGGAGATACTAAAGGAGCATCCGGATGAGTGCATCAGGATACCGATGATAGGTGAGACAAGGTCACTTAATCTGTCAAATTCAGTAGCTATCGTGCTCTACGAGGCATTGAGACAGAATAATTTTGATCATATGAGGCTCGAGGGAGAGCTTCATCACCTGAGCTGGGATGACTAAATCAAGCGGCAAAGCGCATATTTTTGGTAGCTATTTGGGCTTTAACAGCTATGATAATTGTAAATACGGTAGATTTTTAGGAAAAAGAAATGGGCATAATTAAAACAAGCAAATTAGTACATGAATTTATACGAAGAGACGAGGAAGGCAATGTAGAGTCAATCACTACAGCACTCGACAACGTAAACCTCGACATAAAAGAGGGACAGTTTATTGCAATCCTCGGTCACAATGGTTCGGGAAAATCAACTCTTGCAAAGCATATCAATGCACTTCTTGCGCCGAGCGACGGCACCATATGGGTGGATGGCATGGATGTGTCAAAGGAAGAGAATGTCATACCTGTCAGGAAAAGTGCAGGTATGGTTTTCCAGAATCCAGACAATCAGATTATCGCCAATGTCGTGGAGGAGGATGTGGGCTTTGGACCTGAGAATATCGGTGTGCCGACAGATGAAATCTGGCAGCGCGTGGACTATGCGCTAAGGGCTGTCGGTATGACAAAGTACCGCACACATTCACCGAACAAGCTCTCCGGAGGACAGAAGCAGCGTGTGGCAATCGCGGGAGTTGTGGCAATGGAGCCAAAATGTATAGTATTTGACGAGCCTACAGCCATGCTTGACCCAAACGGCCGCAAGGAGGTCATAGCCACAGCCCATGAGCTCAATAAGAAAAAGGGCGTGACCATCATTCTCATCACCCATTACATGGAGGAGGTGGTCGGTGCAGACCATGTCTATGTCATGGAAAAGGGCAAGGTGGTCATGGACGGCACACCGCGTGAGATTTTTTCAAGGGTGGACGAGCTGAAGGAGCACAGGCTTGATGTGCCGCAGGTGACACTGGTAGCCGATGAGCTCAAAAAGGCAGGGCTTGATATCCCTGATGGAATCCTGACGAGAGAAGAACTTGTAAATGCGCTTGTTGCGCTGAAAAACAGATAGGCGGGAGAAAATATGTCAATAATTCTAGATCACATAAACTATTGCTACAGTGCCGACTCAGCCTACAAGGTGCAGGCACTTAAGGATGTAAGCCTTGAGATAAATGATGGAGAGTTTATTGGAATAATCGGTCACACCGGTTCGGGAAAATCCACACTTATCCAGCATATGAACGGCCTTTTGAAGGCGACAAGCGGTCATATATACTACAATGGACAGGATATATATGACAATGATTATGATTTAAGCAAGCTGCGTCACAAGGTGGGGATGGTGTTCCAGTATCCGGAGCATCAGCTTTTTGAGACAACCAACTTTGAGGATGTATGCTTTGGACCGAAAAATCAGGGGCTCGATAGGAAAACAGTGGAGCTAAGAGCCTATGAGGCACTGCAGAATGTACATTTTCCGGAGGATCTCTACTATCAGCCGCCGTTTGATTTGTCCGGAGGACAAAAAAGGCGTGTAGCCATAGCAGGAGTACTTGCAATGCACCCTGACGTACTTATACTCGATGAGCCGACAGCGGGACTGGATCCTGCGGGCAGAGATGAGATACTGGGACTGCTTTTACAGATGAAAAAGGATTTAGGTATCACAATCATACTCGTATCACACAGCATGGAGGATGTTGCGGAGTATGTGGACCGCATCATTGTTATGAATTCAGGAGAGGTGATGTTTGACGGGGTGCCGAAGGAGGTATTCTCACACTACAAGGAGCTCGAGGCAGTCGGACTTGCAGCACCGCAGGTCACATATCTGATGCATGATCTGGCAAAAAAGGGTATACCGGTTGACCTTTCGGCAACGACAGTTGCGGAGGCGAGGGACTCAATACTAAAAGCCTTTAAATAGCTCACCAATGCTGACATTTTGATACAAATTATGAGGAAGGAATACAAAAATGATTCGTGATATTACCATAGGCCAGTATTATCCGGCTCAGTCGCCAATACATAAACTGGACCCAAGAGTAAAGCTTTTCGCAACACTAATATATATTATTGCGCTGTTTTCCTACAAAGGAATAGCCGGTGTGCTGTTTATAGTTGCCGCGCTTGCCGCAGTTATAAAAATTTCGAAGGTGCCCTTTAAGTTCATGGTAAAGGGACTCAAATCCATTATAATACTGCTGCTTTTTACAGCATGCTTCAGCGTGTTCTTCACACAGGGAGAGTACACAATCTGGGAGTACGGTATACTGCACATTTCTGACACCGGACTGATAAATGCAGCAACCATGATGATACGTCTTGTGCTTCTCATTATAGGAACCTCGCTCATGACACTCACCACCACACCAAACCAGCTCACGGACGGTCTTGAGAAATCACTGGGCTTTTTAAACAAAATACATGTTCCGGTGCATGCGATAGCCATGATGATGTCGATAGCGCTTCGTTTTATTCCAATCCTTATTGAGGAGACGGACAAAATAATGAAAGCACAGATGGCAAGAGGAGCTGATTTTGAGCATGGAAATATCATAAAAAGAGCAAAGAGCATGGTGCCTCTTTTAGTGCCGCTTTTCGTATCGGCATTCAGGCGTGCGGATGACCTCGCAATGGCTATGGAGGCAAGATGCTACAATGGTGGAGAGGGCAGGACAAAGATGAAGCCGCTCGTATATGAAAAGGACGATAAAATAGCATATCTTTTCATATTTGCGTTTTTAGCGGTTGTGATAGTGCTTAGAATCCTTCTGCCGGTGAATCTGGGCAATCTTATTTTCAGATAGTGAAATAGATAGTGCAGGCAAAACAGGAGAGATATATGCGTGTAAAAATGATTGTAGCCTACGATGGCACAAATTACTGCGGCTGGCAGATACAGCCAAACGGCATAACAATTGAGCAGGTATTAAACGAGCACCTGAGCCGCCTGTTAAAGGAGGATATAAAGGTGACAGGAGCAAGCCGCACCGATGCGGGAGTGCATTCACTTGGAAATGTGTGTATGTTTGATACCAATACCCGCATGCCGGCGGAAAAGATATCGTATGCACTGAATCAGAAGCTGCCGGAGGATATAGTGGTGGTAGATTACTGTGAGGTAAGCGATGATTTTCATCCACGATTCTCAAAGAGCCGTAAAACCTATGAATATCGCATTTTAAATGCGAGGTTCAGAAATCCGACACGCAGGCTTGACACATATTTCTATCATTATCCGCTTGACACAGAAAAGATGAGTGAGGCTGCAAAATATCTCATAGGAGAGCATGATTTTGCAAGCTTCTGCTCGGCGAACTCGCAGGCACAGACCACAGTCCGCACGATATATGACTGTACGGTGTCAAAGGCCGGTGACATCATCACAATACGTGTGACAGGAAACGGCTTTTTGTACAATATGGTGCGCATAATCGCAGGAACACTTGTGAAGATAGGTGGAAGCGATATGTCGGCCGATGCGATGAAGGGCATAATAGCCGCAACAGACAGGGCAGCAGCAGGTCCTACAGCTCCGGCACATGGGCTTACAATGATAGGACTCAAGTACGAGTAACAGCTTTAGATTTTTAATATTATATTAAGATTTTTGGAATATCCGTTTTTAGCTTCAATAATAGGCTATAATGTCGTTACTGTTAATACATGGTACGGTTAAAAAGAAGCTTGGAGATGAAGACGGTTATGAGATTTACAAAAGTAAAAGAGAAAATTAAAAAAGACAAAGCCATAAACAGCACAGACGAAGGAAAAGGCAGACACCGTAAGGTAATCCGTACAGGAGCGTTCGCCCTGGTATTTGTCGTGCTGTTTTCGTTTGTCTCGACATTTTTTAAGATGACGGATGCTGTCAATATTGCGACTATAGAGGGCTTTTACAAGGAGCCGAAGAACACAATTGATGTGATGATGATAGGAGCCAGCGAGGTATACGCTGATTACAGTGCAACCGAGGCCTGGAAGAATTATGGATACACATCATACTCGCTTGGGGTATCAGGAGCGCCCGGCAGCCTGTACAAATCAATGCTCAGAGAAGCTCTCACCAGACAGCATCCGAAGGTTGTGGTTTTTGAAGTGAATGGCTTTTTACAAAATGACAGCTATTACGACAGGACGGTAAAGCTGCACAGCTGGATAGACAATATCCACAATGAGGAAAACAGGTTTGATACAATACAGGAGATTGTGCCAAAGAATGAGCAGGACAACTTTACAAATCCTTTAAAGCTGCATCATAGCAACTGGAAGGATATAGGCAAGTGTGCATACACCTTTGCCACAAGAGTTGGAATGTATTTTGCAAAAACATCATGCATGAAGGGATTTTCATCTATTGCAAAATATTCCGATTGTCCATCAGACAAGCAGAAAAAGCTCTACTTTACCGACAAGAGCAGAGCGTATATGACTGATCTGCTTGAGTATTGTAAAGCACAGGGGGTGGAAAAGGTGCTTTTTGCGAGGTTCCCTCATGAGAAGGAGGTAAAGAATCCGCAGGTGCTTTGCGACGTGAAGGAGCTGGTGGAGTCTTATGGCTATGATTTTGCGAGCTTTGAAGGAGATAAGGAACTTATCGGAATCAATAGTAGGGAGGATTTCTACAATTCGGAGCACCTGAATATAAATGGAAGCCGCAAATTCACTGCATTTATGGGAAAATATCTGTCTGATAATTACAGGCTTAATGCGGACCACTCACCGGAGCTTCAGAGTGCATGGGGCGAGTGCGCAAGGCGCGCTGACAATGTGATAAGTGCCTGCGCAAAGGATACGGATCTGAGTCTGGGCAATCATTATTTTGAGATGTCCGTTTATCTGCCTTATAATTTTTCGTCAAGCCTTGCGACAAATAAGGTAGCAGATACGAACAACGATGCAAAGCCTGCAAAGGAGTTAAATACCCCGGTAAAAAAATAGCATGATAGTGTATGGACTTTAAAATAAATACTGCCTGTTAATTAAAGTATGGCGGCAGTATTACATTAGAAAATAGATTTGGAGTAAATAAAATGGAACTTATTTCATTAAAATATGCGATATTTGTAATCGTATTGCTTGTATTATATTATTGCTTTCCGAAGAAATACCGCTGGTATGTGCTTCTGGCGGGAAGCATGGCATACTATGTGATTATATGTAAGTGGTATGTGCTGTTTATCATTTTCACAATATGCACCACCTATGGCTCAACAATATGGATTGACAAGCTGCTAAAGAAGCAGAATGCCATCGTAAAAAGCCATAAGGAGGACTGGGACAGGCAGACCAGAAAGGAATACAAGGAAAAGGGCAGAAAAAAGAGAGTGGCAGTCATGCTTTTTGCGCTGCTTTGCAATTTCGGCATATTGGCATTCCTTAAATATATACCATATGCGGGGGAGCTTGGACTTTTGCTTCCGCTTGGCATATCCTTCTACACCTTCCAGTCCATGGGCTATGTGATGGATGTATACAGGGAAATTGTCGAGCCTGAAAAGAATTTCCTTAAGGTAGCGCTGTTCGTGTCATTCTTCCCACAGATCATACAGGGACCGATTGCGATATATGATAAGCTTGCGGGACAGCTTTACGAGGGACATTCCCTCAGGCTTGAAAATCTGCAAAAGGGTGCGCTTCTGGTGCTCTGGGGAGTCATTAAAAAGCTTGTGATAGCAGACCGCGCGGTAAATATCATCAATTTTGTGATGGATAAGCCGATGGATTTTTCGGGCACCTATGTATTTTTTGCGGCAGTAGTGTATGCGCTGCAGCTATATGCGGATTTCTCGGGAGGAATCGATATAGTGCGCGGTATTGCGGAGATGTTTGGCATAACAATGTCAACAAACTTCAACCATCCGTATTTTTCGCGCTCGCTCACAGAGTACTGGCACCGCTGGCATATGACTCTTGGAGACTGGTGCAGAAACTATATCTTCTACCCGCTTTCAATCTCAAAGCGTTTCCTGAACTTTGGCAAATGGCTAAAGCCGAGATTTGGTGCGCATATCAGTAAGGTGCTGCCGGGCTGCATCGCGAGTGTCATCACATTTATCGTCATCGGAGTATGGCACGGTGCCAATATGAAATACCTGTATTTCGGACTCTGGAACGGTATTGTCATCATGCTTGCAGAGCTTTTTGCTCCGGTAAACAAAAAGGTGGCAGGCGGCTTTTTTAAGCTGACCGGCCTAAGGGAAAAGGGCATATTTGCAACAATTGTATCAGTGATTTGGACCTTTATGCTCATACTGGTAGGCTACTATTTTGACATAGCTGCAAATGCGTCGACTGCATTTCACATGCTTTTTAAATCAGTCACGGATTTCCATATCAGCGAGCTTGGAATAAACAACATCATTTTAAATCTCGGAGCATGCGGACTGGACGAGTACGATATACTTTTACTTATAATATGTACTCTGCTGTGGTTCTTTATCAGCTTCGTTGAGGAAAATAAAAAGCTCGACATGCGCGATTTCATACTTTCAAGAAAGCTGCCGCTTCGCTGGGCGATAATATACCTTGGCATCTTTATAGTAATAATATTCGGTTACTATGGACCGGGAGTGAATCCGGCTGATTTTGTATATATGCAGTTTTAAAGAAAAAGCCGAAAATAAGGGTGAAAAACACTTGACAACAGCCGGTTACGCAAGTATAATATCTAGGTCTGTAAAAGTAGATAAATGGAAGCCAAAGCCCCGGCAACCATTTAGTATAGATAATGATAGTCATCTGAGATGGAACAGAGGACTATAAGATGTCAAAAAGGAAGTGGCGTCCGGACATACGCGATTTCAAGAGGCATCGGCATTAAAAGTAATCGAATCATTTAAGGAGGAAAACCGATGAAAACATTTATGGCTAGTCCTGCTACAATCGACAGAAAATGGTACGTAGTAGACGCTGAAGGTAAGACATTAGGACGTTTAGCATCAGAAGTTGCTAAAGTATTAAGAGGAAAGAATA
>ENA-ORKW01000803-ORKW01000803.1-human-gut-metagenome-genome-assembly--contig:-NODE-803-length-10062-cov-3.81173_pt1 | contig 10062 bp, 11 predicted proteins | sample MGYA00243062_ERZ508813 | MGnify/ENA primary metagenome ERZ508813 (study PRJEB26277, sample SAMN04329846) | human gut metagenome | biome: human-associated habitat | host: Homo sapiens | place: USA...
ATTGTATATTTTATCTTGATATTGTCATCTTTCATCTACTCAATTTTTCGCTTGCTTCCTACACCTATCGGTGTGGACAAAACTAATACCTCGTTGTTATCCTTTATTTCTATCATATACCCAAAAGTAATGAATATTGCTCATGCTACATTATATTGGATAACCGATTTTGCAACAATCGGGTCATTGTCACAAATCTCCTCGATTTGCCGGGTTGGGTTCCTCAAATTTGGCTGAAAATTTTCCGAAACACCTGTTAAGGCTTAACCCATAAGATATATTTTTACCCAAGTAGACCAAGTTATAAACTTCACTTCCTAGTGCCGGGACTTTGATGGCCACGACCCCTTTACCCAATTCTGTCAGGAATGCTTTTTTCTTTGTCCTATAATCAATTTCTGTGGTACCCGTAATGGTAAATGACAATGTCAATTCGCGGGAATCTAATTTGGCATTATCTGTTATCACGCGCTTGCCATGCTCCAACCGGCTTTCATTCTCAATGTAGTCTTTCATTGGTACAGGTGCATCTATTGAATCAATGAATCCTTCTCCCATACATACACCCCATGTTGTCCAAGCATCTTTTCCGTTAATTAGTAATTCTCCTTTCATAATCTTGATGTGTTTCGTTTTACTTCTTCCATATCCTTTTGCATCTGTTTGATTGGCTTTACTATTTCACCTGTGTTCTCTCTGATTTGTTGAAGTTCCAAATAAGAATTGGCCAAAATTGTACGGGTCTCGTCGGAAATATTGTACATGCCGCCCATTTTGGACAACAATCCTGAAATCGAGCCTTTAAGTTCAGTTATGGCAATGGCCTGCTGTTGGTTGGCGTTCTCGATACGATATCCCGTTTCCTGAATGGCCGTGAGCCTTCCGTTGGTCTCATCCACGCTTTCTTGGGATGCCTGTACCTTGACCGCGCTACTGGCCTGCCGGTCGGAAGCCACGCCTGACGTTTTCCACCCGAAATCGTTCATGAGCTGTTCCCGTTCGGCAAGCAACTTTTCAGCAAGTTCTTTCTGTTCTTGCCGTAGCCTTTCAGCTTCCTCCGGAGTAAGCTTGCCACCACTTTCTGAATCTGCCGCCCATTGGTTATACAGGCTTTCTATTTCGTCTTTATACTTGTTGGCTATAAGCGAAGAAAATATGGCTTTCTGCAAATATTTCTCGAAGTTGTCGGCAAATTCTTCGTTTGTTGAATCCAAGTCGGACAGCAAATCCACATATCCGCTTTTGAACTCGTCAAGGCCGATTCCGGTCAATGCCTCTTTTTCCTTTTGGGCGATTTCTTCCAACTGCTCCCCATAATCCGCTATGTTCTGGATGTAGTCGATGAACTCGCCGTTCACCTCACCCAATACGGACACAAGCCTTTCATCCGTCAATAGCTTCTCCATCTGTTCGGAAGACAAGTCCCACAATTGGTATTCAGCCGTTATCTTCTCTCCAACGAGGCCGGATATGCGTTCGTAATCTTCTGCGGTAAGACGGTCATTTATACGGTATCCAAGAGAATGGGAACCAGCACTACTTCCGCTTGAAGCCAACTGTTTGATGAGTTGCCGTTGACGCTCTATCTGTACATTGACAAGCCTTGCAGCTTCGTCGGCGGCTTTCTGCGCCTCGATGCCGTAATCAATGTCAATATACTCCATTTTCTTGTCTATGAGTTGGTCCCAAATGTCTATCAGGGTATCATATTGGGATTTCAAGGCTTCATATTCCGAGTAGTCGGCACCAAACTTTTCCTTGAAGAAGCCACCTATCCCTGATATAATTTTCATTCCGGCACTTATGGCGGCCAGTACTGTGGATGCTTTATCCAAAGCCGACATTTCCGCATTTATCGCCTTTATGGCACCCACCGCTTGTAATGAAGATGACGCGATGCCTCCGGCCAAAGAGATGATTTCACCGAATGTTCCCCCTACAGTATCTCCTATCTCCTCGAATACATCGTTCACATCGGTAAGAACTTTATACAGCTTGTCCCAATCCTTTGTGGACTTTCCGGGAGATACCTCTTCTTCTATCTTTTTCTTTTCAAGGGCATTTCTTAGCGTGTCCACTTTCGCCCTCTTGCCCGCCAAATCAGGATTGTCCGGGTCACTGATTTCCATGTTCATCATCTCCTGATATGCCTGATTAAGCAATTCACGGAGTTTTTCAAGTGACAAGTCAATTACGTTGTCAGCCCATGAATTAAAACTTTCCTCACGGGCGGCAAACTCATTGTCAATGGCTTTTAACGTTTCCTCTTCCTGATAATCTATTTCTTTCAACTGGGCACCGGAAGCACCGGCATTCTTATATTTTTCCCTTTCCTTGGCAAACTTTTCCCTCGTGGCATTGTACTTCGTGACATAGTCCTGATATTCAGAAAGGGAATCCTTGTAAAAATCCGCTATTTCCTTTTTCTGCCTCTCCCTTGCCTCTTTGCCCATAATGTCGAACGCGGATGTATCAACACTTACGGAAGAAGAATCAAATGCTTTTGTCTTATAGTTCTTGTCCTTGGACGCTTTCAACTTCTCCTTGGCATCAAAGGAATCCTTTTCCATTTGTATGATGGCATTGACGTAATCCTGACGTTGGCGGCCAATTTCTTGCAACTCTTTTTTATGGTTGAGTTCCATTTGGGCTTTTTCTTTCTCAAAGCCTTCATCCATGGCATCTATCCGGGATTGGGCCACTTTATTCTCCAAATCTTCCTGTTGGCGGATGCGGTCTGTGGTATTCTTCCTTTCGAGTTCGGAAATACGGTTTTGCTGTTGAGAAATAGTATTTTCTTGTTTGGTTGTTTGTGGCTTACTTCCTGTTAATGTTTCAAGTGTTTCATTAGCGGATTTTAGCTCTTTTTCTTTAGCCCTAATTACAGATTCAACCGTTTTGCCTGCTTCTACTTGTACTTTTCCACTACGAATATCAGCAATCTCCTGCTTTAAAGTTTTTATCTTATTCGTTACGGTTTCTAATTCTTTAGAGATGGTTGACTGAGGCTGATTCTTACTGGAAGACAAAGATGTCTGATCTATTTCTTTTTCAAGAGAAACAATTTGGGTTTGTGTATCCTTCAATTCATTATTGGCTTTACTTAATGCCTTCTCCACATTGGATATTCTGTTCAATGAATGCCGTTGTGCTTCTATTCCGGCATCACCGCCATACACAACCCCGATAGGATTTTGTTCTTTTACTTGTTCATAGTTTTTTTGTTGGGTTTGAACATTTTTTTCTTGCAAACGCTTTTTACGATAAAGTTCTTCCAACTCCTCTTGTGCAGCTTTCAGCTTAATTTGTTTTTCTAATTGAGTAAGGTAGGCTTTGATAGCTTCTGTATTGGCGTTAATCAGCTTACCTTCTTCACTAAGGTTGGCATTATAAGACGGAACAATAGCTTGTAATTCGTTTAACGCTTTTTTCTTTTGGTCAAGAGAGGACGTTTCACTTTTCAACACTCCTGTTAAACGGTCGATAGTTGCAGATTGCTTGGAAAATTCCTCATCAGCCTTTTTGTTAACCGAATTAAGTGCTTCCTGTGCCGCTGTCGCCTCATTGGTTCTCTTAGTAAACATGTACACAGCCGTTGTCACTCCCGCCACAATAGAAAACAATGCACCGAATAAATTCGCTTTGGATGTAATGTTGAATGCTTTCATTGCAGCGGTTGCAACATTTACCCCTTTAGCCAAATTAATAAAACTCTTGGTCATTGCTAAAAGACTACTTGCTTTTTGCCATGCAGCAACAGCTATAAGTGCAGCTTTATATGCCCCATAAACTGCAATCAAGCTACCTATCACAGAAATGACATCATCCAAGTGTTCAACCAATTCTTCCGTAGTTCCTATACCGAACTCAAAGACTTCCTTGTACTTGTTGCCAAAGTCAACTAACTTCGTAAATAGTGTATCTTCTAAGTTCGCTATTCTCTGCGGCCAAGTTACCGCTGCGTTTTCGAGCATATTGTTGAACTTTCCACCCTCGATAGTCATGCTTTGGAAAGCCTGTTCTACATCTTTAAATCCGATTTTACCCTCTTCAACAAGTTTTTTTATCTGGTCTTGTGTTACTCCAAGATTTTTAGCCATTTCTTCAACGACATTCACGCCTCGCCCTTGAAATTGCTGTATATCTCGCCAGTATGCGCGTCCTTGAACTCTTAATGTACCATATAAATAAATTAATGAGCCTAATGGTATTTGCAGACCGATTGCTACATCGCCGAGCATAGATAGTTCGTCAACCACATTTTCCGCAGATGAACCGTAAGCAAGTAGTTGTTTTGCCCCATTTGCCACATCGTCCAAATTGAACGGCGTCTTTTTTGCAAACTCCGAAACTTCCGCCAACAAAGCATCCGCTTTTGATTTACTTTGTAGGATGGTTGATAAGGCGACTTGTAATTGCTGCATTTTTCCCGTAGCATCAATCACTTCCATTCCAAATTTTCTTATCGCCGCCAATCCTCCTATTTCTGCTGCCGTACGTTTAAGAGAGGACATCAAGGCATCTACCGTGACTGTTGCCTTATCCGTCCCTTGCGAGAAATCTTTGTATTCACGTGTAAGTTGTCGAAGTTCAAGGCGGTTTCTTGCCTGTTGGTCTTGCAATTCACCCAAGGCATACCGTTGTTCATTAAGTGCTGCTTTCGCCTTGTTTAGCTGATTGAGCGTTGATGTAGATTTAGGTGAGTATTTACCCATCTTGGAGTATTGTTCTGACAATCTGCATACATCTTCCTGCGTTTCACGAATAATTTTGCGCTGTTTGATTATTTCTTCCGATAATTCGTCAGAAGCTTTTGTTGCACTATCTATCTTGCGCTTCAAATCATTCTCCATTGCCGCACCAGCCTTAGCTGCTTCAGTTACCAAACCCATCATCTGCTGTTTGGTGGATGCAAGTTGTGTTTCCAATGCTTTTGTAGCAGCCGGAGCAGTTCTTGAATCCATCTTTTTAAGCTGGGCTTCCAATCTTTCGCATTCTTGACGAAGCCTTACGACTTCTTCCCAATCAGAACTAACTTTAAAATATAGTGTTGCCATATATTATTCGTCAAACTTTCTATTTTTAAACATTTCTTCATCAGAGACTTCTCGCAATACATCGCCTGAAGCCACATGAAGTTTGTCTTTTTGCATGATAACCAAATTTCTATAAGGTATCTTATTAACCACTTCATCGTAAGACAAATGCAGATTTTCCATGAACGATGCGATTTGCCCCAATAGGCAATCATTACCTACTGTTTGGGTTTTGCTATCAGGCTTGCTACGTTCTTCGCTAAACCCAATAGCCCCGTAAAATTTTCAACAGATACCAATGAATAGGCTTCGCCAAGAGCATTTTTGATTTCTATATCTGTCCCATTTGATAATTCTTCAAACAAACTGTCATCTCCTTGAATAATATAAGACAAAGCGTGCGCAAACGCTTCCGGATTCCCTTTTGACAAAAGCACTTCTTTAATAGTATCTCCCGTGATGTCCGAAAGCCAATAACCAGCACCCGCCAATTTCTTTATGGTTGGTGGCACAACAATATAGCTTCTCCCTGCTACAATAACTATTCTAAAATCCATGCCGAGAATGGCACTACTTACGACTTTTGCTGCGTTTTGTTCCATTGATAAAAACTTAAAAAGGGTAAGACAAAACATTATCGCCTTACCCTTAGAATTAAAAATTACCCTGAAATCTCTACAAGAACAATCTTTTTGTCCACTGTCTTGCCTGCATCGGAAGGTTTGGTCTCTATTGTTCCCGACTGAGTAGTGTAACCGACTTTCGACACTTCATAGCGAACGGAAGCACCGGCGTTCACCCGCTTTGACTTTACCGTATCGCCGTCCAGTTTAACGGTAGCGTCGGAAGGCGTAGGGGTTACGGTGACGGTTGTTCATGCGGCATCGACTTTTTCCCCTTCAAACAAGTAATCTGATTTAACTCCTTCTGCCGGATTCGACATGGCAACAGCTGTAACGCCTAAGCCTATGTTCTTCTCCGCTTGTGTTCCTTTTGCAATAACGGCAGCATTGGTAAAGACAATATAATTGCCTGTTTTGGTTTGTGCCACAATACCCAAGTTAACAATGCCAGGCGTATCAGAGGAAGCCCAACCGGCATCTGTGTCAACCTTTTCTCCGCCTTGCAAGGCAACCTTATCGTCAAAAGTCCATTCACCCATTGTAAATGCGATGGTTTTTGCTCCCTTTTGGGTAACATCACGATAATAAATTTCCCCGTTCAACTCATTAATGTAATCAGTATAGGTAGGGTCATCCTCCGTGTACTGCCACGTGTCTTGGTGGGAGTTTTTGACTTCTGTCATTTCACCAATCAGAGTTTTCAAACTTGTTTTTGTCACGGCTTCATCTATCACATCGCCGTACCAAATCTTTTTAATTCCTATAAATGGCTTCATATCAGTTTACATTTAGCACTTGAAACAAAATTCTAACATTCACATAATGACACTTCAAAGCTGTGTCCGCTTCCGTTCCGATAGAATCAATCGAATAATAGTAGCTTGACCCGTCATATTCCCCTACCACATCATCCAAGACCTCCTGCGCTTTCCGTTCCAGTTCCTGTAAACGGATGAGGTTTGCTTTACCTCCCAAGTCCGGCACACAAAGATTCACTTCCACAAAGCCTTTCTTCCAATAGGTTTCAGGAGATTGGGTTTTGGTACGAATAATCACCCTTTCAGAAGACAGTTCCTTATCCTCGTCAGGGATGTTGCCCGATTGGTAAACCTCTATGCCGAAAGCCTTGCAATCCCGGTAGAGTATGTTCGCTATGTCGGTCGTTACTATCATTTAATCAATTCTTTCAATCGTTTCTCTGCATACAAAGCCCCTCCACTTCTTACCCTGAAGCCCTTGCTTTCCACATTAGAGGCATAGTGATAACATTTGGGACTTTCTGCATCGTTATACAAAATCAAACTACAATCTTTCTCAACCTTATGCTTATTGGACTTGCGGAGCGTGCCTGTACGGTTTTGATAAGTTCCATCTTTCACATCGTAGTCATCAGCTTCATTGCCGACTTTATCGACTGTTTCGCGCACTTCGTTTTTTCCTTGCTCTTCAAAAGCAGGAAAATACGACCAATCAAATTTGACATTTACCCTAACCATATATCACAACGCCCTTTCAGTTCCTCCGAATAACACTCGGCATTCTTGATTACCTTGCCCTCGCCAATCACTTCCTGCGTTTCCTTATCCCAACACCTTACTTTTGTATCTAATGCCAATTTCTTACCCTCATACACCACATGGTAGGAGTAAACCCACAGTTTGCCGTTCAACGACACTTCCTGTTGTTGGGAATTGTCGTGACAGAAACATTCTGTAAGCTCGTCCCACGATTCGCCGCCAGTTCCGGGTATCGGTCGCCCGTACTCGTCATTATCCGGCGGTATTACCGTCCTTACCATTAATATGTGAGGTGCTTCGTCCAACATCAGAGAAAAGTCACTTTAGGTTTGTTCGTATTCAATTCGTCTTTCAATCCGTACCGTTTGCACATCAGGAAATAGTAATCTTTGATACCTTGAATGTCCCATGATTGCGATTTGGAGTGCCCGTTTTCCGATACGGACTTGGAACTACCACGAAGTAAAAGGGTAGGGATAAACTTTGTCATACCTACCGAAATCGGTTGGATATTGTCTTCGTTTACATCATCCTCTCCGCTTATCTTCGTGGTCAAAAGGATTGTAAGGAGATTGGCATCGCTCAAAGCAACGCCAAAGTCCCTGAAGGTCTGCTTTATGTAGTCAGATACTTTCATTATCCTAATGCACTCAAATCGGCAATCGCCATCTTGTTAGGAATCTCAATATTCGGAATCGCTTCCATTCCATATTCCATAAAACGACCTTCCGAGTTGCGGTAGGATGAAATAAACATCTTTCCGTCCTCCGCTTCGGTATAAGTTCTACCCGGAATGCGGTCAATCATTTCATAAGGACGTTTCCACTTCATTGTTCCCAACTTCTTGCGTGGGTCAATAGCAGGGAGGAATGAAACCTTATCGTCAGGAACGGCATTTACCATTTCATCCTCTGACGTTTGAATCCATTCTTCCTTGATTCGGATTCGGAACGGAATATCAACGGCACCCAAATAACGGTTTACCATTTCGGTAGTCACCATATTACCCGAATTAAACTCCATATCACCGAATTTCATCGTGTATTTGCCCAAGAACTCCGTAGAAGCGGCAATACGCTTGTTGAACGTGTTGCGGTTCATCTCAGCAATCGCGAACGCATAACCTTTAGTACGGAGTTTCTCTACAAACTCTGTATTCATCCAAGTGATGATATTATTCTTATCACCTGAAGTGGCTTTCTTCGTATAGATAGGCAAAGTAATATCCGCAATAGAAACACCCTTCTTGTTTTCCTTGCCATCAACCTTGCATTTGCCGGTAAAGCGCAAACTTCCCAGCATCAAGTCGAAGCGTTTCATCGGAGCCAACAAGCACTGGCGGACATCATCAACCAAGAAATTGACGATTTCATTCAGCTTAATATCTCGTGCTTCTGCCGAACGTGCCTCGTTGAACTCGTCAATAAGAATTTGCAAACGTTCCAAACGGGTATTATCCATTTGGTACGCGTCACCCAAGCAAGCCACTTCGCCATAACCTTTAGACAGCGCATGACGCTTTCTCAAAGGCTTGTTTGCATACCGGTCAATAACCGTACCGGCAATGACACCGACAACAGTTCCCATATAGGTTTTAAACGTACCATCAGGATTTGCCTTGTCATATACAAGGTAGTCCTTCCAAAAGACTTTATCCATGTCAAGCATGGAAACGATGGTACGGTCAATTACCGACTTCATAATTCGGGAACTCCCGAGAAGCATATCAATCGTTAGTAACATTTAGACCTCCTTTCGTTAAATAAACATGAATCTGTCACCCAAAGACACCTTATCTTCCTCTGTGAAAGGAATGTAAAGGTTATCTTCTTCAATGCCGAACACACGACCTACAAAAGCTATCGTATCCTCATCATCCATCTTGCGCCAACCAAAAGAAGCGAAGTTTGCTGTATATTTGGCTTTTGCATCACTTGCCCCTTTTGCTTCGGGAAGGACTGTTCCTGCCTCGATAGCCGCCGTTAAATTTTTCGATGCAGTAATTACATCATATTCCTCATTAGAGGTATCTACACTATTGACAGTGATGACATTCGTACCATCAGACAAAAGCATTCCGGCTTTGACGAACTGGCAAAACTTATTCTTTTTTATTTTTATTGTCGCACCTGTCGTTTCTGCTTTCTCCAAAACTTTTACACGAAGGCAAACACGAGCCTTTCTCTCAACCTTATCACGGTAGAGTGGCGCAAGTTCAGGCAACCACCCTTGTGCCGGAAGATTGGATTTATCCAAGTCCATACCACCATCTTTCAAGCGATAAATGGTACTTTCATCGCACACTTCATGTTCAATGGGTGGCATATCTTCATTCCATTTAATTTTTCCTGACATAAACTAATTTTTAGCTTGTTCAACAATTTCTTTTGTTACCTTGTCAATTGTGGCGACTATCGAGTCAATATCATCAGTCGGTTTCGGGTCTCCACTGTCGGGGAGTACACTTTGTAGCCCTGCATTGACAAACGTCTGTTTTGCGTCCTTCATAAATGTATCCAAGTCCGCATCGTTCGGAATGTTCAACATGGGTACAAGTGTTTCGGGAATACCATACTCCTTTGCCTTGGCGGAGACCTGCGCATTACGCTGTGCTTGTGCGCGCTCCTGTTCGTAACCGGCAAGTTTTTCAGAAAGAGTTTTGTTGGAATCAATCAAAGCTTGTGCCCAAGAAGGTACATCGTCTTTCTTTTCTTCTTTCGGTTTAGGTTGAGGATTGGGATTCTCGATTTTCTTTTTCAGTTCGTCCAATTGCTTTTGTAGACCCGATTTTTCGTTTCGTACATAATCAACATCTCCCTGAAAACCCTTAAAAAGCCCTTCGACCCCGTCGATGGCGGTTTCTATCTGACTTTCTTCAGGTAGGGG
>ENA-ORKW01000806-ORKW01000806.1-human-gut-metagenome-genome-assembly--contig:-NODE-806-length-10046-cov-2.99179_pt1 | contig 10046 bp, 10 predicted proteins | sample MGYA00243062_ERZ508813 | MGnify/ENA primary metagenome ERZ508813 (study PRJEB26277, sample SAMN04329846) | human gut metagenome | biome: human-associated habitat | host: Homo sapiens | place: USA...
AGGAGGAATATCGAATATCATAGTTGGGGTGTTGCCATTTTTATTTACGCCCATATAGATCTTCAGTAGCACCGTTTTTTTCTCAAGACTTACTATTTTTTGCATTTTTTCTTGCCCTAAGCAATTATATATAGTGCGTTCAATTGTTTTAATTCCATCTATATTATATTTGCAACGTAGGAACTCTTGTTTATAAAGATCTTCAGTGTCTCTGGTTAGTTTGTTGGTGTCTTTTAAAATAACTTCATATCCTTTCATGTAGGCTTTTGTATGATTGTAGCTGCCTTGTTCCCATATTATTGTTTTATTGTGACATGTATCTGTTTTTAGGATGATATTGGAACCATCCCTTTTTAACCATTTCAGTGCATTTTGTGTTCTTAAAGAAATAAATAGTGATATGTAATCAATATGAAAGTCTGTGGGACGTTTAAACGGGAGTTGTTCAGCAAGATTTCTCGTAATCATATAAATATCCTTGGCAGAAAGATAAGAGTTCTTTTTCAAGGAAAGTTGTATTCTCGCCATATCTATTTGACCGGACTTATTTATATTGATAAAGACCGTTAGTAGATCTGTGCCAATAGATGTGGTAAGTATTTGTTTTAAGCTCTCTTTAGGTAGACTTTCATAGATTATTTGTTCGCATCTTTTTAAGGCATATTGAACCTCTTTTGTTTCAATATAGCGATTCCTGAATCCAGTTTCTAAATCGTTTTTTGGATTCTTCATGTTTTTGTTGCTACCATATTCTTCTACATAAGCAATTATTCTGTTGTTGCTATGGAATTCCCGGAACACAGCTTTGTGTTGAAAGGAATCAATTTCCGTTTTTATTTCATTCTTTTTCTTTGATTCATCTCCATCACAATGAAATGGCCATATAGATAAGGCTAAAAGGAAGAATGTTTTATATGTGATAGTATAGTTCATATAACTATTCTTTTCTTGTTACCGTATTCAGCCACTTTTCTATCTCACGTTTTCGAATAACATAGGATAAGTGGGCTGATTTTAATTCATAACTTAATGGTTTTTTAAATGAAATTTTATCTCTGAAAATACAAGTCATTTCATAAATGTCTTTTGAGCTTAAGAACTTTGACGTCTTTTCGTCTAAGATAAACTTTACTGCATTTACCCGACCATGCTTGTCCACATCTAAGGAGATAGAAAGGACTATATTGATTCCAGAAGATGTTTTATTTATCTCCATCATTTTTTTCATTCCAATATACGAGAATATTAATATATTTGAATGTGATATTTTATTGGTTACGCATGAATCTCTTAAATATCTTGTTAATGCAAGATCCTTCAATTCTGATTCACCCTCTTTGTGTAAAAGCGAGGGAATATTCCACTCTTTTACATAAGCCTTGATTCTTTTATTGCTTGTGACTTCGCATACGGTATGTTTGTCATTAAATTTTTCTATTTTCAAACGTTTGTTGTCTTGATGCTCCGTAACAAGGTATTCCATTATAGTAAAACAGAATGGATAGAAAGATTGAAATTATAACAATTCGTATCATATTATATATTATTTATATGAAATTCCAAATAAGTCAAAGAAAATGTTCCATTGATAATTATATCCTCCTTCATATTGCCCTTCATATTTTTCTTCATATTGATATCTTTCTTGGAAAGAATCAAAGTAGTTATTTATCGTATTCTCCCATTTTGTATAATCAACTACTCCATTGTCATTGACAATTCCATTCAGTTCTTCTTCCCAACCATCACGTTCGTCGTTAGTTACAGTTGTAGTCCAAAAAAATAAGCCAGTACCTTCTTTTTGATCAACAACTCTCAAAAGGTCTCTCATTAAGTTTTCTTGAAATTCATTCATTGCATGATCTTCGTGATTTAGTAGTCCTAAGTTGTCTTGAACGGCATGAACCAACTCCCCTCTCAAATAATCCTTATTAGCCATTCTTAAAGTAATCACTCCATTAGCAAACTGTCCCGGTTTGGGAGTTCCATCACTTTTGACCAAATTGACATCTATTTGAATTTTGATGTTGTTATCCTTAATGAATTTTTGAAGACTGTCCGGAAGTTTTTCTATCAATGCAGGAAGTTTGGCTTCTTCTTCGGATTGATTTAAAGTGTTTTCTCTTGCATCGTCATCCCTGTCATCTTCAAATCCGTCATCCAAACTTTCGTCCATATCCCAATCATTTTCCTGATGCCAATCCTCGTAATCAGTATCAGGGACAGGATCTGTAATTTCTGGCCTTACTTCTATTTCAGAAAATTCCCATCCGTTATAAGTGGGTTCTTCTTCAAGACCGTATCCGTCTCCTCCCAACAACTTACGGGCATAATTGCAGGAATGGACAATTTTAATATTTCCAGTTTCTTTTCCATGGTGTAGAGTTTATGGTCGTTAATAATTGATTTTATCTATCACTTTGCAAACGTAAATAAAATCTTATTAGGCTCAAAATAAAAATAAGGAAAAAATATGAGATGTGTTGTAAAACATGTTTTGCTTTTCTATTGGCTATCGTTATCTAATAGCCTTGATATATTATAAGTTATTCCGAATTTTTCATGAGGTTTTAATAGTAAAACTCCTAATGAGTGAATGAATAAATAGTAATACAAGGAGATTCCTGCTGTTGGAAAGGATTGGAAATCGGAGCTTTTTTCTTTGCTTTTATTTAAAACCTTTTTGAGGTTTATACATGTGTCTTTTAATATATTGTCTAATTCAGGATAAAGGACCTCTTTTTGTCCCACAAGCGGTAATAATTCTTCTTTCTGTTCATTGTATTTTTTATCCATGCAGGTCAAAAGTTTGCGTTTGCGTGCCAAAAGTTGGCGAGTGTTATACATGCCGTTGGTGTCTAACACTTCGGGCATTAAACGACTCAGGGTATCTGCCAAAAACGTCCTCATCTCCTTTTTAGGCACAACATCGTGGAGATAATAATATGCAAAACGGTAGGCCAACAACAATCGATAGTTTCCGGTTTCTTTTCCCCAATGCTTCATGGTTAGACAGGATAACGTGGACATCACGTCTGCCAATTCATCGTATAGCAGTTGGCCGCCCAAATACAGCCCTTCGTAAAAGCAGCTTGGGTAGGGGTATGAAATTCCATGTCCAAAAGAAGTGAAATCCAAGTCCTCCGTCGTGGTTTCCAATATCCGTAATGCTTCTGGGATATTATTCTCGGGGGAATGGAATGAAATATATATGCCTTGTTCCATGGATTGTCCTTGTCCTACATAAAATACGGTGGGCATGAAATTGGAGGTCTTTTTTACTATTATACGGATATTACACATGGTTCTTTCGTCTGACGGCAAGGCTTCGGGCAAAAAAGCGAGTAAATGACGGGAGGATGTCGGAGCGGACAAGACATATCCGTTCGTGTGGTTTTTCAGCAGGCCGCCGAAAGGACGAAGCAAAGCTTCCAAACTGGCAGAAAAAGCGCGGCCATCTCCGTCATTTAAATACTTGCCTAACGCATGGTATAACACTTCCGTTTCTTTGGGGTATGCAGGCAGGATTTTATCCAAGTGTTTGCCTGAATATGATTTCCTTCCGCATATAAGACGGGCGGTCATCACGACGGCTTCCGAGGCTGAGCATAAATTCGATTTTGAATCTTTGTCGTTATGCAAAACATCCAATGATGATGTCACAGATGCACGAAGAGCCAGAATGTCGCGGTCTTTTAGAGTCCACGGCTTACTTGAAAGAGCATAACGTTTGAGCTGTTCTAATTTTCCACCTTCATCGTATAGAATAACACCTTTCTCGAATAATGATAGAAAAACAAAATGAGCCGTCATATAATCCTTGTATACCAATTCATGGATTTTGTTGCAGGGAAAAACAATGAATTGGTATACGCATCCATCAAAAGTCAGGCTTTCCGTTGTTTGCCGGTTTGAAAGTTCGGAAAGCAACACTACATCAATGTCTGAGTCAGCCCGTGTTTCCCCTACGGCATGACTCCCCGTAAGCATAATCCCTTTTATTATGGAACGGGGATAGAAGCGGTATGTGACCGCTATAATCCTTTCTGTGAAAAGAGAATTGAGCCTTTTCATAGGGCGGAATCAGTCGAGCAGCCTTTTGCTCAAGTATCTTACGGGGTACCATAATGCACCATAGCTGACCAACAATACGGTAAAGAAAACGATGACGACATCCCACAGGTGGATACTGACGGGGTAGGCATCCACGACGAAACTGCCGGAGGAGTTGCCTAAGGTGATAAGTCCGTAGGTTTGCTGCAGGTAACAGAGACCCAGTCCGGCAAGGATGCCGATTAAAGCCCCGAAGCCGGATATCATGCGCCCTTCAAACAGGAAAATACGGATAATCTGGTTGTCTTTGGCTCCTAAGTTGCGCAGGGTACGCACGTCTTCTTTCTTGTCTATAATCAGCATGGAGATGGAACCGATGATGTTGAAGCTGGCTACTAAAAGGATAAACGTAAGAAACAGGTAGGCGATGAGCTTTTCCACTTCCATGATGCGGAATACGTCTTCCTGTTGTTCGTAGCGGTCTTTTACCGTAAATCCGTTACCTAATATTTTTTGGATGTCGGCTTGTGCCTGGTGGGTATCCACACCGTCTTGCAGTTGCAATTCTATGGCAGAAACACGTCCCTGTTGCCCGAACAAATCCCGGGCAAAACGAAGGGAGGTAAGAATGTAACCGGCATCGTATTTGGCCTGTTTCACGGCAAAAACCACGCCGGGTGAGTATAATTCGCTTTGTGTGAAGCTTTCCGTAGGATTGGACAGGTTAACCCGCTCTCCCTTTTGGGGGGCGTAAACCTTTAAGGGAGTGTCGAAACTGGCTCCCAGTCCTAATTGCGCAGCCAGTTGTATGCCCAATACGCCGAATTCCAGTACATCGGCATGTAAAGTGAACGTACCGTCTCCGTAAAGCAGTTTGTTCAGGTCTGCCATTTGGGCGAAGTTGTCGTCTACTCCTTTGATGGTGACCATGGCTTGGTGGTCACCGCAAATGACAAGTGCATGGTCTTCCAACGTTTCCGTGTAGATTTTGATTCCCGGATAGGCTTTTAGGGCTGTGAGTCTCGGGTCGTCTGCGGCCATGGTCTTCCCTTGGGATGGCGTGACCTTCAGCTGTGGGTCGATGGCTGTGAAAAATGAGGCGACAAGGTCTTGGAACCCGTTGAATACGGACATCGTACAGACCAATGCCATGGTGGCCAGGGCTACACCGCATACCGAAATCGCAGAAATGATGTTGATGGCATGGTGCGATTTCTTGGAAAACAGGTATCGTCGTGCGATGTAGAACGGGAAGTTCATTCTTTCAGCAGCTTGTCGATGTTTTCGATATAGTCCAAGGAGTCGTCTACGAAGAATTTCAATTCGGGGATGATACGTAACTGATGGCGTACGCGTGTCCCCAGTTCGTAACGGATGGCTTTCATGTTGTCATTGATGTTCTTTATGATTTCTTCGCTTTGTTGGCTTGGAAATATGCTCAGGTACACGCGGCAGATGCTGAGGTCCGGACTGATGCGGCAGGCACTTACCGAAACCAATACTCCTTTCATCGCCTTGGTTTGCAACATGAATATTTCGCTGAGTTCCTTTTGTATCAGCCGGGAGATTTTGTTTTGTCTGGTTGTTTCCATATTCTTTATTTTATTTTTTGCGGATGAGGGTCAACCCGTCACGTAAAGGCAGGATGACTTTCTCCACACGTGGGTCTGTGGCTATACGGTCGTTAAAGGCGGTGATTCCCCTTGTCTGTGCGTCCTTATGGGGGGGAGGTTCTAATACGTGGCCGTCCCACAAGGTGTTGTCGGCCAAGATATACCCTCCCGGTTTGAGGCGGGGGAGAATCATTTCGTAGTAGTCAACGTAGTGTCTCTTGTCACCATCTACGAAAGCCATGTCGAACGTGAGTCCCATTTCCGGGACCCGTTCCAAGGCATCGCCGATGATGAACTCTATTTGTGAGGCGTATGGGGAGTTCTCAATCCATGGTCGGGTGAAATCCTCCTGTTCGTCATTGATTTCAAAGGTGTACAAGCGACCGTCCGGTTCAAGGCCTTCTGCCATGCAGAGGGCTGAATAGCCACTGTAAGTCCCGATTTCCAGAATACGCTGCGGACGTATCATGCGGACCAGCATTTTGAGCAAACGTCCTTGCAAATGTCCGGAAGCCATGCGGGGACGCAGCAGTTTTACATGCGTGTCCCGATACAAGGCTTTCAGATATTCGCTTTCCTCGTCGATATGTTCGAGGATATATTGGTCCAACCGGTCCGTTTCCTGCATATTCGGTAGATATTAGAGATAGCGTGTCCGATTGGGCAGGACGTATTCCATGGCGAGATCCAATACCTCGCCTACTACGTTGATTTCAAGGAAAGAGGTCTTCGTGCCTTGCTTTCCGCCGCTCAGGTATGCCACCATTTCGTTTTCGGAGAGCACGCCGTCTTTGAGCAGCTTCTGAAGGGCGGCGAAGTAATATGCTTGCCCGTTGGCCTTTTCCGGCATAAAGATGGCTTCCACTCCGTAGGACAGTGCGAGATGGCGCATGGTCTTTTCCTTGTAGCAGACGGCCAATACCGGATATTTGCCGCGGTAGGCTGCCAAAGACCGTGCGGTTAGTCCGCTGAAACTGTCGGTAATGATGGCACGGATGGGCATCAGGTTTGTGGCACGTACGGCCGATTTGGCCAAGAACGAAGTTACGTCTGCCTTTTCCGGCGTGAGCGGTATTTGTATGTCGTTTTCCTCCAGTTTGTCTTTTTCAGCTTGTGCTGCAATAGTGGCCATCGTGCGTACGGCCTCTACCGGATATTTGCCGTAAGCCGTTTCGCCGCTCAACATCAAGGCATCTGTACGGTAGTAGATGGCATTGGCGATGTCCGTTACTTCTGCCCGTGTCGGACGTGGGTTGTTGATCATCGTATGGAGCATTTGTGTGGCTACGATAACCGGCTTTTTGGCCAGGATACACTTCTTAATCAAGATACGCTGTATGCCTGGGATGCGTTCCTGAGGTACTTCGATGCCCAAATCTCCCCGGGCAACCATGATGCCGTCTGCCTCTTCCAGAATTTCATCGATGTTATCCACGCCTTACTGATTCTCGATTTTTGCGATAATTTTGATGTCGCTGCCGTATGCGTTCAGAATTTCGCGGATGTCCAAAACGTCCTGCTTGTTGCGGACGAAAGAATGGGCGATGAAATCTATGTCTTTTTCGATGGCATAAAGGATGTTGTTACGGTCTTTTTCTGTGAGGGATGGCAGATTGATGCGTACACCCGGCACGTTCACGCTTTTGCGACTGGCCAGTGTCGCATCGTTGCATACTTCGCAATACAAAGCTTCTTCATCCTTATCCGTTACTTTCAGTTCAAGGTCTCCATCGTCTATCAATATCTTGGCACCTACGGATAAGTCGTTTACGAAGTGCGGATAAGTGACATAAATGCATCCGCGCACGGTTTCCTTGTCCGGGTTTCCTATGATTTTAACTTTGTCGCCGGTCTTATATTCAGTAGTTTCTTCTGCATTCTTCGTAGTTCTCACTTCCGGCCCTTTGGTATCCATTAATATGCCGATGCGGTTGGATACCTCACGAACGTTGGAAATCAGTTTCTCGAAACCTTCCCGGCTAGCGTGGGCTGTATTCATGCGTACCACGTTCATACCGGCATTGAAAAGGTCGCGAATAAAATCCACATCGCAGCGCAAGTCTGATATGGAAGCGACGATCTTCGTCTTTTTCAACATCATAATCTTTATACCTTTTAAAATTTAATACCTATACTTTTTTATTGTGCCTTTCCTGCGCGTAGCAGTGCTTCGACCGCCAGTCTGTAAGAGTCAAGGCCAAAACCGCAAATAACACCTAAGCAAGCACATGAAATCATGGATATGTGGCGGAACTCTTCCCGTTTGTGCACATTGCTGATGTGCACTTCGACAACCGGGGCGGAAATAGCCCTGATGGCATCTTGCAGGGCAATGGACGTATGCGTGTAGGCACCGGCATTCAGGATGATGCCTGTGTCTTCAAATCCAACTTCGTGGATTTTATCGATCATCTTCCCCTCGATGTTGCTTTGATAGTAATCAATGGTCAAATCGGGATAGGCCATGCGCAGCTTCTCTAAATAACTTTCAAAGGATTCTGCGCCGTATATGCTAGGTTCTCGTTTACCCAACAAGTTGATATTTGGCCCGTTTATGATTTGTATTCTCATCTTTTTCTATAATTTTGTAGAAAACGTGCCGCAAAAATACAAAAAAAGAATGGAATACAGCGAAAAAACGTCTTATAATAGAGGTGGGGATGTCTCGAAAGTGCTGCTACGAAGATATTACCAGTATTTGAAGTTGGAAAGAGGGCTTTCAGAAAATACGTTGGATGCTTATACCGAAGATTTAAGGAAGCTTTTGGACTTTTTTTCAGATGAGGAACTGGATTTCAGGGCTGTCTCTCTGGATGATTTGCATCAGTTTATGGCAGAATTGGCAGACGTGGGAATCAGCCCCCGTTCTATGGCGCGTATCTTGTCCGGAATCCGTTCATTCTACCGTTTCCTGTATGTGGAGAAAGAAATCGAGCAGGATCCGACGGAACTGCTTGAATCTCCGAAAATAGGGCGACGTTTACCGGAGGTCCTGACCGTGGCAGAAATAGATGCTATGATCGAGGGCATTGATTTGAGTCAACCGGAGGGACAACGGAACCGTGCCATTCTGGAGATGCTTTACAGTTGTGGCTTGCGGGTAAGTGAGTTATGCGGGCTTCGGATTTCCGATTTGTTTTTGGAAGAGGGCTTCATCAGGGTGAAGGGCAAAGGGGAGAAGGAACGTTTGGTTCCCATTTCCGGCCGTGCCGTACACGAATTGGAGAATTGGTTCCTTTGCAGGAATCTTATCCGTATCAAGCCTGGACATGAGGATTTTGTGTTTTTGAGTTTGAGGAGGGGGACTGCCTTGTCGCGGATTACTATTTTTTATTGGGTCAAAGAACTGGCAGTTGCAGCCGGAATCCAGAAGACGATAAGTCCCCATACTTTCCGCCATTCTTTTGCTACCCATTTGTTGGAGGGGGGCGCGAACTTGAGGGTCATACAGGCTATGTTGGGGCATGAGAGCATTTCCACGACAGAAATTTATACCCATATCGACAGAAGCCGTTTGCGGCGGGAAATCATGGAACATCATCCGCGGAATATTCGTGACGATTCTTCAAAATAAAGGCGGAAGTGGGTTGAATATGGTATAATACGCATTTTTTTTGCAATATTTTAAAGTTAAAAATAACACGGTCTATTAAAGATTTGTATCTTTGCAGCCGGAACTATTAATTAAAACAGTGTTAGTATGCGTAAAAATTATTATTTAGTCATGTCGTTGGCTGCCGTTGCGGCTCTTTCGTCATGCAAGAAGTTAGGCGAACTTTCTGCCGACAACTTTACGGTGACTCCGACTCCGTTGGAGGCGATTGCCGGTCAGGTGCCTGCCACTATCGACGGTAAATTCCCCGAGAAGTATATGAAGAAGAAAGCCGTGGTAACGGTGACTCCGGGATTGAAGTACGAAGGCGGCGAGGCTAAAGGACAGAGTGCTACGTTCCAAGGCGAAAAAGTACAAGGTAACGACCAGACTATCGCTTACAAGGCAGGCGGCACTTATACGATGAAGTCTATATTTGACTTTGTTCCGGCTATGCAGCAGTCCGATCTTTACCTGCAGTTCGATGCGAAGGTAGGCAAGAAGACGGTGTCTGTTCCTGAAGTGAAAGTGGGTTACGGGGTTATTGCCACATCTCAGTTGTTGCAGAATACCTTGGCTTCTGTGAAACCGTCTTTGGCTGCAGATGCTTATCAGCGCATTATCAAAGAAAAGCAGGAAGCTAACATTAAGTTCTTGATTCAGCAAGCCAAGTTGCGCGATTCTGAATTGAATTCTGAAAACATGAAAGAATTCATCGCAATGATGAAAGAAATCAATGACGCCAAAGAAACGCGTGCATTGAACAATATCGAGATTTCGGCTTATGC